>Ga0209810_1006333_pt1 | contig 10299 bp, 9 predicted proteins | sample Coa_R1_7_FD_187159 | JGI IMG/M metagenome (GOLD analysis project Ga0209810, IMG submission 187159) | Surface soil microbial communities from Centralia Pennsylvania, which are recovering from an underground coalmine fire - Coalmine... | ecosystem: Environmental > Terrestrial > Soil > Unclassified ...
CGGGCTCCACCGCCCGGCCGCCACCTCCTGGGCCTCCCGCATCAGCAGGGGGAGCTTGTAGGTGCTGGCCGCGACGAACGACGCGTCGCCGTTCAGCGACAGGGTCTGGGGCGAGGGGCCGCCCAGCTCCACCAGGGTGACCGCCCCGCTGGCGCTCTCCTGGTCGAGCAGCTGGACGATCTGCCCACGGAGGGCCAGGAGCCGCTGGGCGGCCGCCGGCGAGGCGGTGGGCGCCGCGGTCACGCCCCTGACCGCGGGCAGGATGGGCGGCGCCGGCCGGGCGCCGGTGAACCCGAGGAGGAACCCGGCCGCGAGGGCGGCCAGGCCGGCCAGGACGGCGACGAGCCTCTTCTCCACTCCTGGAAGGCAAACGGCGGCGCCGGCCGGAGGTTGTCAGCGGATTCCCAAAGGATTTGTAAGCGCCTGGCGCGACCCGGCGGTCGCGCCGGCGAGGCCCGGAGGTCCCGGGGCCGGCGACGACGGAGGGAACCGGCCGTATGGTGCGTGCCGGGGGCCGGGACCCTCACCCTCCGCGGCACGGTGGGCGGATCGTCCCTCGCCCGCGGCCGTGGAGCGGACCCCGTGGCCGGGCTCGCCTCCCTCTCCTCCACCGCCCGGGATCGAGCCGGCGGACGGGCAGGGCGAGCCTCGCCGCCCCAGCGCCCACCTCGGCCACCCGTCCGGGGAGGCGGCGCGGGTGCGGACGAGGCCCGGGGATCACGGCCGGCCGATCGGCCGGCCAGTGCCGGTCCCATCGGTCGGGCCGGTGCGCCGTGCCCTGCCCGGGCCTCGGCGACCGCCGGCCGACGTCCTCAGCCCGCCTCCGGGGGCGGAGAGGCCGAGCCGATCTGGAGGCTCCCCCGCAGCAGGAGCACCGGTCGCGGGCTGTGGTCGAGCAGGAAGCGCGCCGTGTGGCCAACCGATCGCGGCCCGGGAGGCTCCGGCCCCCGGCCGCTGCGGGCGGCGACCACGGCCAGATGACAAGCCCACTCCTCGGCCAGCCGGGACAGGACCCGGCCGGGCTCGCCCTCGGCCAGCACCGTGCGCGGGAGCGCTCCCAGCGCCTCCGCCGCCCGCGCCGCCTCCTCCAGCGCCGCCCGAGCCGCCTCCCGCTCGGCCTCGGTGATGGCCCGGAGGTGGTGGTGGGGCAGGGGGCGGGGCAGCAGGCGACCGCGGGCCAGATCCAGCTCCCCCCGCATGCCGTTGTCGATGACGTGGGCCAGCACCGTCTCCTGCCCGGAGAGCGGCAGCAGGCGGTCGAGCAGGCCGAGCAGCAGCGGGCCGCCCCTGAGGTCGATGCCCACCAGCACCCTCATGGCCGCAATGTTGCGCCCGGGACACCGGCCGGGGCCAGCCGGCCCGGGCGGCCCGACGCCGAGCCGCAGGTGGCGCTAACCTCTGCGCCGTGGATCTGGGGCGGAGCCGGCCGCCGCTCGGACCGGGACGGAGGCGGCGGAGGTGAGCGGCGTCGGCGTGGGCCTCGCCCTGACCAGCGCGGTCCTCCACGCCGCCTGGAACCTGCGACTGAAGGCGGCCGCCGACCCCCTCCGCTTCTCTGCCCGAGCCCTGCCCCTGGCCACCGCCGGCGTCACCCCCCTGGTGGCGGCGGTCTGGCTGGCGACGGGCCGACCGCTCCTCCCCGGACGCGGGCTGGTGCTGGCCGGGGTCTCCGGGCTCTGCGAGCTGGTCTACTTCCACCTCCTGGCCGCCGCCTACCGCCGGGGCGAGGTCTCCTCCGTCTACCCCACGGCCAGGGGCACCGCCCCGGTGCTGGGCGTGGTGATCGGGCTCACCGCCTTCGGGGAGCGGCTCTCCGCTCCCGAGACGGCGGGGGTCGTCCTGCTGGTGACGGGGGTCTGGCTGGCCCGCCCGCCGGCCGCCTCCCGCCGCGCCCTGGGACCCGCCCTGGCCACCGGCTGTGCCATCGCCGCCTACACCGCGCTGGACGCGGCCGGGGTCCGGACCGGACCGTTCTGGCTGTACGAGTGGGCGGTCTTCGCCGTCACCTCCCTGCTCCTGCTCCCCTGGAGCCGGGGCGGGGGACCGGCCCTCCCGGCGGCCCTGATGGGGGGCATGACCATCGGCTCCTACACCCTGGTCCTGCTCGCCCTGACCCTGGCCCCGCTGGCGCTGGTGGCGCCCGCTCGCGAGGTGGGGGTGGTGCTGGTGGCGCTGTGGGGGATCCTGCGCCTGGGCGAGCGCGAACGCGCCCTCTTCAAGCTGGGCGGCGCCGGCCTGGTGGTGGCGGGGGCAGGGCTGCTGGTGGTCTGACCGCCCCGGCGCCTCAGGGACGGAAGCTCGCGGCCAGGGCCAGCCCCGCGGCCAGCAGCAGGCCGGGGGTGATCGTGGCCCCCAGGCGCAGGTAGTCCAGGGTGGAGACCTGCTGGCCGCGACGGCGGACGATCACCAGCCAGAGCATGGTCGAGAGCGAGCCCACGGGGGTGAGGTTGGGCCCCAGGTCGGCGCCGGCCAGCACGCCCAGCGCGAAGGGGAGCCGGAGGTGGGCCGCCGGCGCCCCGGAGAGGAGGACCAGGGTGGCGGGCACGTTGTTGAGCAGGTTGGCCAGCACGGCGCCGCCGACCAGCCCGGCACCCACCGCGCCCACCGGCCCCGTCACCGGAGCGGTGAGCCGCTCCACCAGCGCCCCGGTCAGGCCAGCCGCCTCCACCCCTCGCACCAGGACCAGCAGGCCGGCCACGTAGACCAGCAGGGAGAGGCTGAAGTGCTCGCGCACGGCCCGGAGGTCCAGGCGGCGGACCGCCACCGCCATCGCCGCCAGCAGCAGGGCGCCGGCGACCGCCACCGGACCCAGGGGGAGGCCCATGGCCGAGGCCAGCAGGTAGCCGACGGCCAGTACCGCCAGGCCGGCGCAGGTCAGGCGCAGGAGACGTCGGTCGCGCACCGCCGCCGCCAGCGCCGCCCGCCACTCCAGGTGGAAGCGCACCGCGGTCGGGCGCCGAAAGACCAGGACGAAGGCGAGCGCGTTGAGCGCCACCACGGCCAGGGAGGCCCCCAGCAGGTGGCCGGCGTACACGCCCAGGGAGAGGTGGAGGCGGTCGTCCACCAGCACGTTGATCGGGTTGCTGACGGGCAGGGTCATGGAGGCGGTGTCGGCGATGAAGGTGGTGGCGAAGAGGTAGGGCAGGGGCGGCAGCCTCAGGCGGGTCACGACCGCGTAGACGACCGGGGTCAGGATCAGGGCGGTGGCGTCGTTGGAGAGGAAGGTCGTGATCAGGGCGCCGGCGGCGAAGACGGCGAGCAGCAGACCCCGGCCCGACCCCCGGGCCACGGCCGCGGCCAGGACGCCGGCGGCCTCGAAGAAGCCGGCCGCGTCGGCCAGGCCCGAGACCAGCATCAGGCCGGTGAAGAAGAGGAACAGGTTCCACTCGCCCAGCAGCGCCCCCAGCGCCTGGGCCGGGCTCACCGCCCGTACGGCCAGCATCAGGGCGCCGCCCACGGCCGCGGCCGCGGCCTCGGGGAGCCGGCGGGGACGGATCAGGATCGCCGCCAGGGCGAGCAAGAAGACGAGTCCGGCCAGCGCCTGCTGCGGTCCCAGTTCCTATCTCGCTCCGTCCCCGGCCTCGATCGCAGCCCGCATCCGCGCCAGGGCACGCCTCAGGCGCTCGCGCACCAGGCCGTCCAACCGGGCCAGCAACAGGCCCCCCAGAGCCCCGCCCGGGGGGCGGTAGGCGATGACCAGCAGGACCGCGGTGCCGGCCGGAGAGGGCGCGAACCGCCAGCGGCCGGTCTGAGGGACGAGGCCGGACTCGGAGCGCCAGCCGATGGCCCGGGGGCGGTCCCAGAGGTCGAGCACCAGCACGTTCTCCAGCGGCATCCCCAGGACGTCCATCGCCACCTCGAAGCGGGCGCCGACCCCCCGGGTGCGCGCGCCCAGGGGTCGCCACCGGCTCACGCCCTCCAGGGCCAGGGACGTGTTCCGGTAGTCCGCCACCCAGTCGAACACCTCCTCCGGGTCCCGGGCGATCTCCACCCGGCCCGAGAACCTGCGCTCGGCCACGCTCACTGCTCATGATGGAGGTCATCCGACCGCCGCCGCCCGTCCACCTCGCGACCCGGGTCGTGGCCCCGATCCCCCCGGAGCCGGCTCGACTCCAGGAATTCTTCGGCCTCCTCGTCCGGCGCGTCCCGGGTCCCATCCGCTGGGAGCCGTGGCGGCTCCGCCTGGGGCCGCTCACCTTGCTCCGCTTCGGCCTCCCGGCCCCGACCGCCCAGGGGTGGCGCTGGCCGATCGACGGCGGCCTGCTGGCCCGGCGCCCCGGGGGTTGGATCGAGGTCGGCTGGCGGGAGGGGGCGCTGGTCTGCACCGTGCACGGCTACCGTCCTCGCCTGCCCCGCCCCCTCTACGTCCTGGGCCAGCGCCCCGTCCACGACCTCCTGACCCGGCTCGCCCTGCTCGACCTGCGGGGGAGGACGCCACCGCCCGGGCCGCCGGCGGAGCCCGTCCTCCGCCTGCTCGCCGCCGCCCTCGACCTCGGCCTCTGCGCCGCCCTGACCCGGCTGCTGCCGCGCCGCCGGCTCCTGGGCTTCGCCGCCCTGGTCCCCCTCTACCACCTCGGCTTCTGGGTCGGGGTCGGACGCACCCCGGCCGGCTGGCTGACCGGCCAGCGCCTGGTCTCCGTGGACGGGAGCCGCGTGGGCCCGATCCAGGCCCTGATCCGCCTTCTCGCCCTCCCCCTGGCAGTCGGACGGCTGCGCGCCCTGCACGACCAGGCGGCCGCGACCGAGGTGGTGAGGGTCGGGGCGAGCCGGCGGGGCGCCGTCCGTGGCGGGGGCCAGGCCGCGGCCGCCCGGAGGCCCGTCCCACCCCGCCCGAGCCACGGGTCGCCCCTCCGAGGTGACGCCCTCGGCGTGGCGTCTCAGCCGAGCGGATCGACGAACCCCAGGCGCGAACAACGACGGAACCCGTGGTCGTGAGAGGCGAGGACGAGCCCGTGCTCGATGGCGAGGGCCGCGATCTCAACGTCTGGTAGCTCCTCGCTCCGGAGGCCGGCCGTCCCGGCGAGCTCGGCGGCGATCGCCCCGTGCCCGACGCCGGCGGTCACGATCCGGACCGCGGGTCGCTTCGGGGATGCCGCCACCACCGTCCATCCTCCCCGACCGGGGCGCGCCCTGCGAAGACCCGCGGGCTCGGGCCGAGCCGGAGGAAGGCGCAACCGACGGGCCGGCAGGGCGCGACGGTCCCCTCCCCCTCGGCGAGGCACCGCTGGTGCCGGGTGCGGGCGTGGTCGTGCTCCGGAGCGTCGCTGCACCTCGCGTAGAGGGGCGGGTTCGCGCCGACCGGCGTCAGGACAGGGCGCGCTCCGCAGGCCGCGCTTCGTCGAGCGCCGAGAGGTCCGACAGGTCGAGGATCGGCCGACCGGGCAGCCCGGGCAGCGGCGGTGGGGTCGGGAAGCCCCCGGCACGCGCCCCGCGGCGGAGCCGCCGGTTGACCACCGCACGGAAGGGCCCACCCGTGCGGGCGTGCTCGCCCTCCATCAGCACCGCGACGTCGTCATCGAGCGTGATCGTGGTGGGCACGATGCATGAAGGTCGGCCCCACGATCGTCGATCGCCCCGAGCCCCGGCCGGCAGGCCGAGTCGCCTCCGCCGGCCCTCACCTGACCCGAGCCCGGGGGGTGACCTCCCGGCGATCCGCCCGCTCGCCGTTCACCTCGGACGACGCCGGCCCCGGCCGGGCGCCGGGTCCGACCAGCAGCGGGAGGTAGAGGGCGAACCGGCTCCCCACCCCGGGGCGGCTCCACTCCAGCAGCAGACGGCCGCCGTGTCGGACGGCCAGGCCCCGGGCGATGTAGAGTCCCAGCCCCGTGCCCGGCACCATGGGGTGGTCGGGATCCTCGACCCGCGCGAAGCGCTCGAAGATGTGCTCCTCCTGGCCCGGGGCCAGGCCGCGACCCCGGTCCTCGACCAGCACCCTCGCCTCCCCGCGCCCATCCAGCGACTCGACCGTGATCTGCGCCCAGGGGGCGACCCCATCCCGGCCGTAGGCCAGCGCGTTGGAGACCAGGTGCCCGAGCAGGCAGGTGAGCTGGTCACGGTCGCCCTTGACCATCACCGGGACCGGCGGCAGGGCCAGCTCCGGCACCCCGCCGGCGGCCTGCGCCACCTCACTGGCCAGCTCCCGCAGATCCACCGGCTCCTGGACCGAGTTGAGCCGGCCCGTCTCCAGGCGGGCGGCCAGGAGCAGGTCGTCCACCAGCCGGCGCAGCTCTGCCGACTTGGCGTCCAGGATCCGGAGCGGCTCCTCCCAGGCGGGGGGGATGGGGCCCAGGGCACCGCCGAGGAGGATGGAGAGATAGCCGTTGATGACCGTCAACGGCGTGCGCAGCTCGTGGGCGGCCATATCCAGGAAGTCGGTCTTGACCCGGCTCGCCTCCTCGGTGCGGGCGAAGAGGAGAGCGTTGCGCAGGGCCAGGATGGCCGGGCCGCTCAGCATCTCCAGCGCGTTGCGGTCCTCGGCCCCGAAGGGGGGCTCGTGCCGCCGGCAGAGGACCAGCACCGCCGCCACCCGACCGGCGTGCAGGAGGGGGACGGCGATGGTGTGACGCACGTCGGCCATGACCCGCCGCAGGGTCTCGGGCAGGTCCTCCGGCCGATAGGGGACGTCGAGGACCGGCTCCCGGGCGCACACCGCCTCGCGCACCAGCGGCAGGGTCTCGATCCGCTGTCGGCAGCTCGGGATGCGCTCCTGGCCACCCACGTCGTAGCCGTCGACCAGGCTCGCCTCCCCCTCCTCGTCGCCCTCGACCCGGAACAAGAGGCAGCGGTCGGCCCGCCCCGTGACCGCCGCCCTCCGGACCAGCCGGCGCACGACCTCGGCGAAGTCCAGGGAACGGGCCAGATCGAGGGCGCCGTCCACCGCCAGCTGCAGGCGGGCCATGTCCCGTTCCGCCGCCATCCGGAACTCGGCCCCCTGCAGGATCACGGCGGCGAGGGCGCCGAAGTCGTCGAGGAGCCGCCGCTCCGGGGTGGAGAAGGGGACGGGCTCGGCACGGAAGTAGACGATCGCGCCCAGCGTCCGCCGGCCGTCCCGCAGGGGCCGGCCCGTGCTCATGGGCACCGCCCGCATGGTGTGGATGCCGCACTCGACGAACAGGGAGGCGAGCACGCCGATCCGCTGCATGTCGCTGCTCTCCACCACCCGGTTCTCGGCCAGCGCCCCTCCCAGCACCGAGCCCTCGAGGTCGAGGGAGACGCCCACCAGCCGCTCCGCCAGGGGGCCGGCGCCGGCCAGGCAGGTGAAGACCTCCTGGCGGGTGGGCGGGACGATCGCGATCAGGCAGGAGATGCCGGGCAGGAGCCGCCGGCCCTGCTCGGCCAGGCTCTGCGCCAGCGGTCCCAGCCGGCCACCGCGCTCCAGATCCATGCCCGTGGCCTCGACGATGCCCCGGAAGGCGGCCCCCAGCCGCTCCGCCAGGGCGTCCTCCTCGCCCTCACCGGGCTCGGCCTGCACGGGGCCGATCCAGGGCCGCAGGTCCTTGACCAGCAGCACCGCCCCCTCGACGGACCCGTCCGGTCCGGGCAGGGGGGTCATGGTCACGGTGGCCGGGAACGGCGATCCCTCCCGGGTGTGGAGCATGAGGCGGCGCTGGCGCCCCACCGGGAGCGACTCCAGGCGGAGGCCGAGCCCCGGGGGCAGCTCCCGGCCCAGCGCCTCCTCCGCCCGGACCCGGAACAGCCGTTCCGCCGCCGGCGTCCAGACGATGACCCGGGCCTCGCGGTCGACGGCGACGACCCCGTCGCCCAGGGCGGCCAGGACGTGGGAGGGCGAGATCACGACGTCACCAGCGGCAGCCGGAGCGAGAACCGGCTGCCCTCGCCGGGCACGCTCCAGTCCAGCTCCAGCCGTCCCCCGTGGCGGGCGGCCAGCTGTCGGCAGATGTAGAGCCCGAGCCCGGTGCCCGAAGCCCCCGCGGAGGCGTCGTCGCCGCGCACGAAGCGCTCGAAGATCCGCTCGCGCATCTCCGGGGGCACCCCCCGGCCCCGGTCCTCCACGTTGACCACCGCCATGCCGTCCTCGACCTCGGTGCTGACCTTGACCCAGGCCCGCTGCTCGGGACGCCGGTAGGTCAGGGCGTTGTTGATCAGGTTGTCGAGCACCCGGGCCACGTGCTCGGGGTCGGCCTTCACCGTCAGCGGGCGCCGGGCCGTCTCCAGCAGCAGCTCGCCGCCCATGAGCTGGACCCTCGGCTCCGCCCGGCGCACCGCCTCGCGGACGGCGACCAGCAGGTCGAGACGCATGGCGTGGGCGGGCAGGCGGCCGGCCTCGAGGCGGGAGGTGAAGAGCAGGTCGTCGATCAGGGTGCCCAGCTCTTCGGCCTTGCTCGCCAGCAGCTCGATGCGCTGCTGGAGCTCCGGGGGCGGCTCCCCCAGGCTCCCGTCCCCCAGCATCGAGAGATACCCCTTGATGACCGTGAGCGGCGTGCGCAGCTCGTGGCCGGCCATGTTCAGAAAGTCGCTGCGGGCCCGGCTCGCCTCCTGGGCGTTGGCCACCAGGCGGGCGTTGCGGATCATCAGGGCGGCGACGTTGCCCACCAGCTGGAGGGTGGCGGCGTCGTCCCGCCGAAAGGGCCGATCCCGCACCCGGGTGACGAGCAAGGCGCCGGTGGCGGCTCCGTCCAGGGCCAGGGGCAGCACCAGGGTGTGACGGGGGCCCACCCGTCCCCAGTCCGAGGGCAGGTGCCCGGGCACGCGATAGGCCCCGCAGATGCGGGGCCGGCAGTCCTGCAGGGCCCGCTCCACGACCGGCTCCTCCCCCGAGACGAGCGCTCGAACCGGGAAGCGCCGGCCCTCCGGCGTGGGCCGCCCTGACTCGTCGTAGGCGGCCACCACCTCGGCCTCGTCCCCCTCGACCTGGAGCACGGTCACCCGCTCGGCGCTCGCCGCCCGGGCGGCCAGCTTCACCAGCCGGGCCATGACCTCGCCCGGGTTCAGCGACCGGGCCAGCTCCTCGGCCACGTTCACGCCGGTCTTCAGCCGGTCGGCCGCCTCGTGCGAGCTGCGCAGGAACTCGGTGCGCTGGAGGGAGAGACTCACCAGGCGGGCGAACTCGTCGATCAGGCGGCGCTCGTAGGGGCTGAAGTAGGTGCGGCTGGGGCGCAGGAAGGCCAGCACGCCCAGGGCACGCCGGCCGTCCGGCAGCGGGCGGGAACTCCACAGCGGCACCATCCGTCCCGCCACCATGCCGCCGGCCGCCAGCGGTCCCGGCTGCCGGCTGAGCTCCTGGAGCCGCGTGGTCTCGATCGCCCGTCCCTCGGCCAGGATGCGACCGATCAGCGTGTTGGTGGTCGGCCACTGGCGCCCCACCAGCTCGCCCAACCGGCCCGAGCCGGCCAGCACCCGCATCGAGTCCTGGCGCTCACGGGGCACGACGCAGAGCATGCACTCGCTGCTGGGCACCAGCTCGTGGGCCTGGGCGACCAGGACCCTGGCCAGGTCCTCGGAGACGTCCATGCTCCCCGGGTCCCGGCCGGTCCGCTCCACCATCTCCCGCACCAGCGTGCCCAGCTGCCGATGCCACTCCCGCCGGGGGCGGCCGGCCCGCTCCACCGGGTCGAGCCAGTCGCCCATCAGCCGGGCCAGCATCGCCACCCCGAGCAGCCGGCCGCGCCCGTCGCGCACCGGGGCGGCGGTGGCGGCGACCAGCTGCCGCTGCTCGCCGAGCCGGAGCACGGTGTCCAGCCGCTCCGCCCCGCCCAGGGTGGTGAGCTCGCGCGTGTCGGTGCGGAGCAACTCCGGGAACACCGTCTCGACCTGCCGACCCAGCACCTCCTCGGCCGACCGCCCGTAGAGCTCGCTCGCGGAACCGGCCCAGTCCACGATGCGCCCCTCCAGGTCCACCACCGCGACCGCGTCCCCGATCGCGTCCAGGACCCGCCGTGCCAGGTCGGAGGGGATGTTCATGTTCCCGATCGCGCCAGCACCTCGAACTCCACCGGCAGCTCGCTGATCCGCCGTCCGCAGGCGGCCGCGACCGCGTTCGCTATCGCCGCCGGCCCCGGCACCGCCGGCGGCTCGCCGACGCCCTTGGCCCCGAAGGGCCCGTGCGGCGAGGGGACCTCCACCAGCTCCACCTGGATGTCGGGCACCTGGTCGATGCTGGGCAGGCCGTAGTCGACGAAGCTGGTCGTCAGCAGCTGGCCCTCCCGGTCCCACACCAGCCCCTCGCCCAGGGCGCGGCCGAGCCCCTGCACGGTCCCGCCGTGCACCTGCCCCTCCACCTCGGGGGGGTTGAGCGCCCGGCCCACGTCCTGGATGGCGGCGTAGCCAAGAAGCCGCCAC
>Ga0209810_1006334_pt1 | contig 10298 bp, 5 predicted proteins | sample Coa_R1_7_FD_187159 | JGI IMG/M metagenome (GOLD analysis project Ga0209810, IMG submission 187159) | Surface soil microbial communities from Centralia Pennsylvania, which are recovering from an underground coalmine fire - Coalmine... | ecosystem: Environmental > Terrestrial > Soil > Unclassified ...
CCTCTCAAGCGTTTCCTTTAGGATTACTTCTTTATACCTGAGTTGAGAGGGGTAGGCGATGTGTTGCCACTGGCAACCTCCACACCTTCCGAAAACAGGACACGGCGGCAGGGTTCTTTCGGAGGATGGTCTCAAAATCTCTTCGATTCCAGCCTCGGCGTATCGCCCCTTTTCTTTTGTGATTTTAACCTCTAGAACCTCTCCGGGAATCCCACCCCTTATAAAGATGGCCTTCCCCCCGACTCTCCCGATTCCCGCTCCGCCAAATGTCAGTTTTTCAATCCGGACCTGCATGGATGGCTATTATAAACCCACAGCCTTATTTACCATTCTATTGAATCGTGGACTTGATAACATCCCCGGAAGCCCTTCTCCGTATGTCTTCCCACTTCTCAATTATCACATTAATTACCAACTGAGCCTTATCAATTTGCCCTTCCTTTAAAAGGGAAATCACATCCCACATCTCCTTTACCGAACGCTCATTTCTCAATGTATAAGGGTGAATAAAAGAGGATACCTCCCCATAATTCAGAAGCACGTATCCAGAAGGGTCAAATTTCGAAAGCCATTTCTCCAGTTCAATGATTCCCATTTGAATCTCACCCAGTTTCTGGAGAATAGGCAATCCGCTCTTTCTATGATCCTCGACCGCTCTTCCTATAATCTCATCCGCCTCTTTAAGCCTCTTGAGACCGAGATTGATCTTCGTATCGTAATGTATTCCCGAAAATCCCCAGGGGGTATAAAAAAATTCCCTCTCTTCATCCTTAAATAGGAGGAACCATTCAAGCGGTATGTAATTCTCGGAAGACAAAATGTATGATTTCGCTCTAGAACCAAGAGGGGTAATATAATACCCCTCTTTATCCTTCATAAAGAAGCAGTCTTCAATCTCTTCTTCATTAATACCAAGGTGTTCTGATAGTGCCTTCCTGAAAGTCTCGTATTCCTGACCAAACCAAACCCCAAACGGAGAGGTCGGTCCGCCCCAGTAATTCTCATAAAATGCGACATAGTCATCCCAGTAGCTCTTCTTCTCCACAAACATATCGAGCGGTTCGTAAACAATCAGCAAACTCCCGGCCATAGACAATTGATAAACGATATCGGAAACAAAGTCAAATCAAATAGATTCTCACAATATCAACATCGCATCCCCGTAGCTCAAAAACCTGTACCCCTCTTTTATTGCTTCCCCGTACGCCTCGAGAATAAACTCCCTTCCTGCAAATGCCGAAACGAGCATAAGAAGCGTAGAGCGCGGGGGATGAAAATTCGTTATTAAGCTATCAACAATCCGAAATTGAAAACCGGGATAAATGAAAAGCTCGGTGAGACCAACCGCAGGTTGCAGTCTCCCCCTCTCATCCACCCCCGACTCAAGCGCCCTTACCACTGTAGTTCCAACAGCAATTATCCTTCTACCTTCTCGTTTGGCTCTATCCACAGACAGAGCAGTTTGTTCAGGAATTTCTCTATATTCGGGATGAATACTATGCTCTCTGATGTCATCGGTCTTAACGGGCTTAAACGTTCCCGCCCCCACATGAAGTGTGACATATTGAATCTCCACCCCTTTTTTACGCATTTCATCCAAAAGCCTTTCCGTAAAGTGAAGCCCTGCCGTAGGGGCAGCAATGGCGCCCTCGGCCTTTGCATAAATCGTTTGGTAAAAAATCCTGTCCCTTTCTTCCGGCTCACGCCGAATATATGGAGGGAGAGGCATCTTTCCAAAACGCTCTATGTAACCGTCGGCTATTTCATCAAATTCAACCAGCCATCTGTCTCTTCCATCCCTCAGTACCCTGCCCTTCAATCCTCCGTCGAACTCAATCATTATCCCGTGTTTTGGATTCCTCATAATCCCCTTCCAGAGCCGGGGGTTTATTCTCTCTTCAAGAAGGACCTCGAACTCTTTACCGGCGTCGGTTTTTCCAAAAAGCCTCGCGGGTATGACCTTCGTGTTATTTAGCACAACCACATCCCCTTTCTTTAAGAATTCGGGCAATTCGTAAAATCTTCGGTGTCCTATTTTCCGTTTCGTTCTCAAGAGGACCATCAATCTGGACCCTTCTCTATTTGTGAGAGGATAGAATGCTATCAATTCTTGAGGAAGATTGTAATCAAAATCCGCAGTTCTCATAAAAATTATTCTACCCGAAGCGACTTATAGAGAACGCTACAGGGCGCTGCCTCCTTTCTTTATTAATGCTACGATTACCCCACACCATATCCACCTATTGCTAACCAATGGTGTAACGTCAAAATTGGCTCTTTTGGATTACGAGGTGGTTGTTTCATTATTTGCGGATCTCCATCACCCACACCTAGGGCAAGTGCCGGAAAAACATCAGTAATAAGATTTAGAAAAAGAATCTGAAGAGGGAGAATAGGCAATGGAAAAGCAGCGAGTGACGCAATAGAGACAACCATAATTTCACTGACATTGCATGAAATGAGATAAAGGACGAATTTACGGATATTGCCAAAGATGATACGTCCCTGTTCGATAGCAATCACAATAGTAGAAAAAGCATCATCCTTGAGAACCATATCAGCAGGCTCACGCGCCACCTGTGTACCCTGCTTACCCATCGCAATGCCGATGTCGGCTTTTTTAAGAGCCGGTGCATCGTTTACTCCATCACCAGTCATCGCAACAACAGAACCGCTCTTCTGATGGATTGCGATGAGATCGAGCTTCTGTCTAGGACTCACCCGCGCAAAAATAAGCGCCTGTAGGACGCGCAGACGTTCTTCCTCAGATAATTGATCTGGGCTTTTAAGATCCTTACCATGTATTACTTCATTCTCTTCCCGATCAATTAAACCCACAGCCAATGCTACATTACGCGCTGTAGAGGAATGGTCACCTGTAACCATAACAACCCGAATCCCGGCTTCTCGACACTGAAGGATGGGTTGACGCACATCCCAGCGCGGCGGATCAAGAAGACCAACTAGACCAAGAAGGGTAAGGTGCTCATAGGGGTTAGCCTTCATCGTATCTACTGTTTTTGTTGCAAGAGCAAGGACACGAAACCCTTGCTCGGCAAGTTCCCTTGTACGCTCCAGCCATCTTTGGCGAAGTGTCGGTGACATTCCCTTTTCACCACCGGTGCTAAGAACACTCGAAGAAACCTCTAGCACAGACTCAGGAGCACCTTTTACAGCAACACGGTATCGGCCGTTCTCTTTGTGAAATGTAGCCATCATATTGAGAGCAGGATCAAAAGCCTCTTCGCGCACCTCTGGTGAAATCTTAAGAAGGCCGCTTCTATATATCCCTGCTTTCGCCCCCATAACAAGGAGGGCCACTTCCAGAGGGTCACCACCAAATATACTCTTACCATCGGCTCCTTGTTGCAAGGATGCGTTATTGCAAAGCACACCGACCTCTAATACCTGCCGTAGAGCCACATCATTCAACGGATCAATGATTTTTCCATTACAGATAAAGTTGCCCTCTTTGCTGAATTCTTTCCCTCCAACTTCCACCCCACCTGATTCAATGACAATCCGAGTGACTCTCATCCGATTTTCTGTAAGCGTGCCAGTTTTATCAGTGCAGATAACGTTTGTCACGCCGAGGGTTTCAACCAAGGAACACCATCTTCAATCGGTTCCACCTGTTTGCTCACAGGTACCGACTCACCTGTAAGTGAAGACTCATCGGCTTGCAGCTTTGATGCCTCGATTAGTCGAACATCAGCAGGGACAATATCGCCACCCTCGAGTAGCACAATATCTCCTGGAATGAGTTCCTCCGCCAGAACCTCCTGGATTTGACCATTACGACGTACTCTTGTACTTATGCGAACCAATCGCTTTAGCGCTTCCATCGAACGAATGGCTCTAATCTCTATGAAAAAACCAATAGCCGTGTTGATACCAATCACCACTACTATGGCTACACCCTCTATCCAGTCTTTAAAGACAAATGCCAGCACAGCAGCCACAGCGAGAAGGAGGATAATTAGACTTTTAAACTGATTGAAAAGAATAAGCCAAGTGCTCTTTCTCTTAGCTTCCCGAAGACGGTTTGGGCCGTATTGTTTAAGTTTTCTCTTAACCTCTGCGGTGCTTAGTCCTTGATCCGCGGATACATTAAGATTCTCGAGAACGTTCTTCCATGGATGTGCAAAGGGTTTTGTATTATCTACCATACTATCCTTATATATTATGCATGTTTTTTAAGGTATGAGATCACATGGCATAAGACACCGGGGGGGCCAAGTATATTGAGCAGAAGGGCAAGGCTTAATATTCCATTCAACTAGTTACGCACTTGGAAGGCTAGCCGTTCGTTTGCTCCGCTTGTTGCCTTCTCCTCATTCTGTAAAATCAGCTTTAATCGGGACGCCAAAGGTCATCCCAAAACTGGTATGTCATGCTGAGCATATTCGTTACACTGAGTACAACCGAAGGGCTACTTCAGAATGACAACAATAAGGGTTTTGGTATAGATTCTAGTCTTTTTCTTCTCAGTTCTACGGTTTATAGGAAAAAGTTGAATTCCATTTTAATTCCCAAAAGCAGGCATAACCTCCTTTGCAAAGAAACGCAGCGTGTCGGGGTTCATAATATCTGAGAAAAATATGGTGAACTTACTAACCCCTCTTTCTGTTTTTTTCATAATCCTCTCTATGCACTCATCGGGCGTTCCGACTATTCCCGTTTTTTCAATGTCTCCAAAGAACCCATATCTCTTTTGAGCCTTGGGAAGCTTTTCCCGAAGCTCAGCTTTGTCCTTTGCAATCACGCACACCGTCTGCTCGGATATTTCTATTTCGTTTATGTCTCTGCCCACAGCCTTACAGTGATTTTTAAGGACATTTAATTTCTTATCATACTCCACCGCATTGGAAGCAGGACAGTTCCAGCCATCCGCAACCTCAGCCACAACTCGAAGCAGATGTCTCTCTCCCGAACCGCCAATTATGATTGGCATTGGCTTCTGAATGGGCTTGGGGTTACAATAGGCTTCTTCAATCCGATAGTGTTTCCCTCTAAGAGTCGCCCTTTCTTGAGTCCACATGGCCCTGATTATCTTTACTGCCTCTCCGAGTTGCTCTATTCTCGTTACTGTATTGAGAAACGGGTATCCGTATGCTCTATATTCAGGCTCAAACCATCCGGCTCCCATTGCAAACTCAAGCCTGCCGCCACTTATGTTATCGAGGGTCGCAGCCATTTTTGCAAGGAGTGAAGGATGCCTGAACGAGTTGCACAGAACGAGGGTTCCAATCCTCGCCCTTGATGTCACAGTTGAGAGGGCAGACATGAGAGTCCATGCTTCAAATATATCCGAGTCAATTGAGCCCATTCCGAGAATGTGGTCATAAAACCACACAGAGTGATAACCGAGTTCATCACAAAGCTCTGCCGTTTCTCTAATCGGTTTAAAATCAGTCTTTTCCTGACGGAGCATCACACCGAATTTAACCCTTTTCATGGTTTGTCACCTGCATCAATTATAAGCTGATTTACGCACTCATACGCTTGAGGGAACCACCATTCCCAATTACTACATTCGGGAACAAGGTTCGGGCATGACAAAGCGTAAAACAGGCGTAACTTGAACACAGAAATCACTTTAACAGAGTGATAATCTTGAATCAACTCTAAATCGAGTCTTGCAAAATGTTCCGGATTTATACAGGAGCTTGGCATATCACAAGGTGAAAAAATTGTTGATATCAGAGGCTATTTTTATGATATCCTTTTATAAGTGGTGAAATTAAGCCAGGGGATTTCTCCCAGAGAATCCAAGTTGAAAATGGAAGGAAATGAGGGGTAAGCGAAGTAAAGGGCGAATCATCAATACACCTATTCCTGATTGCTTTGTAGGCGGTGGGGAAATGGGTGCACGCATGAGAGCACTGGATTGGTCGCAAACACCGCTCGGTTCGGTTGAGGACTGGCCCCAGAGTTTGCGTACTGCCGTAAGCATTTGTTTAGCATCACGTTTTCCTATCGTCCTCTACTGGGGACCTGAGTTTGTCGTCCTCTATAATGATGCATACAGCCAAATTCTGGCAAGCAAGCACCCCGGCGCACTGGGATGCCGCTGCTCGGAGGTATGGTCAGAAATCTGGGACGTCATCGGACCAATGCTACACAGCGTAATGGAGACGGGTGAGGCAACCTGGTCCGATGACCAGATGCTGATCCTCCATCGTTATGGATACTTTGAAGAATGCTACTTCTCATTTTCATTCAGCCCTGTAATAAACGAGAATGGCTCAGTTGGTGGCATCTTTACCGCCGTTACCGAAAACACACAACGGGTGATTGGTGAACGGCGCTTACATACATTACGCGACCTCGGGGTGCATCCCAGCAAAGCAAAGACAGCAGAGGAGGCATGCGAGATCGCCACCGAAACATTAGCCAACAACAGCGCTGATATTCCATTTGCACTGATTTATCTACTCGATACAAATGGAAAACAGGCGCATCTTGCAGGTACAGCAGGCATTAAACCGGAAACCCCTGCAAGCCCCCGTATGATCTCACTAACAGAAGATACAAATGGAACTTGGCCCATAGAGCGGGTTGCACACACGGGTCAGGCTGAATTATTGACCGACTTGATCCGACGATTCGGACCGCTTCCCGGAGGGCCATGGCCTGTGTCACCATGCTCCGCCTTGGTATTACCAATAAAATCACCGACCCAGAACCAGCCCGCCGGTTTTCTTGTATCAGGCATTAGTCCACGTCGGGCGCTTGATGATAATTACCGCAGCTTTCTTGAGTTGACTGCAGGACACATTGCTAGTGCTCTAACAAATACACGCGCCTATGAGGAAGAACGCAAGCGCGCAGAAGCCCTCGCCGAGCTGGATCGCGCCAAAACGGCTTTCTTCAGTAATGTGAGCCATGAGTTTAGAACACCCCTTACCCTTATGCTTGGGCCTGCTGAGGATGCGCTCGCCGATGCCGATAGTCCGCTGTCCCCAAATCAGAGAGAGCGGATTGAGGTTCTGCATCGCAACGGACTGCGACTATTGAAGCTGGTTAATACACTTCTTGATTTCTCACGCATAGAGGCAGGTCGAATTCAGGCCGTGTATGAACCGACAGATTTAGCTCAATTGACCTCCGAGCTTGCAAGCACATTCCGCTCGGCTATAGAACGGACTGGAATGCGTCTTTTGGTGGATTGCCCGCCACTGCCTGAACTCATTTACGTTGACAGAGAAATGTGGGAGAAGATAGTCCTTAACCTAATCTCTAATGCCCTTAAATTTACATTCGAGGGTGAGATTGAAGTTAAATTGCAGTGGGCCGGCGACCATGTAAAGCTCGAAGTGCGCGACACAGGTTCAGGGATTCCCGAAGAACACCTGCCGCATATATTCGAGCGCTTTTACAGGACCCGTGATGTGCGCTCTCGCACACATGAAGGCTCAGGCATTGGCCTTGCTCTTGTGCAGGAGCTTGTCAAACTGCACGGCGGGATAATCGGGGTTTCAAGCGTTGTAGGCCGGGGTACTGCCTTCATATTAACGATTCCCACTGGCTCGGCTCATCTTCCAGCCGACCGAATAAGCGTAGGGAGAACCATGTCATCCACTGCGCTTGGTGCCCGACCGTATGTTGAGGAGGTACTGCGCTGGTTGCCCGATGAAAAAGGAGGCGGAAAGCAGAAGAAGATAGAAGAAATAGAATTTGATTTCTCATCCAAAGACTTGAGCTCCTATGGTGGTACTGTCAACAGCGGCACTGCTAAAGGAGATTTATCCTCCATTCCTCATGGCTATATCTTGCTGGCCGACGACAACGCGGATATGCGTGAGTATTTGAATCGGCTGTTGAGTCAAAGATGGAAGGTTAAAGCCGTAGGGGATGGGATTTCTGCATTGAAATCCGTAAATGAGAGAGTGCCAGACCTCGTTCTCACAGACGTGATGATGCCTGAGATGGGTGGATTTGAATTACTTCAAAAACTCAGGGAGAACCCACAAACAACCACTGTCCCCGTGATTTTTCTTTCGGCGCGGGCGGGAGAGGAATCTCGCGTTGAAGGGCTGCAGGCAGGAGCCGACGATTATCTGATTAAGCCCTTTAGCGCACGTGAGCTCCTTACACGCGTTGAGACTCATTTGAAAATGGCCCAAATGCGCCGCGAGGCCGAGTCTAAACTGCGAGAGATGCAGGAGCAACTGGAATCAGCCCTCACCGCGGCACGCATGATGGTGTGGAGCTGGGATTTAAAAACGGATCAAACCACATGGTCGGGTACTGATATCCATGTACCCGGCCTCCACACTGGTTCGTCTAAAGATTTTTTTAACACGGTCCACCCTGATGATAAAGAATTGGTGGCTAGGGCTATTGCGCGGACACTAAGAGGTGAATCACCTTACAACATCGAATTCCGTATCATCAAACCAGATGGACAGGTGCGCTGGATAGGAAATCAAGGAGCCGTTCATCGCGGGCCGGATGGAGAACCCGAGCGTTTTGTGGGTCTCTGCTGTGATATAACCGAACGCAAGCAGACAGAGCAGCAGCTATATCAACGTATAGACCAGATTCAGAGTATCTACAACCTCAATGATACTGTCAGCAAGGCAAAAGCACTTGAAGAGATTTACGAAGAGGCATTGGACGGGTTGCAGCGTACTCTGAATACTAGGAGGGCCTCTATTTTACTCATTGACCCGGATGGTGTGATGCGCTTCAAAGCATGGCGCGGACTCTCAGATAAATACAGAAAAGCGGTGGAAGGGCACTCGCCCTGGTCACCCGGTGAAAATAACCCGAAACCCATTCTCATACCAGATGTAGCAGAGCGGTCTGACTTGGGGGCATTGCGGGAAACTATTCTCGGCGAATCCATAGGAGCTATGGGTTTCATTCCTCTCGTGTACCAAGGTCGGCTGCTTGGTAAATTTATGGTCTATTACGATGCTCCGCATCAATTCTCAGACGATGAAATACAGTTAGTCCAGACCATATCAAGCCACGTCGCATTTGCCATTGAGCGCAAGCAGGGTGAAGAGGCATTAAAAAGGGCATACGATGAATTGGAGATAAGGGTTCAGGAAAGAACTAGAGAACTGGTAGAAGCCAACAAGGCTTTGCAGTCCGAAATAGCAGAGCGCGAGCGGATGGAGAAAGGACTGCATCAGAGCGAACAACGCTTTCGACTATTGGTGGAGAGTGTGAAAGATTATGCAATTTTCATGCTGGATACCGACGGATTTATAGTAAGCTGGAACGCTGGGGCAGAGCATATCATGGGATATAAATCTGAGGAGATCATAGGAAAGCACTTCTCCACCTTCTATCCCGAAGAAGATATTGAGCATGGCAGGCCACAGCACAACCTGGACATAGCAGTTGCAGAGGGGCGTTATGAGGATGAAGGCTGGAGGGTGAGAAAGGATGGCTCTAAGTTCTGGGCTAATGTAGTCATTACAGCACTGAGAGACGAGTATGGGAATCTACGCGGATTCTCTAAGGTGACCCGTGACACCACTGAGCGAAGGAAAGTGGAAGAGGAGAGGCTGAAGTTTAGTAAGCTGGAGTCGGTAGGAACCCTAGCGGGGGGGATTGCTCATGACTTCAATAACATGCTAGCTGCAATGCTTTCGACACTATCTGTGGCAAGGATGGACGCGCGTACAGGAACCAATCTCCACAACAATCTCACGGAGGCGGAGAAGATATGTATTCAGGCAAGGGGACTCACACAGCAACTGCTCACATTTTCAAAGGGAGGAACACCTGTCAAGAAGCTCACATCCATTGAGCAGATTATAAGGGAATCGGCCTCCTTTGCCCTCAGGGGTTCTAATGTGAGGTGCGAGTCTAGTATAGAAGATGATCTCTGGGATGCAGAGGTAGATCAGGGACAGATAGCCCAGGTTATAAGTAATCTTGTAATCAATGCTCAACAATCAATGCCTCAAGGCGGAGTAATTAAGATTAAAGCAAATAACACTGAATTAAGGAGGGGTTTCATATCTTCATATATTAAAGAAGGGAATTACGTAAAGATAACTGTAGAGGATGAGGGGATAGGGATACTGGAAGAGCATCTGTCAAGGATATTTGACCCATACTTTACAACAAAGCAAAAGGGGAGTGGACTGGGACTAGCCACTGCGTATTCAATAATAAAGAGCCATGGTGGATTCATAGATGTGGAATCAGAGCTTGGAAAGGGGAGCAGGTTCTATATCTATATTCCGGCATCAGAGAAGAGGGTATTACAGAGGAAATCAGAGAGGGAGAAAAGGGCAGAGGCAAGGAGCAGGGCAAGAGTGCTCATAATGGAT
>Ga0209810_1006335_pt1 | contig 10298 bp, 8 predicted proteins | sample Coa_R1_7_FD_187159 | JGI IMG/M metagenome (GOLD analysis project Ga0209810, IMG submission 187159) | Surface soil microbial communities from Centralia Pennsylvania, which are recovering from an underground coalmine fire - Coalmine... | ecosystem: Environmental > Terrestrial > Soil > Unclassified ...
GTGCAAATGCTGCTCGGACACGAGAGCCCCGCGACGACGAAGCGGTACATCGACATTACGCTGGAACACGCAAAACGTGTCTACGATCGGACCCACCCGCGCGACAAACGCGACGACCGCTAAGCTAGGGACTCCGACGCGCTAACCCCTCCTCCGTCTAACCGGCCGCCGACTGCGTAAGATCGGTCCGCATTCCGGTTACAAGCAGGATACGGACAGTGAGCGAGAAGGCCGGCGAAGATTTTCACCGGTCTTCTCTCCTTCATGCCCGCAAACGAGCCTAGGATCGACTAAGCGTCGTGTCACCGCGCGTCATTCGAATCCTGTTTTCGCCGGCTTATTTGGAGACGCTAGCGCGTCTTCCGTGGGTCGCCGAGGGTTAAAATAGCCGCCGGTATAGTAACGGGGATGGATTCCGAAACGTCTGCTGCGGTGCCGGTGGATGACGGCACGCTTCCGGTTTCTCGAGAGCAGGAAGAAGCCGCACGGCTACGGCGCGTTCAACGCAGCGATCGCGTGCTGTATGCAGTGCGCATCTGTTGGCTCGTCATCCTGGCAGGCTTCATCTTCTACAAGGTTCTTGAGTTCTTGGTCCGGGTGCGCACCTTTACGATCGTGGTCGTCGGCGCAGTGCTCTTTGCGTACTTGGTTTTCCCGCTCATCACCCGCCTGAATCGTCGACTTCCGCTCGGGCTCTCAATCGCCATCGTGTACGCAGGGATCGCGCTGCTCATCGCGTTTGGAATTTATGTCGCCGTACCGATCCTCAGTACCGACGCGCAACAACTCGTTCACGACGCTCCGAAGCTGGTTCACGACGCGCAAACCGCGCTGGCGAATCCAAACAGTCCATTTGCCAAGCATTTACCGCTCGGGCTGCGCGAGTACGTTAGGAATCTCCCCGCGGAGATTCAAGTCAATATTTCTAAATACGGCGCTGCCGCGGCAAGTACAGTATTGCCCGCCCTTCTGTCCATTGTGACGATCGGAGCATTGTTCGTCATCATACCGGTGGTGGCGGCCTACCTGATGATCGAATCGGAAGGACTCAAACGGACGCTCTTGGGATTCATCCCCCAGAGCGCACAGCCCAAAGCGTTGAAGATAATCAGCGATCTCGACCACGTCGTCGGCGGTTTCATCCGCGGGCAGCTCATCGTCGCCGCAATCGTCGGTACACTTGTGACGCTGCTCCTGTTAGGGTTGCACGTGCAGTACGCGGCGCTCATCGGCACCGTTGCGGGTATTCTCGACGTGATTCCCTACATCGGCGCGATCGCCGGTTGGCTCCCAGCCTTCTTCATCGCGCTGTTCACCAATGGGCTGGAAAACGCGCTGCTCGTCAGCTTGGGAATTGTGGTGATAAATCAGCTGGAAGGGCACATCATCGCGCCCAACGTCGTCAGCAAAAGCGTCGAGTTGACGCCGCTTGCGGTCGTTCTCGCTTTGCTTGCCGGCGGGGAACTCGCCGGCATTCCGGGCCTTCTACTCGCGGTTCCCGTTGCCGGCATACTCCGCGTCGTTATCATAAACTTTCGCCCTGCTCCGGTCACACCCGCTGCGGCTCAACCCGCTCTGACCGAAACGCCTCGAAAATCATTTTGGTTTTGGCGACCCACGAAGAAACGTAAGAAGAACTGAGCCCATCAATCGGAAGGACCGGGCAATTGGGAGTCGTCAGGGACACGCAGCAAGCCAGAGAATTGCCGTCGCGCGACCGCGTAGCATTCACAAGTCGTCTCTTCCAAACCCGGTCGATCTTCGATCGCGATTCGTCCGTGAGCGTACTGAATATATCCAGCGCGCTGCAGTGCGGCCAGTGCGATCGTCACCCCGGAGCGGCGGCTGCCCAGCATCATCGCGAGATACTCGTGGGTCAGCAGAATCTCGTTCCGGCCCACACGATCGTGTGTCAGCAGCAACCACCGGGCGCAGCGTTCGTACACATTGTGTAGTCGATTGCAGCCCGTAAGTTGCCCCAGGAAATTCACATAGGCCTGAAGGTAGCGATTCAGTAGGGCATTAAACTGTCTGTCGGTCGTTCGAAGGTGGCGGAAATGCTCTACGGGCATCTTGATTGCGCGCCCGGGGACTTGGCAATAGCTGTCGTTTGCAGTTGTGGTGCCGTCCATCAGTAAAGGAATGCCGGAGGTGCCCTCGCGGCCGATGGTTCCAACCTCGATCGCGCCGCCGTCTTTCATTCGCGTGACGACTGAAAGCACGCAGTCGAGTGGAAAGTACACTTCCCGTATCGTTTCGTCGGCGCCGTAAATCCCGTACCTTGTCGGCATTTCCACGAGCTCGGCGACCTCGAGCAGCCGAGCCGCCTCGTTACCATTCAGATGCCGTAATATTGCGTTTTCTTCGAGCCGGGCGCGGGTGAGCTTTTTGAGAGCGGTGGGCGCCTTACGGGAGGCCTTCCGATAGTTTCGCGGCAAGGGAGCGCTTTCTCGCGGAGTAAAACGTGGCCGAGATTCTTAGGAGGCGTCCCGAGCGTTTCCTTGCCTAAAACCGCACAGATTTGCCGATGGCATGCCGGTTAGACTATAGGTCCCAGAACTACCGATCGGAGCGCTGCCTTGCGGCTTTCAAGCGGGACCGCGAAACCGTCCAGCCTGACACCCTTTCAACCGACCGCACGCGGCGTCGTCGGCGCCGACCTCATTGCGATGAACCATGGCAGCATCCTAGACATCGCGCGTGAGAACACGCTGGATGCATACTTTTTCCTATTCGACGAATTCGATATTTATAACAAAGGGCAGCTTTGTGCGACGTTGGAGGAAAGCGTGGGGTCTCTCGCCGTCACGATCGATCTCACGCATACGACGTTCATCGATGCCAGCATTCTTGGCGTTTTTGTCGGCCTTGCGGTCCGTTGCCGGGAACACAACGCGGCTCGGGTCCGGATCGTCAACGCGAGCGCGCACCTGCGCCGACTCTTCTCGATTTGTCGGCTCGAGGCTATCTTCGAGATCGAAGACCATCACGCCCATAGCGGAGAGCCGCGGTGCTCCATAGGATCTATCGCATCCCACGTGCTCACATCTTGAAGCGCAGGTTGAACGTGGCTTGGAACGGGATTTTCACGCCGACGAATCCCGTGTTGTTGTTGTTGAGCCAGATCGAATACGGATAGCGCATCTGTACCGGCGCGGCGGAGAACAACGAGTTCGGGAAAAAATTTCCGGCGGGATAGAATATGCCGGACGGCAGATTCGAATACACGCAGATGTTGGGATTGTCCCACGCGTACCCGCGTTGCCCGCAGTGATCGACGAGGTTGGTCAGGAGCAGATCCGCCGTAACGTTCGGACTGACGTCGTAGGAGAGGTTCACATTGAGCGAGACTCGCCACGGTTGTTTGAAAGTCCCGAGCGAATCGAAATGGCCGCCGTTGTATGGATCGGGCAGAAAGACGGGCAGCAAACCGGCGTCGGAGCATTGCACCGGATCCGCCGGTGTGCCGGTTAGACCGGGAGCGACGGCGAGGGTGGCGCTGCAGGTCTCCGGACGGTAGCCCGGCCACGAAAGCGGCGCGCCGTACGAAGCTCCCGAGTTGAAGTTCACGCTCGGCGTGATTGCAAATTTATCGTGGCGATAGTTTACGATCAGCGTCGCGACGTGGGGCGTCTCGTACCCGTTTTCCGCGGATACCGGCCCCGGAATGACGTCGTACGTGGTGTAAGAACCGTTCCGGTCGAGCAACGCTTGCGCAGACGCATTCCAGTACGGGTTCGCGACGTCCGCAGAGGTGCACGCGGGCATGCCGGACACGCCCTGCGGTACCCCGGCGGTCGTATAGCACGGTGCCGGCTGCACGCCCGTCTGCAGCAGCGGCGTTCCGCTGGTAAAGCCGGGATAATAACAGGGATTGTGCGGATCCGTCGACGGGTTGGTCGCGCATTGCATCGTGTACTCGTTGTAATCCTGAATGTAGGAATTCAAGTTGTCGATGACGTTTCGCGTGCTGCCGTTCGGGAAATTTTGATACTTTATCCGGCTGTGGGTGTACGTATACGAGAGCGATCCGCTCCAGCCTTGCGCGTTGAAATCGCCTTTACGAAGCGCGAATTCGACGCCGTACGAGGTCTGCTGTCCTACGTTGAGGCCGGATTCCAACCCGGTCAGCGGATCGATGAAGAAATTCTGCAGCTGATCGCGCGTCGCGCGCAAGAACGGCGTGACCTTGAACGACCAGTCCGTGCCGTGCAGCCGCTTCTCCAGCGAAACGTCGAAATTATACGAGGTATCGGGCTTGATGTCGTGCTCGGGCGTGTTGAATCCGTACGAGTAAAAGTGCCCGCCGATGAAGCTGGCGAGATCTTCCTGAACGGTGTTGTATTGCACCCACGAGGTGTTTTGCGGCCGAGCGTAAACGCCGGCCGATCCGCGAAGCACGGTATCGGGATTCAGCGTGTAGGTGAAACCCAAACGCGGCTGCCAGCGGGTCGTCGAGATCTGGCCGCCGCTCTTGTCCGCGATCGGTCCGTAGACCGCGCCCTGCGTTTCGCCCAGCGCGGCATTCGGCTGCAGCGGCAGCGTGCCGGTAGGACACGGCCCCAAACCGCTGTTCGTTCTTTGCACCGGAGCGGTGGAGTTCGGGCCGAAGCAAAACTCCGCGTTGTAGTGACTGAACCAGAACTGCCGCGCGGGATCGCCCGGCGCGGTGTCGCCGAGCAGATACTTGAAATTCTCCACGCGCACGCCCATGTTCACGGTCCAGCGGTCGTTCGGACGCCACTGGTCGCTCAGCGAGAGTCCTTGGAAGCGCGGCTGGACTTGATTCAAGTTCGCCTTCAGACCTTTGTCTACGGCAATCCACTGCGTTCCGGCGGGCGGCGGCGGAATCGCACCGCTCGCGATCGCGTTGCCGCCGAGCACGTCTCCGTTGCCCAGCGCGGCATAACACCCTTCGGGCGTGCCGCTGACCGAAAAGCATTGATTGCTGCCGTTCAGCAGCAGCGCGATGGGGCGGCTCGTGCCGCCGCTGAAAAATCCGGCGGAATAACGCTGCAGGTTCGTGCCGGTGTAGAACACGCTGGCGCTCAGCAGATGCTGCGCCGAGATCTGATCGGTCAGGCTCGCGTTCACGCCGTAGGTGTGATTGGGAATCTCATAATCCGCCAGTTCGGCACCGTATAGCGGCTGCGCGGCGCTGTTGGGACCCCAAATGAACCAGTTCGAATACAGCGAGTAGCCGTAGACCCGGAAGAACGCGTTGTTGCTGAACGCGTGCTGGTATTGCGCTTTCACGATCGCAACGCCGTTGTCGTTCGTGTCGCGCTGCGTTGCCGGCAGCAGAGTTGAGCCGAACGCGTGCTGCGGACTGCTGGGGAAAAAGTACTGCTGCAGCTGCGAGGGATTCAGCGGCGCCTTCATCTGACCGTTGTAAAGATAGGCATCGTCCCAGAAGAGATTTCCGAACGTGCACGCGCAGCCCGCGATCGCCGGACCCAAATCGTTGAGGTCGCTGTAATACTGCAAGTTCACGTCGCTGGTCAGGTAGAGCAGCTGGACGTCGTCGCGCAGCGCGCTGTGCTTGTGCGGAATGCCGAAGTGCAGGTTCAGCACGTCGTCGCGCTGCCGCGTGAACGCGATTCCGTAGGCGCTTCCCGTCGTAAAAAGCAGGCTGTTCGTGGGATCGATCGGTGCGGGCGGGCTGCTCAGCGGTGCGCAGCCGATGAACGGCCGGCAATCGCTGGTGTAGACGAAGCCGTTCAAACCCGGCACCGCATTGACCGGGTAAAAGAACCAGCTCATCGTGGAGGCGCTGCCGCCGTTGGCGTTGTCGACGTAGCGGTAATCTTGATTCGCGCCGCCCAAACCGACGTAGTAGCTGAACAGTCGATTGGGCGTCGATCCGCCCGCTTCCGCGGAAAAGGTGTGATAGAACGCGGGCCCGCCGATGCCGGCGTACAACGCCCCGAAGCCCGGATAGGTGCCCGTTTTGATCACTTGATTGACGTAGCCCGAGATGCCCTGCGCGTCGGCGCCGGCCGGCGTACCGCCGGTGTACACTTGCAGCTCCTGTTGCCCCAGGCTGCTCAGCATCGTCTGAGGCGCGTTGTCGTACACGCGGTTCACGGGAATGCCGTCGAGCTCCCAGCCGATTTGATCGATGTCGCCGCCGCGAATGTGCACGGTTTGAAACCAGCCCTGCTCTCCCGGATCGATCGCGACGCCCGGCACCGAAGCGATCGCACCGTAAGCATTGTTCAAGCCGCCCGGCCCGATGAGCGACTGCGCGGCGCGTGCGCTTGCAGCGTTGACCGAGTAGACGTCGCTAGTCGTGCCGGGGCGGACTACGTCGGTGGACGATCGCGAGCGGACCTGCGCGATGGTTTTGAGTGCCGGCGTCAGCGCCACGTTGTACGTCTGCACCTGATCTGCGAAAATCGAAACGCCCGCGTTGGATATCGGGGTATAGCCGTCTCTTTGAAAGCTCAACGTGTACGTGTCGGGCGCGAGCGAGAGAAACCGGTACGTACCCGATGCATCGGTCGTCGTCGCGGCGGCTTGGGACGGCGAAACGGCCGTTACGCTCACGTTTGCAAGCGGAGCGTTGGTGCTTGAATCGACGACGCGGCCGGTGACGCCGCCGGTGGTGCCTGCTACCGCGGCAATCGGTGCGCTGGCGACTGCGACGACAATCGCCATGCACGAAGCCAACCATGCTCCACTGCGCATACTTCCCTCCAGCCTTCAGCTTACGTAGGAAATGCTGACCGGAACGCCGGCGTCCTCCGCGCGCTTGAGCACGGCGAACACTTCGTCCAACTCGTTTTCGATTGCCACGATCTCGTGCGCGCTCACGCCGACGGGAGCCGCGTTTTCCCACAGAATCCGCCGCGCCGTTTCGAGTGCCTCTCGAATGCGCTGCGGCGTCGATTCGAGTACCGGCCAGTCGTCGAGCGAAACGGCCGGAACGACGCGCCATCCTCGTCCCCAAACCAGTTCGTCGTCGTCGAAAAAGGCGTGCGGGATGGCGGCCAGCATCTCCAATGCCTCGCGATCGGTTCCGGTCAATACCAGGCCCGCTTCCGCGAGACGGACGATATACCGGAAAAACGACGGGTTGCCGATGGTATACGCTCCCGCGCGCGAGGCAACGCTGATGTTAACCAGCGAGGGCACCGCCGGCCCCCCGTACATGAAACTCATCTTCTCTGCTGTTCGCAGAGCAGGCCTCGTCGCCCCCTCGGCTGGAGCGACATGCCCGCAAAGACTTGGGGTCGAACGCTGCTCCTCGATGATCGAACCGTCCGTCTACAACAAGTGCGTGCGGTGCGGCCTGTGTTTGCCGACCTGTCCCACCTACGTCGAGACGCTGACGGAGACGTCGGGCCCGCGGGGCCGTATCAGCCTCATCAAAGCGGTCGCGGAAGAACGCCTCGATTTGCTCTCGCCCGGTTTCGTGCACCAAATGTCGGAATGTCTGGATTGCCGCGCCTGCGAGGCGGTCTGCCCCAGCGGCGTTCAGTACGGCAGCCTCGTCGAAGCCGCGCGCGTGCAAATCGAAAAGGCACGCGCGCCGAAACGCGGATTCGTCTCGCGCATTGTGCGGCAGCTGCTCCTTCGCGGCCTCTTCGGTAATCTGCGATTCATGCGCTTTGCCGCCGTGCTGCTTCGGCTCTACCAGCGCACCGCGCTGCGAACGCTGGTCCGCAAGAGCGGCCTGCTTCGCCGCATGAACTTGGAGGAGGCGGAAATGCTCGCGCCCGCGATTTCGCCTTCGTTCTTCGTGCCGCGCAATCAGCGATACGAAGCGCGGCATTCCAGAGCGAGCGTGATGCTGCATGCCGGATGCGTCATGCACGTGGCTTTCACGCACGTCGACGATGCCACCGTACGCGTGCTGCGCCGCAACGGGTTTAGCGTCGTGGTTCCCGCAGCGCAAGGGTGCTGCGGCGCGGTTGCGGTGCATGCCGGCGAAATGGATTTCGGTCTGCACCTGGCAAAGCGCAACATCGCCGCATTCGAGAATTCGCGCGCCGATTTTTACATCGTCAATGCCGCCGGCTGCGGTTCGACACTCAAGGAATACGGCCGGTTGCTCGCGCGCGATGCGAAGTGGGCCGATCGCGCGGCACGGTTTTCCGCGCGCGTGCGCGACGCACTCGAATTTCTCGACGAATCGGGAATCTCCGATGAACTCGGCCCGGTCGACGCCGCGGTGACGTACCAGGACGCATGCCATCTCGCACATGCGCAGCGCATCGCCGCCGCGCCGCGCAGGCTGCTCGATCGCATTCCGGGTCTTCGGTTGGTGGAAATGAACGAAAGCTCTCTGTGCTGCGGCAGCGCCGGAATCTACAACATCACGCAGCCGGAAATGGCCGAGCGCCTCGGATCGCGCAAAATCGAAAACGTCATCGCTACCGGTGCCGCCGTCGTCGCGACCGCCAACCCGGGTTGCGCGCTGCAGCTTAATGCGCAGCTACGCAAAAGAGAGAGCTCGATTCGCGTAATGCACGTCATCGAGCTGCTCGAGCAGTCTTACGCGGCTTATAGCGAGGCTGCGAGCCGATCGCGATCGTTCAGCGCGGCGTCCAGCGAACCGTAGACCGCGAAGATCCGCATGAGGCCGGTGATGTTCAGCAGCCGCTGAATGGGCCCGTCACGCACGATGAGCCGAACCCGCCCGGAGTTTTCCAGTGCGCGCCGATGCGCGCCGATGAGCGCGCCAAGGCCGGTGGAATCCAAGAACTCCAGCTCCGTGAGATCGACGATGATCTCGTGCTTGCCCTCGTTTGCCGCCTCGAGCAGCGCGGCGCGCAGCGAGGGCGCAGTAGCGAGATCCAGGCTTCCGTGCAAGCGGTAAATGATCGCTGCGCCGCCATGCTCGGATTTGATATCGACGGAAAGTGCATCGTGCGCCATCACGAATCTCCCGGAGACAGTTTCGAAGCGGCGCGTTCGCTTCGGAGCGGGGCTGCGCCTTGTATCACGCGGTCGGTTGCTTCATCCCAGCGCCAGCAGCATTCCGCCGTGAGGTGCGTTCCTCCGATCCAGCGGTCCAGCGGCTGATAGTGCAGCCAATCCGCGTCACCGGCAAGTACGCGGCGTCCAAGCACCGTCGGCTCGTACCCGGTTTCGAGAATCGAGATCAGCGGCGCCGGATCCGCGCACAAATCGTCGATGTGCGCGTAGCACGTTGTATCGCCCAAGAATGAAGCCTCTTCCCGCGCTTGCGATTGTCGAAAGATCTCCTCCTTCTGCCGCGCGCCGCGCGCGCACGCTTCCAGCACGTGTTTCTGCGTGCGCGAAAGGCCGGTAGCGGCGGCGGGAAATTCTTCGCACAAGCGATGCAGCGCGCCGTTCAAAAACGGAAAGCCGACGTAGCGATCCTTCGAAGCGCTTTGCAGCTCCTCCGGGTCGCCTGAGGTAAACGCGCGCCACGCTTTCGCAGCGCCGTCCGCCATCACGCTGGTCACGAAGCGGCGCTTCGGATACAACGACATCAGCTCTTCCGCCGCGAGCATGCCAAGGTAGTTGTCGGACTGGATCAGCTGAACGGCGCCCGCGCCGATGCCCTGTTCCTGCAGCACGGAAAGGATCTGCAGCAAATGCAACTGGTCGTATAAGTCGTGCTCGAACCAAAGCACGATCTCGTCGAATTCGGCGGCGCGCCGGATCACCGCGTCCCGCTTCTGGAAATCGTGGTGGAGTTTAATCGCGTTGCCGTAGCCGCGGCTTGCCAAGTAGTCGGCGCGCAGGCGGCTCAGCTCTTCGAGCGGCATTCCCGCCGGCACGGGCCCCTCGTGCAGCACGTCGCGCCAGGCGACATGCGTTCCAAGCAGCCCGCCCTTCTTCCATTCGTGCAGCACCGAGTCGCCGTTGGTCACGTGCAGCGCGTTCACGCCCATGCTTGCCGCCTTTCGGCGGAGCGCGCGGCCCGCCATGCGTCGAAATCTGTTGCGTTCACTTCGGCTGCGGCTTTAGCTCGGGCATGCTTTGGTCCGAACCGCTGGGGTGGCTGGATTCGAAGACGCCTGATGCGGAGCCGCGACTGCCTGCGGCAGCGCTTCCCTCCGCCATGCGTTGGTTCTCGTGCAGCGCACGGAAATACAAGAACCCGGTATAAACCGGGCCCTTGTATTTCCCTGGGGTGGCTGGATTCGAAGACGCCTGATGCGGAGCCGCGACTGCCTGCGGCAGCGCTTCCCTTCGCCATGCGTTGGTTCTCGTGCAGCGCACGGAAATACAAGAACCCGGTATAAACCGGGCCCTTGTATTTCCCTGGGGTGGCTGGATTCGAAGACGCCTGATGCGGAGCCGCGACTGCCTGCGGCAGC
>Ga0209810_1006342_pt1 | contig 10289 bp, 8 predicted proteins | sample Coa_R1_7_FD_187159 | JGI IMG/M metagenome (GOLD analysis project Ga0209810, IMG submission 187159) | Surface soil microbial communities from Centralia Pennsylvania, which are recovering from an underground coalmine fire - Coalmine... | ecosystem: Environmental > Terrestrial > Soil > Unclassified ...
GCACCACGATGGGGGTCTTGCCGATCTTCCGTGCCAGGTCCACCAGGGTCGCCACCGTCTCGTCGCTGGTCTGCGCCCCGCGGATGACCTCCACCAGCTGCATCCGGTCCACCGGGTTGAAGAAGTGCATCCCGGCGAAGCGCCCCGGCTCGGCCACGCTTGCCCCCATGCGCGTGATGGAGATGGTCGAGGTGTTCGACGCCAGGATGGCGCCGGGCTTCAGCACCTTTTGCACCTCCTTGTACAGGTTGACCTTGGCCTCCTCGTTCTCCACGATGGCCTCGATGACCAGGTCGCGGTCGGCCATGGCGCTCAGCGCCTGCGTCGTGCTGAGGCGGCCCAGCGCCTGCACCATGTCGGCCTGGGTGCCGCGGCCGATGTCGATGCGCGTCTGCAACACCTTGACGTTGGCGGCGACGCCCTTCTCCAGCGCCTGCGGGCTGCTGTCGAGCATCATCACCGGGATGCCGCGGCGGACATGGGCCCCCGCGATGCCGGCGCCCATCAGCCCCGCCCCGACGACCCCGATCCGCTCCGCCACCGCCGCTCCCCCGCACCGTCCAGAAGCGCTACGGTAGGCCACCCCGCCGCGCCGCGCCAAAGAGAATCTGCCCGCCGCCGCCCTTCCCCCCTCCGCCCTGGACCCCCGCTTTCGCGGGAAAGACGGGAGAAGAAACGGCCGGCTCCCTCAAGCCCTCCCCCGCAAGCGGGGGAGGGAGGGGTGGGGGCGCGGAGCGCACCGCGTTTCCCACCGCCGCAAGCGCCCTGCAAATCCCCTACCTCACCCCAACCCTCTCCGCCCGGGGCCGGGGGGGGAAGCGGGAGAAGCGCTCGTCGCTCCCGCGAAACCTAGAGCCGCAGCCCCCTCCGCTGCTTCGCCCTGACTCTGGCTTTCTCGCGGATTGTCGGGAGGAGGAAGCGGTCCCTCAAGCCCTCCCCCGCAAGCGGGGGAGGGAGGGGTGGGGGCGCGGAGCGCACCGCGTTTCCCACCGCTGCAAGCGCCGTGGAATCCCCCACCTCACGCTCTGCGCCCCCGGGGCGGAGAGGGAGACCGACGATGGCGGCTGTGATTCCCTCACTCCCCGTCATTCCCGCGAAGGCGGGAATTCATGGCGGACCCGCTCCGGCGCCCGGGCAGCGCGACCCGCACCGGAACGCAACCTCTACCGACGCAGGTAAAATTCAACCAAACGTACGAAACCGCTTGACCGTTCCGCGGGACTACGGAATCTAATCTTACAGGTTGCAATTTTTGTAGGTTGGCGGGGCCGATCCTCCATGATTGACAACCTATGCTTGTCTAGGCAGATTGCGGCCGCCCTTTCGGGCGATCGTCCTGCACGCGGCAGGCGGCTCCAGAACGCATGGAGCAGGGGGTGGGGGGAAGGGCGCCTTCCAGAAACCCTGCGTAATCGACAGAGATGAACCAAGGAGGGCGTTTATGCAGCACAAGATAACGCGCCTGACCGGCCTTGCCGGTCTGGCTGCCATCGTCGCGACGGGCGGCTGGGCGGAAGGGGCCATTGCGGACACCGCGGGCACCCAGCAGCTCACCACGGTCGGCGCGCCACAATATGCGATCCAGGCGGTGTCCGCGGCCGGCGGCACTCTTTCCGATCCTGAGACGGTGAGTTTCACGGCGGCCGGCTATACGACGACGGCGGCTCGCACCTTCGATGTGACGTTCACCCTACCCACGGGCGTCACATTCACGGGAGCAAACCCGGCATGCGTGGGTACTGCCAACTTCACCGTCGCCTACGTCAGCGGCGGCAGCGGGTTCCAGAGCATCACCTGCTCCGTTAGCGTCCCCGTCGTGGCGAACGCCACGGACAGCGTGTCGATCGCCGGCTTCAACATCGCGGGGGCGACGGCATTGCAGACGGTGACTCCGTCAGGGAAGTTCAAGTTCACCGCCAACATCAGCAACAGTGCCGCCGGCAGTGCCTTTGCCAACGGGGCGGTCGCCGCAGGAGGCACGACGGATGTCGCGACCAGCGCGGACGGGTTGATCTTTACCGCGGGCAACGGACTCGGCTTCGGTTTCGTCGATGTGACGGCGGCCGGCCTCGGGCAGAAATTCCTTCAGCCTGCAACCAGCACGACTGACACGACGGTGTTTGATGTCGGCACGGTCAACCTGCAAGCCAATCCCGCCACGGTGCAGGCCAATGGAACGACGCCTTTCTCGTTCGGCAGCAGCACTGCGAAGGTGACGCTGACCGGCAACTTCAACGGCATCGGCACCGCCTACCTGACCGCCGCCGGCACGACGACTTGCTCGACGACGGCGTCGGGGCAGCAGGTGACGCCGACGAGCGGCGCGGTCACATTCACCGGCGTCGCCGTAACCGCCGCAGGGACCAGCCAGGAGATCTGCCTGCTCGCCAGCGGCAAGGGCGTGATTGCCGCCCCGCCCAACTTTGCGCTGTCGACCTCGATCGGCAGCACGACCGATAGTCCGCAGGCCGGCGGGATCAGCAGCTACTTCTATAACGGGTCGGTCGCAGTCATCCAGTTGTCGCCGAACTTGAGCGGCTACAACTACGCCGTCCGAGTTACCAACAACAGCGGTTCGGACGGTCAGCCGATCGCGGTCGTTCAGACCGATACCGGAACGGGGGCGCTCAGCACGCCGCCGCTGACCACGGTCAAGGCGAACAACAACACGTTCTATAGCGTCCCCTCGCTGTTCACCGCGGCCGGCGCCACGGTTCCGGCGGGCAGCGCGGCCAGCATCACGATGCTCGGCCCGAACGGGTTCGGCTTCTCGCAGATCGAGGTCAATCCCGGCGGCGTCGTCGTCAACATTCAGTAATGTCGGTAGGAGGCGGGGCGTGCAAGCGCTCCGCTTCCCGAACCGATGAAGCTTGGAGGGGCGCTCGCGCCCCTCTCTTTTCATTTGCGGCGCATGACTATTCCTCTCCGCCGCCTCGGCGTACTTCCGTCGTCCCGGCGCAGGCCGGGACCCACGCTTCCGCCGTACGGGTTTCGGCGGGTGGATATCGGCCTTCGCCGGTATGACGGGGGGTCGGGATGGGACGGAGCGGGAGAAAGTGCGGTCGTCCTCGCGCAAGCGGGGACCCCAGGACGGCCGGTCCATCGCACGGTTCTGTGTTCCCGCTTTCGCGGGAACGACGGGGAGGGAAACCCTCTCCGCCCCAAAGGTGGAGAGGGAGATCGACCCACGGCTGTCCAATTCAACAAATCGGTTGTGCAGTTTCTATACGAGACAACCAAGATGCACCTTGCCCGGCCTTGGGCCGGGCATCCACGCCTTCTTTTTCGGCTTTTTGCCAGCCGAACCAGCGTGGACGGCCGGGACAGAGCCCGGCGAAGGGGCTGGGGAGAGACGGGCTTCGGTGGTGTGACCCATCACCATCGGGAGGCAGCCGGAGATTCGCGGATCACGCCCGCGGATGACGGGTGGTGAAGGTGTGGGTAGGGCATGCGGTTTTTGTTTCAGGCGCTGCAGCAGGATGGGCGGCTCGTTTCCGGGCAGATCGAGGCGGGGGCGGCGCGGGATGCCTATCGCGACCTGCGGCGGCGCGGGCTGCAGCCGACGACCCTCGCGCCGGCAGGCTTGCGGGCCCGCGGCGGCGGCAAGTTCCGGCGCAAGGCGCGAGCGCGCGACTACACCTATCTCCTGAAGGAGCTGCACGCGCTGTTGGCGGGCGGGGTGCCGCTCGCCGAGGCGGTGGCGGCGTTGGAGGAGGCGGCCGAGCATCCCGCCGTCGCCGCCGCCTGCGCCGAGTTGCACGCGGCGTTGCGGCGCGGCGAGAAGTTCACCCGCGCCTTCGCCCGCTGCTTCGCGCGCTTCCCGGCCTATATCCACCGCATCGTCGAAGCCGGCGAATTGAGCGGCCGCCTCGCCGAGGCGATCGCCGACGCCGCCGCCGAGATGGAGCACGCGGCGCGGGTGCGCGGCGAATTGCGCAACGCCCTCGTCTACCCCGCCTTCCTGGTCGGCGCCGGGGTGCTGGCGGTGCTGTTCATCTTCATCGTCGTGGTGCCGCGCTTCGCGGTCATGTTCCACGGCCACTACGCGAGCCTGCCGTGGCTCTCCTACGCCGTCATCGGCGGCGGCATGTGGCTGCGCGAGCACCTCGCGGCGGCGGCTCTGGTCCTCGCCGGCGGGGTCGGCGCCGGGGTGTGGGCGGCGCGGCAGGCGGATGTGCGGGCGCGCGCGGTCGAATGGCTCGGTTCGGTGCCGATGGCGCGCGACTGGCTCATCGAGGTCGAGACGGCGCGGTGGGCGGCGGTCTTGGCGCGGCTCCTCGAAAACCGGGTGCCGCTGATGCAGAGCCTGGAGCTGGCGCGCACCGCCCTCGCCAGCCGCGACATCCAGCTCCGCCTGGGCCAGGTCGAGCGGGCCGTGCGCACCGGCGGCACCCTCGCGCACGCGCTCGACGAGCACCGCTTTCTGCCGTCGACGGCGCTCAGCCTGGTGCGGGTCGGCGAACGCTCCGGCACCCTGCCGGTCATGATGCGAAACGTCGCCTCGATCTATGACGAGACCGTACGCAACCGCCTCAAGGGGGCGCTGACGATCATCGAGCCGGTCGCGATCGTCATCATCGGCGGCGTCATCGGGCTGGTCGCGGTCGCGATCTTCCTCGCGATCACCGCCGTCAACAACCTGCCGCAGATGTGATGATCGGCGGCGCCCCCACCCTGTCCCTCCCCCGCTTGCGGGGGAGGGGACGCAGCCGCAGCCGCTCTCCCTCCCCCGCTGGCGGGGGAGGGCAGGGGTGGGGGCTGGCGGCCGCAGCCGTGGCGGGGTTGCTGTCACGCCGGCGCCTCGCCCCGCTTGCGGGGGGAGGGAGGGACCCGTCGCCCGGCGGCGCCCCCACCCTGTCCCTCCCCCGCTTGCGGGGGAGGGGACGCAGCCGCGGGGGTTTTCTCATTTCCGCAAGCGGCCGCAAGCGCTCGCCCTCCCCCGCTGGCGGGGGAGGGTCGGGGTGGGGGCTGGCGGCTGCTGCGGTCGCCGGGTTGCTGCTCGGAAGCGCGGGGGCGGCGGCGGACCCGGGGATTTCGTACCGCATCGGGGCGACGCCGCCGGCGGCGTCGGCGCCGCTGTTGCGGCACGGCGCGCTCGACGCGCCGGCGCCGCCTCTGCCGCCGGCATTGGCGGCGGCGGCGCGGCGGCTCGCCGCGCTCGAGGGGCGGCTGTCGCTGGCGGCGCCGGCCGCGAAGCCGGCGTGGCCGCGGCCGCTGCCGGCACCCTCGAAGGTCCCGCCGCTGGCCGAGCGCATCATTGCGGCCGAGGGCGGGCCGGCGGCGAACCCGCGGTCGAGCGCCGCCGGCTACGGCCAGTTTCTGCGCGGCACCTGGCTCGACCTGTTCGGCCGCCTCTACCCGCAGCTGACCCGCCTCTTGACCCCGGAGCAGATCCTGGCGCTGCGCGACATCCGGCCGCTCGCGGCGCAGCTGACCGAACATTACGCCGAGCTCAACGGCGACATCCTGCGCCAGCGCGGCCTGCCGGCGAGCGAGGCGACCCTGTCGCTGGCGCACGCGATCGGCGCCGGCGGGGCCATCGACGTGCTGACCGCCCCGCCCGGCCAGCCGGTCGCGAGCCTGCTCGGACCGCAGGCGATGGCCGCCAACCCCAATCTGCGCGGCATGACCGCGCTCGATCTGCGGAACTGGGCCGGCGGCCGCGTGCTGGTGCCGGCGGCGGCGCGCCTGCCGGCGGTTCCGCCGGCGCCGCCGCCCGTCCCGAAACTGTCGCCGAAGCAGGATTTCCGCCTCGCCAACCATGCCCGGGCCTCGGCCGTGCTGGCCGCCAACGCCGCCGCCATTGCGCGGGTGAAGGCCTTTATCGCCGAAGGCGGCGCCGCCCCGCGCCAGCCGATCCTGGAGGCGCTGCGCGACGCGGCGAAGCGGCCCGGCTACGCCGAACTGGCGCTGATCGCGAGCGGCGGCCGTTTCGCGCAGCTGTCGCCGGAGGCGGCGTGCGACGTGGCGCGGGTGCTATTGGACAAGCTGCGGCAGGAAGATGCCGCCATCCTCGACATCGCCCAGCGCCGCTAGGATAAGATCAGCCCCGGTCCGAGTTCCCCACCGCATGAGAATGACCATGGTCGATGCCGCATTCCCCCCGCCCGCCTTGCGCGACCGCCGGACCGGCCGCGAGAGCGGGTTCACCCTCCTCGAACTGCTGGTCGTGCTCGCGATCATCGGGCTGCTCGTGGCGCTGGTCGGGCCGCGCCTGTTCGAGCGGCTGGAAGGATCGAAGGTGACGACGGCGCAGACCCAGGTGAAGATGCTGAAGACCGCGCTCGACACGATGCGGCTCGACATCGGCCGCTACCCCGACGCCGACGAGGGGCTGGCGCTGCTCGTCAAGCCGCCGACCGACCCGCAGCTCAAGGCACGCTGGCACGGCCCCTATCTCGAAGGCGAGGTGCCGCTCGACCCTTGGGGCAACCCCTACCAGTATTCGCCCACCGGCACCGGCCTCAACGCATTGACGCTCTACAGCTACGGCCCCACCGGCAAACCCGGCGGCACCCCGGTCGGCTACCTTCCGGCCACCTCGTCGCTGGCGCCGGGCGGCGGCGCGGGGTAGCCCCCACCCCAGCCCTCCCCCGCTGGCGGGGGAGGGAGAGCCGCTGCTGCCGATTCCCCTCCCGCGCAAGCGGGGGAGGGTCAGGGTGGGGGCCTAGCCGCCGCCAGCGGCGGCGATGCGGGAGGGATGCGCGGGGTAGACGCCGAGGACCTTGACCTCGGTCGAGAAGAAGGCGAGCTCCTCGAGGGCGAGCTTCAAGGGCCGCTCCTCGGGGTGGCCCTCGACGTCGGCGTAGAACTGCGTCGCCGAGAAGCGGCCGCCGACCATGTAGCTTTCGAGCTTGGTCATGTTGACGCCGTTGGTGGCGAAACCGCCGAGCGCCTTGTAGAGCGCCGCCGGCACGTTGCGCACGTTGAACACGAAGGTCGTGACGCACGGCGCGCCCGGCGCCGGCGTGCGCGGCCGCGGCGACATGACCAGGAACCGCGTCGTGTTGTGCTCGGCGTCCTCGATGTTCTCCTTGAGCGTGACCAGGCCGTAGATCTTGCCGGCGAGTTCCGAGGCGATCGCCGCGACGGTCGGGTCGCGCCGCTCGGCGAGTTCGGCGGCGGCGCCGGCGGTGTCGGCCGCCACGACCGGCGTGAGCCCCAATTCGCGAATCAGGATGCGGCACTGCGACAGCGCGTGCACGTGGCTGCGCACGATGCGGACCGAGTCGAGCGTCGCGCCCGGAACACCGAGCAGGAAGTGGTTCACCCGCTCGAAATGCTCGCCGATGATGTGCAGGCCCGAATCCGGCATCAGGTGGTGGATGTCTGCGACCCGGCCGGCGACCGAATTCTCGATCGGGATCATCGCCAGCGCGGCGCGGCCGTCGCGCACCGCGGCGAAGGCGTCCTCGAAAGCCGCGCAGGGCAGCGTCGTCATCTCCGGAAAGACCCGGCGGCAGGCGAGGTCGGAATAGGCGCCGGGGGCGCCCTGAAACGCGATCGGGCGGCTGGGGTCCTGCGGTTCGGTCATGACGACGGCGACGATGTCCTGCGGTTGAAGGCGGCGCGCACCCGTTCGAGGTCGGCCGGCGTATCGACCTGGCCGCCATGCTGCGCGGCCGTGACCAGCCGCACCGAAATACGCATGCCGGCTTCGAGGGCGCGCAATTGTTCGAGCCGCTCGCGCAGTTCGAGCACGCCGCGTGGCAGCGCGACGTAGCGCTCCAGCGCCGCGCGGCGATAGGCGTAGAGGCCGACATGCTCGTAATGCGGCCCCTCGCCCCACGGCACCGGCGATTTGCTGAAATACAATGCGCGCGCCGGCTTGTCCGGATCGGCGAACCCGGCCGCGACCTTGTTGACGTGGTCCTGGGCCAGCATCGCCGGATCCTCGATGACCGAAGCGAGGGTGGCGATGTCGGTCTCGGGGTCGGCGAGCGCCGCAAAGGCGAGCCGGATCGCCTCCGGTGCGATCATCGGCATGTCGCCCTGCACGTTGACGACGGCGTCGTGGCGGCGTTCCGGGTCGAGCGCCGTCACCGCCGCATGGATGCGGTCGGAGCCGGTCGGCAATTCGGGAGCCGTCAGCATCGCCCGTCCCCCCACCGATTCGATGGCCCGGGCGATCTCGCGGTCGCCGCAAGCGACGACGACCGGCCCGAGCTCCGCCGCGACCGCGCGCCGCCAGACATGCACGATCATCGGCTCGCCGCCGATGTCGGCGAGCGGCTTGTTCGGCAGCCGCGCGGCGGCAAGACGGGACGGGATCATGACGATCGGGTTGCGGGGCAGGTCTTCGCTCACGGGGCCTTTCCGTCGGCTCTCGGCCAGCGACAAGATGCCCGGTTCGAGCGGCTCTCGGAAGCGTGATAATTTGTTTGAGTTGCCCGACTAAATCCGATTTTCTCCCGACTGGCGCGAGCGGGTCGAAAGGTCGTCGATGTCGTCTTTCGAGTGGAACAAGATCATTGCCTCGGTCCTCACCGCGATGATTGTCGCGATGGTCTCCGGGATACTGGCGAGCAAGATCGTGCAACCGAAGCTGCTCGAACAGCCGGCCTACCCGATCGGCCCGGCGGAGACGGCGAGCGCGCCGGCGGCCGCCGCGCCGGCGGCGCCGAAGCTGGAGCCGATCGGCCCCTTCATGGCCAAGGCCGACGCGGCCAAGGGCAAGGAGATCGCCAAGGTCTGCCTGCAATGCCACACCTTCAACAAGGGCGAGCCGAACAAGATCGGTCCCAACCTGTTCGACGTAATGGAGAAGCCGATCGCGACGGAGACCGGTTACACGTTCTCGCAGGCGCTCCTGGCGCATAAGAGCGAGAAGTGGGATCCGGACAAGCTCAACGAGTGGCTCGCCAACCCGCAATCGTTCGCGAAGGGCACCAAGATGACGTTCCCGGGCCTGCCGAACGAGCAGCAGCGCGCCGACGTGATCGCCTATCTCGAGAGCCTGAAATAGCTGAACCCGACGCCGCCTTCGTCGAGCTCGCCGCCGCCCTCGCCGATGCGGCGGGCGATGCGATCCGGCCCTATTTCCGCCAGAAGCTCGCAATCGACGAGAAGGCCGACCTGACGCCGGTGACGGCGGCCGACCGCGCCGCCGAGGCCGCGATGCGGCGGCTCATCGAGGCGCGCTTCCCCCGGCACGGCGTCATCGGCGAGGAATACGGCCGCGACCGCGACGACGCCGAATTCGTGTGGGTGCTCGACCCGATCGACGGCACCAAGTCCTTCATCAGCGGCGTGCCGCTGTTCGGCACGCTGATCGCGCTGACCCGGAACGGTCGGCCGGTGCTCGGGGTCATCGACCAGCCGATCTCCCGCGAACGCTGGATCGGTGCGCATGGCGCGCCGACGACGATGAACGGGCGGCCGGTGCGCACGCGCTCGATCGGGAGCCTTTCCGCGGCGACGCTGTTCGCCACGACGCCGGACATGTTCAAGGGACGCGATGCGGCTGCCTTCGTCCGCGCCGCGGCGGCGGCCAAGCTGGTCCGCTACGGCGCCGATTGCTATGCCTACGGCCTCGTTGCTCTCGGCTGCATCGACGCGGTCGTCGAGGCCGAGCTGAAGCCGTACGATTTCGCGGCGATGGTCCCGATCGTCGAAGGAGCGGGCGGCGTGGCGACGGATTGGGCCGGGCGCTCCCTCGATATCCGTTCGGACGGAAGGGTGGCCGTCGCCGGCGACCGTTCCGTCCACGCCGAATTGCTGGCGCTGCTGCAAGGATGAGGCGCCCGCCGCACAACAAGGTGCACGCATGCGCAAACCCCTGACGATCGCCGCCGGCCTGGGCCTGTCGCTGTCCCTGATCGGCGTCGCCTATGCCGCCGCGACCTACGGCATGTCGCTGTTCGGCGAACTGAAATACCCCGCCGGCTTCACCCATTTCGACTACGTCAATCCGGACGCGCCCAAGGGCGGGACAATGCGGATGGCGGCGATCGGCACCTTCGACAACCTCAACCCGTACATCGTCAAGGGAGTGCCGGCGGCCGGCATCGGGGCGATATTTGATACGCTGATGGCGTCGTCGTCGGACGAGCCGGCGAGCGCTTACGGCCTCATCGCCGAAAGCGTCGACCTCGCGCCCGACCGCAGTTCGGTCCTATATACGCTGCGGCCGCAGGCGCGTTTCCACGACGGCACCCCGATCGCACCCGACGATGTGGTGTGGACGTTTCAGACGTTGCGGGACAAGGGCCAGCCGTTCTACCGCTCCTATTACGCCAGCGTCGCCTCGGTCGAGAAGGAGGGGGAGCGCGGCGTGCGCTTCCGCTTCA
>Ga0209810_1006345_pt1 | contig 10285 bp, 6 predicted proteins | sample Coa_R1_7_FD_187159 | JGI IMG/M metagenome (GOLD analysis project Ga0209810, IMG submission 187159) | Surface soil microbial communities from Centralia Pennsylvania, which are recovering from an underground coalmine fire - Coalmine... | ecosystem: Environmental > Terrestrial > Soil > Unclassified ...
ACAACGGAGCAGACCTGAACAGCCAGCGCATCATCTGGGCGCGAAGCATGGATCCGGACGACGACCGCAAACTCATCCAGGCGTTCCCCAATCGCGATGTGTGGCTGCTCAGACCAGATGATCCGGCGAAAAATCTGATGGCGTACTCGCCGGACATAGCCTATCCCAACCCAAACCGCAGCGTTCTGGCCAGGGCCGTTCCGCCGCCCCCACCATTTTAGGCCTTGATGGATTTCCGGCCAGCTTTGGCTGAATGCGATTCAAGGTAGCTCTTCAGCGCAACCGCGTTGTTATGCTCTGCGTCATGTGAGCTGAAGATAAGCGTCACACATCCATGCCGCGCGGCCTTAAGAATTGGCGCCAGCACTTCAGGCCGTGAATCCAGTTCGGTGAAATACCGCCTCTGAAATTCCTTCCACTTTTCTGGATCATGATGAAACCACTTTCTCAGCTCTGTACTCGGCGCCGCATCTTTGATCCAGTCATCCAAGAGCAGGTCTTCTTTCCTGATTCCGCGCGGCCACAGCCTTTCTACCAGAAAGCGCCTGCCATCGTGAGGACTTGCCGGATCATATGCGCGCTTCAGTTGAATCATGGTCCTGCCTGCAAAAGATGCAGCATGCGAGGTTATGGTTTGTCTGAAGCTTGCTGCATCATCAAGCAATTTCAGACTCAGGACGCTAAGGCCTGACTACAGAAATCACCTGGGAATCAGGCCCGCTCCACGCTTTTGCGCCTGTATGCGTCAGTTGCTGCGCTGCATCGTTCCAATGAAGATGCGTAATTTGCGCATCACCTTTTTCATAAGCGTAAGTGTTGCCGTCATCCTGGAAAAGCGTGAAGTCAGCATCCGCACCGGGATAGATGCTGATTTTCGCAATCTTTTGCGGCTGCGCGGTGCTTTCAATGTAGGAACCGAGAGGAATAATGGAACCAGCACGAACAAAGAGCGGCAGCGTGTCAATGGGCGCGTCCACTGTAATGGTCTGGCCGCCCTTCACACGCTTGTTTGTCCAATAGTTATACCAGTCTGTTCCGGCAGGCAGATAGACCTTGCGGCTGGTGGCCCCCTGCTCGGTTACCGGGGCCACTAAGAACGCCGGACCGAACATATATTCGTCACGAACATCCGCTACATTCGGGTCGTTTGGAAAATCCATGAACAGGGCGCGCATGTAGGGTGCTCCGGTTTTGTAAGTTTTATATCCAAGTGAGTAGATATAAGGCAGAAGTTCGTATCGAAGCTTCAGATATTTTTCCAGGACCGGCTCTGCCTGCTTTCCATAGGACCAGACCTCGTTGTAACGGCGGCTTCCGTGTGTGCGAAAGATGGGCAGAAAACTGGCATACTCAAACCACCTTGTATACAGCTCCGGATAATCGTCATAGTCATATACGTTGTCGCGCGCATCTGAAGGGTCAAGCAGCGGTGGATGCTCAGGATGATGCACTTGCGGCAACGGCTGCCATCCGCCTGTATCGTTGCTCCAGTAGGTCAGGCCCGACGCAGCAAAATCGAGGCCGGTTGGAATCTGGCGTTTGAATGCATCCCAGGTGGCCGTGATGTCTGACGACCAGAAAATGGCGCCATTGCGCTGCGCCCCCAGGTAAGCATCGCGCGAGAGCACAAGGGCGCGATGCTGGGTGTCTCTGCGGAAGCCATTATAGATAGCAGCCGTGTGAAAGAGCGGATAAACATTGAAATACTCTGTGCCGGGACCAATGTGCAGGTAGCTGCCATTTGGAGGCAGGTCGGGTTCGGTTTCATCGGCCCAAATGGAGTCGAAGCCTTTGCTGAGAATATTTTCCCTGATGCGCTCCCAATACCAATGGGCCGCGTCAGGATTCGTGGTGTCTATGTCAGAGCCAGCTTTATCGTAAGGCAGGCCGTTGGTTGGAGTGCCATCCGCCACATGCTCAAACCATCCCTTTTCGCGCAGGAACTCGTAGTAGCGCGAGCCCGGCTCGAAGCGCGGCCAGACGCTGATCATCGTTTGAAAGCCCATCTGATGAAGCTGCCTGTTCATGGCCGATGGATCGGGCCACAGGCTGGGGATGAAATCCATTTGCCCCATTTTGGTGTAGTAGAACCAATCCACCACAATTACATCGGCGGGAAGGTGCCGCTCACGATAACCTTTGGCCACCGCCAGGACCTCGTCCTGCGAGCGGTAACGCTGCTTGCATTGGATGTATCCATAGGCCGCCTTCGGCAACATGGGAGTCGCGCCAGTCAGCAGGCGGTATCCGGCATAAATTTCATCCACGGTGCTGCCGGCAATCAAAAAGAATGAAACACGGTCGCCGACTTCCGAGGTCCACGTAGTATGCTCGTTCAATCCCGGAACAATGGTGGTTTTGGAAGGGTTGTCCCAGACAACGCCATAACCATAATTTGTAACCATGAAAGGCACACATACACTCTGCCCTCCGGGCGCATTGTAGTCATGCCAGCAATGGACAACATGCCCGCGATGGTCGAGAAAGCCCTCCTGGTTCTGACCCAGTCCGTAATAGTGCTCATCATCGGGCGAAGTGAAGCTCGCGCCTACCTGATAAAAATCCGGATCGGTTGGCCGGCGGTCATAGAGGATTTGCGAATTGCCGTCCTTATGGTTTGGCACGGACATGGACCAGCCATCCATTTCGGCGAGCTTTTTTCCATCGGGAGCAGAAAAGACAATATCAGCGCCTGGAGTTGAGCCGCTGAAGTACTTGCCTGGGTCCATGACTGACTGCGGTATCGCGTATTTTCCGCGGCCCCACCCTTTTACCGTCACCACCAGGCTGGATGACCGGTATACCTCATCCACGTCCTTCTTCTCATGGGTCCAGCCCGCAGCAGAGGGAGAAGCAATCATTCCATATCCGGGAGGGGCGAGCGCCGCGTCTTTTTTCAGGCTGAGCGTAACGCGAATGATGTTCGGAGCATATGGCTCAAGCATAATTGTAGACGGACCGCGCTCAAGGACGACACGCTGTTCCGCGGATTGTGTCCAGGCAAAAAGAGAGACTGCTGAGCAGAGAAAAAGCAAAACTATCTTACGTATCATTGGGCGCGGTGCTCCTTGCTGATGTGCGCCCCCATTCTAAATCGTTTTATTAGCAAATGTCTTTTCTTGCCGGAGTTTTGCTGTTTCCTGGGGTGCCTGCGTGGTCCTCGCATTGCAGACTACTGACGCACAGGACAAAGCATTAGGTTTTCAATGCGCTGCCATGTGCGCCAGTAGAAGGCGGCCGTTTACCCTTAGAATTCAAACCTCGCTGTAAGCTGCAGTTGGCGAGGCGAGGAATCACCCCCCAGAAATGCTCCCAAAATACTGGTGGGAGTGCTGACGTTGCTGACGATGCGGCCAAACTGTCCGCTGGATACATCATTCACAGGCGAATCGAATGGCGCATGATTCAGGAGATTAAACGCCTGAACGCCCAACGTGAGGTTTGCCTTCTCCCAGGGCAGTTTTGTGGCTTTATAGAGGCTCAGATCGAAATTCGTATAGACAGGTCCACGAAATTGATTTCGCCTCTGCCCGTTAAAGTTTGCAGTCTGACCAGTAGGCGCAAAATCGGCGATATTCAGGCACGGCGCGCCGGAAAGAGTGGCCGCGCTTCGGTCGCATGAAGACAATCCTTGTGGATGCGGATTTGTTTGTGCTGCGATGACTTCGCCGCTGTAGTTCTGGCCATTTAGTGTTGCGCTTACTTCTCCATCTACAACTGAAAGTGGCACACCGGAGCGGCCAAAGATTGTTCCTGCAAGGCGCCAGCCATCTGCAAGGACTTTGGGTCCGCGATAGTAAGGCACATTCAGAACATAGCTGGTAGTAAAGTTGTGCCGGACGTCGTAGTCGGCATTTCCATAGTTTGCATTCAGGTTGAATGGGTCTTGCGGATTGAGCAGCCCGCTTGCCGTTCCATAGTTATATCCGCTCAAACCGCCGTTTGAAATGAGGTCCAACGAGTGGCCATAGGTGTAGTTGAATTGCAGGGTTGCGTATTTCGAACGATGCTGCAATTGCGTAATCAGGCCATTGAAATTGGAATGTCCCTGGTTTCCCACTTCGGAAACTGTTCCGAAATTTGCATCCGTCGGCACAGAAGGAAGGCCGCCGAATCCATAAGCATTCAGCCCGCTATTATTAATGGGTTCACGATATCCGTGGTTCCCTACATAGTTGACAGTAAGCACCAGATTGCGCACGAGTTGTTGCTGTAACGCCAGGTTCCACTCAATTACGCGAGGGTTGTGAAAGTCGGCGACCGTATTTGTGAAACCTGGAGGGGAAAAGGTGCCTCCGGCAGCTTCAACTGCCTGACTGATCTGTTGATAATTCTGTCCCGCAGCAAAGCCGGTGTGAAAAGCCTGCGACGAATCCGCTGCCGCGGTAGCTGCGCTGCTGGACAAGCCAGGAGCAAGCGTATACTTTTTCGATGCATTGCTGACCACTGTAAACCGGCTGGCAATGGGCAGGTTTCTGATGGCATCGTCAGACAAAGCGGCGGGAAGAATGTCTGTAAACTCACCCACTCCGGCTCGAACAATCGTCCACGAGCTCGGCCCGAAAACAGACCAGGCAATGCCGAGGCGAGGCTGAAAGACAAATGCATCCAAAGAGCGAAATGCCTGATGCAGGCCCGGCTGAATCACCTGGTTATACGGCGTATTCGGACCGTGATTCAGCGAGAGAAAATCAGAAGCAAAGCGAGCATAGCAGTCTGTGTGGCAGACAGGGTTCGATTCTGTATCGGAACGGAGCGACAGCGTGATCTTCACACCTGGTAATACTGCCAACTCATCCTGGGCATATAGCCCTAGTCCCCATAAAGAAACAGGCTGGGTTGAGCGCAGCGGAAAACTCTGCGTCCAGACGTCATTTACGCCATTGATGAAGTCATTCAGCGTTTCATTGGAACTGTGTCCGATGGTCCCTGCGCCGGGGCTGAAGTTCGTCATATTCGCGCGGCGGAAATTTACGCCGGCCTTGAATGTATGCTTCTCTTTTGACCAGCTCAGGTCATCAATCAATTGATACTGCGTTACGTTTCGGCCCGCAGGATACTGGTTGTTCTGTCCCCCGAGTGTGGCAAAGGTCCCGCTGGTAAATGACAAGGTAAAGGGGAAGACCGCCGTAGAAGCAGCAAGATTCGGATTGCTGGAGTTTCCGCGATAATACATGGTAGCAAAGACGAACTGGTTTACAAGGTTTGGAGTAAAGATGTGGCTTTCATTCAACTGGCCTTCGTACTCGGGCTGCTTGCTTGTGACGTTGAACAGAGGATTGATAGGGTCGGTATAGCTTGCCTGGAGTCCCTTATCAATCTTGAAATGGGCAAACAGATGTTCGTTGGGGCCGGCATCATAATCTACACGGCCAACATAAATGGTTTCGCTGGTCGAATTGCCGGCAACAGAACGAAACTGCACTGCGCAGGGCGACGCTCCAGCACCAAACTGTATCCCCTGAATGACTGGAGTTTGATTGTTGCAGCCTGATGGGTCTGATCCTGTAACAGTGCCTGCCTGGGACGCACCTCTGGCCCCGTTATAGACATTGAAGAGGTCCTGATAGAAGCCCAGTTGCGCAGGGCTAACCTGAGAAATGTTGCTTAACACTGCCTGCTGAAAGGGTTTTGACGGAATATAAACAAAGCTGCTGGTAGGCAGCACAAGCCGTATGCCTTCGTTATCGAAGAAGAAATGCAGTTTGTCGCTCGTATGAGGGACCGGACCGCCCACAGAAACAGCCCACTGGTTCGCGTTATCAAAAGGACGCGGTGTAACAGGCGGGCTCTGCTTGTTGAAATAGTTGTTTGCGTTCAACACGCGTCCATTCCACCAGTAAACAGCATTTCCGTGATAGCTGCTTCCGCCCGACTTCGTCAGCTCTGTTACAAATGCTCCGGAAGAGCTTCCATACTGGCCCTGATATGCGGGGCTGACGACCGTGACTTCCGCAATATCGTTGTTGCCAAGAAGCAGGTTGCTGGCAGCGGAATAGTTCACGTTGATTCCGTAAGTGTCCTCAAAGCCGCCGTCCACCGTGAACACGTTGGAACTGCCCGGCAACCCAAAAACATTGAAATTGCCTGTGCCCTGCTCAGTGTTCATCAGCGCCCCTGGAGCCACCTGCGCAACATAAGTCAGGTCGTTTCCGGGATTAGGCACATACTGCACCTGCTGTTCATCAAATGCAGTAGAGATGTCTGCGTGGTCTGTTTGCAGAAGCGATTCAGCCTGCGCATTGACTTCAACCGTAGTATTGGAATTGCTGACGGCGAGCGTGATATTGAGCGTTGTTTGCTGCCCAACCTGCACAATCGTTTTCTGCAGTTGTGTATTAAAACCAGAAGCCGTTACTGTCAGTTCATAATGGCCGGGTTTGAGAAGAGCAAACCGGTATGCTCCTGCGCTGTTGCTGGTGGAGTTAAAAGTTTCTCCGGAATCGGTATTTTTCAAAACCAGAGATGCACCGGAAACCACCGCGCCTGAACTGTCATAGACAGTGCCAGCAAGATCTCCTGAAATAAGCGACTGTGACCACCCGGAAACTGCAAAGGTGACCAGCAAAAGAAAAAGACTAGACCGGACCGCGAAATACTTCATGACTGCGCCTCGCAAAAACGTTCTATTGTTCTTTGAAAAATCTGGACCGGAATGAAAAAGGCCCACGAACTGTCTTCGTGGGCCTCTTCGGAATCCGAAGTGAAAGCAGCTGATATCTAGCGGGAACTACAGCCTGCTCGCCCACATCTCTGACAACAAGCGCACATGGTGCACATTGCCACAGAAGATACGCGTAAGAAGCCTGGCTGCATACTAAAGCTATTTTATCATTGTTCAACTGATGATGAGAGCACAATCCGGATTGCCTAAACTATTCGCAGTGTTATACCGTCCAATGAACGTGAAACGGATTCGAACTTCTCTGCGCGCTTTGGTTTTACTGGTTGCCGCGGTAACTTTTGCCCAGAAGAACACGCCCCCTCCGAATGCAGCCAAAGCCACGTGTGTGCATCCTACAAAGCTCTATGTTGAGGCAGATGAGTCCGCTTCTCAGGTAGCAACCATCCAGCCCGGACGCGAGATGGTGATTGCCGAACGCAGCGGAAAATGGCTGCGTGTCTTCGCGAATACGGATGTCTCTATCGTGAATGAGCAGGATGTGCCCGTCTTCGGAAACCAGACCAATACACCGCCTGTTTCCGGATGGATGATTGACAAAGGCATCGTAACGTCGAACACTCCCAATGGAGACGAAATTCTATTTGGCGCCGCCGCCACAATGGAATTGCAGGCAAGCGAGCCGCATCCTCCGCCGGGAGCGGCATTGAGTGCGCGCGGACTCTACAGGATGGTGGTCGAGCTTTTCCCGCAGTCCCCACGTGTTCCTGAAGCGATGTGGCGTGCCGCCGACATCCGCTGGCAGCTACAAAAAGCCGATGCTTTTTCTCTACCGTCCGCACATGAGAAAGAAGCTTATCTGCGCGAGCAGATTGATGAAAGTGAGATGAAGAAGATCATCAAGCTGTATCCACACTCGCGCTGGGCCGCTCTGGCCGCCTTCGACATGATTGACAACAAAATCTGCGGCGACTGGCAGGGATCGGAAAAGTGTCCGGAAAAAGAGGCGGACTTTTTCGTCAAGTATGCGGACGACTATCCAGACTCGCCAAAGGCAGCACAGGCGCTGTATCAGGCGGCATGGCGTATGGCATCCGCCGGAGACATGTACCAGGCCGACAACGACGAGAAAAAAGCCGGGGATGCGCGAGCAAAGGCCAAAGAATTGTCCGCGCGATTGCAAAGCAAATACGGCCAGAGCGACTACGCCGCGCGCGCAGCAGGGCTGGTCTATATGATGGACCAGAAGATCCCGATCTACGGCTCTCAGGAGGAGTGAAGCAGTCAAATCACTTACGGCTGGTCCTGTTGCAGAACAGATTCTGGATGGGATTTTGCACTCGCGAAGAATTCAGCCGTAACGGCATCTATCTGCCCGGAAGCGCATTGGCCATGCCCGGCGGAACGCAGCGGGCCTGTCGAAAGCTCTGACAATTGGTCCAGAAGCAGTGATAGCTGCGAGGGAGGTGTCTGACTCCAGTCCTCTATCAGGCCGTCAAGATATTCACGATGCCGCAAGGTGATCCCATCGGGCCATTCCACAGGCCGGATGATACGCAAATGTCCTCTGCTTTTTCGACCCCAGGGGTAAATATGGACCACGGCCAAGCAAGGACATTCCGTCTCGCACAATGGTGCCGGCAGATATTTGAGCAATACAAACCGGCACCGCATCTGCGACATGCAGAAAGTATAAAACCCAATCGCCTGCCTGTTCCCAGAATAAATTTCACCGCAGTTTTATTTTGCTCCACATCTGGCGCACATATTTCTCAGCGTGCTGAGCACAGCCTCGGCAATGAGTGGAATCTCATCATGGCGGAGGGCCAGATATTCGCGCACAGACTCCTCCCACCCTTTTGGCTGCCATTGAGCCCGCGCGTAATCAAATGCCTGTTCGATTGAATGCCCGTGGAGCGACTCCAGCTTGCCGGCCCAGTTGGCAATGGCGCTTTCCGTCCAACTGGAAAGCGCATGACGATGGGCAGCTACCAATATCTCCAGATTGGATAGCTGTCGGCCGTCGTTAATTTTTCCCAGGCCGTGAAACATTTTCCCGTGAGACAGAAACAAAGCGCGCAGCCTGTCGTCTGGTCTGCCCACATACAATGCCTGACGGTATCTCTGCGCACCGGCCCAAAGATCAAACATCACCATTCCGATAAAGTCTTCCCGATTGCTGACTCTTGCCTGCCACTTTGATGGAATGATTTCGTAACACTCCATAGGTCCCATCTCCGGGGAGCGCCATGAGGCATAGCAGCTTCTCACTACGGGTGAGACAAAAGGTTTGTATTCGTTGAACCAAAGCCCAGGTTCAACCGGCAGTTGATCTGCTTCTCCGCCTTTCCATGCACGCCACGTATCCATAGGCAGACCGATCTTGTTCCCGAGCCAGCAGCAGAGGACCTCGTTCGAGAGCTCCGCCGCAGCCTGGCGGCTTTCCTTCCCTGGATGTCTGGTGAACTGCGGAACACAGTGCAGTGAAGGAAAATGCTCTGTGTTGTCTATGCCTGTTTGGCGAAGAACGGCTGACTGTAAATAGATCATCGGACTTCTCTTTGTTCGGTGAGAGGAGCGTGGAACAAACAAGGCCCGGTATTTCAGAGCACACGACATTTGAGCAACCAAGACAATTAACTTCAATTTACAGAATTCAAATCAGTTCGAATACCAGATAAAACCTATAGTTTTTTAGTTAAATAACAGCACAAAAGTGTACAATATCAGTACATTTACTTCCACAGACTTGCCAGTTGCACTTCGTAGTATAGTTACTTTTATCCATACTTATTGCTATAGGTAACCTAAGATTTCACCGGAAGTGCGTGGCGTGTTTCCGCTTATAGACGACATTCTGCCGATAGACGACACTATAGATGTCTTTTTTGGTTACATTAGTTTCGGACAATCATAGTACCCAGATCTGTGTAGTCCAAAAGAATCCAGGGGTTGATGCTCGAAAAGGATTCAAAGGAGCAGTCCATGTTGATTGCTGTTGCGCTTGGAAGCTTTTGCCTTGGTGGTGCCATAGGTTTTCTGACTGCCTGCATTCTGGCGAGCAGAAGAATTCAGGAAGCCCTGGCAGCACAAAGAACCCGGGAAGTTCCCGAAGCCGTGCTACTGGAACCAGCGGCCAGACAGACATCAGTTACCTGATTCTGCTCTCTGCAATTCTCTTCCCCCTTTAACAACGAAATGGATGCACCGCCACTTCCGTCTGAATAGCAGATGGAAGTGGTGAATATTTGCCAAAGGCTGACGATAAGAAAGCCAAGGGCTGGGCGATGAGAAGCATTGAGAGGATTGTTGCAAATGTTAAACAGAGGTCTTCAGGAACACCCGGCAAACAAAATCAGGCATTCGCGCACAAGCGAAAAGCTCCTTGAAAACAGCAGGCATTTCCTTAGTTCCCACCCGCGTGCGGGTTATTTACCTGTAACACCCTCATTTCTGTCCTCTGCCCAACCAGCACGGCCTCGCGACGTAAATACGCGTTTTGGCAGAAAACTTCGAGCACTGCGGCGCGAACATCATTGGACACAACTGCAAATGGCCGACATCCTCGGTATCAATCGCAGCTACATAAGCGAAATCGAGCGCGGCAGAAAATCTGTATCTCTGGGAATGCTGGAAGTCATTGCATTAGGGTTTGAAATGAGT
>Ga0209810_1006346_pt1 | contig 10285 bp, 10 predicted proteins | sample Coa_R1_7_FD_187159 | JGI IMG/M metagenome (GOLD analysis project Ga0209810, IMG submission 187159) | Surface soil microbial communities from Centralia Pennsylvania, which are recovering from an underground coalmine fire - Coalmine... | ecosystem: Environmental > Terrestrial > Soil > Unclassified...
GGTCGAGCGTCCGATCGCGCTGCTCGTCGCGTGGGACACCGACGGCGCGGGTCCCTCGCACCGGTACCACGGCAACTTGCGCGCCCGCTTCGACGACGGCGACCGACCGGTCAAGGCCGCGATGCACCAGCTCGCGCAGGCGGCGCGCGATACAGCGAGCGCGATCGAGTCTGGGGACGAGCGGTCCCTCGCCGAGCTCGTCGACGTGACGTGGCGCATCCGCCGTTCGCTCGGCGCCGTCGCGCCCGCGCAGGAGGCTCTCGTCGATGCCGCGCGCCGCGCCGGCATGCGCGCGACGTCGGCCGGCTCGGGTGGCTCGATCGTCGCCGTCGTCGACGACCCCGATCGGGTCACCGCGTTCACCCGTCAGGCGCCCGGCGCGTCGACCGTCGCGACGACGACCTGACTCACACCCTGACGACGTTGCGCGGCCCCTCGCCGCCCGTCATCAGCGGGACGGTCCGGGTCTCGAGCGTGACCGTCGTGCCGACGAGCTCCTCGCGCTCGGCCCCGCGCAACAGATCGGGGTCCTCGAGCCGCGCGTAGCACCGGCCGCCCGGGACGTCGCACACCGCGACCCCCCACTCGGGCGACCCGTCCCGTCCGTGTGCGACCGAGTACGCCGCGACCGTCGCGTCGCCCTCGTGCGCGTCGACGATCGCGACGTGGCCGCGCGCGTCGAGCTTGGCCTGCACGTCCGACTGCTGGGGCGGAGCGACCGGCCCGGGCTCGGTGGAGTAGATGCCGTAGACGTGCTTGGTCATGTGCATGCCGACGCCGCTCACCATCCCGAGCGATCCCGGGTCGCGGCGCAACACGTCCACCATCTGCGCGATGGAGTGCGTCATGTAGTCGCTGCCGGCCCCGCCGTTGTACGGGAGGCCACCGGTGACGGTCACACCCCGCGGGTCGCCGTCGCGCAGGCCGAGGGCGTCGCGCGCGAAGTTCACCGAGCTGCCGAAGCAGCTGTACAGGTCGAAGTGGGCGACGTCGTCCACGCCGGCGCCCGCGATCCGCAGCGCCTCGCTACTCGCGGCGGCCATCGCGGGCGAGCGCCACAGGTCGTCGTGCTCGGCGACATACGTCGGATCGGTCGCGTAGCACCAGCCGCGCGGGTACACGCGCCGCTCGCGCGGCACCCCGAGCTCGTCGGCCTTCGCCTCGCTCGCGAGGATGACGGCGGACGCCATGTCGACGTCCATGATCGACACCATGTACTTCGTGTACGGGTACCCGACGATGCGGTTGTCGGCCGTCGGCTCGACGATCTCCTGCGCCGAGCGCTCGACGCGAAACCACGCGTGCGGGTTCGCCGCCGCGACCGCGGTCATCGGCGACAGGAGCTCGCCGAGGGCGCGCCGGTACTCGTCGAGACCGACCCCGAGGTGGGCACGTCGCGCGTTGTCGAAGATGGCGAACGTCAGCCACGCCTGGAACACGTCGTGCGCGACCTCGGCCGGGTGGAACGGCGCCTCCCACGGGAACCCGCGCTTGTCCGCGGGCTTGAAGCTGTACGACGGCCGCTCACCGCGCTGCTTGTACCGGCGTTGCGTCGCGAGCGCCTCGGCACCTGTGACGAGCGCCAGGTCGACGTCGCCGCGCAGGATCGCCTCGCACTGCTGCGACACGAGCACCTGCGGGGTCGTGCCGCCGATGCCGGAGTAGTGCCGCGTCGGCGGCGAGATGCCGAGACGCGCCACCAATCGCTCGACGGGATCGTCGTACTGCCACGTCTGGCAGTAGACGATCTGCACGCTGTCGAGCGCGCGGACGACGTCCGCACGCGCGCCGGCGTCGGCTGCGGCCGCGCGCGCGACGTCCTCCCACATGACGAGCGGCTCGGGCGCGCCCTCGTCGCCGACGTCCTCGGGATGCCACGTGTGCTGCGCGACCCCGATGACGCACGGCGTCCGGGGATCGATGGTCCCGCTCACTTCGCCTGCCAGCGGGGCGGACGCTTCTCGGCGAACGCCTTCGGACCTTCCTTCGCGTCCTCGGTCTGGAAGATCTTCGACGACAGCTTGCTCTCCTTCTCGAACGGCGTGCGCAGGTCCTTGACGAGCCCGTCGAGCGCGTCGGCCGCGCTCTTCAGCGCAGCCTCCGGGTCGCCCGCGTCGCGCAGCGACGACGCGACCGACGCGAGCGACTCGCGCAGCAGACGCGTCGTGTCCTCGTCGAAGTACAGGCCCTGCAACGCGCTGCGCTTCGTCGCCTGCACGGCGAGCGGCGCGTTCACCGTCATGCGACGCGCGAGCTCGTACGCGGCGTCGAGCAGCTGCTCGCGCGGGACGACCGCGTTCAGCAGCCCCATCTCGAACGCGCGCTGCGCCGGGATCAGGTCGGCGCACAAGAGGAACTCCATCGCCTGCGGCCACGGGATCTGGCGAGGGAGGCGCACCGTCGTGCCGCCACCCGCGAACAGCCCCCGCTTCGGCTCCATCACCGCGAACTTCGCCTCCGGGCAGGCGATCCGCAGGTCAGTGCCGCCGAGCATCTCCATGCCGCCCGCGGTGCAGAACCCGTTCACCGCGGCGACGATCGGCTTGAAGATCGGGACGTTGCGCAGCACGGCGCGCGTCCCGTCGTCGATCCGGTAGCCGTTGAGCTCCTTCAAGCCCTCCTCGGCGATCTGCTTCTGGAACTTCGTGATCTCCGGGATGTACCGCTTGAGGTCGGCACCGGTGAAGAACGCGTCCCCGACGCCGGTGATGATCGCGACCCAGGCGTCGTCGTCCTCGTTGAAGCGCTCCCACGACTCGCGCAGCTGCTTGAAGTGCTCCATGTCGGCCGAGTTGCGCGCGTCGGGCCGGTCGATCGTGATGAGCACGATGTGCTCGTCGTCCTTGGCGTAGTGAATCGGCAATGTCTTCTCGCTCACTCCCTCGCTGCAGGGCACGGGAGTTCACCGTGCACCGCCCGCGTCGTTCGTTCGCTGGCGAGCTCCCTGCGGTCGCTTCGCTCGTCTCCGGTCGCCGCACCGGCTCGCAAACCTGACACGTTAGTCAGGGAACGCTCCGGCGCGCGAGACTGCGCCCATGACGGACGCCCACAAGGCCCTGGTCACCGCGCCGTTCCGCGGCGAGGGGCTCGACACCCTGCGCGAGATCGCCGAGGTCGTGTACGACCCGTGGATCGAGCAGCAGCCGCTGCGCATCTACGGCTCGGAGCAGCTCGCGGAGCGCGTGAAGGACGAGGGGGCGGACATCCTCGTCGTCGAGAGCGACAGCGTGAAGGGCCCGGTCCTCGACCTGCCGCTCGTCGCGGTCGGGTCGTGCCGCGGTGATCCCAACAACGTCGACATCGCGGCCGCGACCCAGCGCGGCATCCCCGTGTTGCGTGCGCCCGGGCGCAACGCCAACGGCGTCGCCGAGCTCACCGTGGCGCTGCTGTTCGCGGTCAACCGCGGCGTCGTGCCCGCCGACCGCGACGTCCGGGAGGGCCAGGTGTTCCGCGACGGCACCATCCCCTACCAACGGTTCCGCGCGTGGGAGCTGTCCGGGCGGACGGCCGGCATCGTCGGCCTCGGCGCGGTCGGCCGGGCGACGAAGTGGCGGCTCGAGGGCCTCGGGATGCGCGTCATCTCGTACGACCCCTACGCCGCGGAGGCCACGCACTCGCTCGACGACCTCCTCGCGGAGTCGGACGTCGTCTCGATGCACGCGGTCGTCACGCCCGAGACGACCGGCATGATCGGCGCCGACCAGTTCGCGGGCATGAAGGACGGCGCGATCTACGTCAACACGGCACGCGCCGCGCTGCACGACACGGACGCGCTCGTCGCCGCGCTCCAGTCCGGGCACCTCGGGGGCGCGGGCCTCGACCATTTCGAGGGCGAGCACCTACCGACGGATCACCCGCTGTGCACGATGAGCAATGTCGTGCTCACGCCCCACATCGGGGGCGCGACGTACGACACCGAGGCGAACCACTCGTGCCTGATCGCCGACGACCTCGTCCGCCTGCTGAACGGCGAGCGGCCCGTCCACATCTGCAACCCCGAGGTCCTCGACCGCGCCTGACCGAGACGTACCGACAGGAGGGACGTGACATGGCGGACCAGCTCGACGTGCAGCAGACGAAGGAGATGCTCCTCGCGACGGCGAAGGAGATGCTCCGCAAGGGTCTGGTCGAGGGTACGTCCGGCAATCTCTCGGCTCGACTCCCCGACGGCAACGTCCTGCTCACGCCCTCGTCGTTGCCGTACGAGACCATGGCGCTCGAAGACCTCGTGGTGTGCGACCCCGACGGCAACGTGGTCGACGGCACCCGGGGGCCGACGTCGGAGAAGGCGTTGCACTGCACCGCGCTGCGCCTGCACACGGACATCGGCGCGGTCATCCACTCGCACGCCAAGTTCGCGACGATGTTCGCCTCGGTCCGCCAGCCGATCCCGGCGGTCATCGAGGAGTTCGTCGTGTACGTCGGCGGTGACGTCCCGGTCGCCGAGTACCGGGAGACAGGCTCCGAGGCGCTGGCCGAGGAGGTGGCGAAGCACGTCGGCGACCGCAGCGCGGTGCTGATGGCGAACCACGGGCTCCTGACCGTCGGTGCGAACCCCCACCACGCGATGAAGATCGCGGCGCTCGTCGAGCGGACGGCGGAGATCGTGTGGGGCGCGCGTCAGCTCGGCACGATCCACGAGCTGCCGAGCGAGCTGAACGCGAAGTTCGCGAGCATCTACACGGGGTTCATGCGCACGAACCCGATGTAGCTCGTCGCTCTACTGCTCCGACTCGCGCAGCGCGGAGTACGCGAACTGGAGCGCATCGCTGCCGGCGAGGAGCGCGAGCACGGACGCGATCATGCGCGTCGCGCGCGGCGCGAGCGCGTAGCCGCCGACGAAGCCCGTCGCGATCCACTGGCCGATGCAGAACGGGCACGTCAGCAGCTCACCCGTCGCGTGGCGGACGCCGGTGCCGCGCACCTGCTCCTGCACCTCGCCCTCGCCGATCGACTTGTCGAAGCGCGTGAACGGCGCGCGGACGATCGCGGTGACGGTGTCCTTCGCCACGAGCCGGCTGAGCTTGTGCGTCGCGATCGCCATGAGGACGAGATCGCCGGCCGGGATCCGCTCGGGCAGCCTCCCTGTCCTTCGGATCGCGACCGCGAGGGCAGCGACGCCGCTCCCGTAGACGGTCAGCAGCGCCGCGTAGCCGCCGAGCGGGCGCGCGCGGCCGTGTGCGTACTCCTGCTCCTCGCGGTGGAGCGTGTCCGCCGCCTCGTGGGCGAGGTCGCGCGGATCGATCGTGCGCGTGGTCACCGCGGAGCGGTACCCGTTCCGGAACGGGCCCATGCGTGCGGAGATCGGGCCCGGGTCAGCTGCGCTTGCGGACGAGCGTGAGCCCGTCGGCGATAGGAAGCATGACGGTGTCGACGCGGTCGTCGGCCGCGACGCGGTCGTTGAACGCGCGGATCGCGCGGACGTCGTCGTCCTGTTGCGACTCGTCGAGCACACCACCGCCCCACAGCACGTTGTCGACGAGGATCACGCCGTTCGGCACGAGCCGCGCGAGCACCTCGTCGTAGTACGCGCCGTAGTTGCGCTTGTCGGCGTCGATGAAGGCGAAGTCGAAGGTCGTGTCGTCGGGCAGCGCGCGGAGGGTGTCGAGCGCGGGGCCGATGCGGAGGTCGATGCGGTCTGCGACTCCCGCCTGCTCCCAGAACCGCCGGCCGATCGACGTCCACTCCTCGCTGACGTCGCAGCACAGCAGGTGGCCGCCGTCGGCCAGCCCGCGCGCGATGCACAGCGCGGAGTAGCCCGTGAACGTGCCGATCTCGATCGCGTGCTGCGCGCCGACGAGCCGTGCGAGGACGGTCATGAACGCACCCTGCTCGGGCGCGATCTGCATGCCCGCGAAGGCGCCCAGCTCGCGGGTCGCGGTGATCAGCGACTCCTGCACGCGATCGGGTGGTGTGCCGTGCTCGACGAGGTACCGGTGGACGTCGTCGGTCAGCAGGAACGACTTCGGGTCGGGCGCCATGCGGCGAGAAGCTAGGCCCCGAACGTGATCGGCGCGAACGCGTTGAGCCCGGTCCGGCCGGGCACGACCTCGACGAGCACGAGGCACCGCTGCGGCGGTGCGCACGTGACCTTGTTCGTACCGAACGGCCCGACGGTCACGCGCAGCGACGTGTGGACGATGCCGGCGACGTCCGACGTCACCGAGACGGTCTTGTCGAGGTCGCAGTCACCGGGCGTCGTCTGCTGGCCCTTGTCCGCGCACTGCTGGACCGCGAGCTGCGTGTTCGGAGGGAACCCCGTCGCCGTGACGTCGACGCCCTGGCCGTCGTGCAGGCCGGTGGTCGGTGCGACGGTCACCTTGGGGACGACCGCCGTGGTGGTCGTCGTCGCCGCGCTGGTCGACGTCGTCCGACGTGACGACTTCGCCGAGCCCGAGGAGCTGCATGCCCCGAGCGCCACGACGGTGGTCGCGGCGACGACGACGGCCGCCGCCCGCGACGTGAACGTGTTCCTCATCTGTCCCCGCCCTCGTGTCCGTCCGCCATCCGTGACCCCGGAGCGTGGCAAGCCTAGGACGGGACGTGGGCGCCGGGCCATCCGGCCGGCACCGGGCGGTCAGGGGGTGCGTGCGGGGAAGTGCACAAGACCCATGTACTCGAAGTAGTTGACGTCGTCGGGGGCGACGAGCCGGTCGGGCGTCCTCGACGCCGCGAAGGCGGTGATCAGGTCCTCGCACTTCGTGCCGTACGTCCGGTAGCCCGGCGAGTAGACGTACCAGATGTCGTGGGTGCCGGCCGTCGCGAGCACCTGCTTGGCGAACGTGTTGATGTCGGCGGCCTCGTTGCGGGTCGCGTAGTCGATCCAGTCCACCCGCTCGGGCGCGCGGAAGCCCGGGAACGTCCCCTGCACGAGGCGCAGGCTCGCGGGCAGCAGGCGCGACACGTCGGGAGCGACCTGGTCGGGGCAGTACACGACGACGTCGCCCGGGTGGCTGCGGGCCTTGATGTCGTTCGCGGACTGGAACGCCTGGGTGCGGTTCTCGACGACGTTGCGGACGCCGCCGGCAAAGCCCAGCGCGACGACGACGAGCAGCGCGGCGACCCGCAGCGTGTAGCGCGCGAACACGAGCGTCCCGTACGCGACGACGAGCGCGAACAGCCCGAACATGATGGCGGCGTAGCGAGGTTGGAAGGCGCTCCGGGCCGCGAACGACGCGGTGAGCCCGAAGAGCAGCGTGACGAACGCGATCAGCGCTTCCCAGCGCACACCGGGCAACGTGCGAACGTCGACCTCGATGCGGTTCGGGTCGATGGCTCGCGCGAAGACGCCGAGCAGGGCGAGCAGCAACAGCGGCAGGACGAGGAGCCAGCCCTCGGTCCGGTTGGAGCCGGCGAAGTCGAGGAACGTGAACGCCATCCCGGTCGGTGGCGCGACGGGACGGCCCCACGGCGTGCCCGTGTGCCTCGTCTGGTACAGGAACGTCGGGATCCACGGCGCCCACGTGAGGCAACCGACGACGATCGCGCCGAGCGCGAGCCGGGCATGGCGCCGGTTGTCGCCGCGCCACGACGCGTACGCGAGCGCGACCCCGATGACGACGACGAGGTACAGCGCCCAGTACTGCGTGTAGAGGAGCAGCCCGGTGACGAGCGCGAGGCCGACCAGGTTCGTCCAGCGGGGCCCGTCGAGCGCGCCGCGCAGCGCGAGGTACCCGAGCAGGACGAGCAGGATCTCGAGCCCGTACATGCGCGTCTCGGTCGAGTACCGAATCGCGTACGGCGAGAACCCGACCACGAGGACGGCCGCCCACGGGAGCCAGCTGCGCTGGTGGTCGTCGCGCGCGATGCGGCGTCCGCACAGCCACGCGACCGGCAGTGTGAGGACGCCGATGATGCCCGACAACGACCGGACCGCGAGGTCCGACGTGCCGAAGAGCGAGATCCAGCCGTGCAGCAGGAGGTAGTAGAGCGGCGGCGCGCCGTCCTGCTTGAGCGCCTGGTGGAGGTCCTTCAGCGGGAGGCGCGAGATGTTGACCGAGAGCGCCTCGTCGAGCCACAGGTCGCTCTTGGTGACGAAGCGCAGCACGACCGCCACCAGCAGCATCCCGGCGATCGCCCAGGCGACGAGCGGCCGCCACCACGACCGCTCCTCGAGCGGGCGCGCACCCGTGGGGCGCTCCGCGACGGTGACGGGCGCGCCGGGGTCGAGCTTCATCGCGCCGCCCGGGACATCCGGGGGATGATACGACCCGCCGCGCCCGGACCGGCGCACCGCGTCATGCCGTGATCTGGGGCGCGACCTCACGGGCGAACGCCTCGAGGCTCGCCGACGACGGCGCGTCGCGGAACCACAGCACGAACGCCCGGCACCCGGCGTCCACGAACGCCTGCACCTTCTCGGTCACCTGCTCCACCGTCCCGACGAGGTTGTCGCGCACGTACTCCTCCGGGTCGTCGTTGCCCCAGAGGTCGCCGCCGTCGGGCTCGTCCATCCACCGGCGCAGGTCGGCGTCGGTCTCGAAGATCCGGCAGTCGGGCCCGTGCGTCCGCACGATCCCGTCGAAGTCACGACCCGCGCGCTCGCAGTGCTCCCGTAGCACCTGTGACTTGCGCACGAACGCGTCCAGCCCGACCTGCCAGTTCGTCGCGTCCGCATGGCGGGCCGCGATCCCGAGCGTCACCTTCTCGCCCCCGCCACCGACCCAGACGGGCGGAAGCTGCTGGATCGGCTTCGGGTCGCAGTACGCGCCGTCGAAGTGCAGGTGCTTGCCGTCGAAGGTGACGGTCTCCTCGGTCCACATCCGCTTCACGACCGTCAGCGTCTCGTCGAGGACCTGCAGGCGCTCACCCGCGGACGGGAAGTCGTAGCCGTACGCCTCGTACTCGCGGCGGTACCAGCCCGCGCCGAGACCGAGGATCAGCCGACCGCCGGAGAACACGTCGACGCACGCGGCCTCCTTGGCGAGCAGGCCTGCGTTCCGGTAGGCCGCGCACGTGACGAGCTGCCCGAGACGGATCGTCGAGGTGACCTGCGCGATCGCGGCGAGCGTGGTGAACGCCTCGAACACGTGGGTCGGCTCGCGGCGCGGGACGGTCTCGACGTGGTCGTACACCCAGAGGTGGTCGTAGCCGAGCTGCTCCGCCTCGCGCGCGACCTGCTTGGAGCGCTCCCACGCGTCCGTTGCGGACACGCCGGAGTACTCGAGCTTCCACCCCTGGGGGACGAACGCGCCGTACTCGATGCCGGCCGCGCTCACGCTTTCGCGCTCGTGTCCGCGAACTGCCACCACTGGACCTCGACCATCATCGGGAGGAGGTAGCGCACGTAGCAGTTCGTGATCGAGAGCATCCCGTGGTCCTCGAGCTCCTCGTCGATGATGTCGACGCGCTCATCGTGCTCGCGGTACGCCTTGGCGCGGGTCAGGATGCCGTCGAAGTCGTCCCGGGAGTACACGGCGAATCCGAAGTGATCGAGCCGCGGGCACGTCATCGGCGGGTCGTCCGCGATGAGGAACACGAACTGGTCGATGTCGTAGCAGCCGAACACGAGCTTCCGGCCGTCGACCGTCTCGGTCGGGAACTCCTGCCAGCCGAACACCTCGCCGTAGAAGTCGGTCAGGAGCTTGCGGCCGGCGGGCTCCAGCAGCTCGGACGGCACGCTCATCGCCACGTGGTTGAACCGCGGCTTGCGCGTCCACTCGATTCCGCTCATGTCTTCGCTCCCTCCCGGGATCTGCGCGGCGCGACGAGCACCTTCGCCGGGATCGCGCCCTCGTGGAGCCGCTCGACCGCGTCGAACAGTGCCTCCAGTCCGATGTCGTCCGCCTCGACGAGCTCGTCGCGCGGGAAGCCGGGTGACGCGAGCAGCGCGAGCGCGGCGTCGAACCCGTCGCCGTCGTAGCAGAACGCACCCGTGATCACGAGCTCCTGCAGCAGGATGCGGCTCGGGTTGAAGCGCGGCGGCTGGATGCCCGCGCCGACGAGCACGAGCGTGCCGGTCCGCTTCAGCTGCTCGAGCGCCGTCTCCATCGCGCGCGCGTTGCCGGAGCACTCGAGCGCGACGTCGAACGGCTCGTCGACGAGGTAGTTGGGCGACGGCGGGCCGACGAGCTCGTCGGGGAGGACGGTGCGCGCGCCGAGCCGTTCGCACAGCGCGCGGCGCGCCTCGGACGGCTCGCTCACGACGACGTCCGTGATCCCCTTCGCGATCAGCGCGGCGACCGTCAGCGAGCCGATCGGGCCCGCGCCGGTCACGAGCGCGCGCTGACCCGGTTGCACGCCGCTGCGCGTGATGCCGTGCAGCGCGACCGCGAGCGGCTCCGTG
>Ga0209810_1006347_pt1 | contig 10284 bp, 9 predicted proteins | sample Coa_R1_7_FD_187159 | JGI IMG/M metagenome (GOLD analysis project Ga0209810, IMG submission 187159) | Surface soil microbial communities from Centralia Pennsylvania, which are recovering from an underground coalmine fire - Coalmine... | ecosystem: Environmental > Terrestrial > Soil > Unclassified ...
AGCCAACAGGCCCAGCGGGGTACGGCCGCACCGCCCGGACTCGAAATCCGTCTGGCTAGTATTTGCCATCGATGCCTGCTTGGAACACATGTCGGGTGTACGAAGGGAGCCTCGAATACGACCGGCAAGGGGTCACCCTCTTCCGGATTTCGAGAGGGCCTATGCGACTTACGGGTTCGAAGCCCGGCACGACCTCCGCGGAAGCGTCGCAGAGGATGTGGCTGACGTAATCGCCCGCCTCTTGCATCGTCTGGAAATGAATGGACTGGAAATACATTGGGATGTCGCGGTGCAGATAATAATACCCGCCGTACTGGTCCCATCCCCCCGTCGCCACAAACAGCCCGGCCAGATCGTCGTCCTTCGCCAGGGCTTGAAAGGCCTGCAGTTTGTCATCCCCTGCATACAAGGGTGAGCCAGGATAAACAGCGTCCTCGTCCGGCAAGAGTTTGAAGAACCCAGCCGCCGAAACACAGCCGAAAAGGAGGACGGCCGTGCCGGTAAGGCGCCTTTGGTTGACCCCACGCTGTGTGACTGTGTCCACGAACGAGGTGAGCACGGCCGCGGTGAGAACGAGGATCAGGGGCACCGCTGGGAAGATGAAGCGGTATTCCTTGTGCGGCAGGGCCGAATGCGTCAGGACGACGATCCCCAGGCAGACTAGCGGTATCCAGAGCTTTCTGAGATAGAGGAGGGCCAGGGGCAAGGACCACGCCCAAAGCACCCCCGAGGCACCACTCAACTGATCGAAGTACCAGGACGGCTCCTCCTTGCCGAACAGCAGGCTGACACCATGCACGACATTGAAAACGACATTGTTGTAGTAGGAGACGAACCAGCCGCCCCACGTCAGGCGGTCAACCCAGCCGGCGAAGAACACTACCCCGGCGAACCCCGCCGCGCATCGCAGCAGGGCGCGCTTGTCCCAGCGAAAGGCGGCGATCGCTACCAGAAACGCTATCACGGGCGCGAACTGTAGGCGCATCGCCACGGACAGCGCCGCGATGAAGCCGAAGAGGAGGGGTTGGCGCCGCCCGCGCGGCTGCACTAGGCATGCCAGCGCACTTAGGAGGCAGTAGGTGGAAACGATGTCCGTCAGGGGCCGGGGGGCGAAGTAGACCAGCTCATACCAGAAGGCGCAGAAGACCGCCGCCACCCTTCCGGCCATCTCCGATGCCAGGTTCCTGCCAATGGCGTAGGCGGCAAAGATCAGCGACTCGGACAGTAGGCAGAAGAGACTTTTAACTAGCGGGATGTACACCGCCGGCGGATCGACGTGCAGCAGTTGGCAGAGGGCCAGGGGCGCCGCCACCAAGCCCGGGATCAGCCAAGAGCGCGTGCCGAAGCGGTACTCCCAAGGGATGATCCCGTAGCCGAAGGCGAGGCGGTGGCCCTGTTCCAGGTACTGGTAGACCTCGTCGGGATGATACGCATGGTCTGTGACCGAGGCGAAGGCGAGGCGGACGAACAGGCCGGCCAATGCCACTACGTAGAGTCCCCACCAGGGGGCGGGTGCGGATTCATTGGCGACGGGTGGCATACCGTTCATGGGCAGTAACCCATTTAGTAGCGGTTCCCAGCGATGCGAAACACTTCGGGTTTGACAATGCAGCTGATGTGCTACACCAAGCCGCCGCAGTCGAGCATATTGACCCCGCTGTGGTGACTGCTAGCCGGCACAGACCGGCACCCGAGTACGATTGACGACAACACATCTCACTAACTCTGTCCCGCGAAGTTGTGGATGACTTCACACTGCTTGGAAATAAGACCATCCCAGAGCTAGGATCAGAGGCGAAATGCTCTACTTAGAAGCCAGTTGCCGGAACCAGGCGATGGCTTCCTGTATGGCGGGAACGACCATCGCCGCATGGTTGCCCTGAACGACCACCAACTCGCAGTCTTTTTCCGCTAATCGTGCCCTAGCAGCAAGCGCTGCATTGACTTCTCGCTCATCCGGGCCCGCGTATAAGCGGAGCGGGCACCGGATACTCGCGACAAAGGCCATCGGGTTGCGAACCTTCACCTCTTCATCGTCTGTCCGATCGTAAGGGATAAACGCTTCAGGAGCCTCTGATACCCATGCGTCCATATCGACGTACCCGCCGAACGCGGCAGCTGCCTTGTAGGACGACGGGAGCATGGAGACTAGGCATGTCAGAACTCCGCCAACGCTGTGGCCGACCACGAATATGTTTTGGCCATCAACATTTGGCAGCGACGATACGAATCGCCCGGCCGCGATCGCATCTTCTGCCTCACCAAGGAAGCTCTCGTAGATACCCGGATTGCCATTCTCACCCCTCAGCATGGGGATGAACAGAACAAACCCGGCCTTGGCGAATGCCTCCGCGTCCTTCCAGACCCCCGCTTGGAGCGCCCAGTCGGGGTGCAGAAAGACCACGGCGGGCCGCTTACGGCCATCGGCCGCGTCCGCCGAGAGCCACCCCTTCAACTTCAGATTGGCAGAGGCGTAATACACCAGCTTGACATTTGCCGGCGGCTCGCCCTCCTGGTAGCGTTGCGGAGCGGGCCCACGAACCAGAAGCTTGGTGACAAACTGCTTGCGCGCCGAAGCTAGATTCTCGGCGCGCGTAGTAACCTTGCGCTGGGGAGAGTGAGTTCCGGACCCGTTCCCCCTTCCGCAACCAACTATTCCAGCCAAGAAGAGGGTTGCCGCTACCAGCGGTCGCTTCATTAGTAATACTTCCCACCGAAGTAATCCGCGTAGCCCGCCGAGACTTGCAACCTGGTAGTAGGCGATTAGTCTGTTGATTCAATAGTCGCCGGCAGTCTATCAAATTCGGTTACTTGGCTTCCTTAACCATCGCTCGCTCCAAGTTAATCTCTGCTTCCAGACGCCTCGCTTTGACCTTGAGGAAGGTAGACTTCGACCCCCGTGCGGCCTTCACGATCCCATCAGCGATCGTCTCTAATTTCTTCAACTCGTCCACGATGTTCTTGTAGAGCGTGATGCGATCTGACTCCTTCTCAGCAGCATCCAGTTCCGCCTTGTGAACCAGCAGCCTTGCTACTAATACGTCTTCGAGCGATCCCTGCCCTCTTTGGTACAGGGCGGAGATTACGTCTGCCATCTCCTTCAAGGTGGCGATCCGCTCCTTCTGGAGTTCCTTTATCTTCTTGGCTGACTCTTCTGTCTGGTACTTGCGTGACGGGTTCGCCTTTTCCTGCGGGCTAGCAGGACCCAATAGCAGAGTAGCTGCCATGACGGTCAGGATCAGTGCAGGCATCCTCATAGTGGACCTCCGAGAGTGGGTGACACTTTATCTGCGGGTGATCTTGTTAATGCACATGTAGATGGCGGCGAACTTCGTGGATTCTTTCGCAAGAGGTTTCTGGCAGCTTCGCGTTACCGCTCTTGCAATTGGGGACGCTGCAAGAGTTGCCTCCGGTGGCATTAACACACTAATCGCACGCACCCGAGAACCTCATGAGAAATACTCAACAATCCACCCGTTTTGCAGTCCAGCGGTCGGCAAGAAGCACCATTTCGATTAAGACTGGCCCCATGAAAGCCAGGAGCAGCATACTCGGCTCATTGCTTATGACATTAGCTGTTTTCGTAAGCAGGGTGCGAAAGTCTGCTCCTGACATCTGGGGCAACTCTCCACTGACATACCCTTCGACTAGGAGCAAGTTCCAGATAATCAAACAGGCAGCGAGGGGGCGTATTAGCTGAAACCTATGCGCGCGTATCTGGTCGAGCAACAGCGCAAGCCCTGGGACAAGAATGACAAGGGATTCTGTCAGATCCCTGAAACCAAATGAACGCGCTAGGAAAACGCCAGCGGAATTCTCCGTCTTGGTGAGGTACTCCCCCTGACCCCACATAGCTGCCAGCGCGTAGACCTGCATTAAGAACCCCACAAACAGCAGTATGAGGGGCTCAACTGACGCCCGAGCCTCGGAATTCCGCAGCAGTCCCCGGAGCACACCCAGAAACAATCCTAGGAATGCGATCAGTGCAAGCGGCGTCCAATAGAACAAGCTTCGATCCTGGGACAGCAAAACGTCCCAAAGCGAAGGCGTAAGCCAGTGGAACCGAATACCCTGGATAGGCAACGCGAGCCAATTTCCGTACACGCAACGCCACGCAACGATCTGCGGCGTGAAAGCGATCATTGTCCCGAGTGCGGCCAGAGCCAGGCTACCGAAAGGTTGTATTAACTTGCGCAATTCACCTTTGAGGCAAAGGTGCAATCCGGCAAGCGCTGCCTCTCCAGCAGGGAGCACGGCGTACGTGGCTAGCTGCCAGCGCATCAGTGCCGCAATCCCGAGCAGGACACCGACTAGCAGCCAACGTCCGTGCCGTGATTGGCCGTAGCTTTTCACCCAATACCAGACGAAGCACGCCATGACCGCCGCAGCCGGACCGTGCGGTAGACTGATCTCAATAGCGTTGAAGTAAAAGAGGGTCGTCCCCAAGGTGAGCCAAGCAACTGCCAGAGCAGCGCTGATTGGAGAGGCAAATAGGCGGCACACTGCATACAAGAAGCCCAAGCCAACAGATGTTCCCAGCAACGTCATTGCGGCAACGGCCAGCTGGTACGGCAGCGAATAGCCGTCGGTGGCCCAACCGAAAAAGGTCCCTTCGCCCAATTTCAAAAAAAAATGGAGCGGGACTACGGCGATGGCCCACAGGCAGGCAGGGCCTACGGACCACTGGTTAGCTCTCCTACCTAGTGGCGTTTGATACGTGGGCGGTGGGACATACTGTCCGAGTGGGTTATGCTCGTCGAACTCGTTGGTGAAGTCCCAATCGCCGTCCACGAGCACAGATCGCAGCCATGCGTAGTAGCCCAAACCGTTCGACTGAATCACCCACGCTTCGCCAGCTTTCGCTGCTGGCTGGTGGAGGGGAGCAATCATCGTTTCCCAGCGCTGCTGATGGTAGTCGATGCAGAAGCAGATTTCGACGAAGACAACCGACGCGAGCATGGCCAGCGACGCATGGTCTAGTCCTATCTCAGTGGTAGTGCCTTTAGTCGTCATCGAAGGCCCAAGATACCAATCCATACTAGAACACGTCATTTCAGCTGAATGAGATTGCGAGTAGGAAAGAGTTACTTCCGTTCATCCAGCAACCACGGGGTGACTTTAATAGACAAGGTGCAAGGTGGCGAATAAGGCTGAGAAGGCGCCGAGATAGAAAGCGCTAACGCCAAGCAACGCTCCCGATAGAGAACCGGGCAAGCGCACCAGAATATTGCCGAGAACCAGGTAAACCGGAAACACGGCGGCGGCGAAGCGGGCTCCAGAACCCATGCCCATTTCGTAACCTCGCGTCAAATAAGGGATCAGCAACAAGCCAGTTGACAAAAAGACCTCGTAAGAAGAGAGCCAGCGCTTATAAGTTCCGACCAGGACCAAGGTCACAGTAAGTACGAAGTAAATCGGGTTGACGGCTGTCCAGTTGAAAAGCGGCCCATGTTGTAAGTCCCTGAACCCCCAGTACGTGGGGTCAGCCGAGTCAAACACGGTCCAGATTGGCTCAAGTGTCACCAGAGCTAAGAACTTCTCATAGGCTGAAACAGGCCTCCAACCCCAGTGAACCTGAGTCTTGGCAAAGGCCAAGGGTTCTCCGAATTGCACATTTTGGAAAAGAATGTACGCGGCGATCCCCCAACAAGCGAACGGAAGAATAAACGCAGCATTGCCGACAAAGTTCCACTTCGTGGCTGACCGATCCCGGCAGTGCAGTAATAGTGGCCCCAACAAGGCTACACCAACTGGCCGGGTCGCCGTGGCCAGACCGACCACTAGAGCGATGAGAAGTAAGGGCCATTTCATTTCCATCGAGAATAGAGCCCAAACAGTCACAAAGACGAAGAGCGATTCCGAGTAAGTCATCCGAAAGAAAAGAGTGGCTGGCATTAGTCCTAGGCAAAGCAAAACGTAGCTCCCTAATCTTGGGTACGCACCGCCAAATCGCCGGTCGATATAAGCAGCCGTCAGGACAAAAGTCGCTGCGAGGCAGCAATGGGAGACAACGAGGAGGGCCATCTCTGTGCTAAGACCGGTAACCCGGCTAACGGCGGACGCCAAGAGGGGGTAAGCCGGGAAAAAGGCGCAAGTCGACCGACCCTTGGTTTTGTACGAATAGCCTTTTGAGGCGATTTGCCGGTACCACTCGCCATCTTCTCTAGCGAACCCCATGACCAGGTCGCCTTTTACCGTTCGCCGATCATTGTGGTCACCCAAGAAATGATGCCCGAAGATGACACCGAGGACGACGATGACACTTGTCAGGGCGTAACAAAGCAAGCTGTTGATGATCTTAGTCGTCGACATAATTGCCATCCTGATTACACCATCATCTCACTCGGTTGTCCATTCAATTGGTATTCTCGCCAATGTCTTCGAGTTTTACTAGAACCAGTTTCAAAACCTGCTGATAGCTAGCAGGGCACAGGCCAAGTGGAGAAAGCCATTATAGATGAAGGTGTAATATTCATGGCGGACCAGCAGTCTCCGAAAGCTGTGCAACCAGCCGAACGTCCGCTCTACGATGTAACGCCGCTTGTATCGCCGCATGCGACGACCATCGCTGTGCGAGGGCCGCTTGCGGTTCTTGCGGTGAGGAGCCAACAGCCGCAATCCCCACTCGGCCAACTCGTCCCGCAAATCATCGCTGTCAAAGCCGCGGTCGGCCACTACCGGCACCTCATCGGCCAACTCGACCTCCTCCGGGATGCGTTCCAGCACCTGGCTGCCCAGGTCCGCCTCGCCGACGTTGGCCGCATCGGTCAATACGCCGACCGGGACGCCATGTCGCTCGACGGCCATGCCCACTTTCATCCCCTTGACGCACTTGGTTTTGCCGACTTCCGGCCCCCTTTTTGCGCCGGAGCGAAGGTACAGTCGAGGTACAATTCGCTGGAATCCAAAAGTCCGGCGTCGGCCAGTTCGTCCAGAACAACACGCCAGACCTGCTCCCAGATGCCGTCAGCGGTCCATTGGGTATGGCATCGCCAGCAAGTAACCGGAGAGGGGAAGCACTCCGGGAGGTCGCGCCAGCGTAGGCCGTTGCGGAGGACGAAGACGATGGCCTCAAAGCAAGCGCGGTCGTCGGCCCAGGGTCGTCCGCCCTTGGGGCAAGGGGGTTGGGGAGGCAGCAGTTGTCCAACCCGTAGCCAGAGCCGGTCATTGAGTTGCCGTTCCTTGGCGACACTCGGCCTGACGAACCTCCTTGTGTAAGGACCAAATCATGCCACATCAACGACAGTTAGGTCAACAGAGGTTTTGAAACCAGTTCTAGGGGAACCGGCCAAACCTTCCAGCAGTGGTCCAAGGTATTGCCGATATTTTTTCCAGCGACCAACGGAGTGTTTATTTATCGGTACCTTGACTTGAGATGCACTGGCGGTAAGAACAACTCTCTTAGTTCGTTCGGGATTTAAACAGTTGTCGTGCCAGGAAAGGCCGCAGTATTCGAGCAACCTTCGAATCTGAACGTCAGGCTGGTCCACGAGGTCTTCGTAATCCAAGTCGAGGATCCTACTGCCGAAAAGCGAGTGCCAGTGATCCATGATCCGTTCGTGCTCGGCGTATATCAAGCCGATGCTTTTCAAATCCCGCGAATACGCGACGTAGGCGAGATTCTTGAAATAGCAGGACAGACAACTATCGAGTGGATTCCGCCGACAATAAATGATTTTACACCACGGAAAAAGGCTGAGGAGAAACCCGATTTCAAAACAATTTCCTAAAGACTTATCGACGATGTACGGGTGACCGTAGCTCTCGCTAGTAAGCCGGGACGCATAGTTTCGGACGATGTCACAGACGACATTCCTGTCCACATTCGCCAAACATCGCGGCCATTGACCGGCGGCGCGTAACCAGAGTTCGTATTTGACGTCAATGATGTCGTTTGTTTCGCCTCCTCCGTAAACCTCCGGGTGGCTCGCCAGAATCTGTTCCACCAGCGTTGTACCAGATCGTGGCATGCCAACCACAAAAATCAAGGACTTACCTACCAATTCTCGGTTACAAGATATTTGAAGCGCCTCCAAAAAGCGCTGATCAAATGTCCGGATCTGCAGATTAACAAAACGCGCAATCTCTTTTGCGGTGGGGTTACGTGTACGAGGAGACAATTCGTTACCCGCTTTGAAGTGTGCGAATGCAACATCCGGGAAGCCCATGCCGTCAAATGCCTCCCCTAGCGCGAAGTGAAATTGCGATAGAAGGATGGCGGGTCGCATCCCTTCTTCTACGGTTTTCTTCATATGAACAATGTGCGGATGCGATGGTATGTCGTAGTAACGGCAACCGGCCAAGGCCGCGTATGCAGGAGCAAAATTGGGCGCAGACTCGATCGCTCGCTCCAAAAGCTTAATGGCTCCGACTCGGTCGCCTGCATCAATCATGTTTACTGCCAACAAGTATAACGCAGTTTCACATTCACCATCCGAGGTAACCGATTCGAGGATCTCAGAAGATTCATCGAGTTTGCCGTTATGCCGATGAAAGTCAGCATTACTCAGGATCACCTCAATCGAGTTGGGAGACAAGCTTGAGGCTATGTCCAGTTCCTTTTTTGCCCTTTCAGGTTCCCTGTTCCTCAAGAAAAGATGGCTCATTTTCAAATGTGCACCGACGCTGTCTGGAAACTCCGATAGATAGTCTTCAACGATCGCGAGCGCGCACTCGCCCGAATCGCCCAAACGTTCCAACAATTCGACTCGCATGGCGGTTGAAAATGCATCTCGGGGTCGCAACCGTAAAATGGCATCGTACGCCATCTCGGCATAGGAGTAGTCTCCGTTCCAGTAGCATAAGAAAGCTATCTTACGCAACAACCGGACGAGGATTTCTTTTCCGCCTTGACGCACAAGCTTAGATGGAAACCCTACCAGGGGCCACAAACGTGACGCAAATGACCGATTATTCATAAATGGAAGATTCATCGCTCTCCCGTCGGTGAAGACCGTGAACACTCGAGCGTCTAGGTAGCCGCGCATGCCTCCGAGGGGCATCTGAACCGTGGGTTGTCGATACGATTAACCTTTAGGAACGTTGTTCGTTTGGACCGGTACACTAACCGATGACCAAGACCCATATTTGCCAAACGGGTCTATGCCACATGAATCGAACGGAGGCGTGCTGAACCACGTACACGAGACAGTCCTCCAACAATTCTGCAACTTCTTTGTGCAGGATACGTTGGGAGTGGGGTAACCATTGCAACTTTTGGGGTAGGTTTTCACCTGATAATACTTTTTTCCGGCAGCAGGGCAATTATTCTTGGATTGTCCCGTGCATACCCTTGCAGGGCTTGTGCAGGCCTTCAGACCGCCGCCTGCCCTCCAACCATATCCAGCGCCCCCCGAACCGTATAGAAAGCGAATGGAACCAACGATCAAGGCACAAGATATCATTGCCGCTACGCGTAGTATTGCTTTCACCGACCGATTCTTTTTCATCGTCCGACCCCTTTTCGTCGTGAGAGGCGGTGTACAGGGATCAGCACGGGGCCCGCCTCAGTTCCTACCGTGCCATCTGGTTACTTAACTGCAATCCTAAGGGTTTCGCCTCGTTCTGTTTGCCGAACACCGTCGGTGAAGGTCGTAAATACTTGGGCGTCTAGATCGTCACGCATGCATCTGGGCCGTCGGCTGTCGGCACTGTCAACCTTTAGTAATCTTCTTTGACGCTGGCTTAGCAACCGAAGACCAAGGCCCAAATTTGCCAAACGGGTCTATGCCACATGAACTGAACGGAGGCGTGCTGAACCACGTACACGAGACAGTCCTCCAGCATTGCTGTAACGGCGAGTAGCACGTAACGGTCCACAATTTCGTCGCTTCATATGGGAGCCGCGAGCATGTAGTGGGTAACCTTCGCACCTGATACTTTTTCCCTCCAGCGCAATTATTCTTGGATTGTCCCGTGCATACCCTTGCGGGGCTTGTACAGGGTGCTAGTGTGGAAGATGCCCGCGTAACTCCCCCCGAACCGTATAGAAAGCGAATGGAACCAGCGATCAGGGCGCAAGCTACGACTGCTACCGCGCGTAGTACCACTTTCACCGACCGATTCCTTTTCATCGTCCGACTCCTTTTCGTTGTGCGAGGCGGTGTACAGGGATCTCCACAGTGGCCGCCTCAGTTCCTACCGTGCCATGTAAGTACTTAACTGCAATTCTTACATTTGAAGTGAATCCTTGACTATTGCTATCTCTAAGAACTACATCGATTTGGTGAAGCCTAGATTCTTCGTCACTGTTGCGCGATATTAGTGAAAAAAGGCTCGCGAGTA
>Ga0209810_1006348_pt1 | contig 10283 bp, 18 predicted proteins | sample Coa_R1_7_FD_187159 | JGI IMG/M metagenome (GOLD analysis project Ga0209810, IMG submission 187159) | Surface soil microbial communities from Centralia Pennsylvania, which are recovering from an underground coalmine fire - Coalmine... | ecosystem: Environmental > Terrestrial > Soil > Unclassified...
TCCTCGTCCAACTTGCCCAGATCGCGGTTCACCAGGGCGGCGGCCTTCTTCAAAACACCAAATGCCCGGATCAGCTCCGGCGGCATCTTATCGATCCCGATATCGAAATGGATCAGGGAGCGCTGTGTTTGCGCGCCCCAGTATCGGTCCGCGGGAACTTCAATCGTCCCCATGCTGTCTGACTCTTTGCGCTTCTCGCCATCCATGCTTTCTATTGTGTAACGTTACAGATATGGTTTATTCACGTAGAGAGTTGAGCTTGCTGTTGCCGGCGCTGATGGCGGGAGAAAATAACGTACTCCCATCCAAGGTATATGAGTTCGACCAATTGCCGGTAAAAACGAACTCCAAGACCCATAGCGAAAGCCGGCAGGTGTTTCACGGCAAGACGCACACCGGCTGTCCGCTCGATCTGCACATCACGACTCTTCCGCCGGGCCAGATGCCCCATCCGGCACACTCTCATGAGCACGAAGAGATGATGTTCATCAAGCAGGGAACTTTGCAAGCAACCATTAACGGCCACACGTACACAGCCGGGTCCGGATCCGTCATCTACGTCGCCTCCAACGAGATGCATGGGCTCAAAAACGTAGGCGATGTACCTGCTCAATATTTTGTCCTTGCCATCCAGGGCTAGCTCACTGAGCCCGCAATTTCTTTACGACTCTTTTACACATCAGCCTCCACCTTTCGGCAGCCTCCAACTCTAGTTAGCAGAAAGGGGTTGCGCATATATGAGATGGAGCATGTCGTGCCTGCTGGTCATCGTCCTCGTCGGACTCATCGTGCAGGAAGACGAGAATCAATCGAAGGATAAGGATCCCGCCGCCGGCAATGCCGTCCAGTTGGTAAAGCAAGGACGCCAAATGAATTTTTGATATCAATAACGATGGCGATTGGGACATCCCGCATGCCCTGCACCAGACAGGGCATAGCGTGGACGTCAATGGTGCCGGAATGACCCAAGCCAAAAGAAATGTCTTTATCTTCTGGCGAGTAGTTTCGGTATGCTGCCTGTCGCGGAGCCGGTCATTCACTATGAGTTACGACCGTAAACTTTTCGTTCTAACCGCATTTTTGCTCGCCTTGCCGATTGCTGCTCCTCTCGGACTGGATGGGCAGCAGCTGCCGACGGTAACTGGGGTGAAGGTCCAAGCATCTGTCCAGCAACAAATCCCTGGCCAGTTATTATTTCAATATGCAGTTTCCAATCCGAGCTCCAATACGGATTCCGTTATTATGATCGGCTTGGATGTGAGTCAGGGACCCGGTACACAAACGCTAGCGACGGATGATCTTCCCACTGTGAGTAACGGATTTTCACCTGCCGTCGCGCCAGCGATTCAGCAGAGCAAGCACTTTGTTCCTGCAGTTGGCGTAGTCGCATCAGCACCGGCAGGATGGATGGTCACCCCTTCGGTGGACGGAAGAATCCTATGGGGGCAGTTGATGGTTCCATTGATCCGGGACAAAGCCTTACAGGGTTTCAAGTATACACTCACGGCTTGCCTGGACCGAGAACTTTCACTGCGGAGCCTTACATAGATGTGACGACACTCAATGTCGTACCGCCCTCCGGAGACGCTGCCGATTTCGATCGTTACAAGGCCGATTTGGAAGCTGCCGAGGCACCGGCTATCACAAAAGGGCCTTACAATCGCGCCCGTGGCGCCCCCACTGAACTTTGTAGCCGCAGATTTCCTCAAAACGATCCAATCCTACAAAGAACAGGCCGCGGAACAGGGTTGGATTTCAGGTGCTGGAATTGTCACAAGTCTGGACGTAAAATTGAATGTGGCCAGTGCCGCTCTCGCCCGCAGCGATAAGGCGACAGCGACAAATGTTTTGAATGCGTTCCTCAATGAAGTAAGCGCCCAGACCGGAAAGACCCTCAGTCCTGAAGCTGTTGCCCTCTTAACCTTTAACGTCCAATATCTGATTACCAAACTTCAATAGCAGGGCTCTTTGCGTGGACGACTGAACCGCTCATCTGCCGACACCAATTGCTAGTAGCCCTGTTAAGAAGATCGAGATAAGAGCAGCCGAGAACAGCCAAAATCGCGTAGAACCGACGCGGACCAAACGATTTGTCGTGGGGCGTCCGCCTCCACTCCAGCGCTGGCTGGTGCGCCAAAAATATCGATCCATGTCGTTCTGGTTCATTGCGCCTCTTGCTTCGTTTAGACACAGTTCAGATCAGATGGGCTACGGTAGCGTATCCTCCTCGGAGTCGAAACCGTTCACCCGGTGCCATGCCTGCTGCTCTTTATTGCGGCTGTATTGCGGATTCGGCCGGACTCCTCCGCAGTCTGCTGAGCTAAGTTGCTGATTCTGTTGATCCGCTTGGGCCTGCAAAAAACTCTGGATCTGCGTATCGGGGTTCGAGTCCCTGCCTCCCAGCCATTGATTCCGAAGAACTTCCTGGCTTTTCCCTAAATCATCCTGAACGCTTTGTTGCGGCTGTATTGCGGATTGTTGCGCTTGCCGAGGCGAGTCTAATTTGTCTACGAACCCGATATTCGCGCCCGGAATAAGGTGCCCGTACACATCCACGGTTACCTGAATCGAACTGTGGCCCATGCGATCCCGCACATAGGCCAGGGAAGCGCCGACTTGGATTAAGAGGCTGCCGAATGTGTGGCGGAGATCATGGAACCGAATCTTTCCGATCCCGACTCGCGCAACCAGAGGCTTGAAAACGCGGGCGTAGAAGTTGTTCATCTCCAGGGGCGTACCCGCTTCTGAGGGGAACACCAACTCCTCCGAGATATCTGCTTTCCCTTCGAGACGCGCAGCGGACAAGCGTTCGGCGCGCAATTTTAGGAGAACGGCGCGCAGTTCACGGCTCATGTCGACCCGGCGAGGCTTCTTGCTCTTGGTGGTGAGCATCTTGCGCGACCAGCGCCGATCATAACTGCGCTGCACCAAAAGGTACCGGGCTGATGCACGCTCATCTTCCCCGAAATGAAGATCCATCCACCGCACACCGGCAAGCTCGCCTTCGCGCAGGCCGGCGCGCAATGCTGTCAAGATGAGGGCGTAACCACGTAGACTGAGATCGTTTTCCGCAGTGCCGAGAAGACTCTCGACCTGATGGGGGGTGAGCGATGTAGCCTCTCGTTCCGCCTCCTCGGATTTCACGAACCGGCCGAGGCCACGCGCGGGATTGTCTTGGATAAGCCGATCCTCTTGTGCCGCGCTGAGCACGGCTCGCAATGTGGTGACGGCCCAGCGAATGGCGTTTTTCGACAGTCCTCGCGCCCGCAAGTCGGAGATGAATTGCTTGTCCTCCTGGCGGGAAACACTGTCGAGCGGGAATTCGCCGAATCTCGGTAAAACGTAGAGCCGGAGATACTGGCCGTAAAACCCGGCTTGCTGGGCTTGCACTCGTGCCCACGCCGTCGTGCCACGTCCCGGCATACTCGCGTAACCTCGGTAGCGCTCGCTCCGGCGATCCCAAGACACCGAGGTCGCCCAAAGTTAATCGGGCTTCGACTTCGCGCTTCACTCGTTCGGCCGCTTCGCGAGTACCGATGGCTTTGGTGCGACGCTGACCTGCGTGGTCAATGACCACGCACCAGGACTTGTGGCCCTTGGGCCTTCGAACCTTTACGCCCATGCGATACTCCTCGCAACGCGTCGTTTACAATTGCATCCAGATCAACGGTTACTGCCGGCAAGGGCTCCACAGGCGAATGAATCCAGCTACGCAGCGTCCGCTCAGAGACGCACGCGTACTCGGTCGCCTGCCGTATTCCCAACCATTCCAGTCCGATCCTCGGGGCTGGGCTCGTATCATCATTTCTCGTCATCGCCGGCGATCAGCTTTCGAATGTACATGCGAAAATTTCCTTCGCTTGCGCTCGCTGGCGGGTAGGTATCGGTGTTGATGGCCGTTCCGTATTCGCGTCCATCGAGATCCAAAGCAGACGCCGCGATCCGCGACACATCTTCATAAGCGGATAATTGCTCCTATTCACGGTCTCCTACGTGCTGCCGGTCGATTTTAGATGGTTAATCAGGACTTGCTGCTCGCGGCGCTTCTCCAGAATACGTCTCAATCCCCGCTTCATACCGCTCGATTTTCGATGTGGCGCTCTTACCGTCGTTGGTGCGCGCGCTGGTTTCTCGCTTTTACGCTGGATGACCTGCGCCTCATGCTGAGCATTTCGGGTATCCTCCCAGCAGATCGTTGGCGGAGCAGCTTGTCGAATATCGGCAAGACACCGGGTGGCCATGGTTTTATGGCCACGAGTCCCCCAGAGACTTCAGCTGTGAATGGTGCTCGAGCGTTGCCCAAACTTCAAGCGCTTGCCGGACAGCTTCTTTGACTTGCTGAATGGCCGCCCGGCATTGCTCCGGCTCCTCGACTGACCCCAGACATATTTCGCGCACTTGCGTCAGCGCCTCTCTCAGGATATAAATTTCCTTCTCGTAGCGGTCTGCCATAGACTTCGCCAAGCTGTATTGCTGAAGAAGCTGGCCATAGTAGTCAGGGATCTCGGAGTCGTACCGCACCATTTACAGTCCTCTACTTCTTAATGATCTACAACCAGCGGAGCGTTTCCAGTGGCTCGCTCCAATCCACCATACTGTCGAACCGCCGCAACTGGATCTCATCAAAGACCAGCTCGCCTATAAGCCCCGCCTCTCGGGAGCGCGCTCGTATCAATGCTTTCGCTTTCCCATACACCTCAGCCGGCAAATCACTAACGGGGTACGCCAACGTAATGTGACCGAAGAAATCAGACGGCTCAAGACGTGTAAAGGGAATCCGATAACGTTCTAGCTCTTCTGCCACGACCGCCCGCATCTCGAATACTGTCGAGAGGCTCTCGTGATTAACAGGAGGCAGAATCGCAGCGAAAGAGCTCTCTCCCATAAATGTGAGGTCTTCAGCCTCCATTCTGGGTGGTTCCTTTCGCAGCGCCTGTATCCGATCAAACGCGGAGCATACCGCCTGCGTCAGGTGCTCTTTGCTGGGCGGTGCGCCAAGGAGCACATCTTGGACAGCCGCATGGAACGTGCCGCCGGGCAGGAAGTAGAAGTAGGGTTCGATTCCTTCGCGGCCAAAGTCCTCCTGCAAGGCTTGGCTGGAAGTGCTCAATTCCTGCCACAGCTCGCTCTCACGCGACACCCACTGAACCAAGCTGTAGCCAATAAAGGGCAGCGCCTGGCCTTTTTCAAATTTCTTCAGCTTAGCCGGTGGAAGCGTTCGCAATCGTTCATGGTACTCGGCGCTGGCATCGATGCGCGACTCGTAACTGCGAAGGAAAGCGCTAGACGTGGTTGCAAATCGGTTCTTACTGGGTCTTGCTTTATGGTCCAGTGGAACTCAGAAGAGCTCATCCGAAACCGAAAGTAAGTTGGAACAATCTGGTCAGGTCAGATATCGAGTTCACTTCGGGAGCGTAAGTAAGACGCTAGGAGAGTTGGTGAAGGCAATAAAGCCAGCGCGGCTTCTCGTTGTTCTGGATGAATGGAGTACAATCCCGCTGGACCTCCAGCCCTATTTGGCTGACCTAATCCGCCGGGCGATGTTTCCAATATCCGGGCTGACCGTAAAAATTGCCGATATCGAGCAACGTTCTAATTTCAAGATCGGGTCTCCGAGCGACTATACGGGAATCGAGATCGGTGCAGACGCTTCTGCGGACGTAGACCTTTGACGACTACATGGTCTTTGATAATAACGCGGACAGAGCCATTGAATTTTTTCAGCAACTGCTGTTCAAACACTACAGCTCGGAGCAGATCGAGAAGCCCGTTTTTAGAGATGCCGAAGAGCTGATCCAAGCGGCGTTTACACAGCGCAACGCCTTCGATGATTTTGTTCGCGCTGCCGAGGGAGTCCCCCGCGACGCATTCAACGTCCTTTCTATTGCCGCACAGAGGAGCTTAAACGACAAGATCTCCATTCCGACTGTGCGCGTTGCAGCCCGGACGTGGTTTCAACGAGATAAGGAAGGTGCTGTTCGTTCCAACTCGGAAGCCGAAGAACTCTTACATGGGATAATCGACGAGGTGATCGCGCACAGGCGAGCGAGGGCCTTTCTGCTTCGATCCAATACGCGCAATGCACTCATCGATGCTTTATTTGATGCTAGGCTACTCCACGTCATTAAGCGAAGCGTTTCAGGTCACGACGAGCCGAGTGTCCGTTACGATGTATTTAAGCTCGACTATGGCTGTTGCGTGGACCTTTTGACAACCACCAAGGCGCCGGACAAACTGCTTGATTTGGAAGACGCTGGATCATCGGTCAGCGTGCCTCTCGATGACTACAGGGCGATACGGCGTGCAATTTTGCACCTTGATAAATTTGACCAGCGGTCTCGATCGCTACCTTTCAAATACTTCAGCGGCTGAAGTTTTAATGTGTAGAATGGCCGGTACTGTGCATAAGGCTGTTTCAGCGTGATAATGCGAAGTCACCATCGGACTCGAAACTTTCGACGGTCACTGGCTCGCCAACAATCAACGCTTTGAACGGACACGGTATGTTATCCCCCATCATCACCTCAAATCCCATTGCCTACTCGGAGTCCTCATAGGAATCAACCGTTGCTTCATCGATCATCTGCTCGATCTTCCGTCTGCGCAATTTCCGGCGTTTCTTGGCCATGGCGAAAGTGAGTCCTGTTTTGCAGATGCTCTCGGTGAAGCCCACACGATCCTTGTTCACTCCGTGCTCAAGGATGCGGCTATTAGCTTTACAGGAGTAAGCGAATAGCTCCCGGTGGACAAATTCAACACCGACAAAACGTTGCTAGCCGCGCTTGACCCGCGCGCAGCCCAAAGCGCTCTGACTTGAGAAGGTGCAGCAGATGGGCCGCTTCGTGCGCGACCACATCACTGTTGGGGATTCTGCTATTCATAAGCGGGCCAACGCACGCTGCTGGAGGAGTGCTGCTCTATGCGTTAGTCCGGGCAAAATCCTGACGTATAGCGTTCGGACTCGCAGGCGATCACCTCCCCTCGTCGCCAGAGGGTCCGTAACCCGGTGATCTACGCTCTCTGCCGGCGCAATGGCAGGAAATATCGAGCCGAAGTGACAACCCTTGAGTGGGAAGGAAAGCCACCCAAAGGCGCCGAATGGATCGAGGCGTACAGAATCTGGAACGAAATGGGTGGCTGATCCTGACGGCCTGTGTCGGCAGACGTCAGCTGCTCCCGAGCGGATTCTCACGAACCGCAAGTTCACGAAGTTTTAGGCCCTGCACCCGATGAAGTTTCTTATCGTTCGTCAGCAGTTCCGCGTCGAAGACCAGTGCTGTTGCAGCCACAATTGCATCAGGGAGTTTTAGGTGCTCTTGTTGGCGCAATTGGATTGCTCGCTCTTCCACATCGCGTGTCAGGCCAATGACAGCCACCTCGGTTAGAAAATCTGTGATCTGCTTTTCGCTACGAGAATCGAGTGAAGGGTAGGAAAGCAGCTCCATTTCGGTGATGACAGAAATCAAATACTCGCCTGGTGGTAGCGGCGCTGCTAGCCGGCCGCCTAGCAGATAGAGAACAGCATTCGTATCGAGCAATCTTCTCACAACCACTCGTTACGCATGCGTTCCTGGTAAGCGAGCGGGTCTTCCGTCAACCGCAGAACACCGTTGTAGCGCGCCAAGTCGATTGTGTCATGGGTCTGAGAGGGATCAACTTGGATGACTTCCACAATCTGGATGACTTTTTGTACCTGTTCTTCACTTAGTTGATCAATCGCGTGATGTAACTCTTGCCTCGTTGTCATTATTCTTGCTCCGTTCTATTCAGATGGTTCAATGCAATTTGTCCGGACGGGTATATTGCTATCAGGCAATCCTCAGGAATCATTGGTTTCCGGCACGGCGATAAATATTCTCGCGGCTGATAGCTTGGTCGGGGAGCGATGTCACTCGTCTGTAGGGAAACTGGCTAGCCCAATCACGAAGAGCGTCGGCCGCGTCTTCAGACGCCTTCTCATTAGGCACTGGAAGGGTAGGAATTGCGAGAGATTCCAGAAGACCCTGAACATATTCGTTCAGAGGCAACCCTTTCATGCGAGCCAGCTCTGCTACTGTTGATTCCGCGCTTGGCGCGAGCTGTATTTGTATGGTCATGGCTACGCTCCTCTCATCGTATCGGTGTCCGTGATGGATCGGATCTTGCAGCAACACCATTTTTTACCATTACGTCGCATCGCCTTCAAGGCCTGTCCTCCAGCCTCGATTGCCATCGGCTAAAAGCCGGGAGCCAGTGTAGCGTTTTTGTAGCGGTCGCTTGCGGAAAATGGGCTAAATTGGGCCAAAATGGACAACACGCTAGTTCGCCGTTGGGTCATATTTCCGTCGAGAAATGCATTCTAGGCCAGAATCTGCCTCGTCCGGACTCCCTCTTTCAAGGCCAGGGGACGGGTTCGATTCCCGTTGGGGGCAGATTTTCAAAAACCCCTCCAGAAATGGAGGGCTTTTGCTCTCTCGCGGGGTGTCATTTTCGGGGATGCTGGAGGTCGATTGTAGCGGTTTTGTAGCGGTCAGACGCTGCCGGGGCGCGGCCAGCTCGACAGACGCCTTCAGATGGGCGGAGGACAAGTGACTGTAGCGCTGTGTCATGCGAATCGTCTTGTGCCCGAGCACGGTGGCAATCGTTTGCATGTCCACGCCACGCATGGCCGCGTGACTTGCCCAGGTATGCCGAAGATCGTGAAAGCGGAAGTCTGTCAACTCCGCCCGGCATACCGCCTTGTCGAACTCCTCCTTGAACCAGCCGTCGCGCTTGAGCGCCACGCTACCATCGGACGGCACCTTAATCGCTCGGATGGGATCTTGGCTGACATGCCGGAAGATATATCCCTGTCGCGCGCTCAGGAGCGTATTCGAGAGCATTTGAACAATTTCAGTCGAGAGCGGCACGATGCGGCTTTCGCCCGATTTCGTTTGCCGCAGGTGGGCAAATCCCCGTTTAATATCGATGTCCGCCCAGCATAGGTGAAGTATTTCTCCCAGGCGCATGCCGGTGTAGCGCGCCATCATCAGTATCGGAGCCAGATCCGAGTGAGAATTGGTTAGCAAGCGATAGAACTCAGTGTCCTCGATGAATCGTGTCCGCCTGTTATCAGCGTTTTCAAGTTTGTAGCCGGCCAAAGGATCGCGAGCCATCATTTGCCACTCAACGGCTTTTCGGCACACCGCGTGTAAAACAGTAATTTCGCGATTGACCGTTGCCGCGGAAACTGTCTGTCGGCGCCAGGCTTTGTATTCATCCGTCCGCGGCCGGAGCGTGGAAAGCTTCATCGCGGACCCGAAATGCCGGTAGCAGTACCGCTTCACTACCTCCGTTTTCTCCAGGCTGGCAGGTCGGTTGGGCTTGATGTGTAGCGTGATATAGCGCGCAAAGGCTTCTTCCAACGTGCAGTCGGCGTTAAACGGATTGGTGCGAAATTCATGAACGGCTGCTCTATATGAGGCTGCCCACTTCTCGGCTGAGCGTCGATCGGTGAACTCGCTGCTTTTACTGACCCGGCGGCCTTGATGAGAAAAGCTCAGCCACCAAATCTTGCCGCGCTTGTAGAGTCCGATCTTTTTTCGCCTCCTTTGCCGTCCTCATCGTAGAAGTTTCGATGAGCTTGTCCAAGACCTGTCTGTCCAATCTCACAGCTTTACGTCTCAGTCGCACGACTGGAATCTGCCGACGCGACACCCAGTGATAAAGCGTGGTTGCGGAGATTGCCAGATATCGGCTTGCTTCCACAACAGTGAAAAGTCGCTTATCGATCGGCGGCGCACTGTTCAAAGTACGTACCTCCTCCTCACGACAAATGTGTAGGCACATAGTAAGGCAAAATTGCACAAATGCGCTCTGCCGGGCTCGCTACATTACCTGCGGCGAGTCGTTCGGAATGGCTGAACTGCTAGCGACGCGGGCGAGCATTTCCGGTGCTTGAGGTTATCGAGTTTTCTTGACGGCAGCATCCCCTGGGAGGTATGTCATGCACCAAGTATTGAAACGGCCTTATTGCCTTATCTGCATTACCATCCCCGGCCCGACAACACATGGGACGGTTTCCAATTGTGCAGGACCCAAGCCGGACCTAAGCGCGTTTCTCGGGAGTATTCACCTTGCTTGTGCAACGTCGAAGGTGCCGCTGGGATGACGTTATTCATACCCGTCCGGGCACAGCACAATGAGGTATTCGCTAATGGCACGACGCTTGTTCGGGTCGCGGCTAATTGTGCTGATGCGATGTAGCGTTTTGAATTTCGCTGGCTCGTACAAGCGCCTGATACAACTATGATGGGCGTTCGAGA
>Ga0209810_1006351_pt1 | contig 10282 bp, 11 predicted proteins | sample Coa_R1_7_FD_187159 | JGI IMG/M metagenome (GOLD analysis project Ga0209810, IMG submission 187159) | Surface soil microbial communities from Centralia Pennsylvania, which are recovering from an underground coalmine fire - Coalmine... | ecosystem: Environmental > Terrestrial > Soil > Unclassified...
TAGATCGTCGAGGTTCGTCGTGGTCGTCGCCAGAAGATGCATCGGTCAATCCAGCAACGCGCGCGTGATTGCGGCGCGATCCAGTCCCTTCAAACCAATCACGACCAGCCGGCCCGATCTCGCTTCGGTGGGCGTCCACGGTCGGTCGTACTGGTGCGATACCCGCGGGCCAACCGCCTGCACCAGGAGCCGGAGCGGCTTGTCGGCAACGGCGGCAAAGCCCTTGACGCGCAGCACGTCGAATTTTTCGGCAAGGGCGGCGACGCGCGCAGTTAGCGCGGCGGGATCGGCAATCTCGCCGAGCGGCACGATAAAGGAATCGAAGTCGTCGTGGTCGTGCTCCAATTCATCATCGTGGCGCGTATGGCGGTTGGTAATGTGGTCCTCGGTGCCGATGCCCAGCCCAAGCAAGAGCGCCTCATCGATGTTGCCCTCAGTCGCAGTCACCACTTTCACGGTGCGCGGCAACGCCGCGGCAATTGCGCTGCGCGCCGCTTCGAGCCCCTGTTCGTCGAGCAGATCGCGCTTGTTGAGCACCACCAGATCGGCGCAAGCGATCTGATCCTCGAACACTTCCTCGATGGGATCGTCGTGCGACATGGCGCTGTCGGCGGCGCGCTGCCGCGCCAAAGCATCGAGATCGCTCGCCACACGGCCATGGGCAAGGGCTGCGCCGTCCACTACGACAACAACGCTATCGACAGTGACCCGGCTGTTGATTGCCGGCCAATGAAACGCCTGGACCAGCGGCTTTGGCAACGCAAGGCCGGAGGTTTCGATCACAATGTGTTCGACGGCATCTCGCTTAAGAATGGTATCGAGCGCGGGAATGAATTCGTCCGCCACCGTGCAGCACAGGCAGCCATTGGCCAATTCGATGACGTTCTCTTCCGGACAAGCCGCATTGCCGCAACCCTTTAAAATTTCGCCGTCGATCCCAACGTCGCCGAATTCGTTGACGATCACCGCGAGTCTGCGGCCGCGGGTGTTGGCGAGCAGATGGCGGATGAGAGTCGTCTTACCGGCGCCCAGGAATCCGGTCACGATCGTGCAGGGGACGCGCGCGAGCGAGCCAATCATTCAGCCTCTCCGCAGAAATCAATTGGGGGAACGCGGGCAATCAGTCCGCGCTTGAGCACCTCCGGGCGTCCGCGCCACGGCAGAATGCCGTCAGCTGCGCCGGCGAGCAGGCGGACCCCTTCGATCAGGGCCGGCGCGCATGCCGCATCAAGGCCGCCGAACACGTAGGTCCACGAGCCATTGCAGCGCATCGCGACGCTCGGACCGCGCGTGCAATTGGCGAGGCAACGCAGGCGCCGGACGTTGACCTCGGTGCCGGCTGCGGCCGATTCCGTGGCGGCGGCGAGCAGCGCGCCGGGACGCGGCTCGATATCCGGTTCACCCGGGTGCCGACACGTGATGCAGACGTAGATCACGGGGGCCGCGGCGGCGATTTCGCGAGACTGTGTCGGGGCCGCGGCTCTTGCCGATCCTGTCATTGCGCCACCTGTGCACGCTTCGGCTCTTGCCGGTCGAGCCCCTGCCATCGATAGGCCAAATAGGAGACCGTCCAGCTCACGATGAAAACGGCGACGATGACATAGCCGAAATTGGCAAGGCCGCTGTTGAGCGCGTCGATCAGGTCCCAGAAGGCGCCTTCCAGACCGAGCTTGTTGGCGATCAGGCCAAGCGCTTCGACGCCGCCGATCAAGAGAGCGACCACGACGGAGACCGCCGTAATCGTCAGGTTGTACCAGATTTTGCGGATCGGATTGAGAAAGGCCCAGCCATACGCGCTGACCATCAGCACGCTATCGGTGGTATCGACGAGCGTCATGCCGGCGGTGAACAGCGCCGGGAATATCATGATGGTTCCGAACGTCAGCCCGCCCGTCGCCTGGCTCGCGGCCACGGTGAACAGGCTGATCTCGGTCGCCGTATCGAAGCCGAGGCCGAAAAGAAAGCCGAGCGGCAGCATCTGCCAGCTGCGCGACACCATGCGGAACAGCGGACGAAACAGCCGCGATAACAGTCCCCGACCCGACAAAAGCAGATTAAGCTCCTGGTCGCCGACCGCCTCGCCACGGCGCGCACGGCGAAAGCTGCGCCATACGCCGAACATGATGACGAGATTGACGGCGGCGATGGTCAACAGAAATACGGCGGACGCGCCGGTGCCGATGATGCTCCCGACTGCCTTGAAGCTCGCGAACCGATCCCGCAACGCAACTGCGGCAATCGCAATTATGAAAACCGCGAGTGCGATCGACAGCGAATGGCCAAGGGAAAAGAACAGGCCAGCGGTCAGCGGCCGCTTGCCATCATGCATCAGCTTGCGCACGACGTTGTCGATGGCCGCGATGTGATCGGCATCGACCGCATGGCGCAGCCCCAATACGTAGGCAAGGAGCGCGGTGCCGAGCAGCGTCGGACGGTTGACGAGCGAGACGACCGCCCACGCCCAGACCGCCGCATTGGCGGCGACCAAGAGAACATACACCACCGCGATCTTGACGCGCTGATCGCCGCAACGGTCATCGATGGTGTCGTTCAGGAAGGAAAGCACGAAGGGTCCCCGCATGAACCGGCCGCCTGTCTGTCGCCGGCGCGAGCGAGGACCAGAAGACTTTCGTCTTCCGGATCATCCACAGGTGCACCCCGACCCATGTTTGTCGCGTCGACACGGCCGACGGCAGGTCTCCTGGCTCGCGGATCGGCGCCTCGCCCGGCCTTCCCGGCAGCGATCAATACCGCCAGTGGCCGCTTGCGGACGAGACTTCCCGCTCACAGTTGCGGGGGCAGCTGCGGATTTGGCCGCGCCAGCGCAGCCTCACCGCATTCCCTTTTCACCCTCTCGCGAGGGACCGTCAGTGCTCTAGTGATAGATTTCGACAGGCCGGCCTGTCAATCTGGCTCAGAGCACGTGTGATCCAATGCGCTCGGTGCGATGTCGAATACGGCAAAGTTCAGTTTTGTGATCGGCGGCGCGCGTTCGGGAAAAAGCCGCTATGCCGAGTCTCTGATAACGGCGCAGCCGCCGCCGTGGGCTTACATCGCAACGGCGCAAGCGATCGACGAGGAAATGACGGCGCGCATTGCGGCGCATCGCGCGCGACGCACTGCGGATTGGACGACAGTTGAGGCGCCGCATGACCTCGCCGCCGCCCTACAGGCATGCACGGACAGGCCGGTCTTGGTCGATTGTCTCACGTTGTGGCTGTCCAACTTGATGCTGGCAAACGCCGACATCGAAGCGCAAATGATGAATTTGGAAGCAGTGTTACCGAAGATTACAGGTCCGCTTGTCGTCGTAAGCAATGAGGTCGGCGCCGGAATCGTACCGGATCATCGGCTTGGGCGCCGATTTCGCGATGTGCAGGGTGTTCTCAACCAGCGCATGGCCGCGTGTGCCGACCGCGTCATCGTCACGGTGGCGGGCTTGCCGCTTGTGCTGAAAGGCGCTCTTTAAGTGTCATGAACGGACCGATCGACCAGAGCGAGGCTCAGCGCCACCGCGCCAAAATGATCAAGCGGAAGGCGGTGCAGGATGCTGAAGTGGCTGGCAAAACCATTGAGAAGGGCCTGCTCATTGTTCACACCGGTGCCGGCAAAGGCAAATCGACCGCGGCATTCGGCTTGGCGCTGCGCATGCTCGGTCGCGGCCGGCGAGTGGGCGTCGTGCAGTTCATCAAAGGCGCATGGCATTCGGCGGAGCGCGACGCGCTGGCGCGCTTCGGCGATCAGCTGGTCTGGCACACCATGGGCGAGGGTTTCACGTGGGAGACACAGGATCGCGGCCGCGACATTGCGGCTGCCGAAAGGGCATGGGCCAAGGCCTGTGAATTGATGGCCGAACCCACGTTTGCGCTGATCATTCTCGACGAGCTCAATATCGCGCTGCGTTACGAGTATCTCGATCTGCAGTCGGTCATCACGACGCTGCGCCAGCGCCGCGACGGTCTGCATGTCGTTGTTACGGGCCGAAACGCCAAATCGGAATTGATCGCCGCTGCCGATCTGGTCACTGAGATGACGCTCGTGAAGCATCATTTCGCCGCCGGCGTCAAAGCGCAAGCTGGTATCGAGTACTGAGAAATGGCGGCGCGCGCTGTGATGCTGCAGGGCACAGGCTCCGATGTCGGCAAGTCGCTGATCGTCGCCGGTCTCGCCCGCGCCTTTGCGAAGCGCGGATTGCGGGTCCGCCCCTTCAAGCCGCAGAACATGTCGAACAATGCCGCGGTGACCATTGACGGCGGTGAGATTGGCCGTGCTCAGGCGCTGCAGGCGCGCGCCGCCGGCGTGCCGCCGAGCGTCCACATGAACCCGATACTGCTGAAACCGCAGAGCGAAATCGGCGCCCAGATCGTGGTGCAAGGCCGCGTGCATGGCAGCGCCAATGCGTCGGCTTATCAGCGCCTCAAGCGCGACCTGCTGCCAATCGTGCTCGACAGCTATACGCGCCTGCGCGCCGAGGCCGATCTCGTGATTGTCGAAGGCGCAGGCAGCGCCGCCGAGGTCAATCTGCGCGCCGACGATCTCGCCAATATGGGGTTTGCGCGCGCCGCGGATGCGCCGGTGGTCCTCGTCGGCGATATCGACCGCGGCGGCGTCATCGCCAGCCTGGTCGGCACAAAGGCCGTTATCGCGCCGGAAGACGCAGCGCTGATCGGCGGCTTCATCGTCAACAAGTTCCGCGGCGATCCGGCCCTGTTTGCTGCGGGCATGGCGCGCGTCGCCGAGCTAACTGGCTGGAAGCCGCTCGGGCTCGTCCCCTATTTTGCCGATGTGCGTGTGTTGCCCGCCGAGGACGCGTTGTCGCTCGATGCGTTTAGATCAGGCTCGCGCTCCCCGCCGCGACTATGGGATGGCGCTTCATCCAGCGCGCCGTCGACCCACCATGCGACTGGCGCAGGGTTGGACCGAGCCGAGAAGCGACTGCGCATTGCGGTGCCGATGTTGCCCAATATCGCCAATTTTGACGATCTCAATCCGCTCATCGCTGAGCCCGCCGTCGATATCATCCGTGTATGGCCGGGAGCGGCGCTGCCCGGCGACGCCGATCTCATCATACTTCCCGGCAGCAAAGCGACCATTGCCGATCTTGCCGCGTTGCGCGCCGCCGGCTTCGACATCGACATCGCCGCGCACGTGCGGCGCGGCGGCTGTGTCCTCGGTTTGTGCGGCGGCTATCAGATGCTCGGCCGCACGATTGCAGATCCGGACGGCTTTGAAGGGCCGCCCGCGACGGTGCAAGGCCTCGGCCTTCTCGATGTCGAGACGGTCCTTGCGAGCGAAAAGCGTCTCGAACCTGTGTGCGGCACGACCCGCGACGGCAATCCGCTGTGCGGCTATGAAATGCACATGGGGATTACCACCGGAGACGATTGCGCGCGGCCATTCGCGCAGCTTGCCGACGGCACGCCGGAAGGCGCCATGTCCGCCGACGGACGGGTGGTCGGCACTTATGTCCACGGCCTGTTTGCCGATGACCGCCAGCGCGCCGCCTGGCTTCGCCGTTTCGCTGCCGCCCCGTCCGTCAATTCGTATGACGAGATGGTCGAGCACACGCTCGATGCTTGGGCGGCGCATCTCGCCGCCCACCTCGATCTCGATCACCTGCTCACATTGGCGCGCTGACCATCGTCACAAGGCCGAGGCACGCAATCAGGATGAAATCCGCGGTCCAATAGAGCGCGAGCGCGCGGCGGATATCGGCGGACGTTGCCTGCCTTCGCCCCTTGCCCAAGGTCGCATCGGCGACATACACGCCGCCGTAGGAACGCGGCCCGGCGAGGGACAAACCGAGCGACCCGGCGACGGCGGCTTCCGGATAACCGGCATTGGGCGAACGGTGCCGCGGCGCATCGCGCCAGACCGTACGCCATGCTTCCAGACCAGCGGCGTCCCGCCGCAATGCAGCGGCGACAATGAACAGCAGCGCCGATAGTCGCGATGCCGGCAGGTTGATCAAATCGTCGAGCCGCGCCGCCGCCCAGCCGAACATCTCATGGCGCGGTGTGCGATGGCCGATGATGCTGTCCGCGGTATTGATTGCTTTGTAGAGTACGAGCCCGGGGAGCCCCGCAATGGCCAGCCACAGAACCGGCGCGACCACGCCATCGGAAAAATTCTCCGCGAGACTTTCGATCGCGGCTCGGGCAACGGCAGATTCATCGAGGCCCTCGGTGTCGCGGCCGACGATGCGCGACACCGCATTGCGCGCGGCCGCGAGGCCGAGTTTCTCGAGCGCATGCGCGACATCCGCGACGTGGCGGGACAGGCTGCGTTGCGCGATCAAGCTGCTGGCGAGGACAGCCAAGACGATGGGCCCGAGCGGCAGGCGCCCCAAGGCTTGCTGCAGCAGCACGGCGGTGGCGCCGGTAACCGCCACAATAAGAACGACCGCGATCACGCCGCGTGCGCGGCGCTGTCCCGGACTTGCATCCTCGCGATTGAGGGCGCTGTCCAATGCGGCAATCAAAGCGCCGATCCAGCTCACCGGATGGCCGACTGCCCGCATGAGCGCGTGCGGATAGCCAAAAGCGAGCTCGACAAGCATGGACAATAAAGCGAGCGCGATGAACATTGTCCTCCGCAACGACTGTAACGAGCCGCCGCTCCATGGCGGCGATTTGAGCGCCGCGCGGATGATGTTTCCGGGCGCTCCCGAACCATTCCTCGACCTGTCGACCGGGATCAATCCCCATCCCTATCCGGTGCCGCAACTGCCGGCCGAAGTCTTTGCGCGGCTTCCGGGTTCGACCGCATTGACCGAACTTGCGGCGGCTGCCGCAACGGAATATGGCGCGCCCTCGCCGGCCCATGTCGCTTGCGCGCCCGGCACCCAGATCCTGCTGCCGCTCGTCGCCGGGTTGGTGCGTCCCGCTGGCGCGGCGGTGCTGAGCCCGACCTATGCCGAACATGCGCGCGCCGCCCAGCTCGCCGGACACGATGTGACGGAGGCGTCTGACTTGGCCGCGCTCGCCTCGGCCGATCTGGCGGTCGTGACCAATCCCAACAATCCCGACGGCCGCCTCTTCGACAGAGATGCGCTGCTCGCCCTCGCGGCCCATATTGGCCGGCGTGGTGGTTTGCTGGTGGTCGACGAGACGTTTGCCGACCCAGCGCCATTCCTCGGCCTCGCCGGCAACCTGGCGCGGGGCAACATTGTCGTGCTGCGCTCGTTTGGTAAGTTCTTCGGGCTGGCGGGAATTCGGCTCGGCTTTGCGCTGGCGGAACCGCGACTTACAAGGCGGATTGCGGCCATGCTTGGGCCCTGGGCGGTGTCTGGTCCCGCTTTGGCGATCGGCTTGGCCGCGTTGTCCGATGTTGCCTGGATCGAGCGCGCGCGCCGCGATTTGGCAGCGGCATCCGAGCGGCTTGCGACGATGCTGCGCGATGTCGGTCTCGAACTCGTTGGCGGAACCGCGCTGTTCCAATTGGCCCAAACACCCGATGCCATGGCTCTGTTTCGGCATCTCGGCCGCGCCGGCATTCTGACGCGCGCTTTCCCCGATCATTCGACTTGGCTGCGCTTCGGATTGCCGGCGCATGAGCAGGATTGGCAGCGGCTGCAATCGGCATTGGCGGCATTTCAGGGCCGCGGCTAGACTGGATCGATGAGTGCACATTCACGCGGCGTTCCAGAGCAAAGCGCAGCGCCGCCTCGAACGGCCTTCGATTTTGCCTTTCGCGTCCAATTGCGCGAGCTTCTGTCATGGCGTCGCGATGTACGACGCTTTCGCCGCGACCCGCTGCCGAGCGGCACTTTGGAATCCCTGATCGAGCTTGCCTGCTTGGCGCCGTCGGTGGGCTTGAGCCAACCGTGGCGATTTGTTGTCGTCGACAATGGCGCCGCGCGCGCTGCTATCCGCCGCAACTTCCAAGCCTGCAATGCCGAGGCCCTGGCCGCGCAGGCGCCACAGCGCGCAAACCTGTATGCGAGCCTGAAGCTTGCCGGTCTCGACGACGCGCCGTGTCATTTTGCGGTCTTCGCCGATCGCGACACGGAGCAAGGTCACGGTCTTGGCAGGCACACGATGCCTGAAATGATCGAGTATTCGGCGGTGACCGCTGTGCACACCATATGGCTTGCCGCGCGCGCGCAAGGCATTGGCCTGGGCTGGGTGTCGATTGTTGATCCCGACGTGGTCGCTCGGATTCTCGATGTGCCGGCCGGCTGGAAATTCATCGGCTATTTTTGTCTCGGGTATCCGCAGAGCGACGACAGCGTGCCCGAGTTGCAACGCTGCGGTTGGGAGCGGCGCAGCTCACCGGCGTCGGTCATCCTGCGACGTTAACAATTCGACCGCGGCGAAACGTTTACATCGTTGACCAACGCCGCTGTGCCAAAACAGGGCACCCGTACTGGCATCTGCCTTGCTCCTCCCCAAGGCGCTGACGCCTCCGTCCCGGAACGACCCCAGCAGTCCACCGCGACCCGGGCTCGGCAGCAAATGTCCGCTCGCAGAAACCGAACGGCGTCGAGCGGCGCAAGGGAGAGAGCAGTGTTGATCTTGAGGCGCCTGAATGCGCCACCGGTATTGCCCCAAGCCGCCGGCTTGGGCGCGATATTAACCGTTCTGGCGTTCACCATGAGCGCGGTCGAGGCCGGATCGATCCGGGCCGGCGGCTGCACGTACGGCACGACTTATGGTGCGGGCGCCGTCAATTGCGTGCTGCGCAGCGGACCGCTGCAAGATCCGTATGTACGAACCGTTCCAGAATCCCACGACGAGGCGGAGAACCAGCGCGCTGCGGAGCGTGATCGCCGATGGGGCGACCGCTGCCGCCCCGTTATCGTGCAGGATCGTTACGGTGTACCGCGGTACACATATGCCGCGCCGGGCTGTGAGTTCGGCGTTCTCCAATAGCCGAAATTGCACGCTCCCGCTCCGAGCGGCGGCCGCTCAATGAACCGGATTGACCGCTTTGGCAGTATTTTGCGGATGCCGCGGCCCAGTGTTGTCACCCTGCTTCATCTGCTTCGGCAGGTATTTGGCCACCACGACTGGATCGAGCTCCCTGAACGCGCTCTCCGGCAATCGGTGCCATGTCTCGTCCCGGCCGAACAGCGCGATGCCCAGATAGCCACGTACGGTGAGCGTCTGCCCGTCGGGGCTCAATGTCATCATGGCACTATAGATGTTGCCATCCCGCGGATCGAGGATGTTGCCGCCTTCATAGTAGAGACCGTCCCGTTTCATATCCCTGATCAATGGCAGTCCGAGCAGCGGTTGGTTCTTGCGGTCGTCGCGGCAGTTTGAGCAGACCGGATTGGGCGGGTCGCCGGGCCGCAAGAACAGCTTGGCGATGACGCCTTCATATACGCCGTTGTGGTCGACGAAAAGGAACCAACCGACCGGCTTTCCGGTTTCCTCGTCAACCTTTTGCCACAGCCCCGAAACTGTAGGCTCCGCAGCAGCCGCGGAATGGACGACAAACAAGGCGAGGAGGGCGGCCATTACCATTTTTGTCGATTGGGACACCAAAGAGCTTCTCCATTTCGCCAGCGTCGAGACTCGATTTGCAATCCGGATGGCGGGGATCAATTTGCCCGACAATGCGGTGATTTCACGGCCTCACCTCGGCTTTAAAGAAACATATCGGTGCCACCGCGCAGGTTCCCAGCCCGACATCCGCAAGGGAGAGCTGCATGAGATGCAAAGCCATCGCGCCGCCTGCGTCCGATCGGGTCGATCCGCGTCCGAAGTGGCAAGATCTTTGCTTGAGCGCGTCGCTCGCATCCACCGCGGTTCGGCAGGACGCGTAATGAGTTATTCAAGTGGAATTTGACCGCGATGGCGTCCCCCCCTTCCACCTCGCGTTCCAGTTTGGCGCTCAGCAATCTGCGCGCAATCGTTATTCTCATTGTGTTGGCGTTCCACTCCATGCTCGCTTACCTGCAGTGGATCCCGAGCCCGGCTCGCGCATTCGATTCCCCGCCGTACGACTGGCGCGCCTTTCCGATCATCGACAGCCATCGTTTCTTCGGCTTTGACTTGTTTTGCGCTTGGCAAGACATCTACCTCATGTCGCTGATGTTCTTCCTGTCGGGACTATTTGTTTGGTCGAGCCTGACACGAAAGCGGGAGTTGAAGTATCTGCGTGACCGCGTGTTACGGCTCGGCGTGCCTTACATCTTCGGTGTTCTCGTGCTGATGCCGATCGCGAGCTATCCGGCATATGCAGTCACTGCGAGCGACCCCGGCATCATCGCCTATTGGCATGCGCTGGTCGCGCTGCCGTTTTGGCCAAACGGTCCGTTGTGGTTTTTATGGCA
>Ga0209810_1006354_pt1 | contig 10279 bp, 9 predicted proteins | sample Coa_R1_7_FD_187159 | JGI IMG/M metagenome (GOLD analysis project Ga0209810, IMG submission 187159) | Surface soil microbial communities from Centralia Pennsylvania, which are recovering from an underground coalmine fire - Coalmine... | ecosystem: Environmental > Terrestrial > Soil > Unclassified ...
TGGCGTCACGCCGCCAGCTAACGACATACGAATGGTGTCGCAAATGTAGTCGGTCGCGAAGTGACTCTTCAGAAACGCTGGATACTTGCTGAAAACTTGCCCCTGCGCCGGATCTTCAATCTCCTTCTCGAGTTTGGCGGCTCCCTCTTTGCGGCCCATGGTGAACAGGTCATTGAGTAGGAGCAGCGTTTCGAGATAGAGCTTCTTGGTGTAAGGCGAGCCCTTCAGAATCGCGAGCAGACCGGCCACCATGCCCTTCAGAATGTGCAGGGGATTGGCAATCAGCAGCGTGCCGATGGCGGCCCCTCCGATAATCAAGACCTCAGTCGGCTGGATGAGGACTTTGATGTTGCCCTTCTCCAGAAGGAAACCACCCAGGATGGAACCGATGACGACGACTATCCCAATAATCGAGAACATATTCCGGCGACTGTATTGGGAGTACCGGGAATGTGCCGCCAATAGCGAAGGAAAATGCCCGTACCGGCTATCGGCGTTTTCCGAGTGCGGGAGTTGTGCGATACCGAAATTTGTGTGCGGCAGCAGAATTCGCACATGCAGTCAACCAATCACCACGAGTAAACAGATACTTTGCGAATAGCTACTGGCTGCCCCTCGAATGATCGGTCCGCAGTTCCATGAGGCAAGATCAGGCCAACCGTTCGGTTTCAGATCCGGCAGCGGGAGGGAGGGCGATGGCAGTGGCGAGCCCGGATGTGCTTTTCACTCGGACCACTGCAACGTGACCGGAACTGTTCGCATACTGCAAGAGGGCAAAGGTGGATCCGTCGGTCGCTTGTATCGCAGTGATGTCTGACTGAGTCGCAACATACTCAGCGGCTTGCTTCTCTGGGCCGTCCACAAAGAGTAGCAGGAGATCGCACGCGGGCACGGAGAATGCTGCGTCGAACGTCGTGAGATCCCGTCCCTTCCACAGGTCGCGCAATGATCGCGGGGTTCCGTCGCGGTTGCGGAGAAGGCAAGTTTTCTTGTGGGGCGGACTCACTCATTCCGTCTCGGAGATGACCGTTGTAGCGCCGCTTCCCCCGGCTTTGGTTTGTCAATTGCCTGGGCGCGGCTGGCCCACCTGGCAATTGCGCACTACCACTTCGACGAATCGCCTGAGTGCTGCCGGGTTGCGTAGCACGTGGAGGGTTGCATGAGGTGTGTTCTTAGCGATGGCTTCCATGAGAAAGGGACGGCTTTGGCGTCGATACCGCAGTAACCAGAGCCAGAAATCGGCACGCTCGCGCGATCGGCGGATCGCTCGCCAAGCGCATCGGACCAGTGAGAAGTCCAGGAAAATGATTGTGTCCGCAGCACGAAGTCGAGCTTCGACAGCATCATAGGGTCCCAGGTCCCCATCCATAATCCATCCATTCTCGTGACTAAGCCGCTCTTGGACCTTGACCCATTCATCGCGTGGTGTGGCGGCAAGACCTGACCGCCAGAAGAGCTTGTCCAGCTCGATCACAGGCAGCCCCGTGATCTCGCTCAGTTGCATCGCAAGCGTCGATTTGCCGGAAGCTCCCGGACCAAGAATCACGATTCGTCTCACGTCGCGAGGTTAGCCTGAGGGCTGGCAGCCTCGCGGCGGTTGGCAATCTGCCACCGCGGTTATTCGACGAGGCATGTCGCACCAGATGCTGCGCCGCGCGCAGGATATGCTGCATACAAGATGTTCCGAACGTTCTCTTCATTTCTTTTTATGTCACTCGTTTGGACGGGTGCCTTGGCAGCAGCGATCTTTCAACCCGTTCAGGTCACGGGAGGCGCTGTCACCGGCGTACCCGGACGCGACTCTTCCGTTACCGCGTTTAAAGGCATCCCGTTTGCCGCGCCGCCGGTTCGCGACCTGCGGTGGCGTGAACCCCAACCGGTCATTTCCTGGAAAGGTGTCCGTAAGAGCGCGGAGTTCGGTGCGAGCTGCATCCAAACGATCCACAACGAATTGCAGCCATGGACCTACGAGTTCATGACGCACAACCAGATCAGCGAAGACTGTCTCTACCTGAACGTTTGGACACCGGCGAAATCGGCCGCCGAAAAACGGCCGGTGTTTGTCTGGATTTACGGCGGCGCATTCAATTCCGGATCTGCTGCCGTTCCTCTCTATGATGGCGGGGGCCTCGCGAAGAAAGGTCTTGTGGTCGTGACCTTTAACTACCGCGTGGGGGTTTTCGGCTTTCTCGCATTAGCTGAACTTACACGTGAATCTCCACATCATGCGTCCGGCAATTACGGCCTGCTCGATCAGATTGCGGCCCTGCGCTGGGTGCAAGCCAACATCAGTCATTTCGGCGGCGACCCCACGCGCGTTACTGTCGCCGGACAGTCGGCCGGAAGCATATCGGTGCACGACCTCACGGCCTCTCCTTTGGCGAAGGGACTCTTCCAGGGGGCCATCATGGAAAGCGGCGGTTCCACCCTTGGCCGCATAGGGATCCACATTGCTCCTAAAATGCTCGCGGAGGCCGAAGCCGATGGTGAGAAGTTCATGCAGGCGCAGGGCGTCGCGACGCTTGCTCAACTGCGCGCTTTGCCTTGGCAGAAGTTGACCGGCACGGAACCGGGTCTCCGCTTTGTTCCCATTGTGGACGGCTATTTATTGCCGGCGTCGATTCCAACTATATTTGCAGAGGGCAGGCAAAACGACATAGTCAGCCTGACGGGCATCAACACCGGAGAACTGCAGGGGCTTGCCGGACCGCAACGGGCACCCGCCACGGTGGAAGCTTATCAGCAGGAAACGGAGCGGCGCTTCGGCGAACGAGCCGGCGAGTTTCTCAAGCTGTATCCAGCCGCCGCCGAAGACGAACTTAAATCTGCCTTACAGGAGAGCGCGCGTGACGGCAACGTTACGGCCCTGTATCTATGGGCGCAAGCGCGCGCCAGAACCTCCAAAACACCCGTCTATGAATATCTGTGGAATCACGCGCTGCCCGGTCCCGATGCCCCGCGATATGGCGCTTTCCACAGCTCCGAACTGCCGTACGTTTTGAACACTCTGAACATGTCCGACCGCCCGTTCACGCCGCAGGATCGGGAAATTGCCGATGTCATGTCTTCTTATTGGGCAAACTTCGTAACGCATGGCGATCCGAACGGAAAGGGCCTTGCCCATTGGCAGCCGACCGGCAACCGGCCGGAGGTCATGGAGGTGGGCAATGACTTCAAACCGGTTCCGGTGGCAGGTAGCGAGGCGAAATTCGAGTTCTGGAAGAGTTTTTTGTTGACAAGCTCGGAATGAACTTATCGTGGCTCCTGCCAGTCGAGCGCGCAAATCTCCTGATGCGCACGCGCTTGCGCGTTATCCGTTTGATTACCAGCTAATTCAGCGGCAATTCGGGAGCCGAGAGCACTGACGGGCTTTTATGGCTTCCGATATTCCATGTGCCAGATCTCTGCCCCGATGTCATAGGAATCGAAATGAAACTGCATCGAGTACATGTTCAGCCACATCCCCACTGCGTTACGTAAGGCTGTCGAATTCCAACCCGGACTGGCTTTTACCTGATATTCATTGCGATGTTCGGTGATCACCGTGAAATCGAGATCGAACACGAGTCCCGTGGCGTGCGGATTGAACCACGCGGCGCATAGTATCTGTCCACGTACGCAAACAGCTTGTGATCCAGGTCCGCTGACCAGCCCGGTGAATGGATCAGTTTTTGATGGAACTCCTTGCGTTTCGGGTCGCCCGGCTTCCCGAGATCGCTTTTCGCCATCTCCTCAAGCTGAGCCGGGAATTTCAAATCGCCGAAGGTCTTAGGGTCGCTGGCAATTCTCTCTTTGATGATGCGCAGGTACTGCTCGCCTTGCGAGATATCGTCGGGCCGCCATCCGTTCTGAACAACGGCGCTTTGGATGCTCCAGTCGCCGATCTTCTTCCCTTAATCGAGCAGCTCGGTCATGAGCTGGTTCACTTGCGTGAAGATCGAGGATAGCAGTTTAGCGCTGCCGTTACTTCCGGCTGCCTTGTACTTATCGAGTCCGGATGTTGGATACACCGCCGGCCGGTTGGTCTGGTTCTCGTGTGTTTGCGGGTCAGGAAACCAGAAATATTGGTGCCCAAACTTTCCGGTCCGCTTGATTGCTTTATCGAGTGGCAGTTCATATGACATGGATGTTTGCAGCCTGGCCAAGCCCATTTCCCAACAGGCAAGGCAATGAAATTTGAATTTTCAATTTAGCGTTGCAAACCGCGTTCCCAAGCGCGAAGTGCGCATTCTATGCAATACAAGCGAAATCCTCGCAGCCGACGCTCCGCGATCATCCGCGCCACTCGCCTGTCCTTCAAAGTAACTGTGGGATAATCACCGCAAAGCGCAGGATATCGAGGTGAATGAGCAGAGTTGCTAAGGTCCTCGCACTCGTCTCAGTATTATCTGTGCTGCTTCTCGCCGGCTGCACGGGTAGCGACGCATCGGCGCAGGCATCGAACACCAGCGGGGCGATTGCCAGACCGAAGAACACCGCCGCCGTCCCGGTTACGGTCAGCAAAGCCGAGCGGAGCACCATCCCCGTGCAACTACACGCCATCGGCACCGGCCAGGCATTCCAGACCGTCTCAATAGAGTCGCAAGTTGCCGGCATCGTCAAAGAGGTGCATTACCAGCAGGGCCAATTCGTTGCGAAGGGCCAGTTGCTGGTCACGCTTGACAAAGATCCACTGCTGGCCGCGCTGGCGCAGTCCGAAGCGGCGCTTGCCAGAGACAAAGCACAGGCCAAGCTCAACCAGGTGCAATTGCAGCGGACTGAGAAGCTCTATAAGGACGGCATCATTTCTCAGGAGCAGTACGACCAGGCGGTGGCAACCTCAGCGGCCGCCCAGGCGACTGTCCGCGCAGACGAGGCGGCCATCCAGACAGATAAGATCCAGCTTTCCTACTGCTCTCTTTACGCTCCTATCAGCGGTGTCACCGGAGCCCAACTAGTCTATCCCGGAGCTACCGTGAAGGCCAATGATCTCCCGGTACTCGTGGTGATCAACCAGGTTTCGCCCATCTACGTCCGTTTCTCGGTTCCGCAGCAGTATCTTGAAACGATTAAGACCTCGATGACGCGTTCCCATTTGCCTGTTCAGGCCACGCCGTCCTACGACTCCGCCGCCGAAAAGGGTGTTTTGACTTTCATCAACAACACCGTCGACACCAGCACAGGCACCATCCAGCTCATGGCTTCGTTTCCCAACACCGACCACCATCTTTGGCCCGGCCAATTCTCGAACGTGTTGCTTGATCTGGGAGAACAACAGAATGTGCTGGTGGTCCCCACACAGGCCGTGCAGTCGGGCCAGCAGGGCGACTACGTTTTCGTGGTGAAGCCGGATATGACGGTAGATGTGCGGCAAGTGAAAGTGGGGAACACCGCCAGGGGCGCAACGGAAGTTCAGCAGGGGCTCTCTGCCGGCGAGACCGTAGTCACCGATGGGCAAGTACGCCTGGTTCCCGGAACCAAAGTGAATTTCACCAAGTCGCTCTGAGGACCGGAATCTTATGAATCTCTGTGAACCATTCATTCGCCGGCCCGTGATGGCCAGCCTTCTGATGCTGGCCATTCTTCTCTTTGGCATTCTGGGCTACCGCGATCTGGCGGTGAGCGATTTACCGAATGTCGACTTTCCCACCATCCAGGTCTCGGCGGGCCTCCCCGGGGCCAGTCCGGAAACGATGGCTTCGTCGGTGGCGACTCCGCTGGAGAAACAGTTTACGACCATTGCCGGCCTGGACTCGATGACTTCCACCAGTTCGCTCGGCAATACCCAGATCACACTGCAGTTCAATCTCAGCCGCAAGCTCGATTCTGCCGCCCTGGATGTTCAGTCGGCGATCTCCGCCGCTGCGAATCAGCTTCCGGCCAACATGCCCTTTCCGCCGACCTTCCGAAAAGTGAATCCGGCCGATCAGCCCATCTTTCTGCTGGCTGTCACCTCGCCGATACTTCCGCTCTACGAGGTCGACAAATATGCCGAAGACCTTGTGGCCGAGCAGATTTCGATGGTTCCGGGCGTTGCGGAGGTCGATGTCCATGGCACGGCGAAGTACGCGGTCCGCGTCGAACTGAATCCCGAAGCTCTTGCCAGCCGTCAGATCGGCATCGACCAGGTTGCGCAAGCGATTCAAAACGCCAACGTCAACATGCCGATGGGCACGCTCTACGGCGCCCATAAAGCTTACAATATCGAGTCCAACGGGCAGCTCTCCGACGCCGCCGTGTACCGCCCGCTGATTGTCGCTTACCGCAACGGCGCTCCAGTACAGCTTGACCAGGTGGCTACGGTGAGCAATGGAGTTCAGGATAAGTACGTCGCGAACTGGATCAACAATGTCCCCGGGATCATGCTGGCCGTTCTCCGGCAGCCTGACACGAATACCATCGATATCGTCAGGAACATTCGCAAACTCCTTCCGCGCTTTTACTCGATGGTGCCGCCGTCGATTTATCTTTCGGTCGAGTACGACCGATCCGTTCCCATCAACGATTCGGTCAACGACGTAAAGTTCACCCTTCTGCTTGCTGTCGTTCTGGTTGTTCTTGTCATTTTCCTTTTCCTCCGCACTGCTTCCGCCACTTTGATCCCGAGCATGGCGCTCCCGATGGCGATTATGGGCACGTTCGCGGTGATGTACCTGCTCGGCTACACCATCGACAATTTGTCCCTGTTGGCGCTGACTCTATCGGTGGGCTTCGTCGTGGATGACGCCATCGTTATGCTCGAAAACATTGTGCGCCATGTGGAGATGGGAAAGGGAGCGCTGGAAGCCGCGCTCGATGGCTCAAAGGAAGTCAACTTCACCATTCTTTCGATGACGCTGTCCCTGGCCGTCGTTTTTCTCCCCGTCTTTTTCATGCCCGGCGTATTCGGACGGCTACTGCATGAGTTCGCCGTCGTCATTATTTCCGCCGTTCTGGTTTCCGGCTTTGTTTCCATTACTCTCACACCGATGCTATGCAGGCATTATCTACGTGCCGGACACGAGAGACGCCAAGGCTGGCTGTATCGGACTCTGGAGAATGTGCTCGAGGGCTCACTCCGTTGGTACGGTGCAAGCCTTCGATGGGCGCTGCGGCATCGCGTACTGGTGATGATTTTCGGCTTGCTCGTCCTGCTGGGAACGGCTTGGGAGTTCTGGTCCATTCCGAAAGGGTTCCTGCCCGAGGATGATCTTTCGGAGATTTCGGTGTCGACTGAGGCCAATCAGGGAATCTCCTTCGACGCGATGAAGGCGCATCAAGAGGCGGTGAATCGCATCTTCCAGGCCGATCCGAACGTCATTCAGTTTTTCTCAGGCATCAGCGACTCAAACACTACCGGCCTCAACAACGGACGTGCCTTCCTCCATCTGAAGAACCGTTCCGACCGCCCCTGGAGCCATAACCCCGCCTATGATCGCCTGGTCGCGCTCTACGGTCATACGATTTTCGTGGACGCTGTGATCCGGTTTATTCGCCCGCTTTATGAACACCATTTGACGATCAACGATGTCATTCAGGAGCTGCAGCCAAAACTGAACAGAATTCCCGGGATCCGAGTTTTTCTTCAAAATCCACCCGCAATCCGGATTGGCGGCCAGATCACCAAGAGCCTGTATCAGTACACACTGTCGAGCCCGAAGATCGATCAGCTCTACGAGTACGCGGAGAAATTCGAAGCGAGAATGAGGGATTTACCCGGTCTGGCCGATGTCACAAGCGACCTGCAAATCCGAAATCCGCAGGCCAACGTCGTGGTGGACCGCGAGAAAGCGTCCGCTCTGGGAGTGACGCCGCAGCAAGTTGAGGATGCGCTCTACAGTGCTTACGGCCAGCGCCTGGTCTCGCCCATCTACACTTCAAACGACGAATACTGGGTGGTGCTCGATGTACAGAGCCGTTTCCAGAGCGATCCTGACATGCTCTCGGAGCTCTACATTCATTCCTCTTCCGGCCAGCTCGTTCCGCTCAGCGCCGTCTCAAAGTTCACTACGAGCGTGGGGCCTTTGACCGTCAATCACAGCGGCCAGCTCCCTTCAGTTACGATTTCCTTCAACCTGGCGCGAGGCGTCGCTCTGGGCCAAGTTGTCGGCCAAGTGCAGAACCTTGCCCAGTCAATGCTGCCCATCTCCATCAACACCAGCTTTCAGGGCACTGCCCACGAGTTTCAAGAGTCCCTCACTGGCCTGGGCGTTCTGCTGATCATAACCGTCGTCGTCATCTATATCGTGCTGGGCATCCTCTACGAAAGCTACATTCACCCCATCACGATTCTGACCGGGCTGCCTGCGGCTGCTTTTGGCGGCCTGGTCACGCTTTCCCTTTTCCACATGCAGCTCGATATCTACGGGTTCGTCGGTTTGATTATGCTGATCGGCATCGTCAAAAAGAACGCGATTATGATGGTCGATTTCGCCTTGGAGTATGAGCGCAAGGAGAACCGGACGGCCATGGAATCGGCCTATCAAGGCTCGATGATTCGCTTCCGGCCGATCATGATGACCACCGCCTGCGCGATCATAGGCACCCTGCCCATCGCGATCGGCTTTGGCGCTGACGCCGATGCCCGGCGCCCGCTCGGCCTTTGCGTCGTTGGCGGCCTGCTCTTTGCGCAATTCGTAACGCTGTATCTCACGCCTGTTTTCTACACCTATATGGATCATTTGCTGAAGTGGCGCCATGCCGGCAAGGGCCAGGCGCCTCCTGCAGCCGCCAGCGCGCACGAGCAGTTGCTCGTGCCGCAGGCGAAGTAAGCGATTCGAAAGTACAATGCAGGAGTTAGTTGCTCAGCTCAGCTTGCGGCTTCTAACTCCAGCTTATGTATCTGCCGCGGGTCTGGATCGTTACATCACGGACTTCTCTGGCGCCTGGGACGGCCAGAATTCCTTCGAGCTGCATCTCTTCGTAGCGTGCCATCTCTTCCAGTTCCCTCGTATGGTCTCGCTCAGGCAGAAAGTGCTCCATAGTAGCGATCGTCGGACGTCCATGTGAAAACGAGAGCACAGCTTCGAGGGGAATGCCGTCCGTGACGCCCATTGGCCAGGCACGTTCGACAACACGAGTAGAATCGACAAGCGTGCCGTCCATATCGAACAACACCGCCCTACAGGTTAGTTTGACGTCACCAGTCACACCTCACGATCCTGGCAGTCGGTCCTCCCCTTGAGGTCTCGATGATCCTAGTTTTCCCGTAGAGCTACGGAGCTTCACACTGAATGGATGAGAATTTGGAGTATTTTGGAGTACTTATATTATTAGCGTCTACCTGCCTTGTTAGGAGGACCCTTGAGATACGAAACCATTCCGGCTCTTTCCGTATGGATTGGCGACAGTTCGACCCTGTCATCCAGGGGTAGGGTTGCGGCGATGAAAACGATGTTTGAATCCGGGAACCCGGGAAAAGTTCCCCTTATCCCCAGGCCAGCGGACTTGAAACCCATTGATGATTTGATTGCGCTATACGAAAAGCCTCGGTCAGTTATGGCCAAGCGCAATATCGTCGTATATCTGAGTCGCGCAATCGCCGGCTGGCGGCGTTTGCATCCTGGACCCACAAGACGTTTCTATCTCTGTAATCGGGGTGCTACAGGACGTGGTCGACAGAGTTTTGCGAGCCAGCCCGTCCACTTCGAAATACACGTCGATGAGGTCACCTGTTGCGGACTTGTGGACACGGAAATAGCAAGATCACATTCCACCGGGACCTGCTAAACCGGCAAAAGACCGTTCCTAAATGCGATAAAGACACCGGGGCGGGGCCGGCGCACGTTATCAACATGGGTGCCTATGGAGCTGAAGTGCAGAACGTGGCGCTGGTTCACGACGCTGGGGAATCGTACGTCGTGACAAAAGAGTATGTCTCCGGTATCGATTACAAACGGGCAGGTGACCGTTCAACCGGTACGCCGGATGAGCGTGTTATGCGTGCTTTGTCCCCGCAAGGAGGCGAGCAGAGCCGCATCCGGTCCGTATTCGACGACGAGCGCATGGGTGGACGCATTTTGAATATTGCCGGTCTGACCGTTGGACTTGAAATATGCCTCGATCACATCGCTTCCTCACAACCTAACCTGGGTCGTGCGTCGCGCTACGCCCGGGACTATCCAACTTCTGCTTATCCCTTCTTACGGAATGCAGATTGGAACCGGGTTGTACTGCCGATCCGGCGACGTAGTTTTTACGTGGACGGCAGGGGGCACGGCAGCTCAAACTTGGTACAGAAAGACGCCACCGGTACACCCCCGAAGAAAACCCGTATCCCTGTAGCGAGCGGAAGCGGCGCCATTGAACTGCGGGACCCGCT
>Ga0209810_1006355_pt1 | contig 10279 bp, 6 predicted proteins | sample Coa_R1_7_FD_187159 | JGI IMG/M metagenome (GOLD analysis project Ga0209810, IMG submission 187159) | Surface soil microbial communities from Centralia Pennsylvania, which are recovering from an underground coalmine fire - Coalmine... | ecosystem: Environmental > Terrestrial > Soil > Unclassified ...
AGCGCCGGTAATCCAGTCTCAGAGGTCTCTGGTGGTTTTTCGCGTTTTTTGACTGGACTAGATCAAGGAATCATGCGTAAACTGCTGCTTGCTACAACCAATCTCCATAAATTGGAGGAATATCGTGCTATTTTTGCGGATGTGCCGTTTCAGTTGCTCTCGCTGCGGGACATTCAGCTGGATATGGATGTAGAGGAAACGGGAACAACGTTCGCAGAAAACGCGGAACTGAAGGCGCTGGCCTATGCTCGCGCCTCCGGCCTGCCTGCGCTCGCGGATGACTCCGGGCTGGAGATTGATGCGCTTGGCGGAGCGCCCGGCATCTACTCGGCCCGTTTCGCCGGTCGAGAAACCCCCTATACAGAGCGGTTCCGCTTGATTCTGGCGCAGCTCAAAGGATTGCCGCCACAGCAGCGCACTGCCCGCTTCCGCTGCGCGATTACCATAGCTGAGCCTTCAGGGCTGTATCGTACTGTGGAAGGGGTAGAGGAAGGCATTATTGCTGAGGCTCCGCGCGGGGAGCATGGCTTTGGCTATGATCCAATCTTTTTTGTGCCTGAACTGGGCAAGACCAATGCCGAACTGTCGCCAGAGCAGAAAAACCGTATCAGCCATCGAGGACAGGCGGCGGCAAAGGCGCGAGAACTTCTCTTGACCTGGCCGCCGTCTGAGAGTCGGTAGAAGCAGTCTAGTAAGGAAGAAGTATGGCGAAAAAGCCGCCGGTGCGCGTGGCGCTTGACCTGGAAACAACGGGTCTGCACGCGGAGCAGGATAGCATTATTGAAGTTGCAGCCGTCAAATTCCAGGGGCAAACGATACTTGAGAGATTTGAGACGCTGGTCAATCCAGGACGTTCGCTTCCCTATCGGGTGCAGCGTCTGACCGGCATTACCACGCAGCAACTGGCGGGCGCGCCCCCGTTCGAGGCGATAGCGCAGCAGTTGCAGGATTTTCTGGGCGACCTTCCTCTCGTCGGGCATAGTATTCCTTTTGATGCCGGTTTCCTGCGCCGTCGCGGGCTGGCGCGCATGAATCCCCTGATCGATACCTTTGAACTGGCGACTGTCTTGCTCCCTTCTTTGCCCGGTTACACCCTGGGACAGGTCGCCGAGGCGCTGGGCGTGCCGGTCGCGCCGGGGCGGCACCGGGCGATGGTGGATACAGTGCTGGCAATGGAGGTATTTCTGGCCCTGCACAGTCGACTGCAGGCCGTTGATCTGGGCATATTACAGGACCTTGCCAGCCTTGATGCCCCTCGTAACTGGCCCTTGCTGGCTTTCCTGCGTCAGGAATTACGTGACCGCCAGGAGCAGGATGGCCTGCTGAACACCGCCCGGCGCGGCAGCCTGGGCGATCGCTTCGCCGCCCGGTTGGGCATGGATCCGCGCGTTCTCTCCTTTGCCATTGCCCGCTCGGATGCGAACGCGAGCGCACCGGCTCCCGCGCTGGATGGTAGCTCGCCCATTGTCACCGGCACACTTGAACAGACAGGGCAGTCGATAGCTGTTTCAGCCGAACAAACTGAGCAAGCTGATCCGGTACAGCCGGAGCAGGCTCATCCGGGGTATGCAACGGTCAGAGAAGCCGTGCATACAGCTTTTGCGCGCCATACGCCGTTGCTAATGGAGGTGACAACAGGGGGCAATGACTATACGGTTGCCTTGCTGCCTGCGCTGGAATGGCTGGTTGAGCAGGGTCAGGCCGATGAGGACGAGGTCAGCTCTGGCAGGCGACTGGTCATTGCCTGCCTGCATCAGCAAACAGCGCGCCGCCTTATCGAGACCGTCCTTCCGCAACTCCAGAACGCGCTGAAAAGTCGGTTGCCGGTAGCATATCTGGCCGAGCGCGGCGGCTATCTCTGCGTGCATCGCTGGTTCGGGGCCGCACTCAAGCGCACCAGCGGTCAGCTTACTGCCGAGCAGGGGCGTGGCATGGCGAAACTGGGCCTGTGGGCGCAGCAGACGCTGACCGGCGAGCGCGGCGAATTAACCATGCTGCCGCAGGAAATGGACGCCTGGCAGCGCATCTCCTCCGGTGTCGAGCGCATTCCATCCGCTGCTGACCATGCCGGAACCGCCTACCAGCGTTGCCTCTACCGGCGCAAGGGATACTGCTTCGTCAGCCGCGCCGAGGAGCGCGTTAAAGCGGCATCGATTGTTGTCACGACGCATGCCGGTTTGCTTGATGACCTCTCGTCTCCCCATTCGCTGCTGGCCGCTATCCCGCAGCGCGTCATTCTGGACGCCGACCTGCTGGAGGATGAGGTTGCGCGCTGGAGCGGCCAGGAATTTGAGCAGAGGCGGCTGCTCGAATTGCTCAATACCATTGGTATGGAGCTGTCCGATGGCCGCTATCAAGGGCTGCTGGCGCTGGCGGCTCCGCTGTTGCGCGAACACGGCCCCGGCGGCCTCTCGGCCACACCGACGGTTAGCAAAGCCGAACTGGATAGCCGCCTGCTCTCCTGGTTTCAGGTAGTGCGGCAGGCTGGCACTGCGGTTGAGGCCCTCTTCAAAACCTACGCCCATCTGCTGGAAGAGTATGTACAGCAGGGCGCGGGCAATGGCGGCAAAGATAAAGGGAAGAGCGAGGCGGCACGCGCTCACGGGCATGGCAATCGCGGCAATGAGCGGCCAGATCAACCCCTGCGGCTCTCACCTGCGGTACGCAATCAGGGGGCCTGGATGGATGTAGAACGGGCCTGGCAGCAGGCGGCAGCACGGCTGCAAGCGGTGATTGATATGGTGGGCGAGGCCGAAAAAAGCATTCTGTCCGCCTCTCGCGGACGTCAACATACGGCCATCAATGGCAGTGAGGATGACTCGATTGCGCTGGAACTGGCAGCCGCCGGGCAACAATTGCAGGCACTCAGGCTGCTTGGTCAGCGTGCCATCTCCCTCAACGAGGATACGACGGTCTACTGGCTGCGTCTGTCAAATGCTATGCAGCAGCCGCTCCAGCAACGTCGAGCGGAAACGGCTCCCGTCACGGAACCGGTGGCGGAAAATGTCCCCGTTCTGTACGCTCAGGAGGTGCAGCCAGCGACGGTGATCCAGCGTCTCTTGCTCAACAAGGGGAATAGCGCCATCTTTGTGGGTTCCGCTCTTGCCGTCGATCACCATTTCTCGTTCAGTCGCCAGCGTTTCGGGCTGGAAGCTGACACCTGCCCCGCGCTTTCCGTCGCTACCGAACACCACGAGCAGACCTTGCTCTATCTGCCCGATGACGTGCCGGAACCCAATATGCCGCAATACCAGCGCCATCTCGACGAGGCGCTTATCCAGCTGGCGAGCGTCCTTGAAGGGCAACTGGTCGCCCTGTTCACTTCGCACGCAGCCCTGCGCAGCTCCTATGCTGCCATCAAACCAATTCTGGAAACGCGGGGTATTCTTGTGCTGGGTCACGGCATTGATGGCTCGCCGCGCCAGCTCTGGAATATTTTTCAGGAGCAGGAAAAGGTAGTGTTGCTGGGAACCGGTCTCTTCTGGGATGGCGTCGAAGAGATTCCCCGCACGCCCACCTGCATCCTGATTTCGCGCCTGCCCATGCCTGTCTTAAACGACCCGCCCCTGGCCGCCCGCGCCGAGCATATCTCTGACCAGTTGCATCAGCTCACGGTGCCGCTCGCCTCGCTACGCGTGCGTCGCGCCCTCAACCGTCTGGCATGGAGCGATTCCAGCCGCAATGTGGTGGTACTCTTTGACCGGCGCATTACCTCGAAAGAATATGGCGCGACTGTGCTTCACACCCTGCCGCGCTGTTCGATCAGGCAGGCCGCGCTCTCTCGCATGCCGGAGACCGTCCTCGACTGGCTCACCGACAGCGGCTCCTGGGAAGAAAAATAGCGCGCGTTTCTCTTTCTGCTGTGCAGATGGCGGATAATACCTGCCGCAAGCAGTCCGCAGGCCGCAAGCAAGGCCAGCCCGCAGAGCAGCAGGAACAATAACGGGAACGGGGGCATCAACAGGGTCGCCCCCAGCACGGCGATGATGGGAATAAAATAACCGGCGCGGCTACGTTTCTCGTCCATCTCTTTCCTATCCTCCTCAACATATCCAACCCCTTTTCGCTGCCTCTCTTCTATGGACACAAAGAAAAGCAGTTCATGCTTTCATTGTACCTGCTGTACCAACAAGCTACCGGTGCCAGTAACCTTCTCGCTTCGCGTGACACGGGAAATGTAACCCTGCGGCGTATGTATCTACGGGGTCAATAAGCCGTGCTGCGCGTCCACAGGCAGTACGATCTATGTGCCTGCCCCCCTTTATTTAACGCTTCTCCCTTCTCTCTCCTTCACAGCGCCAGAGAGGCAGGGGTATCAATGATCCATTGATGCCCCTGCCTCTCTGGTTTGCTCACTTCTTCTGTCTGCCAGTCTTTAATACACCTCGCCCTTGTCGGCGCCGCTGCCAGAAGGCTGGCTATTCTGCCCTTGCCTCTGACCCTGATACTGGAACCCCTGAGCATAGCCGGGGCCGGGAATCCTGCCGCTATAGTACGGCCCACCGAAACCGCTCTGGTAAGGGCCGCTTGTCCAGGGTGAGCCTGCGTAGCCGGTAGCATAGCCACCGCCAAAGCCGCGCGTACCGTAACCATAACCCGTGTAGCCGGGCGTATAGCCATAGTTGCCGTAGCCATAGCCGGGGTTGTAGCCGTAGTTACCGTAGCCATAGCCGCCAAAGTTACGACCCATGCCATAGCCGTATCCGCCAAAGCGGTTATAGCCGCTATAGCCGTAGCCAGGATTGTAGCCGTAGTTGCCATAGCCGGGGTTGTTCCAGCCGCCATAGCCATAGCCGCGATTGTAGCCGTAGCCAGGATTGTTCCAGTTATAGTAGCCGCCATAGCCGTAGCCGGGGTTGTTCCAGCCGGTGCCATAACCACCGCCATATCCATAGGGGCTGTTAATCACTGTTCGTTCTCCTTTCCTGTGTGTTGAGCAACTGTTTTTCCCATGTGTACGAGAGCTTCAGTTCCGAAAACTCCCCACAGGCACCACGAAATGTTAGCGGGAAAAGTTTCTATGAGTGATAGAAAGCTGCCTGCTTGAGTAGTTTCATAGTATGTTTAATTATGTAATAGTGTATATCTTTTGTGATGACAGGCTGACGACGCATAAAGGCCGCAAGAGCCTGGCGTATTGGCTCTTGACGTGCGGGTCAGGATGTTGCACAGTGAATACGAAGCGTATTCTTCACTCGCTTTGTTCCGCATGTTCTGAAAACCTGGCGGGATGAACGAATTGTTGCCTGAATTGATCGGAAAGGATTTGCTATGCTGCCGCGTCTTGCCGCACAAACGTTGATGGAAGAACAGCGTAACCTGCGCGTTGTCTATGGCTCTTGCCCCCATGATTGCCCCGATTGTTGCGCTCTGGAGACGCGGGTGGATGAGCAGGGGAGGGCCGTCAGCGTGCGTGGTCGCGCTGACCATCCGGTGACGCGCGGCTGGCTGTGCGCCAAAGTCAATCGCTACCTTGATCGCGTCTACCATCCCGACCGCTTGCTCTATCCTATGCGGCGCGTTGGCCCGAAAGGGAATGGCGCGTTCGAGCGCGTAAGCTGGGATGAGGCGATTGCGGAGATCACGGGCCGCTGGCGCGACATCATCGCGCAAGATGGGGCGCAATGTATCCTGCCTTACAGCTATGCAGGCACGCTGGGGCTGGTCAACGGGGCCGTTTGCGATTCGCGCTTCTGGAACCGGCTGGGAGCGTCGCGGCTTGTACGCGCCATCTGTGGCTACGCGGCGGAAGAAGCCGTTCTGCTGACGGTGGGCGCCCGGCTCGCGCCTTCGCCGGAGATGCTGCTTCAGAGCAAGCTCATCCTCATCTGGGGCAGCAATCCTGCCAGTACCGCGCCGCATATCATGCCTTTCCTGCGCCAGGCCCGGCGCGGTGGCGCTCGCGTGATCGTCATTGACCCCATACGCACATTGACCGCCCGATCCGCCGATCAGCATATCGCGCCGCTTCCCGGCACGGATGCCGCGCTAGCCCTCGCCATGATGCACGTTCTGGTGACGGAGGGCCTGCACAACGAGCAATGGATTGCCGAACACACGCTTGGCTGGCCTGCTCTGCTCGAACGCATCCTGCAATTTCCGCCGGAACGTGCTGCGCAGATTACCGGCGTCGAGGCCGATACCATCGTAGCACTGGCGCGCAGCTATGCCGACCAGACGCCAGCCATGTTGCGCGTCACTGATGGCATTAATCGCCACACCAACGGCGGCCAGACAGTGCGTACTCTGGCCTGCCTGCCCGCACTGACCGGCCAGTACGGCCTGCCCGGCGGCGGCCTGATGTACAGTACCAGCGACTGGCTCGCCTGGGATAAGGAATCGATCAGCCATGTGCATGACCCGTCCTGCCCGCCCGCCCCGCGCTGGCTGAACATGAACCGGCTGGGAGCCATTCTGACCGGCGAGGCCGATCCACCCATCCGCTCGCTCTACGTCTACAACGCCAACCCGGCGGCTTCCGCGCCCAATGCTGGAAAAATTGCCGAAGGTCTGCTACGCGAGGATCTGTTTACGGTGGTGCATGACCTTTTCGAGACCGATACTGCCCGCTACGCCGATATTCTCTTACCGGCGACCAGCCAGCTTGAGCATGTTGACCTGCACAAACCTTACGGCCACCTCTCGTTGCAGTACAATATGCCTGCCATCGAGCCGCGCGGCGAGGCGCGCAGCAACTGGGATGTCATGCGCGCGCTGGCTGCCGCCCTCGGCTTTGATGAACCCTGGCTACGCGAGGACGCAAACGCGGTCATTCGCGGCATTCTGGAGGCGACAGCGCGCCGCAATCCTTTGCTGCAAGATGTGACGCTGGAACGCTTGCAGGCGCAAGGCTCTATCCCTATCCCGATTCCAGAAGAGGAGCGCATTCCCTTTGCAGACGGCACGTTTCGCACCCCTTCGGGCAAGGTAGAGTTTTACTCAGCACAGGCGCTGGCAAAGGGATACGACCCGGTGCCGGGCTGGGAGCCGGAAGTCGAATCGTGCGTGACTGCTACTTCTGCCGCGTCACAGCATGGCCGCCTGCCTCTGCTCTGCCCGGCAGCGCACCACTTCATCAGTTCCACCTTTGGCAATCAGCCGCTGATGCGCGCAAAAGAGGGCGCGCCAACGCTGCGCATGCACCCTGCCGACGCGGCAGCGCGCGGCATTCACGATGGGCAGATGGTGCGCGTGAGCAACGAGCGCGGCTGGTGCCACCTGCTGGCTGAGGTTACGGAAGATATTCGTCCCGGCGTGCTGGCCACTACCACCGTCTGGTGGCCGCGCCACAGCCCCGGCGGGCGCAACGTCAACTGGACAACGTCTGATCGCCTTGCCGATTTCAATGGCGGCAGCACCTTCTATACCAACCTTGTCTCGGTTGAGCCGGTGGAGGGCGTGTCATGCTGAGCGCAGCGAAGCATCCGGGGCAACCAATTGGTGAGTGTGGTCTACGCAGATGCTTTGCTGCCGCTCAGCATGACATGCCCTTGATGCTTTTTCATGGTATGACATGTCTGGAGCGGTCAGTGCTGGTGGGACTGATAGAAAATCTCATAGAGGACGATGCCGGTGGCGACTGAGAGATTAAGCGAATCGCTGCGTCCGACCATCGGGATACAGACCATCAGGTCGCACACTGCCTGCTGTTCGGCTGAAAGCCCCTGCCGCTCGCTGCCCATCAACAGGACGAGCGGGGTGTGGTAGTGTGCCTCGCGGTAATCACATTTCGCAGAGTCGGAGGTGCCAACGACGGTGTAGTGGTGACGTTCCTTCCAGCGGGCGAAATCGGCAAAACTGGCTTTGACCAGTCGCTGCGAGAAGATGGCCCCCATGCTGGCGCGCAACGCGGATGGATCATACGGATCGGCGCAGTTGCCGAGCAGCATGACGCCTGTGCCGCCCACCGCGTCGTTGGTGCGCAGAATCGTGCCGATGTTGCCGGGGTCTTGCGCGGCGTCGAGGGCGACCCAGCAAAGATCGTTCGTCAACCGCACGTTGTCCAGCGTCTCCCAGTGTTGGCGCACCACCGCGCCGATCCCCTGCGGCCCCTCTTTCACCGAGAGGCTTTTGAAAACCTGCGCCGAGACTTCCAGCACGGGAATCCCTCGCTCTCGCTCCTGCCGCACCGTCTCCTGCCCGATCTGGCTCTTAAGCAGGTCAGGTGCCATCACCAGCGTCTCGATCTGCGCCCCCGACTGCACCGCTTCCACCACAATGCGGATGCCCTCGATGAAAAACAACCCTGTCCGCTCGCGTTCATGCCGGTTGCGCAGGCTCCGAATCTCCTTGATGCGCGCATTGCTCTGACTGCTAATCATCATATCGCTTTTCTCGTATTATGTTATTGAGACCATCCCGGACGTGTCCTGCTGAGGGAAAGCGAAGCATCGGGTTGCCAGAGGCGCTTCGCTCCCCCTCAGCAGGCCATGTCCGAGGCCCATGCTCTGTTTTAGTCGTGAAAGTTCATTATGGACGTGACGTGAGTATATGGGTTACACGCAGGCCATGTCAAGGATGTTCTGGTACCAGAGTGTAATGACATAGCTCACTTTTATGCCTTTCTATGTTATAATTGTCGAGGGATGCAATGAGGAGATGAGACTGAAGGTGAAGGTAGTGGATGGTTTTTCAGAAAAAAACAGTAAAAGTGATATGCTCGCGTTGAGTCGCCAGCAGGTGACGAGTCTGGAATACCAGCGCGAGATACTTACGTATATTACCGAGATTGGCGCTTCGCTACGCCTGCAAATGGATACCGATACCTTGCTGAAAAGAGTATCGGAAGCAACATGCCGGGCATTACATTTTCGCCACTCCGCGCTTTACCTCCCCAATGGAACCGGCTATTTCCATGTCCGTGCCGTTTCCGGCGTGAATGCGGATTTAGAAGCATATCTAAACGAGCATCCACTACCAGATGCCGTTGTTGAACGTTTGCTGGATGAAAAGTATCGCATGAGCAATTCCTACTTCATTCCAGCCGAAGCGGAGTTATGGCTGGATGAACTGGTTGCCAGCTACTTTGTGATTGTGGAAGAAGACGGCAGCGGCGGCCCGGCTACAGGAGTCCCAGATCCATCTCCCTGTGTCCCTCCGCATATCTGGCGAACCGAAGATTTGCTGGTGGTGCCGCTTCGCGACGGTGACGGCAAGCTGCTCGGCTTCTTGACGCCCGATGCGCCAGAAGATAACCTGCGCCCGACTGCCCAGACCCTTGCTTTTCTCGAATTGTTTGTCAATCAGGCGGCGGTGGTCATTGAGGGCGCCCATCTCTACGAGGAGGCGCGCCGGAGCAGTGAAGAACGGGCCGTACTCATTGAAATCGGGCGCGCGCTATCCAGCCCCGAGGCGCTGCGTGATCTGCAAAGTGTTTACCAGACCATCTATGAGCAGGTCAGACGCATCATGCCTGTCGACGCTTTCTTTGTCACCCGCTACAACAAAGAACCGGAAGAACTGGTGATGGACTATCTCATCGATGAGGGCGTTGTCTACCCTTCGCCAACATATGAAAAATGTCTTCCGCAGACCCGCGAGTTTCTCCATAACAACAACGTTGGCCTCATCTTCTCTACTGCTGAAGAATATGCGGTTTATGCTGATGGTGAAGATGCGCTTAGCAGTAGTGAAGATGATCTCTTTGGTAATGGTCGGCCTTCTCAATCGCTGCTCTTTGTGCCTATTCGTTATGGGGCAGAGCCAATCGGGCTGCTTTCTGTGCAAAGTTATGTTCCTCATGCATACACGCGGCGGCATCTGGAACTCTTGCGTGAAATTGGCGTTCAGGCCGGCATAGCCATCACCAACGCGCGTCTGAACGCCGAGTTGCGTGAGGCGCTCAAGCAGGCGCAGGAGTCTGAACGGGTGAAAAATCACTTTCTCATGACAGCCTCGCACGAACTGCGCACGCCCCTGACCGCCATCCAGGGCTATCTTGAACTACTGGACAGTTTCTATCCCTCTCTGGATGATGAGGCGCGCAGGCGCTTTGTGGCCAACGCCCGCCGTGCCTGCGATGAACTGGTCTTGCTGCTCAGTAACGTCATGGATACCAGCCGTATCGATCAGGACAAAGTCGCGCTCACCCCCGGCGCCGTGCGGGTCATTCAGGCGGTGGAGGTGATCCTGGAAATTATGGAGCCGACGCTGGCGCGCGAGCAACGGCAGGTAGATGTCCAGATTGATGAGTGGCTCTCCGTCTGGGCCGACGACCTGCGGCTGCGCCAGGTGCTGCTCAACATCGTTGGCAATGCCGTGAAATATAGCCCGCCGCCCT
>Ga0209810_1006357_pt1 | contig 10277 bp, 9 predicted proteins | sample Coa_R1_7_FD_187159 | JGI IMG/M metagenome (GOLD analysis project Ga0209810, IMG submission 187159) | Surface soil microbial communities from Centralia Pennsylvania, which are recovering from an underground coalmine fire - Coalmine... | ecosystem: Environmental > Terrestrial > Soil > Unclassified ...
CCGGGCGCCTGCGCGCTGTCGGCGTCCTCGTGCGGGGCGCCTGCCTTCTCCTTGTCCTTCTCTCCGGCCAGCACGGCCTTGGACGGCGCGAGCAGCATCGTCATGTTGCGCCCGTCCTGGAGGGGACTCTGCTCCACGACCGCGATCTCGGCCAGCTCGCCGGCCAGCTTGTCCAGCAGCGCCGTGCCGCGCTCAGGGTGCGTGACCTCGCGGCCCCGGAACATGATCGTGATCTTGACCTTGTCCTTGCCGAGCAGGAAGCGGGTGACGTGCCCCTTCTTGGTGTCGTAGTCGTTCTGGGCGATCTTGGGGCGGAACTTGATCTCGCGGATCGTGATCTGCTGCTGGTGGCGGCGCGCGGCCTTCTGCTTCTGGGCCTGCTCGTACTTGTACTTGGAGTAGTCGAGCACCCGGCAGACCGGCGGGCGGGCGTCGGGCGCCACCTCGACGAGGTCGAGATCGCGCTGCTGCGCGTAGGAGAGCGCCTCGGAGGTCTTGACCACGCCGATCTGCTTGCCGTCCTCGCCCACGAGGCGAACTTCGGGCACGCGAATCCGGTCGTTGATCCGGGTCATGTCCCGCTCAGGCGGGCGCCGGTCGAACTTTCTCGGGACCGGCACTAGCTGCGAAGGCGGGACGGCGTCAAGCGGCGCCGGGCCGTGTGTGGTGAAAAGCGTGGATCAACGAGGGCGAGTATAGCGTCGGCGCTAGCTCCGAGCGCGGGTTTGCACCGCTTCCTGCAGACGCTCGAGGAAGGCGGCCACCGGGACCGCCCCGGTGTCCCCGGCCCGATGCTCGCGAACGGCGACCTCGTCCGCCTCCAGCTCGCGGTCGCCGGCCACCAGCATGAAGGGGATCTTGCGCAGCTCGGCCTCGCGGATCTTGCGCGCGACCGACTCGGTGCGGGCATCCACCTCGACCCGCAGGCCGGCCGCCCGGGCGCGGGCGGCCACGCCGGCGGCGTACTCGGCGTGGCGGTCGGCGATGGGCAGGACGATCGCCTGGACGGGGGCCAGCCAGATCGGCAGCTCGCCCGCAAAATGCTCGAGCAAGATCCCGATGAACCGCTCATAGGACCCCATCAGGGCCCGGTGGATCATCACCGGCTGGTGCTCGGCGTTGTCGGCCCCGGTGTAGGTCAGCCCGAAGCGGGCCGGCATGTTGTAGTCGAGCTGGCAGGTCCCCAGCTGCCAGGAGCGCCCGAGCGAGTCGGTCATGTGCATGTCGATCTTCGGGCCGTAGAAGGCGCCGTCGCCCTCGTTTAGGTCGTACTCGAGCCCCAGTGCGTCGAGCGCGCCGGCGAGCGCCGCCTCGCTCAGGTCCCACAGCTCGTCGGAGCCGATCCGCTGCTCCGGGCGGGTGGAGAGCTCGAGGCGGACGTCGATCCCGAAGATCGCGTAGGTGGCGAAGGCGAAGTCGAGCACGCCCGCCACCTCCTCCTGGATCTGCTCCTCGGTGCAGAAGATGTGCGAGTCGTCCTGGGCGAAGTGGCGTACGCGCAGCAGCCCGTGCAGGGTCCCGCTCGGCTCGCGGCGGTGCAGGAGGCCGGGCTCCCAGTAGCGGACCGGCAGCTCGCGATAGGAGTGGCGCTGCATCGAGTAGAGCTGGCAGTGGCCGGGGCAGTTCATCGGCTTGACCGCCATCTCGCGCTCTTCGTACTCGGTGACGAACATGTTGCCGCCGTACTTGTCCCAGTGGCCCGAGGTCCTCCACAGCGAGCTGTCGTAGATCTGCGGCGTCTTGACCTCGTCGTAGCCGCGCTCGCGCCCCATCTGGCGGCTGAGCGCGACGAGCTCGTTGAACACCTCGGTTCCGGGGGGCAGCCAGAACGCCGCGCCGGGCGAGACCTCCGAGAAGGCGAACAGCCCGAGCTGGGCCCCGAGCCGGCGATGGTCGTTGGCCCGGGCGCGCTCGAGGCGCTCGAGGTGCTCCTCGAGGTCCCGGCGCGAGAAGAAGGCGGTCCCGTAGACGCGGGTGAGCATCGGCCGGCTGGCGTCCCCGCGCCAGTACGCGCCGGCCACCGACTGAAGCTTGAACGCCTTGATCCGCTTGGTGCTCGGCGCGTGCGGCCCCCGGCAGAGGTCGGTGAACGGGCCGTTGGCGTACAGCGACACCGTCTCGACGGGGCGGGCGGGGTCGGCGTTCCTCACCAGGTCCTCGATCAGCTCGACCTTGTAGTCCTGCTCCTGCGCCCGGAAGCGCTCGAGCGCCGCCGCCACCGGCACGTCCTCGCGCAGGAACGGCTCGTCGGCGTCGATGTGCTCGGCCATCCGCGCCTCGATGGCCTCGAAGTCGGCCTCCGAGAGCGACACGCCGTCGGGGAAGTCGAAGTCGTAGTAGAAGCCGTTGTCGATCGGCGGCCCGATCGAGATCTTCACGCCGGGATAGAGCTCGAGCACGGCGGTGGCCAGCACGTGGGCGCAGTCGTGGCGGATGAGGCTGAGCGCCTCCTCGCCGCTGCGCTCGGTGAGGATCTCGATCCGCTGCGCCTCGCCGGTGCCGTTCTCGGGCAGCGGGCGCGCGAGGTCGCGCAGCTCGCCGTCGACCTTGATGGCGAGCGCGGCGCGCGCGAGGCCGGGCCCGATGGCCGCCGCGGCGTCGGCGCCGGTGGCGCCGTCGGGCAGGGCGAGCCGCTTGCCGTCGGGAAGCTCGAGGTCCATGGGCCAATCGTAAAAGGGCCGCGCCCGCCGGGGCGGAGCGGCGCCGGGCTACCGGACCTTGAAGCTGAAGCGCCCGACCGTCGACGCCATGTCGACGAACGCCGGGCAGGCCAGCGCGGGATGGCAGATCGGCGTCGAGACAAGCACGACGCGGCCGTGGAAGGTGCCCTTGCACCAGCCGCCCGAGCCCTTGCGCGGCCTCAAGACGACGCGCTCGCGCTCGCCCTTGCGCGCGCGGCTGATAACCACGAAGCGGCTCGCGTCGCAGCCCGCGCGGCTGGGGCCGCTGGCGGTGATCCAGTAGTGGCGGTTCAGGCTGGCCACGGGCCCGGCGGCCAGCGGCGCGCGGAAGCGAACGGCGAACGCGGTGCGCGCGTGGCCGGTGCTCGGCGAGACCGTGACGGGATGGCGGCTCGACCCCGCCGCGCCCGCGGCCAGGGCCTCAGAACCGAGCCAGCCGCCTGGCGCCACGGCGACGAGCCCGACCACCAGCCACGCCAGCTGCCTGCCACGGAACACGCCCCTCAGTGTAGACCCGCGCACGCTACATTTACGAGCCTCCCGGGCGATTAGCTCAGCTGGGAGAGCGCCGCCTCGACAAGGCGGAGGTCACTGGTTCGAGCCCAGTATCGCCCACTCCGGTAGTTGCAGGGGATTCGCCTGGCCGGTCCCCCTCCCCCGCTTCTTCGGTGCGCACATTCTGCGCACACCTGATTTCGGCGCGGGCCGCTCTGATCGCCTCGACAGCGCGGATCCGGGGCTCGTCCTCGAGCTCCTTGAGCGCCCCGCGTTGTGGTTCGCGAGCGTGGCGACGCTGTGGCCGGCCTGCTCGGCGACGTAGGTGAGGCTGTGCCCCTCCCACAGCAGCAGCGACACGAAGGAGCCGCGAAGCCGGTAGACGCGAAGGTCGCCCGTCACCCCGCCGCCTTCGCCGCCGGCTGGTAGACGCGACGGCGCCAGTTCTGCCGGTCGTGAAGCCGCCATTCGTCGCCGTCGTGGGTCGGGCAGATGAGCGTGCTGTCGGGCGGGCGGCCGCAGGCCAGCCGCCACTCGGCGAGGTCCTGACCAGCGGAGCCAGGACATCGACGGTGCGCGAGCGCTCCGTCTTCGACGCGTGGACGTGAAGGGTGCGCTCGCCCAGATCGCGCCAGCGCGCCTTCGTCGCCTCGTCCGGTCGTAGGCCGGCGTAGGCCATCAAGCTGACGAGGGTGGCGTCGCGCTGCGAGAGCTGCGCGCGGACGCGCTCGATCGTGGCCGGCGACAACGGCTCCGGTCGCCGCGTCGGGGGCTGGCGCGGCTTCCCGACCACGGTCAGGGGGTTGGCCGGGATCAGGCCGCGTACGACCGCCCGGCGCAGGATGCCCTGGAGCACCATCAGCGCCTTACGCTGGCTCGGTATGCCGAGACGCTCCTGGTCGTAGCGAGCCCGGAGGTCCTCCACGAGCATGGGCGTTATCGCCCGGAGCTCGTAGTCGCCGAGATGCGGCAGCAGGTGCGTGCCCCATATCTCCAGGTAGCGCCGCTGAGTCGAGGGCTTGAGCGTCGGCGACGACGTGTCGCGGCCACCAGTCTTCGCCTACGAACTCGGCAAGCGTGATCCGCGACTGGATCACGCCGGGTGCGAGGGCGCCGAGCTGGCGCCGGCGCTTGACGTCGACCTCGAACGCCGCGGCATCGCCTCGCCTCGTGAACGTGCGCGCGAGCTGCCGGCCTCCCTCTCGCCATCGGACGACGTACCGACTGCCGCGCTTCTGGACGCTCACTGACTCAGCATTCTCTCGCGGATCGCCTCGAGGTCGGCGACACTGCCCGGGCGCGATGCCGAGCCCGACTGCGCACGGTTGGGCGGGAGTCGCGGGGGCGACGGAGTGGCGGCCGGGCGGTACCCGTTTGCGCAACCGTCGATCCACTCCTCGACCGCCGTGTCCTTGACGATCCAGCGCCCGCCGACCAGCGACGCCCGCAGCTGACCTTCCCTGATCGCACGCCTCACAGTCCGGTGCTCACATCGCGCCAGTTCGGCAACTTCCTGGACGGTCCGGTACGGACTGCTGCTCAATTCCAGCTACCGGGCCAGGCGCTCGGTCCTCCTAGAGCTGTTGGATCGCCAAAGCGGCCAAATACGAGACCTGGGCCGCGTACCGGGCGGCCTTGGGCGCCACTCCGGTCAGCGTCGCGCTCGGGCAGCTCGTCGAGCGTGAGGTCGCGAGCCACCGCCGCCGGACGGCGCTCGATACCAACGGCGTCCGAGACGCGGTACGCGATGCTCGCGCCGTCGCCGGGGCCGACGAGTCATCCGCCTGATGGATCACTTCACGACATGACCAACAGCGCGCTGCAGCAACTCGACCAACTCCCGGGACGGCGCCGTCCGCGCCGTTCGGTCGAGCTCGGCAACCACCGGGCGAGCCGCCCGCGCCACTCCATGCCCTCCCAGTGGCCGCATCTGTCCGAGACCCGCAGCGCGATCAAGCGACGGTGACCCTGGTCTCGTGGCTGCTCCATGTTGCGGGCGGTAGGCGCGGCAATTCCGGTGATGGTCAGCTCACGAGCTCCGCCGCCGGAGCGGTTCGCGCGAGTCGCCCGTCAGTGGTCACCAGCGCGGCGCCGAGCGCGGTGCTCAACTCGACGTAGAGCGCGTCGACGAGGCGGAGCTGGTCGCGCGCGGCCCATGCTCCTGCCAAGAGGCCGGCGAGGTGGTGTCGGACGATCGGCGCGACCGCAAGCTCGCTCAGCGCGCTCGAAACGGCGCTCGGGGCGAGGTCGCCGGCGCGGTGCAAGCGGCCGAGCGCGGACAGGACCTCCGCGTCGATATGCGCCGGGGCGTGCAGCTCGCAACCGCGAAGCCGGGTGCGAGTCGCGCCACCCAGCCTCGTACCGATCAAGGCCTCGACCATCGCCGAGGCGTCGACGACGACGCTTTCAGGCACCGAGCTCCTCGCGCGCCTCGTCGAGCGCGCGGAGCACGTGCTCGTGGGCGACCTCGTTGGCCGGTAGACGCTCGAGGCGATCGAGCCAGCTGTCGGTATCGATGCTGGCGAGGGCACCGCGGATCGCGTCCTGGGTGATGCCGGAGATGTTTACGCCGGCGGCACGAGCGCGTTCGGCGAGCTCGTCCGGGAGGTAGACGTTGACACGGGCCATGCGCATACTATACACACTCCTGGTGCGGGGGTGACGAAAGCGGTCACACGTGCGCCCTGGGCAGCATCGCCGTGGCTGTCCGCAAGCATTAGCCCCCAGGCCGAGCGCGGAGCGCCGCTGCGTGGCTCCTTACTTGTGCAGGGACCGCCGCGTCAAACGCGTGGTCCTGGGTTGTCGGGTGGTACTGCGGTGCGCGCGGGTGGTGCGTGCGCACGGTTCGCGGGACAGGGGATCGTGTGCGCGCGGGCGCCCAGCCTTACTTTGGTCCGCGACCCTCGGGTTGGCTCCGGGGCCGGCGACATGATGTGTGATGGGGTGATCCCGCTGGCGGAAGCGTTGCGGCCGCTCGGTCTTTCTGGGCCGTCCACGCAGACGTGGCGGCAGGAGCATGCCGGGAGCCGGCCGCGGCGCATCTGGTCGACGAAGGGCTTGACGCGCACCGGGCAAGGTCATGCGGGAGCGAGTGCCTCCTCTCCGAGCTCGCGCAGCGTGTGGTAGCTGCGCTTGAGCAGCTTGCGCGCGACCGACAGGCACGCGCGGTTACCGCCGACACGCTCCTTGGCCTCCAGGTAGTACTCGCGATCGGGGCTGCGCTCGCCACGACGGGCGACCTGCGCGGCCTCATACAGCGCCCAGCGCAGCGCGGGCGGGCCCTGACGGGAGATGTGCCCAGGCGCGCGGTGCCGATCTGACTGATACACGGTGATGTCCAGCCCGGCGTAGCGGACCGCCTGGCGCGAGGAGGAGAACCGGGTGCAGTCACCGAGCTCGGCGAGGATCGTGACCGCGGTCAGCTCCCCGATCCCGTAGTGCGCCATCAGCGCCTTGCACCCGACCTGGCGGCGCGCATACGCGCGCAACTCCTTGTCAAGCGGCGCGATCTGCGCCTGAATCCCGTCGATCATCGCCAGCGCCACAGTGACCGTCTCGCGCGCCGTTGCCGGCAACGGCTGAGCAGCGAGCCACTCGCGCCCGTCACCGACCATCAGCTGCCGACGCTGCGGGCAGCCGTGGTGATACAGCGTGGCCTGGATCCGCTGCTGCCACTCCGAGCGCTGCTCAGACAGCGTATGCCGCAGCCGCACCCGGGCGCGCAGGTCGAGGATGTGATCGGGCGGGATCCACGACTCAGGCAACCGCTTGACCATCAACAACTCCCGCAGATGCCGGGCGTCCGCGCGATCGCCCTTCGCCCGCTTCTTCGGGCCCTTGAGCCCCGCCGTCTCGGCCGGCTCGGCCAGATGCACGACCGCGCCAACACGGCGCAGCTCCTCGACCACGAACCGCCACCCGGTCGTCGCCTCCAACGCCACCTCGAGCTCCCGCCCGCGGAAACGCGACAAGAACTTGCGCACGGCAGCGCGATCCGCCGGCGCCACGCGCGTGCGCTGCACCTCGCCGGTCGCGGTATCGATCCACTCACCGGTGATCTGTGAGGGCGTCCGCCTTTCTGTGTAGGCGGTGGTTGATGGTCAGTCGGGTAGGCGGTCTCCGAATTGGATCTTGAACGCGAGCAGCGCCTTCGTCCAGCCCCGCGTCCTGGTCCACTGTGGGACAGCGTTCTGGATCGCGAGGTAGATCAGCTTGCGGGCGGCGTCCTCGGAGGGGAAGCTGCCCTTCGTCTTGAGGGCCTTGCGGAGCTGGCGGTTCATTGCCTCGATCGCGTTGGTATCCGGTATGAAAGGCGGCGGATGCCGCCGCTGCCAGCGACCGAGTCGTTGCAGCTGTTGAGCGCTTCGGGGTCGGTGAGTACGGTGCGACCGTCCGGGCCGCGGGGCATGCGGGAGCGAACGCGGTTGGGCAGGCCGTTCTTATACGTTGCGCTTCGAGCGCGGGTTAGTACTTGGCCGCCCCTGCGACTTGCCCGGTTGCGCTTCGAGCGCGGATCCGTAGGTGTCGTTCGCCCGCCCGCTCCCATCGTCGTCAATCGACTGGTGGAGGTGAAGTGGTGGGACGCAGATGTATCGGTCTGGATGTGCATCGCGAGTTCGCGCAGGTCGCGATCTGGGAGGACGGGACAGTCCGGCACGCCGGGCAGGTCGAGATCTGCGGCGAGAGCCTGCGTGTGTTCGCCGACAGTCTCGGCCCGGAGGATGAGGTCGCGATCGAGGCGACGTGCAACACGCAGGCGATCGTCCGCGCGATCGAACCGCGGGTCGCCAGAGTCGTGGTGTCGAAACCCGATGAAGACGCGGGCGATCGCGGAGGCGAAGGTCAAGACCGACAAGGTCGACGCCGCCGTGCTCGCCGAGCTGCTCGCGGCCGACTATTTGCCGTCGGTGTGGGTCGCGGACGAGGACACGCAGGCGCTGCGCCGCCAGGTCGCGCGGCGCACGCAGATCGTCCGTCAACGGACCCGCCTGAAGAACCAGGTGCAGGCGATCCTGCACCGCAACCTCGTTCAGCGTTGCCCGTTCGCCGATCTGTTCGGCGTCAAGGGCCGCTGCTGGCTCTCAGACCAGCACCTCCCCTCGGACGAGCACCACGCCGTTTTGGCGCTGGTGCGCCAGCTCGACTTCCACGGCCAGGAGCTGCGGATCATCGACGCCGCGCTCGGGCGGATGGCGCTCGAGCGCCCAGAAGTCCGGCGACTGATGACGATCCCTGGTGTCGATGCGACCGTGGCGCTGTCCCTGGTGGCGGCAGTGGGGGACTTCCGCCGGTTCCGCAGCCCCGAGCAGCTCGTGTCCTATCTCGGACTGAACCCGCGCGTGCGGCAGTCCGGCGGCAAGCCCGCCGCGCACGGGCGGATCACCAAGAACGGCCGCTCACACGCGCGCGGGATGCTGGCCGAGGCCGCGTTCTGCGCCGCGAAGATCCCCGGGCCGCTGCGCGCGTTCTATCAACGCGTTCGCGCCCGCCGCGGCACGCAGATCGCGATCATCGCGACCGCCCGCAAGCTCGCGTGTCTGTGCTGGACGATGATCGAGCGCGGCGAGGACTATGCCTATGCCCGCCAGACCTTGACTGACAGGAAGATCCGCGCGCTCGAACTGCGCGCCGGGATGCCCTCCCAGCGGGGCAAGAAAGGCTCGGCCGCGAACTACTCGCTCAAGGACGTGCGCCGGCGCGAGCTCGAGCTCGCCTATCGCCAGCAGGTCGCCGACTGGCAAGCCAACGCCCCCAAGCCCAAGGTGGGCGTGGCCGCCGCCAATGGGACGCGACTGAATAGGCCCTCGGTGGGGCAAGCTGCGCGGCAGGCCTCAGTCCCAGAACCTGCGCTTCGCTCGGGGGTCGACCACGCCCTGAGCGAAGCCTAACGCCGAGCGCCAGCCGCAGCGAACATCGCCGCGACGCGACGACGCTGTTGCACGCCCAAACAGCGACTGGACTCGGGCCCGAACCTCGTCCGTGCCCAGTTTCGCCGGCATCCCTGCCGGCGAGCGACCCCCTCTCGCAGCCACCCCGCTCCACCACAAGCACTGCAACCAGGCCCTGCCCCCTTGACACTTTCATCCGTGGTGTAGATCACCCGGCGGACCTCGGGCTCGTAGGCCATGAACGGGATCACGTATTCCCAGCGCTCCCGCCACGCCTGGCCGATGACCGGCAGCTGCTGTCCCCACTTCTCCTCGAAGGCCTCGAGCGCGACCAGGGCGCTGTCGGCGTCGATCGCGGTGTAGATCGGCTTGAGGTCCTTCACGACGGCGTCGTATTGCCGGCGCGGCACGTACTTCAGCGACTGGCGGATCAGGTGAACGATGCACGTCTGCACCGTGGTGGCCGGGAAGATCGCCTCGATCGCCTCGGGAAACCCTTTGAGCCCGTCGACGCAGCAGATCAGGATGTCTCGCACGCCGCGCTGCTTGAGCTCGGTCAGGACCTGCATCCAGAACTTCGCGCCCTCGTTGGCCTGGAACCACATCCCGAGCACCTCGCGCTCACCATCCATCGTGATCGCCATCGCCAGGTAGCACGCCCGCCGCTGAACGCTGCCGCCGTCGCGGATCTTCAGCACCAGCGCGTCGAGGAACACGACGGGATAGACGTCCTCAAGCGGCCGGGTCTGCCACGCCCGTGCGTCATCCATGACCGCGTCCGTGACCTTCGAGATCAGATCGCGGCCGACCTTGACCCCATAGATCTCTTCAAGGTGCGCCTCGATGTCGCGCGTCGAGAGACCGCGGGAGTAGAGCGCGAGGATCTTGTCGTCGAACCCCTCAAAGCGCCGCTGGCGCTTTCTGACGATCTGCGGCTCAAACGACCCCACCCGGTCCCGAGGCGTGTCGATCCTGACTTCGCCGTGCTCGGTGATCAGCGTCTTCGGCGTCGATCCGTTGCGAGTGTTCCCGGTACCGCCGGGCGGCTCTTGGTGGGGCTCATAGCCGAGATGGTCAGTCAGCTCGACCTCCATCGACCGCTCCACCAGCCGCTTCGTCAGCTGGCTCAAAAGGCCGCCCTGACCGGTGATCTCCTCCTCGGTCCGGGCCCCAGCAAGCAGCTCGTCGATCAGCTCGTCCGGCAAAAGCGCCT
>Ga0209810_1006358_pt1 | contig 10277 bp, 9 predicted proteins | sample Coa_R1_7_FD_187159 | JGI IMG/M metagenome (GOLD analysis project Ga0209810, IMG submission 187159) | Surface soil microbial communities from Centralia Pennsylvania, which are recovering from an underground coalmine fire - Coalmine... | ecosystem: Environmental > Terrestrial > Soil > Unclassified ...
CCGACCCACGCGGCACCGAGTTCGCGCGCCAGCGCTCGATGCGACTCGCCGCGCGTGGCCACGAACACCTCGCAGTTCCACGCCTGTAGCACCTGCATCGCCAAGTGCGCCGACGCGCCGAAGCCGTACAACCCGACGCGTTCCCCGCGTTGCACCTGCGCGACCCGCAAAGCGCGAAAACCGATGATGCCGGCGCAAAGCAGCGGCGCGGCCTGCTCCGCGCTCATGCCGCGCGGAAGCGGAATCAGGAAATCCTCGCGCGCCGTTACGTACTGCGCGAATCCGCCGTCGCGATCGTAGCCGGTAAAAACGGGCGCATCGCAAAGGTTTTCACGCTCGCTGCGGCAGAAGGCGCACGTCCCATCGACTCCGCCGAGCCACGTTACGCCTACGCGCTCGCCCGAAGGAAGCTCACCGACGATCTGATGGCCCGGAACGGTCGCATCGCGGCGCGGCGGCAGCTCTTCATCGACGACGTGCAGATCGGTACGGCAAACGCCGCATGCGAGGACGCGCAGCAGCGCTTCGCCTGCGGACGGAATGGGCTGCGCGCGCTCTTCCAGCACCAATTCACCGCGCGCGCCCGCATGGTGCACGAGCGCTTTCACCGCGCGGCGACGACCAGGTACACCGTGTACGCGGCGATGCCGAACATCATATAGGCAACGTAATCGGTAAAGATGCCGCTGTGAAGCCCGCGCAGTTGCTTGAGCGGAGGACCCAGCACGGGGCTGACCATTTGCGGGATGTGGTCTCTGAACAATCCCGCAAACGCGGCCAGCAGCGCCGCGGCCGTTACGCTGAGGTTGATCGCGAGATCCTCCGTGGTGCGCGGCGCCGCCGGCGTAGCGGGCACGGCGCGATGCACGTTGTGCAGGACCGCGGCCACGTAATACTGCCGGTCGACGAACGCGTGCGCAGCGCGTTCGACACCGTGACGAAACGCCGCGCTCGTGCCCAGCCAGATCGCCGGGGCGAGCAGCATCACCGGCGCGGCCAGCATCGTCCACGGCGTTCGTTCCAAACGCGGGCCGTCGCATTCGGGTTCCTCTTCGCGCGGCGAAAAGCCGGTGATCTGCGCTTTGCCTATGCCGAACGTGACGTGGATGCCCGCGCGCAGCACCGCTCCTGCATCGATTGCCGAAGCAAACGCCATGACGATCGCGACGGCGAACAATGCGCGGTCTTTCATTGCGGCGTCGTAGAGCACTTTCGCCGCCGAGATCGCGAACGGCGGCATGCCCGCGAGCGCGACCCCGCCCAGCAGGAACAGCGCGCTGTTCAGCGGCGTGCTTCGTCCTTTGCCGCCGAGCAGCTCTTCATCGAGCGAACGGAACCGGTTTAAATAATTACCCGCGCAAACGAACAACGAACTTTTTATCAAGCCGTGCGCGAGCACGAACAGCGCCGCGCCCGCGGCGCCCGCCGCACCGAATAACCCGATCGCTGCGACGAACATGCCCGAGTGACTCACCGTCGAAAACGCAAGCAGACGCTTGAGGTGGCGCTGCGCGTATGCCATCGTCGCGCCGATGAGCGCGGTTGCGATGCCCACACCCACGAAGAGCGCCTTGATTTCATGTGCCTGCGGGCTCAGCGCGCCCGAATAAACCGTCCAGTAAATGCGCGCAACGCCGTAAAGCGCCACTTGGACCATGATTCCGGAAAACAGAATGCAGATCGGCGTGGGCGCCACCGCGTGCGCGTCGTCAAGCCAAAAGTGAAACGGCGCCACTGCGCCCTTCACGAAATATCCGGCGACGATGAGCCCGAACGAGGCGAGCACGAGCGCATCCGCGGGACGCTGCGCGACGATCTCACCCAGCTGCGCCAAGTTCAGCGCGTCGGTTCGCGCGTAGAGCAGTCCGATGCCGAGCAGCACGATGAAGCCGGCAATCGTGTTGGTGACGGCAAGGTTGATGGCCCCCTCGATCGATTCCGCCTCCTCGATCTTGTGAGCGGTCAGCGCTATCGCTGCAGCCGTCATCAGTTCGAACCACACGAACATGTTGAAAATGTCGCCGGTAAGCGCGTAGCCGCACATCGCGCCCAAAAAAGCCAGCAGCAGCGAGTGAAACAGCGTCCCCACGAAATCGAAGGCGATCCAAGTGTAAAGCACGGCGGCAAAAACGAGCAGCGCGATGAATGCCGCAAGCCCCGCGCCCATCGGATCTATCGAGAAACTGATGCCGATGGCGAGCGCGTGCTTCGGAAGCCATCCGCCCATCCAATGCACGACCATACCGGTGTGATACGTGTACAGCGCCAGGGCAACGGCCATGCCGAAAACGGCGACCGATACACAGGCCGCAACCGTCGAACTCAGCCCGCGCGGCAAGTGTTTGCCGAACGGCGCCAGCAGCGCCGCTCCCATCAGGGGCACCGCCAAACACAGCGGAGCCAGGATGCTCGCGGTGGCCGCGTTCATTCGCTCATCGGCCGCAAGCGCTGCGGATCGATCGTGCCGCGCCGGCGATGGATTTGAATCGTCAGCGCGAGCATCAGCGCCGTCACTGTCGCGCCGACGACGATGTCGGTCAGCGTGAGCGCGTGCAGGATCGGATCGACCGATGCGCTGCCGGGCGGGTTGGTCGAGCCGAAAATCGGCGCGCCCGCTTTGGCGTGAAAATCAACCGAGAGCAGCAGCATGTACGTCGACGACTGCACGACGGTCAGGCACAGCACCGTGTGGATCAGATTCCGGCTTTGCGTGATGCCGAAGCAGCCGATCACGAAAAGCCAAAAGGCGACGGCATACGGGAAATAGAGCGTCCAGCCGCTCATCCCTCATCCTCCTCCGTTTGCTGCGTCTGTTTCAGGAAGACGAGCATGAGCACCGCGAAGCCGCACGCGATTTCCACGAATACGGCGCAGCTCAAGAAGTAGATCGTGCCTCCCGAAACGGTGGCGCCCGTCTGCCCGAGCGGCATGATGTTTTGCAGAAACGCTCCGGCGATGAATAGCGCCGCCATGCCGAGGGCGCCGAACGAAAAGGCGCCGAGCGCCTCCAGGAAATCCATCGTCTCTTTCTTGACGGCGTGCACGAACGCGGGCAATCCGAGCGCGAGATAGATGCACGCCAAACCGCCGCCGAAGACGGCGCCGCCTTGGAAACCTCCGCCGGGCGTGAGCTGTCCGTGCGCCGCCAAATCCATCCCCAGCGCAGCAATGAACGCGGTCAACCCGATGGGAAACCAGCGTATCGCGCCGCTCTGACCTCGCGCGCGCTCGCTTTCCATCGGTTCGGCGTGCTGCTGCGTCTCCGCTTTCACGGCGCTGAACAAGAACAGTACGCCCGCGACCGAGGTAAAGAAGATGAATTCCTCGCCGAGCGTATCGAATCCGCGAAAGTCGAAATTCACCGCCGTAGGAATGTTGTACACGCTGCGTTCCAGCGTGCCGATTTGCAATACGAAATCGGTGTACGGCCCCGAGAACGCGCCGAACGGCGGCAAACCGCCGGATGCGTACATCAGAACGCCGAATGTCAGCACGGCACTGAACAGATATACGACGGTGCGGATGCGCGGGCTCACGTTTTGCGGCTCGTTTTCATCAGCGTAACGAGAACCATAATGGGAACCGCCAGCGTGCCGACGGCGATTTCCGAGAGCGCGACGTCCGGCGCATGCAAAACGAAGAACAAGAGCGCCAGGAGCATCCCGAACGTCGTGTAGACGAAGAGCTGGTTCACCGGACGTTTGCTGAAAACGACCGCGGCCCCGAACACCGCGACCAACAGATACAGCACGATCTGCAGAAGGCTCATCCGTGCGGCGTCCGGCGGTGTTCGGCTACCGCAATGGCGTGCGCGCTGATCGGTCCGCCAAGCAGCAAGATTACTACGAAGCTGACGGTCTTCACCGCGGACACCCCGGCGCCCACGTCGACGAGCACGGCTACCATCGTGAGGAGCGGCAACGTGACGCTCGTGACGCCCAGGCAGTGCAGCGCCGCAAGATTGTTCTTGCTGCGAAGAATCCCAAGGGCTGAAAGCAGCGCGAACAGCATCGCGGCGAACAAGAGTACGAGCGTTGCAATCTGTCGTGCCATTACAGCCAACGCTCCAGAAAGTGCGCGTACGCCAGCGTTGCGCCGATGGAAAGCAGCGCCAGCGTGACGCCGACGTCGGCGAACTCCTCGGTCGCGAACACAATCGAGAGCAGCACGAGCTGCGTAGCCACGAGCATGCCCGCGAGTTGCAAGCCGATTAGCCGCCGCACGGAATCGCCGCGCAAAACGATCCACAACGCCGCGGCCAGCGGCAGGAACAGCAGCTCCGCGCCGAAGAGCATCCCGTTGAAGGTGCCGGGGCTCACAGCGGCCATCGCGCGGATTGCACCCGCTTTTCACGCGCAACCAGCTGATGCACGACCAAACTTCCGCGCGTGTCAACATCGGCGACGATAGTGTTCGGCGCCGCGCACGTCCCGAAAATCACCAGGGCTTCGCGCCCCGCCTCGAAGGGATCCGCGCGATTGCCGGGATCGTACGGTATGCGCGTCATCATCCCGACGAGCTGCTCGCCGCTGCGCAACGCCCACACGATTCGCGCGCTTACCACGAGCGCATCTCTCAGCATCGCGGCAGGGACGCGGCGCAGGTGCGCAAGCCATGCCCAATAAGCGCGCGCATCGGGACGGCCGTGCTGCAGCGCGGCCGCAACGATCAGCGTACAGAGGAACGCGACGATGATTCCGGCAACGACCTCGCTTGCCGTTTGCGTTACAAATTCGATGACGTAAGCCGCTAAAATGGCGAACCACCACAGCACCCAGCGCATCGGCGATAGTATACCCATGAACATCGAGGCGGCAGCGGAGTATCATCAGCGTCACAAGCCGCAGGCGCTTCTCGTCCGCCGCGGCGCGCAAACGCTTTTCGAACGTTACGACGGAGGCTTCGGCGCCGGCGACGCGCACGCGTTGTACAGCGGCACGAAGAGCTTTTGGGGCACTGCCGCAATCGCGGCCGCGCAAGAACGCTTGCTTTTGCTGGACGAGCCGGTTTGGCGCGGCGCGACCATCCGGGAACTGCTCACGCTGACCGCGGGCGTTCCGTTCGGCGGCCTGGGTTCGGCGGTTCCGACGTACGAAAAGGCGCTCGCTTCGGAAGAGCGCGCTGCGCCCGGCAGCACGTTCACCTACGGCGGAATTCCGCTGCAAATTTTCGGCGCGGTCTTCTCGCTGCGGCTCGCGGCGCTGGGACTCACGCCGCACGAATTTTTGCGCGAACGAATTCTGCAGCCGGCCGGCGTTACGGTCACGTCATGGCGAAAGCTGAAAGACGGAACGCAACCGCTCCCGACCGGCGCCTTTCTCACTGCCCGCGACTGGTGCGCATACGGAGACTACGTCGCGCGCAACGCAGCGAAGTTCGCGGAATGCTTCAAAGGCACGGCCGCGAACCCGCGCTACGGGTTGTGCTGGTGGCTCGCGCCGCCGCGTCTTCCCGCGGACCTTTTCTACGCGAGCGGGTCCGGAGGGCAGGCGATGTACGTCGTGCCTTCAGAGAGCCTCGTTGCCGTGCGCTTCGGAAACGGCGGTTCTTTTAAGCACGAAGCGTTTCTCAAGCGTTTGTTCTCCGGGCTATAACGGAACCTCGTTCGCGCCTTTGATCGTGCCCGCGCCCGCGGCTTTCAAGCCGGCGGAAAGCGGCTGCAGCACGTCGCGCACGTACGCGTTGTATTTCGTCATGGCGGCACGATACTCGACGTCGAAGCGCGCGGCGTATTGCAGCAGCGCCGGCGTAGGCGGCGTGGCTCCGCCGAATCCGGCGCGCGGCAGATCTTCGCGCAGCTCCCCGGGCCATTGAATCGAGTCTTCGCCGTTTTGGTAATTGGCGGTAAACGTGTGGAAGAGCGCGTCGCGCGCGCTCATCGCCGCGTCGACGCGCGCCGCCAGCACGGAATTTCCGCTCTTGAGCAACGCCTGTTTCGCGGACGCAAGCGACTTGCCCTGATCGCTCAGGTCGTCCAGCACGACGTTGATCTTGCCGCTGACGACGTCGTATTTCTTCGCGAAGTCGTATGCGGCGACGAGCTCGGCATGCGTGTACGTGTTTTGCGGGTCGGGCTTGACCTCGAACCACTGCGTGAACGTGCGCCCGTTCAAGCGAATCCGCGCCCCGTAGCGTCCGGGAACCACCATCGGCCCGGTTTTCGACCCCTGAAACTCCTTTGCGCAAGAGTTGCACAGCGGCGGTCCGTCTTCGTGAAAATTCCACACGACGCGATTGATGCCGCCTTCGTTCGGCACGCCTCCGCCCGCGGTTGGGCCGGCGTATTCGTTATAGGGTTCGGGCGTGGCGGGCCTCTTTTCGGCCTTGATGTGACGAATCACGTTGCCGCTGGCGTCCAGAATTTCCATGTCCGGCGCGAGCGCTTGGGGCACGCGCTGGTAAAAATCGACGATCGCGCCGTTAGGCGGATTCTCTCCCGTGAAATCGGTGTACGCGCCTTCGTCGTCCGCATGATACGTGTACTCGTACGCGACGCGCGGCTTGAAGAGCATCGCGCCGGCCGTTTGCGCTTGCGCCAGCTGCTGAATGGGGGAAAGCTCGTCGAGAATCCAGAGATCGCGGCCGTGGGTCGCGATGGCGAGATCGTTGAATTCCGGCTGCTCGCGAATGTCGCGAACCGAGACCGTGGGCAGATTGATCTTGAAATCGCGCCATTGCGCGCCGCCGTCGAACGATATCCACATCCCGTTCTCGGTTCCGGCGAAGAGCAATTCGCGATTGCGGTCGTCTGCGCGAACGGTTCGCACGTACTGTTCGGCGGGAAGCCCGTCCACGAGCTTCTTCCACGTGCGGCCGTAATCGTGCGTGACGAACAGGTACGGCGCGTAATCGCCGCTGCGGTGGCGGTCGATCGCGATGTATGCCGTCGCAGCATCGAACGGCGAGGGCGAAACGGTTTCAACGCGCCCGTACGGCGGAACGCCCGGGACGGTGTACTTGCTCCAATGCCGTCCGCCGTCGCGCGTGACGGAGATCACCCCGTCGTCGGCGCCGGTCCAGATAACGCCGCGCCGTACCGGCGATCCCTCGATGTCGAGCAGCGTATCGGAGTTTTCCGCGCTGGAAACGTCGAGCGCAATCGGTCCGCCGGAAGGCTGCTGGTGCGACTTGAGATCGAGCGTGAGGTCCGGGCTGATGACGGTCCAGTGCACGCCGCGATCCATCGATTGGAAGACGACGTTCCCTCCAGCCCACAGGATATGGCCGTTCCAAGGCGCGAACGCGACCGGTGAATCCCAATTGAAGCGATACTTGCTGTTGTAGAGATCGAATCCGTTCCGCGAAAAATCGAAATACGGGACGACGAATCGCGAGGTCTGCGTCACTTTGTCGTAATCGGCTAGGCGCAGCGTCTGCAGCGTAGCCATGACGTGCCTCGGATTGGTGGGATCGGGTACGGCCCACATGCCGTCGCCGCCGATGACGTTCTGCCAGTGCGCGTTGAGGATGCCCTCGGGGTTCTTCGAGTTTTCCGGACCGCAAAAGCCGTTGTTGTCCTGCAGCGGCGCGCAAACCCAATACGGATTCTCGTGCACCGAAACGCCGACGTGATACACTTCACCGATCGGCACGTTGCGCGAGAACGCCCAGTTCTTTCCACCGTCCAGCGTAATGGCGTATCCGCCGTCTTCGCCGACGATCATGCGGTTCGAATCGTTGCGCGCGATCCACATCGCGTGATAGTCGACGTGGACGGGCTGCGCGATCGCTTTCCATTTCACGCCGCCGTCGGTGCTCAGCGCCAAATCGTTGGAGATGCCGTAGACTTTATTTTTGTCCTTCGGATCGACGCTGATGTGCGTGAAGTAGAACGGACGCTGATCCGCAATCGTGTCGGCCGAAACCATCTTCCAGTTCGCGCCGGCGTCGTCGCTGCGCCACACGATGCCGCCTTTGGCTTCGATCAGCGCGTAGACGCGTTTGGAATCGCTCGGAGCGATCGCGACCGCGCTGCGTCCCATGATTCCCTCCGGAAGCCCGTGCCCCCTCAGACGCGTCCACGTTTTGCCGCCGTCGCTCGAACGCCAAATGCCGTCGTCCGGGCCGCCCGAATGAAACGTCCACGGCAGGCGCCTGAACTGCCACATGCTCGCGTAAATAATCGCCGAATCGTTCGGATCCATCGCGAGTTCAGCGGCGCCCGTCTGCGGGCCGACGTACAAGGTTTTGCTCCACGATTTGCCGCCGTCGTCGGTGACGTAGACGCCGCGCGCCGTGCTGTCTTTGAACGGATCGCCGAAAGCTCCCACGATGACGTGGTTCGTGTTTTTCGGATCCACGAGAATGCGCGAGATGCTCCAGACGTCGCGCAAGCCCAAATTGCTCCACGTTTTGCCGCCGTCGACGGATTTATACACGCCGTCGCCGTAGCTCACGTCGTTGCGCGGGTTCGCTTCGCCGGTTCCGACCCAAACCACGTTCTCATTGCCCGGATCTATCGTAACCGCGCCGATCGCGGACACCGGCTGCTTTTCGAACACCGCGGTCCAGGTCGCGCCGCCGTTCACCGTTTTCCAAACGCCGCCGCCTGCCGCCCCGATGTAATACAGGTTTGGATCGCTTTCGGTACCCGCGACTGCCGGGACGCGACCACCAGCGACCGCGGGTCCGACCGAGCGCCATTTCAGGTGCGCGTACGGCGTTTCCAGCGCCGCCGCAAGAACGAAAACCGCGAGCATCACGGCCGAACCTCGGATGCGGAAGGCGGGGCGACGCCCGCAGCTTTGAGCGCGGCGTCGACTCCGCTCAGCGAACGCACGTACGCATTGTATTGCTCCGCAGCGGCGCGATATGCGGCTTCTACGCGCGAACCGTAATTACGCACCGCGGGCGTCACGATGCCGGCTCCGAAGAACCCCAAGCCTTGGTACTCTTCACGCAGCGCGCCGGGCCGTTGAATGGAATCTTCGTCGTTGTGGAAGTCGGCGGTGAGCACGTGGAAGATAGCCTCGCGAGACGCGAGCGCCGCATCGATTTGCTTCTGCAGCGCGGCATCGTTCTTCGTCTTCGCATGCGTCTTTGCAGCGTCGAGCTGTTTTTTGACGGAGTCCAGCGCGTTCAGCATCGTGTCGATCACGGAGAACTGCCGCAGGTATTTCATTGCGAACGCGTACGACTCTTCGAGCTGCGCCTGCGTGAAGTGCGTATCGGGATCGGCCTTTACCGTGAACGGCAGCAAATACGTGCGCCCCGCCACTGCCATGCGTATGTAGTACCGGCCGGGCGGAACCTGCGGACCCTCGTTGGGGCCTTGATACGATTCTTTTGCGGCGCCGTACCATTTCACCGGGCCGTCGACCTGAAAGTCCCAGACGTACCGGTTGATGCCGATTTTGTTACTCGCCCACGGCTGCTCTTTGCCGTTGATTTTGTGCGTGCCCTTGACCGTGCGAATCACGTGCCGGCGCGCATCGAGAACTTGAATTTCGGGAGCCGGCTTGATTTCTTGCGTCAGGTAGTACGTGACGATCGCGCCGTACGGCGGATTCTGCCCGCTGTAATCGGTGTACGTGCCTTCGTCGTCCGAGTGCAAGTTATATTCGTACGAGGTGCGCGGAGCCAGAACGAACGCGCGTCCGCCGCCGCCGGGCAGCATGCGAAGGGCACGCACGTCGTCCATGACATAGAGCGAGCGGCCGTGCGTGGCCATGAGCAGGTCGTCCCACTGCGGCTGGAAGCGGATTTCTCGAACCGACACCGTCGGCATGCCGTTCCGGAAATCGTGCCAGTTGCCGCCGCCGTCGAACGAAATCCACACGCCCGCTTCGGTGCCCGCAAACAGCACGCGCGGGTCGTGAATGTCTTGCCGAACCGTGCGCACGTACTGGTTCTGCGGAAGGTTGTTGACGATCGAAGCCCAGTGCTTGCCGAAGTCGTGCGTCACGAACAGATACGGCTTGAAATCACCGGAACGATGGCGGTCGATGTTCGCATAGGCGGTACCGTCGGAAATCGTCGACGGCGCCACGCATTCGACGCGGCCGTACGGCGGCACGCCGGGCGGCGTCACGTTTTTCCAATGTTTTCCGCCGTCAAGCGTGAGCTGCACCAAGCCGTCGTCCGTGCCCACCCAAATCTCGCCTTTGCGCAGCGTCGAACCCTCGATGTACAAAATCGTGTCCGAATACTCCGCACCCGAGACGTCGTGCACGAGCGGACCGCCTGAAGGCTGCTGATGGGATTTCAAATTCAGCGTCAGATCGGGGCTGATCACCGTCCAATGAATGCCGCGATCGGCCGTCTGAAAAATCACGTTT
>Ga0209810_1006361_pt1 | contig 10273 bp, 9 predicted proteins | sample Coa_R1_7_FD_187159 | JGI IMG/M metagenome (GOLD analysis project Ga0209810, IMG submission 187159) | Surface soil microbial communities from Centralia Pennsylvania, which are recovering from an underground coalmine fire - Coalmine... | ecosystem: Environmental > Terrestrial > Soil > Unclassified ...
TCCGCTGCTGAAACTCGATCTGCCGCCCGTCTTCGCTGACATCGTCGTCAGCGAGGTCCCGGTCGATCCCGTGCGATTCTTCTTCGCCGCTGTGTGTGGCCCCTGTATCCGCCGCCCAGTCATCGGCGGGGACGTCGCCGATGTTGGTCAGTCCCAGACTGGGGTCGGTGGCATCCATGATGGTCAGGTCTCCGATGTCGCCGGTGTTCTCGTCCGTGCCCTCACCCGCTTCCGGTGTTCCCGACAGCACGCTTTCGCCGATGGTCGCTTCGTCGCCAAGAGCACTGGGATTGTCGGTCGGATGCCCCACGGCCGAGCCGCCGCCCTGCACGCCCGAACCCGCTTCGCTGACGCCTTCTGTCGGGCGGGCCTCCAGATCTCCCGTGTCGGCCCGATCTCCCCGTTTGATTCCGCCGTCGTTAGTCATGGTAGCTCCTGTTCGTTAGATACCGGCACGGGACAAAGTTCATCACGCCCTTGTCACGATCGGCGTATATTGAAGCTGGGCCTGTATGTTACGCGCGGTCGCACTATTTGTATTGCTCGCCTCCGCCGGGCTCGCGGGGCCCCCGCCGAGGGTCCTGGCCGTCGATATCGACGGTGTCGTCCACCCCATTACCGCTGAGATTGTGGCCCGCGCGGTGCAACAGGCGGCGAGCGAGCACGACGCGGCCATCCTGATTCGTCTGAATACGCCTGGCGGACTGCTGGACGCCACGCGCCGGGTGATTCAGTCCCTCGTGGCGTCGTCCGTGCCGGTGATTACCTACGTTACACCCAGCGGAGGCCGCGCGGCCTCGGCCGGGTTTTTCATTCTCGAGGCCGGCGACATTGCTGCCATGGCCCCTGGCACAAATACGGGCGCGTCCTCCCCGGTGCTCATCGGCCAGCAGATGGATCCGGTTATGCGCAGCAAGGTGGAGAACGATACCGCCGCTCTCCTCCGCGGCCTGACCTCGCATCACGGGCGGAACACCGAATTGGCGGAGAAGACCATCCGTGAAGCCAAAGCGTTCACCGACAAGGAGGCGCTCGACAACCATCTGATCGACACCATTGCTCCGAACGAGGCGGAACTGTTCCGAATCTGGAACGGCCGCGAGGTCATCGCATTCAGCGGGGCTAAACAGAAGATGACGCTCGCCGGCGCGCAGGTCATCGAATTCCCGCTCACCACCCGCGAGCGCCTTGTTTCCGCCATTGCCGATCCGAATATCGGTTTCATTCTGCTCGTTCTGGGGGCACTCGGCATCTACGCCGAGTTTTCCTCGCCGGGGCTGATTTTCCCAGGGGTTTTCGGCGCGGTGCTGGTGCTGCTTGGGCTGTCGTCGCTGAGCGTTCTGCCCATCAATTGGGTCGGCGTGGCGCTGCTGGTGCTGGCCATCACCCTGTTCGCGCTGGAAGCCAAGTTCACCTCACATGGCGTGCTGGGGATCGGCGGAGCCATCTCGATGATCCTCGGCGCCCTCCTGCTCATTAACGGGCCGCCGGAGGTGCGGATTCATTTCGCGACGGCGGTCGCCGTCACCGTACCCTTTGCGATCATTACCCTGTTCCTGGTTGGCATCGTCGTCCGCGCGCGCCGCGCGAAGGTGCTGACCGGCCCCAGTGGCCTGCTCGACGAGGTCGGTATCGCGCGCACCGATCTGGCTCCGGAAGGGCGCATCTTCGTCCATGGAGAATACTGGAACGCGGTCAGTTCCAGCCCCATCCCGGCCGGCGCGCGCGTGCGTGTCACCGGCGTGGATGGCCTCACCGTTCGGGTCGAACCTGTTGGATAGTGCTGCCATGATCCAAACACTGATGAAGAACTGGTGGTTGCTGGCAATATGCGGGCTTTTCGACGCCGCGTATTCGGTTTTCAACTTGTTCATGATCCATCCGGAAGGCTCGCTCAGGGTCACCGTCGGCTTCCTCGGGGAGATCGCGCTGCTGGCGGCGGTCTGCACCATCGCCGCCGGCCTGTGGAGCGCCCGCGGGGGCCGGGCCTGGCTGCTGGTATTAAACGGCCTCGCTCTGGCCAGTTTCGGGCTGCTCTCGGTTTTCTGGACTCATCGGCGGCTCAGCTTTCTCCCCGTCGCGCTGCTGTTCGTCGTGATGGCGGGAAGCATCGCCGCCCTGGCATGGTCCGTCGCGCCGGCGCTCCGCGACCACTTCGCCGATCAATGGTTGCTTGCCGCCGCCAGGTTCGTCGCCCTCGCGTTCGCCGTCGGTTTCGTGGTTTTCGGCTTTGGTTTCGTGAGATTCGAGCCGCCCGCATACTACTTCATTTGGATGAGCTCGTTTTTCGCCTTCAGCGCCGCGTGCATGCTGGCGCTCGGGCTCCGTTTTAATCATCTCCGTTCCGCTTTTCCCCGGCTGGCGCACTGATCTGCATCTTGCGTCAGCGGGCGGCGTTTTGTTCGAATATAGGCGAGGTATGCAGTTCCTCCGCTTTCTCCCCGCGGCGTTCGCCATCATCGTCTGGGCGGGCGCCCCAAATCCGCCGGCAGGCGTCGGTAACTTCCACGCTGTCAACGATCACATCTACCGTGGAGCGCAGCCCACGCCCGATGGCGTTCAAAGCCTGGCGAAACTCGGCGTCCACACGGTCATCGACCTGCGCGGCGGAAAGGAACATTCCGCCGAGGAAGAGAGGCTGGTGAAGGCCGCGGGCATGCACTACGTGCACGTTCCGATGAAAGGCCTGGAGGCCCCGACCGATCAGCAGATCGCTACGATCCTCGCGCTCCTGGACGACAGCTCCGGCTGGCCCGTCTTCGTCCACTGCCGCCGGGGCGCGGACCGGACCGGAACCGTGATCGCCTGCTATCGCATCGCCCACGACCACTGGGATAACGTCCGAGCGCTGCACGAAGCGCGCCTCGATGGCATGAGCTGGATCGAGCGGGCCATGGAGCGCTATGTCCTGAGCTTTAAGCCGCCTGCCTCCGATTCAGTTGCAAGCGCACACGTCGCGGGCCAGCCGTAGCGTTCCCGCGGCGTTACCCGGCATCAATGCCCGACCCCGCCTCCGCTGCCCGGCTTGACGCCGCCCCCACGGCCCGGCCCACCGCAGTCGAAATGCGCATATCCCTTGGTTTGAACAACAATCGGCGGATCACCCGCCTTGTACTCGGCGGACGAGAACACTGCCGGGGCGGGCATCTGCGGCGTCAGTCTGATGTTCACCGGACCGTTCGTGGACTGAAACGCGAGGGTATCGCTGTTTTCGACAATGACCGGGTCGGGGCTGGCTGAAACCGTGCCATCGGCCGCCCAGACGATTTGAACAAGGTGATCCACTTGCTTCTCCCTCCGTGCTCTATTCGCTCGCGTTGTTGCGCAGCATTTCCTGAAATCGCACATCCTGGCGCAGGCCGCGCACGTCGGGCTGAAGATTCAGTTCCTGGAGCACGTATCGCGGCGCGCGCCGCAGGACCTTGAGCGATCGCTCCCGGGCTCCGATGGCTTCAAAGGCGATGACCGCCTCACGCATCACCATCGCGTCCTCAGGGGCCAGTTCGATGGCCTGAGCGAGTTCGAACTCCGCGATGCGCCTCTCTCCAAGGAAGGCGTCCATCAGCGCCAGAAGCACGCGCGAGGACGCCCGGCGCGGGTTCGCCGCAACCTCGAGTTCGGCGATCTCACGGCCGCTTCGATAGGCTGCATCCGCCGCCGTGCGCCGCCCCAGGTGACGGTAAACATCCCCCAGGTTGCGGTAGATCATCAACGATGGCGAGCCCGCAGCCAGGCTCTGTTCGAACAGTCCCGCCGCTTCCGTATAGCGTTCCTCCTCGTAATAGAGAGCACCCAGATTCAGCAGGCTGTCGGCCGACCTGTTCAGCCGAACGGCGGCCAGCAGCGCGCGCTCAGCCTCTTCGAACCTGCCCTGTTCCATCAGCGCGAGTCCGAGGTTCATATGCCCGGTGCCATAGCCGGGCGCGAGCGTGGTCACCTTACGGTACAGTTCTTCCGCGCGAGGAAAGGCGCCGCGGAAAAAATAGAAGTTGCCGAAATCAACATAGTGCTTGTAGTAATCGGGCTGCATCGTAATTGCCCGGCGATATGTCTCCGCGGCATCGCCGGGACGATTAGCGGCTTCATAGACTCTGGCGAGGCTTTCCCAGGCAATTGAATCGTTGGGGTCCAGTTCGGTAGCCCGGCCGTAATCGCCGATGGCCTGCTCATACCAGCCATGCTCCAGCTCCCAGGCCGCCGCAGCCATCAGAACCGCGGAAGAATCAGGGCTGATCCCTTTGGCCTGTGCGACGCTTGCGCCGGCACGATCCAGCCACTCCCGTCCCTCGCCATTTCTGAAGCGCGCGATCTGCGCCTGCGCCAGGCCGGCCCAGGGCAACGGCGAGTGGGGATCGAGATGAACAGCGTTGGCGAAATGCGCAGCGGCCGAGCGGGCGTCGTCGCGGGCCAGTAAATCGAGACCCTGGAAGTAGTCGTGATAGGCCTGCCGGGAAACAGAAGCCTGAGGAGCCGCTGGCCGCAAATGAAACGCTCCAGTCACCGTACCAACGAGCGCGTTTGCGATCAACGTCAGATCGCCGGCGCTATAGGCGCCCTGCAGTTCGCGAAGGGACTGTCCGGACGCAGTGTCCTCGACGGAAGCGAATGCGGTGATCAGGCTTCCGGACTGCCGCAGACGGGTTCGCAAGACGTGCGTGGCGCCGAACACGGCCCTGGCTTTCGCAGCGTCGCTGACGTCGTTCAGCAGCGCTTCCGATGGGCGAATCACCGTCAATTTGCCGCGCACACGCGAGAGGCGCTCGGCCACGTCGGATCCGATGCCGGCGCCGGCCGCGACCTCCGCTCCTCCCTCGACGGCGACCGGAAGCACCGCCAGGCGCACACGCGGGCCGGACTCCTCTCCGTACCAGGATGCGAAAGCAACGGCAGACACGATCGCGGCGATGATCGATCGCTTGAGCACCTGACTGGGCGCCGCGAGTTCGCGCGCCACTTCGTCAGCCGAAGCGAAGCGGTTTGCCGCCCGCGGCGCGAGACATCGGCTCACAATCGCCTTCCATCGCGCCGGGACGTCGCCGAGCTCGCGCTGCCACTCGGCCTCGTTTACGCTGGCTTCCGTATGTCCCACGGTGACCGTGGGCGCTTGCGAATCGGATTCCGTTGCCAGCTCCACCGCAGGCTCGCTGGCGCGGCGAGGCGACACTCCCGTCAGCATGACGTGAAACAGAACACCGAGGGCGTACACGTCGGACGCGATTGTGGCGCGCCTGCCCAGAAACAGCTCCGGGGCCATGTAGTCGATGGTTCCTTCGCGGCCGGCTGGCGCGCTAGGAGTCCCGGCGGCGCCGACCGGTTTCGCTAAGCCAAAATCGGTGATGACAGCGCGAACACGGCCGCCGGCGGACGGAGCGAGGATGATGTTGCCGCATTTTAGATCGCCGTGGACGACGCCCTGGCGATGCGCCTGGGCCAAACCGGCGCAGATCTGGAGCGCAATATCGCGTGCCTCCTCATCGGCCAGCGGTCCACAATGGCGAATGTGCCGGGACAGCGTCTCTCCCTCAACGAACTCCATGCTGAGGAAATCCACCTCACCGGAATCGACTCGCGACGTGTGCAGTTCGTGGACCTTGCAGACGTTGAAGTGGCTCACTTCGCGCGCGTGGCGGGCCTCCGGCGGCAGGCGGTTGTGGTGTCCGGGCCGAGCGCATTTCAGGGCGACGCGGCAGGCCAGTTTCGTGTCGATCGCCTCGTAGACAATGCCCATACCCCCGTGTCCCAACTCGCGGACAATGCGGAAGCGCCCGGCGACCTCATCGCCCGGAGCGAACAGATGCTGCGAATCACGTTCCGTGGACGGTCCCATGACGACCACTGAGGGCCGAATTTTAGCACCGAAGCAGCGCGAATGGGTAAAGAATCACAGCGGAAAAGTTGGTTACGGCGGCCCGAGACTGCACAGCGGGTCTCCGGCGACGATGTTCATCCAGCTCACGGCGGGAATACCGACCCAGAAGCTCTCGGCGAGATTCCGGCCGCGGTAATAAGCGGGAAGGACGAGGTCGGGCCGTGGCGTGAACTGCAGGTAGGGCTCATCGACGTGTCCTGAAGCACCCGTAGCACCGTCGTGCAGATAGTCCGCTGTCAGCGTCTGCGGCGCGCCGGCGAACCAGGTCTTCGGATCGGGCCAGTTTCCGAGGGTCCACTGATCCGGAGGGCGCGCGAACGTGCGCGCATTCGTGGATACGAATTCGGTGACGATCGCTCCCGGAAGCCACCGGAATCCGAGATGGCGCTGCGTGCGGTTGCGGTCGTTCGATCCCCACGAGGCATAGGCGATCACGTCGGCTGCATTCACCAGCACGCGCGCCGATTCGTCCAGCACGACGCGTTCGCGCGGTAGTCGAGCGGCGGCGGAGCGCAGCCAGGAATCGCCTGGGGTGGAGTCGTCAGCCTTCAGATCGATCACGAATTTGCCGCGGTTGCGGGCCGCCAGCGCGCGATCGATCATGCCGCGCACATCGGGAAAGTCGAATGCGGCGAGGCGGGTCACGAGGTAGATGGGGAAGCGCGGGTGGCCGAACGCATCGCCGGAATGGCCGAAAAACGGATTGGGCAGCGGCCCGGCGATGCGATGCCCCTGCCCGTGCAGATCGGCGTACACCATGGCCAGTTCCGAATCCACGGAGGCGGCGTCGGAGGTGAGGCCAGTGCCGCCGCTGATCTTCAGCGGAACGCCGGCGGTGGTCACGATGTAGAGAATCGATTCCGTCAGCCCGTGCGATCGTAGAAATGCGGCAACCGGGGCGGCGATGCCGTGGTCGTAGTCCGCGCGCCCGATTTCCTCCGCGGTGGAGGTCTTCAGGTGACAGATGTTGCGCAGCGGAATCGCGCGCCGGTGCGCATAGTAGTCGCCGATCGCGCGCGAAAGTGGCGAAGCGTCGTTGACGATGACGAGCACGCTGGCCGGTGACGCGGCCAGCATGCTCGATGCGGTAAGCAGTGCGGCGAGAATCGGCCGCGGCACTACTTCAGAGTCTTGAGATACGCGACAACGGCGCGCGCGTCGGCGGGCTTGAGGTGATACTCCGGCATGGGCGGGTCGGCGCGATCCCCATCCGGCCAAACGGCCGTCTCCAGGAACTTCGTAATCGCTTCCTCTCCTCTCTGTTTGAAGACGCTGCCATCGCCGGTGATGTCCGGAGACATCGCCTTCCAATGCGGAATCGGGTGCGGCGACGGGGCAAACGGCAGCATGGCGCCCTTCAGCCACTGGCTCTTGTCCGGCCCCTTGTCGGTCATGGGGGTGTGGCAGTCGCCGCACTTGCCGACATCCTCGACCAGATATTTTCCGCGCTCGACTTCGGCGCTGTTCGATTCGGCTCCGTGCAGCAGCAACATGGCTGCTCCTGCGATGAGGAAGCCGCAGTAAAACATTTTTCGCATGGTGCTATGGTAACGGATCGCTTCCCAGAGCCGCGTCCCAATTCACGCCCTGCATGTGGCCGGTCTGCAGATACTGCCTGTGCATGGCGAATGCCGCGCCTGGCGCGAACGGCTCGTGCAAGCCGGCGGTGCGCGCGAGGACCTCGCGCAAGTCGTCGCGGAACGACGGATCGGCGCAGTTGTCGATGATGATGCGGGCGCGTTCCCGCGGGTCCTTGTTACGCAAATCGGCCACGCCGTGTTCAGTAACGATCGCCTGCACGGAATGTTCGGTGTGATCCACGTGCGCCACCTGCGGCACGACGGTGCTGATGCGTCCGCGTTTCGCCGTGGAGCGGCAGACGAATATCGACAGGTACGCATTGCGCGTGAAGTCGCCCGAGCCGCCGATACCGTTCATCAGACGCCCGCCCATGACATGCGTGCTGTTCACGTTGCCCGCGAGATCCACCTCGAGCGCGGTGTTTATGGAGATGACTCCCAGACGGCGGATCAATTCCGGATGATTCGTAATCTCCTGGGGTCTCATGACAAGCCGCCGGCGATACCAGTCCGCGTTCGTGTAGAACTCGCGCATCGCCGCGGCGCTCAGCGTGAGCGAGCAAGTGCTGGCGAAGCGCAGACGGTCGCGTCGCATCAGCGCCAGCACGGCATCCTGAGCCACCTCGGTGTACATCTCGAAGGCGGGCACATGGGAATGATCGCCGAGGGCGGAGAGGACGGCATTGGCCGTGTTGCCGACCCCTGACTGAATCGGCAGGAATTCGCGGGGAATTCGGCCGCGGCGATATTCAGCCGCGAGGAAGTCCGCGACATTGTGGCCGATCCGTGTGGTCACGGGGTCAGGGGACGGGAACGCCTGGCCCTCGTCGGGCAGGGTTGTCTCCACGATTCCCGCGATTTTCGATGGCTCAATCCGCAGAACGAGGCTTCCGATGCGATCGCTCGGCCGGTAAACGGGGATTTCGCGGCGATGCGGAGGATCAGCGGGCTCGTAGATGTCGTGCATGCCGTACAGCGTTGCGGGCTCGTGCGAGCGATTGAGCTCCACGATCACGCGCTCGGCGACGCGCGCGAGGGTTGGCGCCGCTCCGACGGCGCTGGTCAGCACCAGTTCACCATCGCCGCGCAGTTCGCCGGCTTCAATGACGGCCCAGTGAATCGGGCCCAGCAGGCCGCCGCGCAGCAATTGCGGCAGCAGCGACAGGTGCTGATCGAAGAAGTGCGTCCCGCCGGTATTGATGAGCCGCCGCAGCGAAGCGTCCGACTGATAAGGGGTGCGGAAGGCAACCGCGTCGGAGCGAGCCAGGGCGCCATCGAGGTTTTCGCCGGTCGCGGCGCCGACCACGCCGATCCGGAACGGATGTCCGGCGTTGTGCTCGGCCCGAGCGCGCGCCGCAACAGCGAGGGGAACTGCGCGAGGAGCGCCGGGCAGGGTAAAGCCGCTGAAGCCCACGGTCTGGCCATGGCTGATGAGCGCCGCCGCTTCCTCCGCCGTGAGCGTCGTGAGCTTGCTGCGAACCATAGTGGCCATGCGTTGACGGTGCGCAATTCGCGGACCATTGCAAACCGCAGCGCCTCTGCCACTGATAGCGGAGCCAGCTTAGATCATTGCTGCCGCGTCGGTCGCGTGCGGCAGGCCCATACCGGCGAGGCATGGGGGGCCGGTACGCTGCGCCGCAGCATTCACGACCGCCCGCGCCTCTGCTTCGGGCCGCCGCGCTTCTTCCGTGACGGGGGCTGGGCGCCGGCCGCCACCTGCCGCTCCAGTTCCTCGATGCGCCTGCGCATCTCGTCGATCGCCGCCGCTGCGTCCACCGCCGGAGCGGGGGCGGATGGTTCCGGTTTCCGTTCGGCCTCGCGCTGCTGCGGCGCCGCCGTTCCCATGATGGATTGCATGAAATCGAACGGCGTCAGTCCGGGCGTGAATGCCCGATACGTGTTCTGGTACATGTCGAACATCGCTTTCGTATACTTGACGACAGTTTCGCGGCTCACGCGCCCGGAAGCTACCACCATCTGGCGGAGTACGTCCAGCGGGAAGCCGGATCCCGGCGCCTTGACGTCCTCGACGATAATCTGCGTGAGCACCAGGCGCGTCAGGTCCTCGCCGGAAGCGGCGTCGACCACCTGCACGTCGACGCCGTCACGGACCATCTGCGCAATGTCATCAAGGTTGACGTAGCGGCTGTTCGCGGTGTCGTACAGACGCCGGTTCTCGTACTTCCGGATGACCACCCGCCCCGTCTCCATGAATGCGAATTCCCCCTTGACAGCCACCGCGGCGGGCGTACAATGAAATCGATGCTGCAGTGCAGCAAACCTGCCGCCGTTTCATAAGGAGCTAATCATGAACGCCAGTCCGAAGTCAACCAAAGAGGATCCCGTCCCCGGCAAACCCGAAGTGTCTCTGACCACGTTCGCCGGATTCCTGCATCGCGGTGTGGAACGCACCGTCGAGCTGCACAAAGCCACTCTGGACGCTTTCGCCCAGCACACCACCGACGCAACAGAGATGTTTCGCAGCACCTTCCGCCAGATGCCGTTTGCGCCGGCAATGGCGTTTCTGGATGTCACCGAAGAGATCATGGGCAGGATGTTCGAGGCCGAGAAGAACGTCATGGATCTGATGGTGAAGCAGAGCGCACATGTGGTGGAACTGACAAAGGAGCGGACCAATTCCGTCTCGAAAGCCGCGGGTATCGCGCGCGAGCTGTTCCGGGAAACCGCGGAACGCGGCATCGCTGTTCAGAAGATCGTACTCGATCTGGCTGCGGAAGGAAACAAAGTCGTGACCCAGACGGTGAAACGGCAGACCGGGGTAGCCGGGACGCCGGTGGCTGCTGCCGCCGAGAACATCGAAAAG
>Ga0209810_1006362_pt1 | contig 10270 bp, 7 predicted proteins | sample Coa_R1_7_FD_187159 | JGI IMG/M metagenome (GOLD analysis project Ga0209810, IMG submission 187159) | Surface soil microbial communities from Centralia Pennsylvania, which are recovering from an underground coalmine fire - Coalmine... | ecosystem: Environmental > Terrestrial > Soil > Unclassified ...
CGGCTTGAAGAAGGTGTCGTCGTAGCTCTTGGGCCGTGGGGGCGCCAGCGTCGCCATCGCCCTCAGCTTAGCTCAGCTCCCTCCCCCCATGACGCCACCCCGCGCGCCGGTCGGGGATTTCCCTCATATGGAGGTAGGGGATTTCACTTACCCCGCGGCATCGCCTCCCGGCCGCCGGACCCCAGGAGCGGCCACCGTCCCGCCCCGGCCGGGTCTCAGGCCGGGATCACCGGGAGCAGGAGGTACGCGGCCCGCTCGCCGCCGGTGTGGAGCGTCACCCGGCCCCTGAACACCTCAGAGGGACGGTCGTTGGGGTCGGCGTGGACGAAGGGTCCGCATCCCCGGTAGCCGAGGCTCCGGGTGGTCTCGTCGATCGTCCCTCCGTACTCGTAGTCCTTGCCGCGCACGGTGAGCGCCACCCGGTAGCCGGGCGGGACCACGATGCAGGTGGGCCAGATCTCGACCTCCAGCTCGTAGACCTCGCCCGGGGTCAGGGGCTCGACCCGGTCGTGGGTGTGGTACGGACGGTAGGGCAGGCTGAGGGCCGGGTCGAGCCGGCGGTGGGAGGCCCGCAGCCAGCCCTGGGCGATGGGCGTGTTGGGGTCGTTCGAGCCCTGGAAGACGACCTCGCGCCCTCCGGGGTCGAAGACCCGCACCACCAGGAAGAGGTCGGCGTCGACCGTGGACGAGCTGATGAAGAGGCGGGCGGCGATGGGCCCGGTGATCTCCATCTCCTGCTCCAGGGGTGGAGTGGAGAAGGTCACCCCGTCGCCCATGGCCTCATAGGTCACCCGGGCGGCGCCGGCAGGGGGCTCGGGGCTCAGGCTCAGACGGTCCGCGTCCAGGTAGTACCGGGTCCAGCGGGTCCGGGCCAGCGGCCACTCGTTCTCGTGGCGCTCGACGAAGCGGCCATCGGCGTGGCGGACCTGGAGCCGGACCCGCGGCTCCCGATCCCAGCCGTTGTCCTCGCCCTTGAGGAAGTGGTCGAAGAACCGCTTCTGGAGCCCGACCCCGGAGTCGGTGTAGAAGGGCGCCCAGTGGCTCCCCCCGTGGACCTCGAGCCACTTCCGCTCCGAGGCCGCCCGGGTGAAGGCCTCGAAGTTGCCGCGGGGGTGCAGCCCCTGCCCTCCCCAGTTGGCGGCGGAGAGGAAGGGGACCCGGACCCGCGACCAGTCCGCCGACCGCTCCCGGTGCCAGGCGTCGTCGAGCGGGTGCCGCTTCACCTCCGCCGGCAGGTCGACGCGGTTGCGGGCCAGCTCCTCCTCGGGGAGGGTGACCGGCCCCGCCACCGACTCCCCGGTGTTGGGGTTCTTGCGCGCCCGCTCCCCCAGGCCGTACTGGACGCTGATCACCTGGCGCGGGTACCAGCCGTCCACGAACTGGCTGCGGATGCCGCCGTGGTAGTACACCTCGCGGTACCAGTCCGCCGCCCCCTCCCAGGGGATCATGGCCGTCAGGTGGGGGGGCTGGAGCCCGGCCACCTGCCACTGGTTCATGGCGTAGTAGGAGATGCCGCAGAGGCCGACCCGGCCGTTGCTCCAGGGCTGCTCCGCCGCCCACTCGATGCACTGGTAGAGGTCGCGAGCCTCCCTCGGCGACCAGACGTCGAGGAAGCCGGGCGACCAGCCGGCGCCGCGCGAGTCCACCCGGACGCAGACGTAGCCGTCCGGCACCCACTTCTCCGGGTCGACCGTCTCCCAGCTCTGGTAGCGGCTGCTGGAGCCGCCCAGGACCTCGGGTGCCTCCCGGACCAGCTGCTGCCACTGCCGGGCGTAGCCCTCCTGGAAGGCCAGGCCCTTGGCGTAGGGGCCGTAGGTGAGGACCACCGGGTAGCGACCCTCGGCCACCGGGCGGTAGACGTCGGCGCGCAGCACGATCCCGTCGTCCACGGGGACGGGCACGTGCCAGTCGATGCGCATGCCGTCCCGGACCTCGCTCCGCGGCCGCGGGTCGTGGTCGAGCGTCTCGCTCATGCTCCCTCCAGATGCTGCCGGGTGGCGCTCCCGCCGGGGGCGGCCGGCCTCGCCGCCCACGCCCGATGATGGTAGCGGCACCACCTCGGGGGGCGCGCCGGGCCGTCCGACCCCGGTCCGACGGACGCCGCGTGCTCAGAGCGCCCGCTGCCGGTGGAGCCGTCGCCGGGTGCGCTGCAGCTGCCCTCCCTCTCTGGGCACGATGCTGATGCTGCCGTCCGGCTCCAGGACGCCCAGCCGCACCTCGCGCACGTCCGACAGCCCGTGCTCGCGGATGGCGACGTCGCACTCGTCCACCGTCACCCCCTCCCGGCGCAGCTGCATCGGCAGGTAGCGGCCGTCCTGGATGATGACCGTGGGGGCGGGGACGAGCAGCCGGTGGAAGATCCCGAGGCGGTCCAGCATGGCCACGGCCCGGTTCAGGACGACCAGGGTGGCGATGATCAGGAACCCGCCGACCAGCGAGGTGTCGGGACCGGTCATAGCCGGCTGGACGGCGTTCGAGACCAGCAGGACCAGCACCAGGTCGTAGAGCGTGAACTGGCCCACCTCGCGTTTGCCGAAGAGCCGCAGGGCCAGCAACAGCCCCAGGTAGATGAGCGCCGATCGCAGGACGAGCTGCCACGGGGCGACGGTGAAGTTCAGCATGGCGATTCCTTCGTGGGAAGGATCATGTCACCGTCGGGGCCGTCCAGCGGCCGAGTCTCACGCCGCTCGCCGCCCGGGACGCCGGCGGCCGGGGCCGCCCGGCCTCAGCTCCTCCCGTAGCCGTGGCCTCGCCGCTCGGGCGAGGGGTTCGGGGCCCGGTCGACCGGGCCCCGAACGTGGCTCAGCGGTTGCCTGGCCTCGGGCCCGCGGTCACCATGCGCGTCGCCGGGCCGCCCAGGCTGAGCATGGCGGCGGTGACCAGGGCCAGGAAGCCGGACACGACCGCCGCCCAGCCGGCGATGGCGGACAGGAGGTGATTGCCCTGGGCGAACGCGGCCCAGGCCAGGAAGAAGAGTGCCACCGCCAGCGCCAGCGAGGTCAGCCCCACGCCGGCGTGCCGGGAGGCCGACGACGCCGCGATGAAGAGGGCCACGAACCCGAAGCAGCCGAACATCACCCCCAGCGGGCCCAGCACCGGCAGCGTGCCCAGGCCGAACCGCTGGCCGGTGACGGCGAAAACGATGGCGAGGGCGTTGTTGGCCGCGATCAGCTCGAACAGGCCGGAGATGGCGAAGAGGCTCCCGAAGACGCCGAAGAAGGTGGCCGGGAGGGTCTGGCCGCGAGCGTAGCACCACATGGCGGCGATGAACTGGGCGACGCCCCCGAAGAAGATCAGGAGCGGCACCGTCACCGTCAGCCCGGAGGCGGGCGTGGGCCACCACCCGGCCAGCATCGTCCCGATGGTGAAGATGGAGATCCCGAAGGCCACCAGCCCCAGCGGGGTGGCGTCCCCGACCTCGGCCCGGGCGACGGGGGCTTCGGCGGCCACGGTCCGTTCCGGCGGTGGTCCGCTCCGTGGGCCGCCCCAGGGTCGACTCACCTCAGCCATGCGCAATGACCTCCTCGAACGGGAAGTGTCTGGGGTCGAGTCTACGCGCTCCCCCTGGCCGGCTCCGGCGCGCAGGGGAGCCGGCCTCGGTCACCCCCTATCATGGGAAGGGACCGGCACATCACCCGGGCGAGCAGACGAGCACGACATGGTCATCTGGTGGCGTCCTCCCCTCCAGGCGGGGAGCTTCGAGGAGGAGCTGGGGTCGGCGGAGGCGGGCTGGCGTCCGGACCTCGACATCTTCGAGTCGGACGACGAGTTCCTCCTGGCCTTCGACCTCCCCGGCGTGACCTCCGAGGACGTGGAGGTGATCCTCCAGGGCCGGACGCTGGCCGTGGCCGGCGTCCGCCGGGCCCAGGTCCCGCCGGAGGCGATCGCGCACCTGGTCGAGCGCCCGCGGGGGAGCTTCGAGCGCCGGGTCAGGCTCCCGGCGAGCGCCGACCTGTCCCGCCTGCGCACCGAACTCCGCGACGGTCAGCTCCTGGTCGTGGTCGGCAAGCGGCGCTCGGCGGGGGTGGAGGTGCGGATCGCGGTCGAGCGGGGCTGAGGTCGTGAGCCCGAGCCTCGTCGCCGTCCGGCGACGGTCGGCGCCAGGGCTCCCCTGGCCCCGATGCCGGGAGCGGCGCCCGCCGCGCGGTCGCTCCCACCCGGCCGTGGGCCTCCGGCTGGGGGCGGCGGGCGTGGGGACGGACGGCTGACGGGGGATGGACCGGATCGTCGTCCCCGAGGGGCCGGGACGCTCCAACCTGCCGGGGCTGCTGCAGCCCACGGTGGTCGTCTTCCCGGGTCTGATGGCCCCGCTCCAGGTCCAGGAGGCGGCCGGGATCGCGGCCCTGGAGGCGGCCGCCGCCCGCCAGGAGCCGCTGGCCCTCTTCTGGAGACGTGGTGAGGGCGCCGACTCGGCAGCCCCGATCGGCGTCTCCTGCGGGATCGTCCGCCTCATCCGCCTGCCCGACGGTCAGATGCAGGTGGTCCTGCAGGGGATCGCCCGCGTGCGCCGCCTGGCCGTGACCGCCACCGAGCCCCACCTCCGGGTGCTGGTGGAGGCGGTGCAGCCGCCCCAGGTCTCGATCGTCGGCAACCCGCTGCGGGAGGCCGTGCTCAACAGCCTGCGGGCGGTGGCCGCGCTCTCGGGCGTGCCCGAGCAGGCCCTGGTGGTGGCCGCCAACGCCCAGGACGCCGGCCAGCTGGCCGACATCGCCGCCGGCGTGCTCGACCTGCCGGCCGAGGACCGCCAGCGGGTGCTCGAGGCCGTCGATCCCATCCCCCGGCTGGAGCTCGTCCTGCAGCTGGCCGAGCAGCGGCGCGGCTACCTCGAGGTCTCCCAGCGCATCCAGCGGGAGGTGGGCGAGCGGGCCGGCCGCGAGCAGCGGGCCTACCTCCTGCGCGAGCAGCTACGGGCCATCCGGCGCGAGCTGGGGGAGCTGGACCCCTCCGAGGGCCAGATCGCGGAGCTGCGACAGCAGGTGGAGGGGAAGGGGCTCCCGGCCGAGGTGCGGGCGGAGGCGGAGCGGGAGCTGGGCCGGCTCGAGGCCATCAACCCGGCCTCGCCGGAGTGGGCGGTGATCCGCACCCGGCTGGACTGGATCCTCGCCCTCCCCTGGGAGGACCCGCCTCCCGACACCGTCGACCTGGAGCGGGCGCGCCAGGTCCTGGACGCCGATCACCTCGGGCTGGAGAAGGTCAAGGACCGGATCCTCGACTACCTGGCCGTGACCAGGCTGCGTGGGGGCGCCAGGGGGCCGATCCTCTGCCTGGTGGGGCCGCCCGGGGTGGGGAAGACGTCGCTCGGGCAGTCGATCGCCCGGGCCCTGGGCCGGCCCTTCGTGCGCGCCTCGCTGGGGGGCGTCCGAGACGAGGCGGAGATCCGGGGGCACCGCCGGACCTACGTGGGCGCCCTGCCGGGACGGATCATCCAGGGCATGCGCCGGGCCGGCGCCCGCAACCCGGTCTTCATGCTGGACGAGGTGGACAAGCTCGGGGCCGGCTTCCAGGGCGACCCCGCCGCGGCCCTGCTCGAGGTGCTGGACCCGGCCCAGAACCATGCCTTCGTCGACCACTACCTCGATCTGTCCTACGACCTCTCGCGGGTGTTCTTCATCTGCACTGCCAACGTCACCTTCTCCATCCCCGAGGCGCTGCTGGACCGCATGGAGGTGATCGAGATCCCCGGCTACACCGACCAGGAGAAGCTGGGCATCGCGCGCCGTCACCTCCTCCGCCGCCAGATGGAGGAGCACGGCCTTCCCGAGGGTGCCCTTCGCATCGACGATGCGGTGCTGCTCGACATCGTGCGGGGGTGGACGCGGGAGGCCGGGGTCCGCCAGCTGGACCGCGCCCTGGCGGCGATCTGCCGGCGGGCGGCGCGCCGCCGGGCGGCGGGCGACGAGCGTCCGCTCGAGGTGGACGAGCGGGTCGTGAGCGAGGCGCTGGGCCCGCGACGGGTGGACGAGGCGGGGCTGGAGGAGGAGACCTCGGTCGGCGCCGCCACCGGCCTGGCCTGGACCGGGGTCGGGGGCGACATCCTGACTGTCGAGGCGAGCGTGGTACCGGGCGACGGCAAGCTCACCCTGACCGGCTCCCTGGGCGAGGTCATGCAGGAGTCGGCCCGGGCCGCGATCACCTACGCCCGCAGCCGCTCGGCCAGGCTCGGGCTCGACCCGGACTTCTTCCAGCGCCACGACCTCCACATCCACGTGCCCGAGGGCGCGATCCCCAAGGACGGGCCGTCGGCGGGGGTGGCGCTGGCCACCGCCCTGATCTCGGCGGCGACCGGGCGGGCCGTGGACCGGCGCTGGGCCATGACCGGCGAGATCACGCTGCGCGGCCTGGTGCTGCCCGTGGGCGGCATCAAGGAGAAGGCGCTGGCCGCCCACCGGGCCGGGCTCCGGGGCGTGATCCTGCCCCGGCGGAACGAACGCAACCTGGTCGAGGTGCCCGAGGAGGTGCGACAGGCCCTGGAGTGGCGCCTGGTGGACACCGCCGACCAGGTGCTGGAGGTGGTGCTGCGCGATCCGCCGGCCGCGGTGGCGCCGGCGGCCGCCGGGGCTCAGGCTGGCGAGCGGCCGGCCGCCCGGGCGGTGCGCAGGCGCTCGGCCAGCTCCCGGGCCTCGGGGGGCATGGGCTCGGGCAGCCGGAGGTCCAGCTCGGCGTAGAGGTCGCCCCGCCGTCCGCCCCGGAGCGAGGGCATGCCCAGGCCGCGCAGGCGCAGCCGGCTCCCGTTCTGGCTCCCGGCCGGGACCCGAAGCGCCACCTGCTTGCCGTCCGGGGTGGGCACCCGCACCTCGCCGCCCAGGATGGCCACGTCCAGCGGCACCGGCACCCGGACGTGCAGGTCGTCGCCCTCGCGTCGGAAGACCGGGTGAGGGCGGACGTGGACGCGCAGGTAGAGGTCGCCGGCCCGACCTCCGGGGCCGCGCCCCCCCTGGCCGGCCAGGCGGATCCGGGTGCCGTCCTGCACCCCGGGCGGGATCCGGACCTCGACCCGGCGGCCACCCGTCTCCAGCGTCCGGCTCACGCCGGTGAAGGCCTCCTCCAGCGAGACCCAGGCCTCCGCCTCCAGGTCCGATCCCCGGGCGTCCGGGCGGGCCCTTCCGAAGCCGGAGGCCCTCCCGAAGCCGGAGCCGAAGAGGTCGTGGAAGAGGTCGCCGAAGGCACCCCGGTCCCCGAACAGGTCACCCAGGTCCTCAGGCGAGACGTGGTGGTACTCGACGTGGACGCCGCCGAAGGGATCACCGGCCTCGCCCGCGCCCTGGAAGCGCTGCCAGTCGGGCCCCAGGCGGTCGTAGCGGCGCCGCTTCTCCGGGTCGGAGAGGACGGCGTAGGCCTCGTTGATCTCCTTGAAGCGCTCGGCCGCGGAGGGATCACCCGGGTTGCGGTCCGGGTGGTAGCGCAGCGCCAGGCGGCGGAAGGCGGACTTGATCTGCTGCTCGTCCGCCGTCCGCGGCACGCCGAGGACCTCGTAGTAGTCGCGCACTCGCGTTGCCATCCATCCTGCTCCCTACCCGGTCGGGGTCGCCCCCAAACCAGGGCCGCCGCGCGGCCGTCCCCGCGCCCGGCCGCCCGAGACCGGCCCGGCGCGGTCTCAGTCGCTCGGTCCACCCACCGAGCCCGCCCAGGGCGGAGGATCGCTGGCCGGGAAGCTCTGCTCCACGATCGCGTCCCAACGATCGTCGCGGTCGGGCGGCTCCCGCAGCCCCTCGGTCCCCTCGCCCGGTCCCTTGGCCACGTCTCCATCATGGGCCGGCCCCGGGCCGGGGGCAAGCGACGCCCGGTGGGATCCTGGGCCGCGCCCGTGCCCGCTCAGCCGCTCCGGGCCGCGCCCCGCGCCGCCTTCGCCTGGGCGAGGACGTTGCGGATCTGGTCGAGGTGGGAGTCGCTGTGGGCGAGCCCCATCAGGAAGCGGCCCACCGCGTTCATCGGCGGCGAGCCCTCGCGGTAGCGGTAAGTGAGCTCCAGGTGGGGCCGGTCGGGCCAGGCCTCGAGCATGGCCAGCTGCATCCGGCGGCTCTCCCGCAGGCGCTGCCGCATGGCCTCGGCCGTGGTCACCTCCTGCCAGGGCACCTCGTAGCGTGACCGCTCGCGGACGGGGACGCCGCGGGCCAGGCTGAGGGCCAGGGCCGCCGACTCCTCGGCCGAGGCCGTGGCGTGCACGATCACGTGGCCCAGGGTCCAGGGCAAGCTCACCTCCTCGCTGCTGGCGGCGAAGGGATCGTGAGCCTCGGGGTCCTGGGGCACGAAGGTGACGTCGGGGTCCTCGGCCTCGGCGACCAGGTCGAACATCAGATCGGACATCTCGGCGGCGAGCCCGGCCAGATCCCCCCTGGTCAGGCCGAGCTCGTCGGCGAGCTGCTGCAACGTCTTCTCGTGCTTGCGAACCGGGCTGAAGTCGATCACGATCGGAGGAACCGGCGGTGCCCCGGGAAGCTTCCCGGGATCGGGCCGTGCCCGGAGCCGCGCGGGTGGGGGCGGGGAGCCGCACCGCTGCCTGGGGGCGCCCCGGGGCCGGCTGGAGATCCGGTTGCTCCTGGAGGAGCTGCTCCGGCGGGTGGCCGAGGTGGAGCAGGTGGGCCCCGCCCCGCCGCTGTGCTCCAGCTCCATCAACGGGCTGCGGGAGCTGCCCGTGCGCCTCGTCCCGCGCCGCCGCCGGGAGGCCCCCTGCTGCCCTGGGCGCCGAGTCTGGCATGCTGTAGCAGAGCGCCGGGCGAGGTCGCCCGACGTCGAGCCCGGGGCGGCCGTCGTCACATCTGGTCACCGATCGGGAGCAGCTCGTGAAGATCACCTTCCTCGGTCACGCCGGCCTCTTCATCGAGACGGGGCACGGGAGCATCCTGTGCGATCCGTGGTTCAATCCCGCCTACTTCGCCTCCTGGTTCCCCTTCCCCGCCAACGACGGCCTGGACCGGGAGCGCCTCCGCCGCCCGACCTACCTGTTCGTGTCCCATCTCCACCAGGACCACTTCGACGCCGCCTTCCTGCGCGACGAGGTCTCCAAGGAGGCGATCGTCCTCCTGCCCGACTATCCGCTCGGCCTGCTGGAGTCGGCCCTGCGCGACCTGGGCTTCACCCGCTTCGTGCGTACCCGCAACTGGGAGCCGATGGATCTGGGCGGGCTGCGGGTCACCGTCCACAGCCTGGTGGCGCCCACCGACGGGCCGCTGGGGGACTCGAGCCTGATCGTCGACGACGGCGAGGTCAGGATCCTGGACCAGAACGACTCCCGTCCCATCGACCTGGACCGGCTGGCGGAGCTGGGGCCCTTCGACGCCCACTTCCTGCAGTTCTCGGGCGCCATCTGGTTCCCGTTCGTCTACCAGTACCCGCCGCGGATGCTGGATGCGCTGGGCCGCAAGAAGCGGGAGAACCAGATGGCGCGCGCCCTGCGCTACGTCCAGCACCTGGGGGCCACCTGGGTGGTGCCCTCGGCCGGGCCGCCCTGCTTCCTCGACGACGAGCTGTTCGGGCTGAACGACTTCGACCGGGACCCGGCCAACACCTTCCCCGACCAGACCGTGTTCCTGGAGTACCTGCGCTCGGCCGGGGTCGAGGGCGGCCGGCTGATGGTCCCGGGCAGCGAGATGGTGCTCGACCGATCCGGGTGCGAGGTCCACCATCCCCTGCCCGAGGCGGAGGTCCGGGCCATCTTCGCCGACAAGCGCGGCTACCTGAGCGGGTACCGGGAGCGGAAGCGGCCGTTGATCGAGGCCGAGAAGACCGCCTGGCCGCGGGGCCGGGTCGAGGTGGTGGGGGCGCTCCGGGAGTGGTTCGAGCCGCTGCTGGAGAAGGCCGACGTGACCTGCGCCGGCGTCAACGGGGTGGTGGTCCTCGACCTGGGCGACGAGGGGGTGGCGATCGACTTCCACCGGCGGCGGGTGGAGCGCTGGGACGGCGAGGAGCCCGACTACTACTACCGCCTGGACCGGGCCCTGGTCGAGGCCTGCATCCTGAGGCGGGAGCAGGACTGGGTCAACACCATCTTCCTCTCCTGCCGTTTCCAGGCCCGGCGCAAGGGCGCCTACAACGAGTACGTCTACAACTTCTTCAAGGGGCTCTCGATGGAGCGGCTCCAGTACATCGAGGGCTACTACGCCGAGCGGGCCCCGATCGACCAGTTCTGGGAGTCCCACGGCTACCGCATCCAGCGTCGCTGCCCCCACCTGAAGGCGGACCTGACCAAGTTCGGGGTGATCGAGGACGGCGTCCTCACCTGCACCCTGCACGGCTGGCAGTTCGAGCTGGCCACCGGCCGGTGCCTGACCTC
>Ga0209810_1006365_pt1 | contig 10268 bp, 14 predicted proteins | sample Coa_R1_7_FD_187159 | JGI IMG/M metagenome (GOLD analysis project Ga0209810, IMG submission 187159) | Surface soil microbial communities from Centralia Pennsylvania, which are recovering from an underground coalmine fire - Coalmine... | ecosystem: Environmental > Terrestrial > Soil > Unclassified...
CTCAATCGCTCCCGCCGGCTTTTGATCCGTTGGGAGAAGAAAGTCGAGAACTATCTGGCATTTCTTCATTTGGCTTGTGCTCAACTCATTTTCCACAAAATCTTCGTTTTCGGATAAGGTCTTAGTATTACCATGTTCACCCTCATCGTGACGCTGCTCCTTTTCACCCTCAGCACCAACTTTTCCACGCTCCTGCATTTCTTCTCACACGTTTTGCATCTTCTTGTGCTCTCACTCTTTTCCCATATGCCCATTCCAGCTTCACAGGCCCTCTCTGTCCCTTGTTCTATTTTCTTGCTGGTTTTCTTATCGCGGCTGTCTGGCTGTTCTCTGAGGGCAGGAGGGCCGTTCGTGAACTTCGCGGCTTATGGCTGCTCCATCGGATGACACCAGAGCAACAACGAGCGTTCGCCCTCAACAAATTTTTGCGGATCTCGCACCCACTGTGGCTCTCTTCGTCGATCACCTATGATCCAAAGCCAGAGGACGTGCTCTCGGTGCTGCGCAAGCAGGAACAGGCCACAGAAGAGAGGACGCAGGCCATCGCCTCCGCCCTTGCTCCTGCTGATGCCCCATCTGAGGAGCAAGAGGAACAGTCTCTTGAGCGGGAGGCGCAGCCTGCACTCAGTATGCTCGTGTCCATCACGCACTGCCTCTCCTTCTCTTTGCTGGGACCGGATGGCAAGCGGATGACGATGGTACTGCCCACCAGGTCCGCGTCCCTCCTAAGTTTTTTTGCCACCCGCGAACGGGGGATATGGATTGCTAAAGATGAGGCTATCGACCAGCTTGAAATATCGGAGGCAGAGAACGCGTTTGCAATGCAGCGCCACCGCACGAATATGCAGATTATTGGGCGAGCCAGAAAAGAAGGGCTGCTTCCTCCGCCAGAGCATCAGGGAGAAGCCGAGGAGCGCCAGGAGTCTGAACAGACCGAGGCACCAGATGAGGACGAGACGGACGCAGAGGACAGCGCCACCATCGAAGAGGCACCACCCGATCAGGCGGAAATCAACCTCTTCGAGAATCAGATCGAGGGGCAGATCTCATCCTGGCGACTCACTCCCCGCTGCAACGTCGAGATCTTCCCATTTCTGACTGCCTTTTACCGCAAGGTGGTCGAAGCTCAGGCGCTTCCTCTTTCTGATCAGACAGCCTCCCTGGACCTGGAGCAGCTTCGCCTGGGCTGTCACCGCGTGATGGAAGAGTACGGCGAAGGCTTTCTCTCCGATCACATGAAAAAGGGCTACATCTGGCCCTGGGCGCTGCCCCTCTACAGGCACTATCGTGACCAATGCCTTTCCATTCTGGCCTACGCCAACCAGCGCGAACGTGCGTACCTGGAAACCTGTCAGACGGACAGGGAAAAATCTGAGGTCATCGAGCAGATTGCGCAGCTCTATGGCTGGCAGGCGCTGGTTGGCACGGGCCTGGATCTCAAAGGCCGTGGCGGGGCAAGCGAACACGATATGGCACGCTGCCTCTTCTACTACGGGAAGGTCAAGCAAAAATCGGCAGCCCGCGCTATCTACCGGCGCTATTGTGCGCTGCGCGCTCGTATTGAAGGCTACTGGGAGCCGGGAGAAGCCCTCCAAAGGCGTATAGACGAAGTGCTTGCCTCATCTGGGAAAGGTTCGCGTTCTCGCAAACCCTGAGACAGAATGGGGAAACGCAAGCACTTCTCCCCCCCCCCTCTCTTTCTCTCCACGGATCTTTTTCGGTGTTTTGTGAATCGTTCTGTGACTGGTTTCTCCTCTATACTCCCAGTGTGGGGGATCGTTCTGGTTGCTCGCAAGCATACAGGTTGCCGGCAGGATACGGATGGCAGCAGCCACGCGGTAGTCACCGATGGTGCGAAAACTGTCCCGTTCACATTTCGGTACTGAATTCGGTATTCCCGGCACACGCCGGCGGCTTGCGAGGCCCAACCAGTCCCCCCTCTCACTTGAGCAACATTTGCCAGGTAAAGCAGAAAAGCAACGCCAATGCTTCAGCGCACGGTTCGCTGGATGATCGAGCCGCCAACGCAGGGCGCATGATCTCTCTATCGGACCGCCCGTATAACTCGCTGTCCCTTTGACCGTTGCGCGTCTCAAGCGCATGCTTCTTGCAATTGCATGGAGGGGAGAACCATGTTCACATCTGAGACGAAAATCCGAACCCATAAGCTCATGCCGCGTGATCTTGCGTGTTTGACCTGGATTGCTTTCCAGTACGCCATCCGGCTCGATCAATTGCAGCGCCTGCTCTTGCGCTCCACACCAGAACAAGACCGCACCAAACTCAAGCCAGGAGCACAGGCGCTCTCCCTTGACCGAACCTATGAGATTATCAACAAATGGCTGGCGCTTTCGCTGATCGAGAAAGCCACCATCCTGCATGGAGACAAACTGTGGATCTGGCTCACGCGCGCTGGACTGCGCACCGTCGGCTTGAACTTCACCTCTAGCGGCGCCCCATCCAGCATCCGGCTCTCTCATCTCTACTACATCAATCAGATTCGCCTCGACATTGAGGCCAGGCGCCCTGGCGACCACTGGAAATCTGAACGAGAGATCCGCAAAGAAACACCGCCCGTTGCGAAGGGTGAAAGCCAGCCACATATCCCAGACGCCATCTTAACCAATGCCACCAATGGCAAGGTTTCGGCCCTGGAGATTGAGATCCACGCGAAAACCGATGACGAGTTGGAGAATGACATGCGCGAGCTGGCCGTCACTTTTAAATCCATCTGGTACTTTACGACGCGGGCGACCAGGCGCCAGATCGAAGCCATGCTCGACACCTTCACCCCCCAGATGCGCAAACCGTTCGTGCTCTACGACCTCAAGGAGTATGGCAATGAGTACGGGATATCGTAGGAACCAGGCCAGCGCCACCGATCCCGACATGCTCTGGCCTCTGGCAACCGCGGCCTTCGTCGCTGCCCTGGTGCTGATTGCGGCGCCGATTATCCTCGCCGGCTTCGTCGCGCAGAAACTGCTGGAGGACCGGCTGCACTGGCGCTTACGGTTCCTCATCTGGCTGGCAACGGGTGTCGCCGGCACTGCCATGCTCTATAGCAGCTACCATCATGGCCTTGATACCCTGGCCCTTCGCGAACTGACCGTCTACGTGCTCGCCATGAAGCACTACCAGACCGATGTTTTGCACTGGCCGGTTGGCGCATTGTGGGCCGTGACCTGGCCGGTCTGGCTCCGTGTGCTGCCAGGCATCGGCATCGCTGGTTTCTGGTTTGAAGTGGCTTCTCACGCAACCACAGGCAATACCGCACGCACACTGCGAGAGGCTCAGAAGCGCCGTGAGCGCCGCGCAGAGCGACTTCAGCAGCGTGCCAGGAGGCGCACCAGCCGTCCCGCACATGTGCCCGATGCCGTCGGTGACATGATGGTCGTCGGCGCGCCGATTGACGACGATAATCAGGAGGCTTAACCATATGGGCGATCTTCCCTGGACGCGGCGCCGCCTGTTCGGCTTCCCGGAGAAAGCCATGCGCACGCACGCCGTGATCTTCGGTTCCACCGGCTCCGGCAAAACGGAAACCGAGTTGCGCATCGCCTACGGCGCCCGCAAGGTCTACCACCGTCAGGTGATTTATCTCGACGCCAAAGGCGAAACCAAGCGCGAAGACGAGCGGCAAGAGGATAACGCCGCCCGCTTCGTTGCGACTATGCATGCCGCCGGGGCCACATCCGTCTACGTCTTCCCGGCGCTCCACTACAACGGCTGGCAAGGCACCCCGCAAGAACTCAAGAACCGGCTGCTTGCCGTGGTCGATTACAGCGAATCACCGTTCTATGGCGATGTGGCTGCTCACGCCCTTGACCTGGCGCTCTCCGCTCCGACCACGCCGCGCAGTAGCAGCCACTTCTTAGCCAACCTGCGCTATGATCGACTCAAGGCCATCTACAAGGACGATCCGCAAAAGCTCCAGCGCGTGCTCTCTCTCGACAAGAATTTGCTTCAACAAGTCGAGATGCGCTATCAGGTCTTTTTCTCCGCCGTTGGCGGTCAGCTTGACGGTACGCTCGACTACGCCGATGCCGATGCCGTGTATCTGCGTGTTCGCGGCTTCACCCTGCATAACGAGGCGCCACGTCTGGGCCGCTTCTTTGTGATGGACTTCATTCACTATCTTGCCGAGCGGCGCCGTCCCGGCATCAAAACACTCTTCATCATCGATGAGTTTAACGCACTGCGCATGCGCGAAGAAACCAGCATCCTCTTTGAGCAAGCGCGCAGCTTCGGCGGCAACCTCATTATCAGCGCACAAGGCTACGCCGGCCTCGGCCCGCATGAATATGCCGAGCGCATTCTGGATGCCTGCCCGACGCATGTCCTCCACGCCTGTAGCGATCCTGGCCCCATCGCCCGGCGCGCCGGCAAAAAGTTCTTCCTCGATATCTCCTGGTCGGAAGACGAGGGAGGCATCCCCCGCAAGCATATGCGCCCGAAGTGGGACTGGCGCATCCCTGAAACTGCGGTCATGCAGCAAGAGGAAGGCCAGGCATTCTGGAGCTATCGCGGCCACAGCCAGCACGTCCAGACGGCGCAGGTCCCGATCACTCCCGCGCAGATCGCCGACGCCTGGCGCGAAATCCACCACCAGGAAGAGATCCAGCGCCAGATCCTGGAAGTCGAAGCCCACCGTCGTGCCGAACACCAGGCAAAAGCCGATCCTCAGAACGGCAGCACCGCAACCGGCAGCCAAGCAGGAGCATCTGGTGCAGCTACATCGCCGCCCGGTGGATCGAAACCACATGGCAGTAAGTCTTCGGTCAGTACGCCCAAACAGTCGCAGCAAAACAGCAAGCATGAGCAGCCGAAAGCAAAAGCCTCGTCGTCATCGCAATCTCCGGGGAGGTCGAAACCGGTAAGGCAGCCTTCGCCTCCAGTCACACCTCCTGCTCCAGCACCACCTGCACCTGATCCAGATGACGATGAGCCGGATCGCCTCTGAGAGTGGGTTACCTGGCTGTTTGTATCCAACAGCCAGCCCGCTCCACAAGGGCCTGGAGAGCGTAATAAGTACCGAATTCGGTAGCGAATGCGCGCGGGTAGCAGGTATTCGCAACTCCAGGTTCTTGGTCGACAGACGATGCGCTTAAAACATCCTCCCCCTGTGTCAACTGATTACCGGTCGTTGGGACTGTTAGTATACTATATTTATATATATCTATTAGCAACACTTCTGCCTCTGCTCGCTCTCAGTGGAATCACAAGGGCAAGCAGAAAGATAGGCACACTCGAAGGGAGGAATATGTGGGAAGGGTATCTATAGAATCGAAGCGTGAGCAAGCTCTGTCTGATACGTCCGGCTCTGGCCCTACGCGAGCCATGCAGTGGGTCTTTCTCGCTTGGTCACCCTCCTGACTATGGTGGTAGTAATCACACCCATCGTTTTCTTCTTCCTGACCAAGAATCTGCTGTCCGTTGTCCCTGTTGTCAGCACGGTATGTGTGGTATCGTTTGGCTTGTTATATGCTCCCTTTGAAAAAAGAGGAGTACGATATTGAAAGCGCGCCTGGTGCGCGCTACCCAGAATCCGAAGTTTGATAAACCTGATAAGGCCATGAAGCGTCCGGCCTGGGACCATGTTTACGATGCCTTGTGGCTGCTGGCCGTTGGTAGCGAAGATAAAGATGCCCAAGATGAGTAGGCCGTGCGAGTGGGCCTCTGATGCAGCAATACATCGGCACAAAGACTGTTGAGAGAGGCTTTAGCGGTGCACATGCTGGCGAAGAACGGGCCAGACGAAGGCGCACACCACAATGATCGTGAAGCCAGCGAGCAAAATGTAATAGCTTGTGGGAATAAGGCCACATGAAACACTGGTCCCGGCGGGAGCGTTTGCGGGGATTGCGAGTCCTTGTGGTGGACAAGGGGGAGTGCTGATGATGGTGTTGAGCAGGAAAAGTGCGGGGATGAGACCGAAACCGAGCAAGGCTGCCCAGAGGCGCTCGGTTCCCAGGCGAGTCACACCAAAGATGAGCAGGCTTAGCCCTACAATGAAACAGGGAACAGCGAGGAAAAGAACATCAAAGCCGAGCACCCCGACGCCAATCAGACCGCCAGCGATGATCCAGAAGAGAAGTTGCCATAGAGATCTCTGCACCATGTTCGGTTCCTCCAAACTATCTGTACAAGAAGGATTTTCCCCCTTTTCTAGATTATAGCGGGTAAGGCTCTCTTCATGCAAGGGTATCTCTAGCCCTCGATTTCTGCATGCAGTAGATGAACACCTTGCCCGGAGAAGCAAAATTGTATGCAGATCTTAAGCCGAGCGCTGGCGCACCTGCGCGGCTAGTTCGTACTTGTTGGCAAACATGCGATTGCCGCAGTAGATGTTGCGCCGGGCGAACGGCTCCGGGGTTTCCTGAGCAAGCCGGGCCTGCACCTGGGGCTTGTGCGCGCCCAGACCCTTGAACCAGGGGATCGGCAATGTATAAACAGGGTCATGCACCCACGCCGGACAGGAGACGGCATATTTGTGACAGAGGTACTCGACGGAGGCCGCACAGAACACCGCCCATCTGAACGTCTCGGCAGTTGCCCCCTCCGCTTTGATGGGATCTTTCACCAGCGCTTCGCGGCGCTCGCTAGCATAGCCAAACCAGTAGTTGAGGAAGTCGCCCAGCGCTGTCCAGGGACGCTCCCCCTCTTTGATGCGCTCATAGGTCATGCACATGGTTTGCAGGTCAGCCCACATCGTTGCCTCGCTCTTCTGTCTGCCAGTCCTCTTGCCATGATTATAACATACCCTCACGAGAACAGGGCATCGAGCGTCACTTGCACGTTACATTCCTGCTGCCAGCGAGGATCGGCATAGCGATCCAGCAGTGCCTGTGCCTCCTCTCGTGCCTGAATGTGCAACAATACACAGAGTGCCAGGATATCATCTTCGTCCTTCTCGCGGCCTGCCAGCAGCTTTAAGGCAAGGCGTGCAATCTTTGCACAAGCGCATTCCCCATCTCCTTGCTGTCTCCGCCGGCGAAAATCAGAGCACGCGCCATCGCGGCTTTACACATGGCATCCTGCTGCATTTCGTGGATGAGGCGCATCTGCACGACGCCCTGGCCCATCAGGCTTACCTCGACCTGCAACAGAAGATCGGCGACCTGTGCGACCAGGCGGTGACATTTGAGATCTCAGGAAAGGCTGCCGGTCATCGAGATACCGCCAGCCCGGCCAGCAGCACCTTCGCCTCCAGAGCAGCCTGCACTAAAGCGAGGACGGTTCAGGCAGCCAACACCTCAACCATCACGCGCATCTGAGCCATTCAGGGGAAGAGAGGACGCCTGGCGCACGATCCCGATCAGAGAGATCGATCCCAGGCTCAAGAAGATCGTCATGGACCAGTTAGGCGTGGATGAAAGCGAGGTGGTGCCGAACGCTTCTCTGGTCGAAGACCTCAATGCTGATTCGCTTGATCTGGTCGAGTTTATCATGTGGGTGGAGGAAACGTTCAAGATTAAGATTTCTGATGACGATGCCTCACTGATCTGGACGGTAGGCGAGGCGCAGGCATTCTTGCAGGCGCATGGTAAACTTTAGGGCCTTTTCTCTGCGCCGCAGCACGCAACAGAAGGCAGGGTATCTCACTTTTCCAGGGCATGTTTCGGCAGCAACGCCGGCAGCAATAGCCGCGAATTTCGGCGGTTGCACAAGAACGCCTACGGGCAAAAATAATCCGCTCATTGTCATAAACTGGCTTGATAGGCGGATCGAATGAAGCCCCAGGCGGGTATAGAAGAGGGAAAAGAGCGGGCGAGGGGGTTCAACTCTCCTCAATCCCCGCAATCTTCCCTCTTGACAAAACTATTCTTTCTAATTAGAATAATTTGTATTAGGAGGATATGAGATATGAAAGTAGACGATAGCGAGGGAGTGAGCCGTGAGGAGCCGCTAGGCTTTGCGCTGGGAGCAGCGGCGCGCAAGTTGGCAAAATTTTATACACAGGCGCTGACAGGTCAGGGCCTGACGCCTTCGCAGCTCTTCCTCCTGCGACAACTCTGGTTCGAGGATGGATTACCCTTACGTGATCTTGCGGCGCGCGCCCAGCTCGATGCCACCTCCACCACCTGGCTCGTCGATCAACTGGAGCAAGCCGGCCTGGTCGAACGCAAGCGCAATGCTTCTGATCGACGCATCGTGCGCATTTGCTTGACCGAGGCGGGACGGCAATCCCAGAGCGAACTGGCTCCGCAACTTTTGCGCTGGGAAAATGCACTGTATCAGGGACTGTTGCCCTATCATCCTCATGACGAGATCGTTACCTTTCGCCGCGTGCTCGCCACACTGATCAACACGCTCCCAGAAGGAGACGACCTGTGGCAGCAGCTCTCAACCTCCTGGGACAGCCGGCTTGACCGGCTGCGTTCCTTGACCGAAACGACTGATGAGAAAGGATAGCACATTCAACATGGAGAAAACACCTGTGATTGGCCGAACACTTGAGAAGGAACTCTTCATCAAAGCCAGCCCTGAGCGCGTCTTCCAGGCCCTGACAACAAAAGAAGACCTGGAACGCTGGTTTCTTGTAAATGCCGAGATCGATCTACGTCCCGGGGGAACGATCAGATTCGCCTGGGAGCCGGGCGTGTTCGAGGTTGGCAAGATCCTCGTGCTCGAACCGCCCCATCGTCTCAGCTATACCTGGGAGACCTTTGGACCTGGCCCAACCACGATCTCCTTTGAATTGGGCGCGGAAAACGATGGCACACGTCTCCATCTCACTCACACTGGCATCGGCGAAGGTGAGGACTGGGATCAATACTACACCGCCGTCAACGGCGGTTGGAGCGCTCATCTTAAAGATCTGACCGCCTGGCTGGAAACCGGCACCTGCCCCCCTCCTGGACCTAGAGGTCAGTAGTCAATCTTACTACATCAAGGCACAACCTATGCCTATCAGCGCAAAGGAAAACGAGATGAAATTCGACATCGTACACAGCGTTGACATCAAGACAACGCCTGATCGTCTTTACGAAGCCATTACTACCCCGAAAGGGCTGGCAGGATGGTGGACGCCCCAGGTGAAGGCCGAGCCAACAACGGGCGCTCTCAATGAGTTTTACTTTGAGGGGACAACTCTCAAGTTCCGTGTAGACAAGCTCGAACCCGTCCGTCGTGTTGTCTGGTCGAGCATACAGGTCCCGCCCGACTGGGAGGGGACACACGTCCTGTTCGACATCACCCCCGGAGACAACACTGTCAATCTAAGATTCGGTCACATGGGTTTTGCCTCTACTGACGGCAGTTTTGGCGTTACCAGTTATTCCTGGGCACAGTATCTGCGCAGCATCAAGCTCCTCCTGGAGACCGGTCAGGGTGAACCTTTCGGTAGTACAGGATCGCGCCTCGCAGGCACGACACGTTGAGCGCCTGGTTCGCCTGCGCAAGCGCTTGCTCCGGTGTCATCTCGCATCCCTGGTTCCAGGCGGTAGTGAACGCCTGCTCGCCGAGATGGTTGCAAGTGGCAGCTACCGCCGACTCGCAGGCAGGGCGCTCGACGGGCGGCAGGGGAGCGCCAATGGCCTGACGCAGCGTTTGCGCGGCGCTCCAGAGCCACGCCGCCCACGCGGGTTTTCCCTGGATAGCAACGGCGGCGGCCAGACCTTCCAGGCCGGAGGCAATATTCACTCTGTCGCCAGCCTGCCGCGCCAGCGCTATGCTCTCCTCACACAGAGCCTGCGCCCTGGAATGGTCCCCCTGGGCAGCAAATACCTTTGCTAACGAGCGGAGCGAAATAATCGTGCCATGCGCTGCCTCATCTCCTTGAAGAGCGTCACCGCGCGCTCGCTGATCGAGCGCGCCGGGGGAAGATCGCCCTGGGCAAGCGCCAGCAGCCCTGACAGATCGATGTAGGTAGGCAAAGCTCTCCTTGTCGTCGAGTTCTTTGTAGAGCGAGAAGGACTCGTCGAGAAGCGAGCGGATGGGGGCCAGGTCGACGAAATAGACGCCATCGGCGCCCAGATCGCTCAAGGCTGCCGCCACCTGCAAGGCAAGTCGCGTCTTGCCTGTGCCGCCTGCACCCGTCAGCGTCAGCAGGCGCACATCTTCACAACGCAGCAATTACCTGACGGCGGCGACCTCCTTCTCTCTGCCAATGAAGGGAGAGCGCGGAACGGGCAGGCTGCTGGGATGAGCATCGCCCGTTCTGAGCGCTGGGAAAGCGGCGGGCAGGCCAGCAATGACGAGTTGGAAGAGGTGACTGGCATGTGGCAGGCCCTTGAAGCGATGCTCGCCCATGTCCTTTAAGCTCACTC
>Ga0209810_1006367_pt1 | contig 10266 bp, 6 predicted proteins | sample Coa_R1_7_FD_187159 | JGI IMG/M metagenome (GOLD analysis project Ga0209810, IMG submission 187159) | Surface soil microbial communities from Centralia Pennsylvania, which are recovering from an underground coalmine fire - Coalmine... | ecosystem: Environmental > Terrestrial > Soil > Unclassified ...
TGGCGGACGAAGTCTACGAGCGCCTCAACTACTCGGGGCCGCAGCCGTTCGCTCCGGCGCCCTCGATCCTGAAGCTAGCCACGCGCGAGGACGCCGTCATGGTGGTGCAATCGTTTTCGAAAAGTTACTGCATGACGGGCTGGCGGGTGGGGTGGCTCGTGGCGCGCGGGGACGCGGCGGCCAAGGCCACCCAGTTGAACGAGTTCATCGTCTCGCATGCCCCCACCTTCGCGCAGAAGGCCGGGGAGACGGCGCTGGCCGAGGGCGAGCCGGAGCTGCTCTGCATGCTGGAGCGGCTGAAACAGAACCGCGAGCTGTGCCTGCAAGCCTTGCGCGCGATGCCCGGCTTGACCGTGCCCGAGCCGGAGGGCGCCTTTTATCTGTTCCCGCGCGTCGAGGGCCTCGAGGATTCCTTCGGCTTCTGCCGCCGTCTGCTTGAGGAAACGCGCGTCGGGCTGGCGCCCGGCGTGGCGTTCGGCGCGGGCGGCGAGGGCTCAATCCGCATCTGCTACGCAGCCGAGCCCTCCGTGCTGGAGCCGGCGATGGAGCGGCTGGCGGGGTTCCTGCGCGCGGGCAGCTAGGGCCGCGCTTGGCCGCAGTCCGGTTCGGCTGCTACTGCTATTCCCGGTCCTCGTCTTCGTCGCAATAGGAATCAGGAGTCGGGGTGCACTTTGGCGGTTTGGGTGGCTCGCGGACACGCAGCCAGAGCGGATCCCATTGGACACCATCGCGCTGAAGCTTCCCCAGCGTCCGGCCATTCGGCAACGTTGTGCTGTCGGTCATCACCTTAATATCGAGACCTTTCGTGGGCTCACTGAGCGTTTGCAGGAAGGGATCGATGCGGCGGTTCGGCCCCAAACGCTGAACGCGCATCATCTTGCAGAAAACCGCAAGGGCGTCCCCTTCGAGCACGATCGTAAAGAACACGTATGCTGGTTGGATGTTTTGCGGATTGGTGCTCTCGTTGTCCAGTATCCAGCGGTCGCGCTCCTTTGAAACCAGGCGCGCTCCACTCGCCAGCCGCACCGACTTCGAATCGAACGCCTTGCGGATGTCCAGGTGCAGATCCTGCCTCACGGACGCATCCAACGCCTTCACCAGCTTCGATTCGAGCGAAAACATATAGACTCCGTCCGGCCCTGACACCAGAGCGCCGGTGAGATTGGCGCCCTGGAGCTTTGCATCGGTAAAATCGGCGCCCGCCAGAAAAGCGCCTTGGAGGTCGGACTCAGATCTGGTTTGCGGGTGAGGCTGCAATTTCGCTCGCGTCAATATGGTTTGTGTCAGGTTGGCGTTCGTCAGGATCGCCCCCCGCAGGTCGGCGTCGTCGAGGTCGGCGCCCGCCAGGTTCGCCTGGGCGAGTTTGATGCCGATCATGGGGGCGCCTGCCAGGTGCGGCCGCTCGCCGCTGTCGCCGATGTAAATCTGTACACGGTTTGCGGTGACGTTTTCGAAGTTGGCGTCCGTGAGATCGGCGCCGACGAGATACGCGTCGCTGAGGTCGGCATACTTCACGTCCGGCGGAATGGTGGGGTCCGCTTTCGGACAACCGTGAGCGCCGAACTGCGCTCCGTTGAGCTTGGCATCCCCGAACTGGGCGCCCTGGAGCCCCGCACCCTTGAACCAGGCATTGTCGAACCTCGAGGGTGTCTTTACGCCGTTAAGGGTGGCGGCGTTGAAGTTGGCGTTCGACAGGTCAACGCCATCCAGCAGTACATCGCGCGCGTCCATGCCGGTCAGATCCGTTTTCTCCAGGTTCCGGATGGTCGCACAGGTGAGATCGAGCGCAGTCCAGCGCTTTCCGAACAGGCTCGCCTGAAATGTGGCGCCGCGCATTTGCGTGCGGTTTTCCGGATCGGTCGATGCGATCAACGGCCTTGCGGCGATGGCGCGAGAAAGGTCGCAACCGCAGAGGTCGGCGCCGGTGACGTTCGCGCCGCTCAGGTCCGCACCATCGAACTTCACGCCTTTCAATATGCTTCCGGTGAAATTGGCGTTGGTTAGATTGCGGTTGCGCAGGTCGAGGCCAGTCAGCACCGAGTACATCGCCTGAAGACCGGAGAGGTCCGTGGGCAGGTCGGTAAATTCCGCACCGGTGAGATCCAACAGGCTCCAGTCGCGGCCAAGCAGGTGGAACGGGATTTTCGCGTTGACAAAGCTGGTCTTGCGGAGGTCCGGCCGTGGGCTGTCGCCGGTATAGAACCTCAACTCCAATCCGGGCCCGCGAGCTACCTCGCGGAGGTCTGCGCCGTCGAAAACGGCGCCGTCGGCCCTCATCCTGAAGAAACGGCTGTCGCTGAAGTTGACGCTGCGGAACTTCGTGCCGTCCAGGACCAGGTCCAGTAGCCTCGCTCCCGCCATCTGCGCGCGGTCGAACGTGGCATTCTTGAGACTGGCTGTGCCAATCGCATCCGGAAAGAACAGGGCATTCCGGCAGTCCGCGCCGGTGAGATTGGCCTCCGCGAGATCCGCTACGTACTTGCTGTTCGACAGGTTGGCTCCCGTGAGATTGGCGCCGCGCAAGACGATCGTCTCCCGCGCCTGGTTCCTGAGGTCCGCAGATCGCAAGTCCACGCCTGCCAATTGCGGCCGGCGGGCCGCGATGGCAACTGCCCAATTCACACGTGGCGTCGGCGACAGCCACAGCCTCCACCTGCCGTCCGAAATATGGTTGCCCACGTCCAGCCAATACGTGACCTGCCTGCCCGCTTCGCCCGGCAACGAGTAATCCAGCCGGAGAGAGATTCCCAGCGGCCCCGCAGCGATATCGTCGGAGAACCGCATCGGCGTGCCCTGCCCCACTGGAGCAAGGTATCCCGATACCGCTTCGCCGGACGGGTCCGGCGCGGGGCCTGCCACCACCTTGATTTCCCGCTCTTCCGGCCATGTCCTGAGAACTGCGGTACGCCGCTTGGGATCACTGAGCACCAGGTACAAACGGAAGATCTCGAACTGGCTGGGCGGGGAAGTGACGGCCGCTGCTTGCCTCCAGCACGGTGCGCCGTTCTCCACGGCAAGGAAGCCGCTCCTTCCTTGGAGGCGAAAGCTGACGTTGCCGAGGTATTCGTAGTCCATGGCGGCTGCTCCTTACCGCCTGGAACGCGGTGTTTTCCGCGGTGCTGATTTCTTCTTTGCCGGCGCCTTCTTTCTTGCTGGCGCCTTCTTCTTTGCTGGCGCCTTCTTTTTTGCTGGCGCCTTGCTCTTTGCCGTCGCCTTGGCCCGCGGAGCGCTCTTCGGCTCGGACGGGGCCCATTGACTCACCGACGGTTCGGGTCGCCCGCCCGGCCCCAGCAATCGCTCGTAGTTGAGGGTGTGGAGGGTCCGCCAGTGGTCCACGGTGATCTTCGCCGCGTTGACGCCGGCTTCGCCCGCGCGACGGGGCGTGCGCGCCAGCCAGGAACCGTCGGGATTATAAATGTCGAGCCGGTAATCTGCCGCCGTAGCTCCCGGCCGCACATACGACAGGACATAGACGAATCCTTCGGGCTCGGCCGCGATGTCGAGATACTCGATGTTGGCCGGAGGCGGGTCGTGCAGCGTCATGGTGGCGATCAACTGCCGCACGTTGAGCGAGCCGTCGTCGTTTTTTTGGATGCGGAGCGTCTGGACGTTGGTCGAATCGCGGACGATCCACTGAGTTCCCGCCGCCCGAATCTCGACGGTGTAAGCCGGCGCAGTCCGCACGGCAATCTCATTTCCTTCCATGCGCGCATCGTAAGCCAGGGATTGTGCGCGATCTTCGATCCGCCAGATCGCGCCGTCGCGGATCGGCGTGACTGCCGAGTCGCCGGACAGGGCGATGCCGCGCCTCTTGAAACCGTCAACGACGACCGCCGAAACACTCCCTCCGCGATCGAGGTCGCTTTTGACGGCCGGACCCAGGTAAACGCGCGGCGCGATACCCGGAGGAACGGCAGCCTGCAGCGCCGCCGCCAGCTCCGGGGTCACCTGGCGCCCGTCGAGGCCGGCCGCGAAGTTGGCCGCCACCTGGAACGTGAGGCTACCGGCGAATTCCTGTGCCGCGTTGCCGTGAATGTCGAATGCCTGCACGCGCGCGTTTCCCTGCTCCAGAACCAGGATTCGGCCATCGGCCGTCACTGTCATCGCCTTCGGGCCATTCATCAGACTCTCTTCGATGCCCGGTCCGCTGCGCAGGATCGCCACCGGCGCTTCCGCGTCGGGAACGGCGGAGGCGGGGAGCTCGAGTACTTCCATTTTGTGATTCTGATAGCTCACCCCGATGGCGTAGCCGCGCGGATGGATCACAACCGCGTCCAAATTCGGCTGATTGAACACGCCGTAGCATTTTCCGGTTGCGTAGTCGAAGGTTCCGGACCCCTGGGTGAAATCGACATAGCGCAGGTACGCCCGTCCCGGCTGGCGAGGATCCAGGTAGAAGTTGCGAGGGCTGTATTCCGGGCTCGGATAGGGATACGCCGCGATCCGCGATGGCTGGCGCTTCAAAACGTAGAGCATCGTTTGGCCGGACCCGAGCTGCCACTCGACGCCCTTGGTCACGATCCTCCTGCTGTCCGGGGCGGTCCGCTGTGCCGCGATGAACGGCTGCCGCATGTCCGCCGTTACGGAGGCGCCTGGGCCATCGAGCGCGGACTGCAGGGAGAGCGGGAATGTGGCGATGGGCACGGGTCCGAACTGATCGAACGCGAGATACGGCTGGCTCGAAAACACCCGCGATGGCTGCTTCATTCCCGCTTCAGGATCCAGCCCCGTGTTGAGCACCTGGAACGCGTAGGCTTGGTCGTTGGTTTTCTCGGAGCCGAAATCCATCGGAAGGTTCTGGCCCGAAGCCATCCACGTATAGCCGACGCGGAACGCCTGGTTGTTACTGGTGATGTTCACCAGGCGGCTGATGCTGTGGCTCGCATCGATGGCGCCTCCCGCGCCGCCCACATCCGGCGGCGCCGTCGACGTTTCGGTCCAGACGTGTTTCCCACCGGAGTAGGACAGCTTGCGCTTGTGCGCGTAAACGGTATTCGCGTCCAGCGGAACCAGCTTTTCCACAATTGACCCGCTGACCGAGAGCGTGGCCGTGCCGCTCGCTCCCACCGCCGCGACCCAGTCGCCGGTCCAGACGCCGCAGAGCCAGCCGCTCTCCGAGTACAGGTTCGCGGTCACTTGAATCTGCACCTCGGCGCCGGCGGGCACGCCCGTGAATGTGTACTCGATGGGCGCGCCGGCGGCCGGCCTGGCCAGAGCCCGCTGCGCGATGCTCACCCCTGTCGAGTGGGTCACGATCAGGTCGTAGCGCGCGAAGTTTTCCGGCCACCGCCCGTTGCGTGTCGGATCGGGCGTCACCGTGATTTTCACGTCGATGGCCCGCGAGAGTTCCAGCGTGTATACGCGGGGAGATTGCAGCACCGCGACGGTGGTGGAAATCAGGTTGCCGGTGGCGGCGGTCAACGCCAGCACCCGATACACCCAGCCGGCGATCGGTATCGACTGCGCCACCTGCTGTCCCACAACACGCTTGGCAATCTCCTGCGCCACAAGAACGAGGCCTTTAGCGAAAATGACCGCTCCGATGGTGGCAGCAGCCTTCTTGAGCAGAAACTCGGGGGTCATGCTGCGACGCCACTCCGTGCCCAGTTCGCCCGCGGCGACGCTCAGCAGCGTCTCCAAAAGGAGGGGGTTTGTGAAGAGGCCGAAATACCACGCGGTGGAATCCAGGCCTACTCCGAACGCGATCATCAAAGAGGGGATTCCGTAATTCAGCACAGACGTGCTGATCAGCCCCACTCTAGCGACGTCCGGCTCATCGGCCCCGATGCCCAGGCCTCCCAGGTAGATTTTCGCCTTGACCGCGCCATCGGGAAAGGGAAATGAGAGTGTCAACCGGTCGGCGGGCAAGGGAATGCCCATCACGGTTCCAACAGGCCGGATGAAGTTGACATAACGGATCGTCGGCGCGGTGGGGAACGACCGCTCGATTCCACGCTGCTCCCAACCGGGCGTTGCGATCGCTGTGCCTTTTTCATCGAAATACTGTACATAAGCCCCCAGGCAGCGGTTCGCCGTGTTTTTCAGGTATAGGTGGGCGCCGCTCGTGTCGTATGCGACGTTGTCCGACACCTCGATTCCGTACCCGGACCCCATATTCGCGAGCGTCCAGTTGAACGTCTCTCCGGCCCTCAGCCCGCCGCCGGATTTTCGCAACACCGGAGCCTCGGTCTGCTGTTTATCGTGTGTGACGGGGATTCCCAGGTTGCGCTGCCAGACCGCTCCGTGCAACGCGGGATCGTTCTTGGTAGCGTTCAGGATGTACTGGAGCGCGGGCCGCGCGGCCTCCAACACGCCTTCGCTCAGGTTGGATTGCGGAATGCGGCGACTGCCGCTCGCATCTTTCGGCCACTCGATCGGCTTGCCTTCACGATTTCGGAGATCGTCGGGCGGCTCGACGGGGCGGCCGTCGGCATGCATCGCGAACCCGCTGGTTTGCCATGGCTGCCGCGATTTCGGCCCATGAGTGGAGATGTAGCGCCAGAGCTCGGGATGGAGCATCAGCGATTGGTCGATGTAATTGTCGAGCATCTCGGCGGCGATCTCGGCATTCAGGGACGCGATCTCCGGATGCTGGAAGAGGATCGATTTCGCCGTCGCGCCGGGAGTCAGAATTTGTTCGCTGGCCTGAATGATCTCGGCCGGCGCCGCGTTCGCGGATCGGAGCCGTCCCCCGCCGGCGCCGAGTTGCCGCAGAGTGTGTGTCAGAACGGAGTGGGAAGCGGCGGCGCGGGGGCGACGCAGGCGGCGCTCGGTGGCGCGGCGGCGCGCCGCAGGCGGCACATGGATGGCGGAGACCAGCATGTCGCCCATGATGCTTCCCGCCGGCCCGGGGACGGTGGCGTAGAAGAACGTCACCGCATCGTCCGGGAGCTCCACATGAGGGGCGAAATGCGTCAGCAGGGACAGCTTTTCCTCCGGAACCATGCCCAACGCGGCATTGTCGGCGCGGTGCGCACGCAGGCCTTTCGCCGTGTGCGCCTCCATTTCGTAAGTCTTTCCCATGGCGTGAATCGTAATGGGAGCGGTCGAGAGATCGCCCATGTCTGTGAGGGCGAGGTGGAGCGTGGGGCGGTGCGGCATGAGTCCTCCGAAGGAGAGAGAATTGGCACACCGGTGTGCCTGCCGAGGGTAGGTAAACCGATGTGAGCTTACAACATTTGCCGCGAATTGTATGATTTTTATCGTTATGATCGGCGAATTACGGCAATTATCGTATGATTGCGCGCAATTTTGCCTTATTTGCATGGCTCGCCAGCTATCGATTGTTAGCAACCGGCGTCGCGCTGGAGCACCGGGTTGCTTGCCCTAAGCCCTTCAGCATCGGCGCCAACGCCGCGTCGACGTCCCCGAAGAGAGCGCTACGGCCGCGATTACCGCGTCCGGTAATTTTTCCTACAGCGATGGCGGAATGTCCATAGCCGGTTACTTGACTTTGCACCCAAATGCCGGAAAACGCCACTGTGTTGGTGAGAGAGTGAACAATTGCCGGTGCCCGCGCAGCGGGCTCTAGAACTTGCGGTTCAGTACCCATCAGCACTTTCAATTAGGTGAGTTGACCTACATCGCGCGTATAATATCTTCAGCCTGGCGGCGGCATTCCGGGTTAACTGCCTGCGAATAACCAAAGACAAGCTTGAGGGAATCGGTATCGCAGTGTACGTTTCGAGAGTGAGGTGTGAGGTGAACGAGACCAGCGAAGAGAAGTTCCTTTCTCACGGCGAACGGGAACGCCGCTCGAAGAAGCGCTTCGTGATCGAGCAGGATGTCCGCTACAAGATGCTGTACGGGCAGCGGATCGCTGAGACCGGCGTGGGACGCACCGTCAACATCTCGAGTGGAGGCGTTTGGCTCACCACGGAAAATCCCCTCACCGCCGGAATGCCGGTAGAGCTGGCGATGAACTGGCCGGTGCTGCTGCACGATTCCTGTCCGATGAAGCTCATGATTTACGGCTGTGTGATCCGCAGCTCGGACAAAGGCGCTGCGGTTTCGATCGAGCGGTACGAATTCCGCACGCAAGGCCGGGCATTTCAGCAGCCGGCGGCTCAGTCCGCGGTGGAATACCGGGTCCAGAATTAGCTTCGGCGCATTTTCCGACGGCTCTCGCCCACGTTGGCAAGCGAACTGCTCTCCGGATTGCGGGGGAGTGGCGAAGCGATGCTTTGGACGCTATTCGTAATTTTACTGATTCTCTGGTTGTTAGGACTGATCACGGCCTACACGCTCGGTGGGTTCATCCACATTCTTCTGGTGGTCGCGATCGCCGTGCTGCTGATTCAACTGATGGCCGGACGCCACGCAGTCTAGACTACCGCCCGAATGACCCGCATCGGCAGCGTGACGATCGCCCAGACCAATCCGAGTGCGCCTTCCACCGCGATTCCAACCACTCGAAACGGAAGCAGCAGCAGCCACACGATCGGATAGAGCACCAGCGCCGCCAGCGCCAGCGGCCAGCAGAGCACGAGCAGGATACACCAGAGCAGGAATTTGAGCATCGAGGGTGGATACGCAAGTTCTGCGCGGTTCGTTCATTGCGGATCCGCCGCAGTTTGTTACGATAGAAATCTCATTGAAAATGTTGCGATTTGAGACCGCCGGCGAGTCCCATGGCGAGTGTCTGGTGGCCACCGTAGCCGGCCTGCCCGCGGGTGTGCCCGTGTCGCTCGATGCCGTCAACCGGGAACTGTGGCGGCGCCAGCAGGGATACGGACGCGGCGGACGCATGAAGATCGAAACGGACCGCGCCGAGATTGTCGCCGGAGTGCGCCATTCGAAGACCATCGGCTCGCCGGTCGCCATTCTGATCCGCAATAAGGACTGGCAGAACTGGACGGAAGCGCTGCCGGTCGAAGATTTCGCGGGAGGCGAGGACAAGCGCAAGAAGGTGACGCGGCCGCGGCCGGGCCATGCCGACCTGGCCGGCGCCATCAAGTACGACTTCGCCGACGCGCGCTATATTCTGGAGCGGGCCAGCGCGCGCGAGACCGCCGCGCGGGTGGCGGTCGGGGCGATGGCCAAATCGCTGCTGGCCGGGTTCGGTATCCACGTGCTGAGCCATGTGATCGCCGTCGGTCCGGCGCGGCTGGAGCGCGAGGCGAGCTGGGAAGAAATCGTCGAGCTGAGCCGGCGCGATGAAGTGCTGCTCGGCTGCGTGGATCCGGAAGTGGAAGCGCGGATGAAAGCCGTGGTGGACGAGGCCTACCGCACCGGCGACACGGTGGGCGGAGAGTTCGAGGTCGTGGCGCGCGGTCTGCCGCCCGGCCTGGGATCGCACACCACATGGGACTCGCGGCTGGACGGCCGGCTGGCGCAGGCGGTGGTTTCGATTCAGGCCGTGAAGGGTGTGGAGGTCGGCTACGCGCGCACCGCGGCGGCAGCGTTCGGCTCCCGCGTTCAGGACACGATTCATTACGACCGCGAAGGCCGCCGCTTCACCCGCGGCGCCAACCGGGCGGGCGGACTGGAGGGCGGGATCACCAACGGGCAGGACGTGCTCGTTCGCGGTCTGCTGAAGCCGATTTCGACGCTGCGGCGGCCGCTCGAATCGGTGGATCTCGAGACCAGGGAGCCGGCGCTCGCGGCTTATGAGCGGTCCGATGTCGCCGTCGTTCCGGCGGCCGGGGTGATCGGCGAGGCCATGGTGGCGATTGTGCTCGCGCAGGCGTTCCTCGAAAAATTCGGCGGCGATTCCATGGGCGAGATCCGGCGCAATTACGAAGGTTATCTGGAGCAGGTGAGGAGGTTCTAGGGCCGCGCCGTTCGCGGCTCATCTTGCGACTATGGTTTATCCGATTGTGAAATTCGGCAATCCGGTGCTCGAAACAGAGGCCGCCGATGTGACGGAATTCGATACTCCGGAGCTGCATCAGTTCCTGGAGGATATGTTCGAATCCATGTATGCGGCGAAGGGCGTGGGGCTCGCAGCGCCGCAGATCGGCGTGGCGAAAAAAATCGCGGTGATCGATTGCTCCAACCAGGAGAGGCCGGAAGACAAGATCGTCATCATCAACCCCAAGATCGTGCATACGGAAGGCAAGCAGGTCGGCGAGGAAGGCTGCCTGAGCATTCCCGGCTTCCGCGAACAGGTGCGCCGCGCCAAGCGGGTGACGGTCCGGGCGCAGAACGCCAAGGGCGAGGAGTTCGAAATGACCGGCGAGGATCTGCTGGCCCGCGCGTTTCTGCACGAGACGGAGCACCTCTACGGACGCCTGTACATCAGCCACATCAGCGCGCTCAAGCGCG
>Ga0209810_1006369_pt1 | contig 10264 bp, 8 predicted proteins | sample Coa_R1_7_FD_187159 | JGI IMG/M metagenome (GOLD analysis project Ga0209810, IMG submission 187159) | Surface soil microbial communities from Centralia Pennsylvania, which are recovering from an underground coalmine fire - Coalmine... | ecosystem: Environmental > Terrestrial > Soil > Unclassified ...
CTTTGGTGCCAAGATAGCCGGCTTCGATAAAGAAACCTTGGCCGAAGTCATGTTGGATGGTGAAATTCCATGTGGCCGCATACGGAGTGTTGTAGAAACGATCGACGGCAAAGGTGTTAGTGATGTCCTGCGGGCTCGCGGTGAGAAAGCCCTGCTGCAAGGTCAGCGGATGGAGCAGCGTGGTGTTGATTGCATTGGAAATCGCAAAGGGCGGCTGCTGGGCAAGCTGCCGGGCGAGCCCGATATAGGCCTGCTCGTTGTAATAGATGCCATAACCGGCGCGGACGATTGTGGAATTCTTGGTCCAGGGAACGCGCCAAGCGAGGCCCACTCTTGGGCCCCAGTTGTGGTAATCGGGATTGATCAGACCGGCAGGAAATGCACCTGTGTAAGGTCCGGCGGTCGCAGGCGTGACTACAGCGACGTTGCTGAATCCGGGTGCGATGTCCAGATTTGCCATGCGCCCATATTTCTCTGTGAGGGGCGTGAAGAATTCATAGCGGATGCCAGCGATCAGGGTCAAGTTGGAACGCATCTTCCACTCGTCTTGAGCAAAGCCGACGTACTGATTCTGGAGAAAATAGTTCGCGGTCGCGCCATAGCGGATGGAGCTTGACTGGGGGAGGCCGAGGAGAAAATCGGCGAAATCATAACCTGTGCCTGGGACAGTGGTGCAGCCGAAGCCAGTCGTTGGATTGCAATTTGGGCCGGTCAAGGCGCTGGTTGCATAGCCTGTAAAGCTGAATGTTCCGCGGCCGTTTGGATCCGAGACTGTGCTTAAATCCGCGCGTGTGTATCCGCCGCCGAGGGTGATGCTGTGCGTGCCCTTCACAATGCCGATGGTTTCGGTTCCACCTTGCGTTTGATTGCGCGCGAGACTGGCCGTCGAGTCGCTTAAGGTGGAGAAATTCGTGAAATTGAGTGTGGGCGGGCCAAAATCAAGCGGATTTGTGGAAACTCCAGGAATGCCGAGTTGCTGCGCGACATCCGGCACAGTGGAGAAATACGGAGTCAGTTGTGTGACGTTGCGATTGAACCGCAGTTGCAGGGTGCTGATGCTGGTGGAAGTGAGATTGTGAAGCCACATCAGCATCACATTGGCGCCGTATCCGCTGTTGGTGTCGGAATATCCAAATGGCTGTGCAATGCTTCCGTTGCGATCTTGATATTGAAAGTTCACAAAGAGGCGGTCGATATTGGTGAGATTGCGGGAAACGTGCAGGCCGATATTGTCAGTGTTGCTGGCTTGTGCGGTTTCAAATTGATAGTTATTGGCCTGCTGGGGCTCATTCGGCAAGGGGTAGAAGCGCAACAAGCCAAGCGCAATGGGATTCAGCAGATTCGACGGGATCAGGTTACCCGGAAATGGTTGATGATTGGCTGGATTGAAGATGGTAACCGGGACATTGGTCGCAGAAGTGCCAAGGGACTGGACAGCGGAGGAAAAATCACCGGAGCGTTCGGCTTCCGTCGGTACGGTTTCTGTGAATAACTCAGGCTGACGGGCGCGGGTGCCGAAGTAGGTGAAGAAGAACTGGGTTTTGGGGCTATTGATGAGATGAGGAATGACCAACGGGCCGCCGACGATGACACTGAAACGGCTTTGGGCATAGGCAGCCTGGGGAATATCGAGGCCATTAATGGAAAAGGGCTTAGCGTTTAGGGCCGAGTTATTGAGCGTGAACGAGAGCATGCCGCGAATCTGACCGGAACGTCTGCGGTTACCGAAGACGACACCACCGGGAGGGCGTCCGCCGCGCCCGCCGGGGCCGCCGCGCATACCAGGGCCTCCTCCAGGGCCACCGCCTCGGAAGCCACCGCCACCGAAACCGCCTCCGCCGAAGCCTCCGCCGCCCATGATCATCACGGGCCCGCCGCCCGGACCCTCTCCACCGCTGAAGCCGGGGGCATTGACAGCTCCCGGTTGGTTCATCATCGCGGCCCCCATCATGAAACGCATGTCGGGTCCGGAATCCGGTTGTGCTCCTTGCGCGGTACCGGGGCTTAAGCTGCCAGATATGAGAAATGCTTCATTATCATTAGCATTTTGCGCTGTGGCCGGGCTCTGGAGAGTGAGAGTGGGCGCATTTGCGGTTTGTGTTTCCTGATCGAAATTCCCGAGATTCTCGAGATTGAGGTTGCTCTGATTGCTGCTGGCGCGGGCGGCGAACTGGCGCATGCGGGCAACCAAGGGCGACTCTTTCAGCTTCAGCTCAAAATTGACGGGACCTTTTGCGGCAGCGTAGTTCACCTCTTTCGTAAGTGGCTCAAAGCCAAACATTTCCACCGTGACAGTCCAGACGCCTGGAGAAAGAGGAGGAAATGAGTAATGGCCATCTGCATCTGTCACGGTGGAAAAGCTGCGGCTACCTTGTGTAACGGTCACGGTGGCGCCTGGGATCGGCTCGCCGGCCGATTTCACGAAACCGCTTTGGGCGAAGGCGCCAGCGGCCAGCAACAAAAGCAAGGCAGCACTTTGCAGGATAAGCTGCAGGCGTCTGCCCGCGATGGTATAGCCCCTGATTGTGAGCACTGAATTCCTGTCAGTCAAAGAATGTTCGTTGTAACGATGTATGGAAGGGAGCCGAAGGTTACCGGTGTTGGTATTCCGGGTGAGGAATCTGCTAGGTTGAAGCGAATGGCTCACGACCTGGAAAGTTTGAAGAGGGAGATCCGACAGTTTCTGAATGAGGCCGGGCTAGCCGTGTTTTACGGCCGCAAACGCTATGCCGAGTTCCCCATCTACTGGGACGTGGAACAACAGCCCGATTTCCGGCAATTCCTTGCCGTGGCGCGGAGTGCGGGCGCGAAATTGGTGGTTTTTGCCGAGGAACGATTCTCACGAGACCGGATCGAGGACGCGCTGTTCCGGCTGGAGGAATGCGAGATTCCGCAGGAGGAAGCGCGAAATCTGGAAAACCGGCTGCACCAGTTCGAGGACTATGAGGGCTTCACCTGCTCGCTTGAGCTGTCTTTTGATGTAGACAGCAGAGCTTATTTCTTCGAGGTAAGTACCGATTGGTACGATACGTTCAACCGGATTGTGGACGAAATTGACACGTTTTTCCCCAATGGGGACGAGCCGGAGGAAGACGACGAGGGTCTGATTGGAGGGTATTACTCAAAAAATTGATGTCTGAAGCGGGACTTGCGGCTCGCGAGCAAGCCTCAGCAGAGTGGGTGCTGCCCGCGGTTCTGCCTGAAGCAGTAGAAACGCTGCGGCGAGGGCTCAACCTGGAGCGTCCGGTGGCGGCTGTGCTTGCCAGCCGCGGTTATCGGGATCTGGCTGCGGCGCGGGAATTTCTATTTCCCAGCGTGGATGCATTGCACGATCCGCTTGAGATGCGGGATATGGATCGAGCGGTGGCCCGGATCCTGGATGCGGTCAGGAAGGGCGAGCGGATCCTCATCTACGGCGATTACGATGTGGATGGCGCCTGTTCCATCGTGATCTTGAAAAAGGCGATCGAAATTCTGGGCGGCCGCGCTGAGCATTACATTCCACACCGTGTACGGGAAGGCTACGGAATGCGGGCGGAGGTGATGGAGCAGGCAGCGCTCGAGGGCGTGCGCTTGATCGTGAGTGTGGATACGGGAATCCGAGCGGGCCAGGTGGTCGAAAAGGCGCATGCGGCGGGCATGGACGTGATCGTTACCGATCATCATTTGCCCGAGGCCGAGCTCCCGCCGGCGCTGGCGGTGCTCAATCCGAACCGTCCGGATTGCACCTATCCGAATAAGCACCTTTGCGGAGCAGGGGTGACGCTGAAGCTGGTGGAGGCGCTGCTTAAAGAAAGCGGCTTGGGGGAAAAGCGGCGCAGGGCGCTGCTGGCATCGTTTTTAAAGCCTGTGGCGATTGCGACGGTTGCCGATATTGTGCCGCTGACGGGCGAAAACCGGAGCATCGTGCAGCATGGGCTTTCCGGATTGCAAAGTGTGCGCAGCGCAGGATTGAAGTCGCTGCTGGCCGTTGCGGGCTTTGCAGAAGGGGAGTGCCCCTCGGCGGGGCAAGTGGCCTTCCGCATCGCGCCGCGTATCAATGCAGCGGGCCGCATGGCGACCGCCCATGAGGTTGTGGAACTGTTCCTTACCGAGGATCCGGAGCGGGCGCGCGTTTTGGCGGCTCGACTGGATGCATGGAATCGCGAACGTCAACAAGCGGAAGCGGAAATCGTAGAGACGATCTTGAAAGAGTGTGAACAGGCTCCGGAAGCGGCACAAGCGCCAGCGCTGGTCTTTGCGGGCGCAGACTGGCATCCGGGAGTCCTGGGCATCGTGGCGGGGAGACTTGCAGAGAGGTATTGCCGGCCTGTGTTTGTGCTGAGTGAGGCGGCCTCGCAGGGCGATGGCGAACGTCTGCTTTCGGGATCGGGCCGGAGCATCCCTTCCTTTCATCTTCTTGAAGCACTGGAGAGCATGTCGGAACTGTTTATCCGTTTTGGCGGGCACCGGCAGGCGGCGGGCGTGACGCTGCCTTCTGCGCATCTTGCGGAGTTCCGGCGGCGGCTGGAGCAGGTGGCCGCGGCGCGTCTTGCGCCAGGCGATCTTCGCCATCGATACGAAGTCGATGCTGTGGTCTCGTTTCCCGAGCTAAACGAACGCGCCATCCGGCAGTTGGGGTTGCTGGGCCCATTTGGATTTGGCAACCCGGTTCCCTTGCTGTATGCCTCCGAGGCGGAGGTAGCTGGTCCGGTGAAGGCGCTCAAAGAGGGCAAGCATTTCACTGTCCCGCTGCGACACCAGGGCCGCTTCCTGATTGCAAAGGCCTGGAATCTGGGCAGCCGCGCCGCCTGGCTGACGCCTGGAGCCAAGGTGGATGTGCTTTTTCAGATCGAAGAGGATGAATATTCGCGGAAGCTCGGCTATGGCTCCTGGCAGATTTCGCTGAAGGATATCCGGACTTGCGTGCATTGATTGAAGCAGCGATCCAAGCTCGCGACCGCGCTCATGCTCCCTTTTCGGGATTCCGCGTCGGTGCGGCGGTGGCAGATGAGCAGGGCCGCATCTTCACGGGATGCAATATCGAAAGCGCGAGTTATGGCCTGACCCTTTGCGCGGAACGCGTGGCGGTTTTTAAAGCCGTTTCGGAAGGGGCGGGGCGGCTGGTGTGTGTGGTTGTGGTGGCGGATACAGAGGTCCTGACGCCGCCTTGCGGCGCCTGCCGGCAGATTTTGTGGGAGTTCTGCCGGGACGCCGAACTGGTTCTGGCGAATCTGGCGGGCGCGGAGGAGCGACTGCAGGTTTCGGCGCTGCTGCCAAGGCCCTTTGATGTTTCCTTTCTCTAGGCGGTAAAAGCGCGGCCAGCCTGGCAGCGCAAGGAAGCGATTACGCTCCGTGAACGGAGGCCGATTTCGATTCGCGAATGTGTATGCCGGGGGTAGAGAGCTCGAAACCGACACGTTCCATTGCGGCCTGAATGTAGGGATTCTGCATGAACCAGCGCCAGACATTACCCGTGAGCAGATTCTCGATGCTCAACAGGGAGATCCCCACGTCGATGCCGATGACATCCTGGCTCACCCAGAGTTTTTTGCCATTCCAGTTTGGATTAAATGCATCTGCAAAGCCGTAGCGCTGGTAGATTTTTTCGCCGTACAGACTATACATCTGCCGCAGCACGGGCAGGCAGATTTCGGGAGCGAACATGAGAGAGCCGGCAGCGGCACATGGCACCAGAGTTCCGTTAATCGGACCAAGCGACGGGGGACCGCCCCAGTCGACATAGCCTTGCGGGCTGTCGGATGCGGTGATGCCCCACATATTTGGTCCGTAATCGGAGTATCTTGAGCCCAGACTGATGCAGAAGTCACGATGCGCGTAGGTGGCCACTTGCGAATTGAAATAGTAATCGATGTAGAAGGGATCGCCGTCGACCTGATGCCGGAAATCGACCCAGGCATGGGAAAACTGGTGCGTAAAGAGCGAACCGCCGCTGATGAAGGTTAAGCCTTGGTATTGGACGCGCGGCCGGGCCCAGGCATACCAACTGTCTGCCGGGATGGCGTGATGGGGCGAGCCAATGGCCAGCAGATAGAGAATGGATGCCTCGCTATAAGTCGCCCAGCGCTCCTTTAAGAACCCGGAGCCGGGCATGACTCCATGACTGAGCAAGAGCGGGCTGCCGGCAAGCATCCAGGCGAAGTCGACGCGCTCGAAGATCTGCCTGGCGAGGGTTTTGATTTCGCGGTCATTGGCAAAATAGGCCTGTGATGTGAGTACTCCGGCGAGGAACAGAGCGGTATCGATGCTCGAAATTTCAGAATCGCGGTGACGCGCGCCGGTCCGAGCATCCATGAAGTGATAGAACCAGCCGTGATCGTGGAAAGCGTGCGCCCAAAAATAGCGCAATGTGGCGGCGACGCGCGCGCGAGCCTGCTGTGGTGCAATCCATCCGTGATGAGCGCCGATGCACAGCGCGGTCAGGCCAAAGCCGGTGGCGGCGATACTACCGACCGAGCCGTCGCCTGCTCCGTTATTGCGGGCGCGATCGAGTACGATGCCGGTGTGCGGATTGGCCTGCTCCCAGAAATAGAGGAAGCATCGTTTGGCGTAATCCTGCAGGAAGAGACGTTCATCCGGTTTCAGGGTAGGGAGGACCTGCGGTGGGTGGATGGTTCTGGCGAGTGCGTTTGACCTAGCCAGCAAGGCGCCCCCGGCCGCGAGCAGAAATCCACGGCGCGAGACGCTTCCGTCTTTGCTTCTCACAGCAATCGAAAACAGATGGTTCGGTCCAGAGACTTCGAGGAAAGATCCCACCCAGGGGACGCGCACGCTGCAACAGCGGTTGCGAGTATCTCTAGAAACCTCACCTCCATTATGCAGAGTGCAATTTAGGGACCAGGGCCTCTCAACTGCGTGGAATTTGGCGTCTGTTATGCGCAGTGCGAAGGTACCGTAACGCCTAATTCGGCGGCGCTTTGCTTCAGAGCATTCCAGACCTCGTCGGGCAGCGGAATGCCTTGTGAGCGGCGTGTCTGCTCGATACGCCATTCGGGTTCCCCTGCGACCAGGACTTCTGTATATCCCTGTGCGGGAGGGGAGGATTTAAGATCGGCGATGAAACGGTCGAGCCGGCTGCGGAACTGATCGAGGGGCATAAGGTGCTCTACCTGGATGGCAAGGAACGTATGACTCACACCCACGGGTTTGCCGTGCCGCCGCATGGAGCCGACTTCACCGGCGAGCTGGCCGCCGCTGAGGACGGCGGTTAGAATTTCGACCGCTGCCGCCAGCCCGCTCCCTTTGTGTCCGGCAACCATGCCGCCGAGCGGCAGCAGAGAGCCCTGCAAGGCTTCGCGGGGATCGTTTGTCGGCCTGCCGGAGCGGTCCATTGCCCAACCATCGGGGATCGAATCCGCATTCCGGTCGATTGCAGAAAAAATCTTGTTCGCGGCTACGGCCGTGGTGGACATGTCCAGCAGCCATGGGCCTGGGACGGCGATACAGATGGGATTGGTGCCCATGCGGGGCTCACGACCCTGCCAGGGAGCGACGGTGCGCGAGGCGTTGCAAAGAACGACGGCGATGGCTCCGTGGTTGGCGATGCGAGCCCCCCAGTAAGCTGCGGCGCCAAAATGGTTCGCATGGCGGGCCACGACGAGACCGATTCCATATGTTTGCGCCAGCCGCAGCGCGTGATGGCAGCATTCAGCCGCCGTTACCTGACCGATTCCGTTTTCCGCGTCATAGACGAGGCATGCGCGATTTTCTGAGATGATCCGGCCACGCGTCGTGACATTGAGATCGCCGGCTCGAAGTTGCGCGATGTAGATGGGCAAGAGGCGAACGCCATGGGAATCGACTCCGCGAAGATTCGCTGATACGAGCGAATCCGAGGTGATGCCGGCAGCAGGCTGAGGAACACCGGCTGCCAGCAGCATGTTCTGCACAAAGTGTTTGAGGACGTCCGGACAGATTGCAGGCACTTCTTCCATCATGCGCCAAAGGCTGGTTCGAGGCGAAGTCCTTGGCTTTAAGAGTTAGCAGGCATGTGGGACGGCAAATGTGGCTTTCAACCAGGCGATTCGCTTGTCGCGCCAGCGCTTTGCCAGCGTCATCTTGGCGGAGTGGTCACCGTAAAGCCACGCAGCGGTATCGCAAAAGCTTTCGCAGACATAGTCGCGCCAGCGGCGCAGCGAGGTTAGGCCGCTCAGGCCGGAGCGCCGCTTCTCGGGAGTGAGTTTGAGTCCGGCCTTTTTGAGCTCGGAGGATTCGCCCATTTCCCCGCGTGCTCCGGAGGCGATCTCAGCGGCCAAAATATGGGAGAATTCGGCCCGTTTGCGGTTGCCGAGCCGGGCCCATGCGAAATGAAAGATCTCATGCGCGGCAATGAAATGCAAAAGGGGCTCGTTGCTGATGAGACTTTGATCAAATACAATGCGGCGCTGGCGGATGAAGCTGGCGGCATAGACGGGTATACCGCGGCCTGGGGAGGCAGGGAGTAGATGGTGGCGAGAGACGGCAAGATCGGGCAGAAACGAGATGGAGATGGGCCGGACAAGGCTGACCGGCAAAGCGCCGATCAACCGGCGTAAGCGAGCCGAAGTTCGCTTATGGATGAGTGCTTGCTGGCTTGCCGGGTGTTGCCGGAGTTGGTGACGGTGCTGACGCTGCCGGCGGCTTATTGGGAGACGGATTGGCGAGAGAAGGCGTGTTTGTAGCATTCGTCCCAAAGAAAGTGGGATCTTTTACCTGAATTTTGTATTGGTCAAAGATCTGTTTTGTGATGATTTGTGACCGGAGCTGGTCGTCAAAGGGCATTTTCGTGCGGCTGACCACTTTGAAGATATAGAAGCCGTTTGGGATGCGGACCGGGTCTGATATTTGTCCCGGCTGCAGATTGGCCAGGGCGGTCTTGATGGAGGCAGGCAGCCGGGGGTCGCTGGCATTGACGACCCCGAGATCGCCGCCGTTAGCGGCAGATGCCTGATTATCCGATTCGGTCCGGGCCAGAGTCGCGAAATCGGAGCCGGCTTTGAGCTTCTTCTCGAGATCATCGGCCTTAGCGCGCGCCTCTTCCTCGGTCCGCATGATCTTTCCGGCGGCATTCGGGGTCCCAGGCGCCGCAAACGCAACAAGAATTCCGCTGAGCCGGGTCTGCTCGAACTCTTGAGGATGCGAATCATAATATTGCTTGGCCGACTGAGCGGCGGGACTTCCCGGCGTGTTTAGGTGCTGCAAATATGCCTGGGCCAGGATCTGGTCGCGCGTGAATTGAAGGTCCTGTTTCCAAGGCGACTGGTTCTGAAGATTCTGTTGCAGGGCTTGGTTTGAGAGCTGATTGATCAGATACATGCGCTCGAGCACAGACTCCAGATTGCCGCTCGGTCTCTGGTTGTCTGGAATCTCTTTGAGCAGATTGAGGGCCTGTTCAGCGGTAAGGGGAGTGCCATCGATGGTGGCCACGACGCGCTTAGGGTCTTGCTGTGCGATCTTTTCTGCAGCTTGGAGGCCCGAGTTCGACTGAGATGCCGGACGAGCCAGGCTCGGAGAGGCAGTAGTTTGCGACCAGAGAGCAGAGCCAGAAAGCACAAAAAGGGCGAGAATACAGCGTTTCATTCAGGATTTTCTTCACTCTAGCACGGCGGGCACATAGGAGGGGTTTGATGCTGCCCAACCGGAGGGTAAGAGAGCCCCCGGCTACTGCACAGCGGCTCTTTTGAGGCTGGCTGCGGACTTGGCTTTAGCCGCGTCGCTAACCTGGATGTTGTTGATCACTTGAACGGCGCCGGCAGCCTTGGCCATTCGCGTGGCCGATCCTTTGTGCTGGACGACATTGGTGGTTCCCTCCCAGGTCACCACGCCACGCTGCACATGGAAGCGAAAGCCGTCCTTGCCGATTTTCGATTTAGCGAGCTTGGCCCGAAGCGTGGCTTCGATTTGGGCATCACTGGGTGTTGCGGTGCGCCGTTCAGTGGCCGAGGAGGCATGGCTTGCGGCCGGGATGCAGACCGGAAGCCCCAGGATCAGGGCCAAAAGCGGAATGGTGAGGCGTCTGGCGAAGTGGGAAGGCATGATCTCTATCTCTCGTATGGAAAAGTGGGTGCGGATGCGGAAAAGTCGCGCAAATTATGACGCGCTATAGGTTACACTGAGTGAGAGCCGTAGCCACCCTAGCTCAGTTGGTAGAGCGGCTGATTCGTAATCAGCAGGTCGCCGGTTCGATCCCGGCGGGTGGCTCCAAACGTACCCCCGTGTTCAGCCCGCGCAAGGTAATCTGAATCCCCAACTCGGGAGCAAGAGTCCGCTTTCGCGTTTCGGCAGG
>Ga0209810_1006373_pt1 | contig 10263 bp, 8 predicted proteins | sample Coa_R1_7_FD_187159 | JGI IMG/M metagenome (GOLD analysis project Ga0209810, IMG submission 187159) | Surface soil microbial communities from Centralia Pennsylvania, which are recovering from an underground coalmine fire - Coalmine... | ecosystem: Environmental > Terrestrial > Soil > Unclassified ...
CGTCGTGCTTTTTCCCGGCATGGTACTGCCCCTGCACATCTTTGAGCCGCGCTACCGGCAAATGATCGCTGATTGCCAGCGACAGGAGCTTGAGTTCGGCGTGGTGCTGGTGCAGGCGGAAAGCACATTTATGCGCGAAGAACCCCATGCCATTGGCACGATGGCAGCGATTCGCGATCTGGACCGGCTGGAAGATGGCCGCCTCAATGTCATTGCGATAGGGACGAACCGCTTCCGCATTCTCAGCCAGCACCGCAAAAAGCCCTATCTTTCCGGTCTGGTGGAATTCTACGAAGATATCGGCGAACCGCTTGAAGACCTGCTCTTCGTGGATAAACAGGCTCGCTCGCTGTTCTCTGACTACATCGACCTGCTGCTGAAGGCCGCAGACGAGAAGAATGTGAAGGCAGAGCTTCCCGCTGATCCGGAGGCCCTCTCGTACTTTATCGCCTACTTCCTGGACCTGGAGCGGGAGCAGCAGCAGCACTTTTTAGAGCTGACTTCAACGCTGCAACGCCTGAAAGAGGAGATTGCCATTCTACGCCGTGAAGTGCCTTTTCTGCGGCAGATTCTCTCGAAACAGGTACCGAAGAACCGCAGCATACTCAACTAGAGGCGAATCACGATCAACTCCTGCTGCTTGAGCCGGTAGAGCGAGTTGCAGACCTCTTCGACGCTGCGTTTCGTCAGTTGAGCGAGGTTGGCGATGGTGCGGCGTCCGTCAATCAGCAGGTAGATGGTGCGGTCGTAGCGAGGGATTTGCGCAATGGGGTAATTGCGTCCAGTGGGAGTAAGTGATGCAATAGCCATTTCGAGCGCCAGCCTGGGGATGGGTTCGTCAAAGAGCAGGGTGCTGCTATATTCAGCAGGTGAATACTTCGTTGCTGCTGTAACGGGAGGAGGTGTGTTGGGTTGCAAGGTCGCTTCGCCTGAAGGTCGCGTGTTATAGACTCCTGCCTGGTCGCGTACCGTCTCCGGCGAAACTCTGGGGAGCGGGCGTGTGACGGTGGGGGGGAAAGCAGGCGTAGTGCGAGATGTCTCTGCTGATGGCGCGTTGCCATTCGGTGACGGCGGAGTCTGGGGCGCGGGAAGTCGCGGAGTGGGTTCGATAGCCTGGAAGGTGAAATAAATCATGCCCCAGCCATGCAACCGCGAGAGGGCGGAGCGGCTTGCTCGCTCTTCGCGCCCCCCCTGCTGTATCTGCACGGGTTCTCCCAGATCAATAGTGATGCGGGCCGCTTCCCTGTATGGTTCTGAAACTCGTCGAATGGTCAGTAGCCCGCTGAGGCGATACTGCTTCAGCAGATTCATAACGTCTGTGAGCGAGGCCGCTGAATACACGCGATTGTTTTGCAAAGTATACCTCTTTTTCCACCTCGGACGGGTTCCCAGACCTTTTAGTCATGTAAAGTTCTCTATTGTAACAGGTGGTGATATGTTCTATCAGCCTGCTTGTGCTGGCATTGTACGCACTACGAACACAAGAGTCAAGAGTCCATGCGAAGGAGCAGCCAGAATAGCTAGTGGCGGGGGATGAAATACAGGAATTCTCATACGTGACGCTAAAAGCGCGCAAACGACAGGAGGAAACTTATGACGGAATACGCAAACTTCCGCCAGCGTTTAGATAGCGTCCTGCGCACGCTCAACGTAAAGCAGGTGCAGGAATTTCTTATAGCCGAAAATCAATGGCAGCCAGGTCAGCCCGCAAATCCAGAGTATGCCATGTGGATGATGATAGCGGGCAGCCCCACGCTCAGCGACCTGCATGCTCAGGCCCGCGAGTGGTTAGTATCGCATGGTTACGAATCGGAGGCGAAAGCTGTGTTGAGTCGCGGCACTAAGCAGGGGACAAAACCGGGCAAGGGAAAGTCGAGTCCTGACTCTCAATCACATGCACAGCAACGTCGGCAATTTCCGAGAGGGAAGAAACAGTATTGAGCGTAGATAAGCATTCGCCTTTGAAGTTGCCTGTAGCAATGCGCGGGTGTGGAAACTATGAGCGGCTGCATCGTGTTCAACTCTCTACCGTTTGTGCCTTACCCAGCAATTGCGTGAAAGCCTCACCCAGCAGCGTCTCGATATACGGCGTGACCGACCAGAAGCGTTTCAGTTCGAGATATTCTTGCACGTACCTGGCGCGCTCTTTGCTGACCTGTTCGCGTTTGACGGCGCGGATCATCAGGTTTTTGTCGGTGTGTTCGGGGGAGATGAATTCGATGACGTCGGTTTTGTAGCCGAGGATGCGCAGGGCGAGGGCGCGGAAGGTGTCGGTGAGCATGTCGGCCAGGCGCTGCTTGAGGATGCCGTGCTGCATGACGGGGCCGAAGGGAGCGACGGCTTGCAATTGCTGGTTGAGGTGATGGTGGCAGCAGGGAGCGCAGAGGATGAGGCGGGAGCGTGAACGGATGCCCTGCGCAATGGCCTCGTCGGTGGCAGTATCGCAGGCGTGCAGGGCCAGGATGATGTCAGGGCGAGCAATGGGCTGGTAGTCGATGATGGTGGACTGGCGGAAACAGGCGTCGGTGAAGCCAAGTTGCTCGCTGTGCGCGTTGTCCTTCTCGATCAGCGTGCCGTTGACATCCACACCCTCAAGATGGGTCGGGATGCCGAGAATGTCGTGCAGGTAGTGGTAGGTTGCCAGTGAGAGGTAGGCTGAACCGCAGCCGCAGTCGAGAATGTTGACCGGCGACGAAGACTTCTTGAAGCGTTCCAGTTCGCCCGTATGGATCAGCAGTTTCAGAAATTCGTTGACCTGGGAAAACTTGTCCTGCATGCTGGGCAAAACTTTCCCCTGCTCATCCATTACGCCGATGGTCTGCAAAAACGTGTCTGGCAAGTCGGCGGGCAGGGGCAGATTCTTGCTCAGGTCGTGAGCAAGCGCCGGTTCTGCCTGTGTCGCGGTGGTTGAGCGATGTACGAGGGGGAAGCCGTTTTTCTTAATCTGCACCACCACTTCTTCGCCCGTCGTCTGCACGCGAATGCTGGTGAAGTGCAAGGCCAGCAACTCGTCGATTTTTGATTCGGCCCCGGCTCCCCGGTAGTTTCTGGTGATGTCCTGACGTGCGGTGAAGTAGGAGAATTGCAGGAAGTGTTCGCCTTTGAGCAGAATCGGGCGCACAATCACCTGTCGCCAGGGTAAAACGCCCTCGCGTATCTTGCCCTTTGCGGTGAGCCGCACAAATGACGCCTCGTCCAGCACGAGGCGTTTGATCTGTTCCCGGTAATCTTGAGCCATAGTGATAAAACGTTTTTGTTGCGATAGGCCCTGTCCCCAGGCCAGCCGTGCAGGCTAGCCATGCAAGCCACCCGCCAGGGGTGGCCCCGGAGGCGTTCAAGGCCGCCGTGCAGCCAGCGGCAAGGGATGGACGACGGCGTTCAAGGCCGCCGTGCAGGCCACCCGCAAGGGGTGGCCCTACTATATACGAAGGCTTCCCACGTTCCACGAGATGGTCGTGTAGAGTAGGGCCATCCCCGTAAGCGTTAACTGAAGGCGGTCGCAGGCCACCCGCAAGGGGTGGCCCTACTAGAGACGACCCCTCCACAAGCGGCACGACCGCATCGTGTATAGTAGGGCCACCCCTTGCGGGTGGCCTGGGCGGGGGCCTTCCGTGAACGCCATCGGGGCCACCCCTTGCGGGTGGCCTGCGTGGCGCTCGCACGGGCTTAAGTTAACGCCATCGGGGCCACCCCTTGCGGGTGGCCTGGGCGGGGCCGTGAACGCCATCGGGGCCATCCCTTGCCGCTGGCCTGACACGGTGTTAGACTGAAACTTACTTCTCGCTTTCCTTCTTGTACTTTGCGATGATTTCCTGCTGGATATTGGCAGGAACTTCTTCGTACTGGTAGAACTCCATCGTGAAGGAGCCGCGTCCCTGCGTGATCGAGCGTAGGTCGGTGGCGTAGTGGAGCATTTCGGCCTGTGGGATGTTCGCGGTGATCTGCTGCATGCCGTTGCCGACCGGGTTCATACCCAGGACGCGCCCGCGCTTGGTGTTGATGTCGCTCATCACGTCGCCCATATTTGCTTCGGGGACGGTAATGGTGACGGTCATCACGGGTTCCAGGATGGTCGGGCTGGCCTGCGGCACCGCCTCCTGCATGCCGAGCGAGGCCGCGATTTCAAAGGACTGCGCCGAGGAGTCCACCGGGTGATATTTGCCGTCCACGAGGGCGACTTTGACGTAGACCATCGGGTTGCCAGAGATGAAGCCACGCTTCAGCGCCTCGCGCACGCCCTTTTCGACACCAGGGATGAACTGGCCGGGGACGACGCCGCCGACGATTCTGTCCTCGAAGACGAAGGTTTCTTCGCCATCACGTGGCAGCGGCTCGATCTCTAGCCAGACATCGCCGAACTGGCCGTGACCACCGCTCTGCCGCTTGTGGCGGCCCTGCGCTTTCGCCTTCTTACGAATGGTTTCACGGTAGGAGATGCGCGGTTCGCGTATCTCGAGGTCAACGCCATACTTGCGCTTGATGCCTTCGACGACGATTTGCAGGTGCGACTCGCCCATGCCGGAGAGCAGCACATCGCCGGTTTCTGCGTCTCGGCTCACACGCAGCGTGCGATCTTCCTCAACCACACGCGCCAGGGCGTTACTCATCTTATCCAGGTCGGACTGGCTCTTCGGGAAGACGGCCACCGAGTAGCAGGGTTCCGGGAAATTAATCGGCTCCAGCGGCGTGGTTGCCTCTTTGTTGCTGGTGAGGGTATCACCGGTGTGGGTGTTGGAAAGTTTGGCGACGGCCCCGATATCACCGGCAGGAATTTCTGTCGCCGGTTCCTGCGTCTTGCCGCGCGGCGTAATCAACTGGCCCATGCGTTCGTCGCTTCTGGTCTGTACGTTGTAGACGTGTGTATCCGGTTTGAGCGTGCCGGTGTAGACGCGGAAGGTTGAAATGGTACCCACCTGTTGTGCTGCCGTCTTGAAGACGAAGAGGGAGAGGTTGCCTTCAAACGCCTGCGCGTCCTCTGGCACGCTTTCCGCCGCGCTTGGCAGATAATCGACGATGGCATCGAGCAGCGTCTGCACGCCGATATTTTTGCTGCCCGCCGCACACAGGACGGGGACGAGCTGGCCGCTGCGCGTGCCGAGTTTGACGACCGAGAGGATTTCCTCGTCGCTGAGTTCTTCTCCTTCCAGAAATTTCTCCATGATCGTGTCATCGCTTTCGACGGCAGACTCGATCAATTGCTCGCGGTAAGTGCTGATTCTGTCTTGCAGCTCGGCAGAAACGGGAATTTCCTGGGCTTTGTTGCCCTCGAAGGTGTAGGCTTTTTGCGTGACAAGATCAACGACGCCGCGAAATGCTGCCTGCTCGCCGACAGGGATTTGCAGTGGGACCACCTTGAGGCCAAACTGCTTGCGCAGGGAATCGAGGGCCTGATCAAACGAGGTATTTTCACGATCAAGCTTGTTGATGACGACCATACGCGGCAGGTTGCGCTCATCGGCGTATTGCCAGGTCAGTTCGGTGCCGACTTCGACACCCTTTTCCGCCGTGACCACTACCAGCGCGGCATCGGCCACCCGCAGCCCGGCCTTGACTTCGCCCACGAAATCGGCGTATCCAGGGGTGTCAATGAAATTAATTTTCGTGTTCTTCCATTCAACCGGCAGTACCTTCGCGTTGAGTGACATGCGCCGTTTCAGTTCATCGGGATCGAAGTCGGAGACTGAGCTGCCGTCATCTACCTTGCCCTGGCGCGTAACTGCGCCGCTATCGTAAAGCGCCGCGTCCACCAGCGATGTTTTGCCTGCTCCAACATGGGAAATCAACGCCACGTTACGAATCTGTTCCGCCCTGTAAACTTTCATAAACCCTGATAATCCTCCTGAGTTTCTATGCGAGAGGGAATCTCCTCCTCTTCATCATGTCATTTCAATCCCAATCGGGATGGCAAGCCCTTGCAGACTCGGAATTTCCCTGTACTCCCGCGTGAGTGGGTGGTTCGGACCAGTGAAAACTGTGCAATGCACCTGTTCATATGTAGTCGGTATGCTGAGACTCCCCCGCTTAGAAAGCAGGAGGTTCTAGCCAACGTGCTCCCCCTTCTCTGCTGCCCTGGGGACAACACAGCTCTTGAGGGCTGCTGGTTCGACTTCTGGGCAGACGCGCTCGGACACGGGACATACCCATGCTTTGGGGGAGAGCTTCCCCCGCATTCGCGCGTTGCATGACATCCTCCATTGCTGCCCGCAAGCGCGTCTCCGCACTCTCCCAGTCCTGCCGGGCAATGGAGGGGCGTAATATTTTCACATCAAGATGGCAGGCCAGAAACGCCGAATAGAGATCCCGCTGTACCGGCCCAATGCCGCAGGAACACTGATGCCAGCGTTCGGAAAGCTTTTTCCTGGCGTAGCTGCCACAGCCATGACAGTATTGCGACAATCTGGTGCTACCAGTGGGAACTTCATGCAGGATGCCGCCAGTTCTTTCAACCGTGCGTTTCAATAGCCCTCTGAACATCCCTGGGGCATGAGCCCCCACACTTTTGCCATACTGTTTCTGCCAGGCTTTATAAGAGACTTTCTCTGTGATGATGGTATTGCCTGTTCGGACAATTTCATGCACCAGACGGCCATGCAGGCTCTTGCGATGAGCCGCCAGCTTGCGTTCTTGAGAAGCCAGACGCCTTCGAGTGACCGTATAACCCCGGCTGTCTTTCCAGGACAGTGTACCCTTTTTCACACATCCTTTGGCATCATAATTCTCTGGATTATTGACCCGCCGTTGTCGGTCGAGCTTGCGCTGCAGGCGGCGTTTCTTGTGCTTCTGTGTCTGGAGTTCACTACAGAAGGAGAGCAATCGCGCCCGGCCCGTCTGCGGCACAATGGCGATAGTAGAAGGCCCAAAATCAAGGCCAATCGTTGCCGTTCCCACGTGATGCTTTGGCTTCTGATAGGGAATGCCCTCCAGGACAAGCTGAGCGTAGTAGCGATAGCCCTCCCCATCAGCGCCCTGGGCTTGTGGGCTAGAGGCGCGACGGCGAAGGAGTCGCACGTACTTGATACGCTGGTCAAGTCCATGTTTCACAACCGGATCATTCCAATCAATGAGCGCAGGGAGGCGATCTTGCTGGAAGACGAGGTAGCCCGCACTCCCTTCTTCTGGAACTTGGAGGATGAAACGCAAGCCTTGTTGGTTGGTCTTGCCCTCCATACTGTCTAGTCCACGGCCCCGGCTCTTGAACCTCACTTTCCTGGCTTGCCCGAGACATACCCGATTAGCCGCTTGATAGGCACGAGTCGCGAGCTTCTGGGCTGTATTACTGTCAATGTGATTGGCAATCCAGGCAGTTCTGGCACGGGTTGCAAAGGCATGAAGAGCATACTCCGAAAAACTGTATTCCTCACGCAGTTGTGAGAAGAGAGCAGAACGCTCCTGTTTTTGCGTCCCAGGGATGCGGCGAACCTGTTGCCAGCGAGGATCCTCGCGCATCCGCTGCAAGCGTTTCATGGCCTGTCCCGGGAGCGCATTGTAGAGACAGCGTGCCGCTTCAAAATGCGCCCGCAAGCGTTTCGCCTGCTGCTGATTGACCTGCAAGGGCAATTCCAACAGGAAGGTGGGCGTTTTGCTCTTCTTCATCCTTTATTTGCTTTCGGTGCCTGTTCGAGGGCTTGTTCTACTAACCACAAGACCTCTTTGTTAAAGGAGCGTTTATGCCCGGCTGCTGCCTGGCGCACACGCATCAGCAGATCAAGTGGGAAGTAGATCGACATCTTTTGTTGCTTCTCTTTGTTCTCTGTACTCATAGAGGTATAATAGCGTGATGTTAACGCTATGTCAAGCCTCAACCTCCCCAATTCCAAATAAGGAGGGGCGCATTTCTCCCCTGCCTGAATGATGGGAGCTACCTGCGCCAGTTTTCTGTGTAGTATAACAGTAATGAGCATTTTATTCAACAGCAGTTCGCGGCAGTTTGCAGCAATTTCATAGCCGCGCGGATAAGTCGTCTGCAACGAGGAAAGTGAGGGTTTGCATGGTTTCACTGCCGAAAGCCATTACCTTTGATTGTTATGGCACGCTGATCGATTGGGAAAGCGAAATCCAGCAGTTTTTCCGGCAGCGACTGGCGGCAAAGCAGGTTGAGGGCGTTGATGCACGCGCTTTGCAACGCTACTGGGAAGAGATACAGTTTGGCTACATCCAGCAGCAGTACCGTCCCTATCGCCAGGTGCTGCGTGACACGGTGCGCATGGCTTTCGAGGCCTTCCACCTGCCATACGACGAGGCCGATGTTGAGGAATTTGCGCAGTCGATGGGTAAATGGAAGCCGTTTCCAGATACGCGGGAAGCCATTCTTGCATTACAGCAGTTCGTCAAAGTGGCGCTTATTACCAATACCGATGATGCCATCATACGAGAAACGGAGCAAACCATCGGCGTGCAATTTGACGAGATCATTACCGCGCAGCAGGCTGGCGCTTACAAGCCGAGCCATAAAGGCTTTCTGCTGGCCCGCGAGCGCCTTGGCCTGACCGTTTCTGAGATCTGGCATGCCGGTTTTGGCTTCAAATACGATATCGTTCCCGCCACTGAACTGGGGTATACAACGGTCTGGGTCAATCGCCAGGGTGAGGCGCGCCCGCTGGATGTGAAAGAGACGTTCATGGTAGGTGATATGCAAACGCTGGCCTATCTGGTAAAGGGCGTGGCGGTTTCCATGTAAAAAGAGAATGGATGAGAGAAGGAGTGTCCAGATGCCTGACATGAGGCATATTGTTCTTCACTCTTCCTGCTGATATACTGAGACAGGTATTTCGCGAGGCGAACCATTAGATAAGAAGGGGGCAAGTATATGCCAGTAGATATCAGCGACATTGAGAACATCATTGAACAGGAAAACAGATGGCGGCAGACGCAGACGATTAATTTGATTGCCAGCGAGAATACGCCGAGCGAGGCGGTGCGCCGCGTGCAGGTCTCCGATTTTATGGGACGCTACGCCGAGGGGCATCCCAACGTGGGCGAGCAGGTCAACCGCTACTATCAGGGGACACGCTACATCGATGAGATCGAGAGCATGGCCGAGAGGGAAGTGAAGGAGTTGTTCCACGCGCGGCAGGCCGATGTGCGCCCGATCAGCGGCAACGCGGCCAATACGGCCATTGCCCTGGGCTGGCTGCGCGGTGGCGATACCGTCATTGCCAACTCGACCGACGCGGGTGGGCATATCAGTCACGGGCCGGTGGGCGTGCTGGGGCGGCGCATTCAGGTGCGGGGCCAGTCCCTGCGGATGGGCGCGCCCAACTCGGTTAACCTGCACTATCTCCCGCTCACCGAAGATCACTACCACGTTGATGCGCAGAAGACGATTGAACTGATCGAGCAGGTCTCGCCGCAACTGGTGGTGATGGGCAAGAGCCTGTTTCTTTTCCCCGAACCGGTGGCGGAAGTGGCCGCGTTCCTGAAGACGAAGAATATTCCCCTGCTCTACGATGCCGCGCATGTGCTGGGCCTCATCGCGGGCGGGCAATTTCAGTCTCCTTTAGAGGAAGGCGCGACGTGGATGACGGGAAGCACGCACAAGACCTTCCCTGGCCCGCAGCGCGGCATCATCCTGGCGAATCTGGACGAAGAGGGCGAGAAAAAATACTGGCCAGCCGCTGATCGCGGCGTCTTCCCCGGCTCCTCCAGCAACCATCACCTGAACACGCTGCCCGCGCTCGTCGTGGCCACACGCGAAATGCAACGCTACGGTCGCGAGTACGCGGCGCAGATTGTGCGCAACGCCCAGGCGCTGGGCCGCGCGCTCGATGAGCTTGGCACACCCGTCGAGGCGCGCGAATCTGGCTACACGCAGAGCCACATGATCGCGGTAAACGTGGCCGAATGGGGCGGCGGCGTCGAGGTCGCTAAACGCCTGGAAGCTAACGATATCATCGTCAACTACAACATGCTGCCCGGTGATACGGAGCCGCGCAACCCCTCCGGCCTGCGCATCGGCGTTCCTGAAATGACCCGCTTCGGCATGGACGAACGCGCCATGGGCGAACTGGCCCAGCTCATGCACGATGCCATTCGCGGCAAAAACGTCAAAGAGCAGGTTCACGCCCTGCGCAGCCGCTATCTGGAGATGAAATACGTCTGATAGCAGAAATTACAGCAAAAGCGCGAACAGAAACGGGAATGGGGCAAATGCGAGGAGAGTTTGTACCTTTGCCCTATTCCCGTTTTCTGCAAAAGAAAAGGATATTTTGAAGAACATCAGGATTCTTAGTCGCAAGAGATGGCCCGACTATACACGAGCTACAC
>Ga0209810_1006374_pt1 | contig 10263 bp, 9 predicted proteins | sample Coa_R1_7_FD_187159 | JGI IMG/M metagenome (GOLD analysis project Ga0209810, IMG submission 187159) | Surface soil microbial communities from Centralia Pennsylvania, which are recovering from an underground coalmine fire - Coalmine... | ecosystem: Environmental > Terrestrial > Soil > Unclassified ...
GCCTCGACGGACAAAGACCTGGACATGGCTTCTTTCTTCTTCACTGAGGCTCATTGGAGCGGTTCGTCCCATCTGTTCTTCTCCTTTTTGTCCTCAGTCTACCACAAAAACCCAATTGGACTAACTACTAGCGCAGTTGTGGTAAAATAGGCGATGAATATTGCTTTTTTCTGAAACAAAAAGCGAGCGTAAGAGATGTATAAACATGTTCCAACAGATACACCATCGGCGCAGAAGGTCTGGATGATACGGCTCCTGCTGGTAATGGCAATGTTCTGTCTCATCCTGCCCGGTATGGCTTTCGGCAGCCTGACCGGCTACGCTTCCGGTCCCGGCGGCAACGTCTCGGACCCGTTAGTGCGCGCCGTTGATATCGCCGAACCGGCAGTTGTGCGCATTTTCACCGTTGTCAATTCAACGCTGACGGTTCATTTCTCTTCTACCAGCAATGTCACCTTCCCGCAGCAGAGTAACGCTGTCTATCAACTGGAATTTTCCGGCACGGGAACGTTTATCAGCGCGCATGGCGATATCCTGACCGCCGATCATGTGATCAATCCGCCGCAGGACGATATGACTTCGTTTCTTGACCAGACGGCGGCTCCCGATGTTGCCACCTATATCAACCAGAATCTCAAACCGTCACAGCCGGTCACAGCCGACCAGGTATCGCAGGAGCTGCAAAGCGGGCAGCTTGCTTCAACCCCGCAATACAATACGCCCACCAGCCAGGTCTTCCTGAGTACCAGTTTCACCGGCCCGTTAACCGCGTCGGATTTGAATAGCGTTCCAGCGCAGTATCAGGCCCGCGTCGATAAGATCGAGCAGGAGAGCGCGGTCAACCAGCAGGATGTGGCGATTGTCCACGTGAGCAATATGGATGACATGCCGAGCGTGCAGCTTGGCGATTCGTCCAATGTGCAGCAGCAGGATACGCTCACTATTATTGGCTTTCCCGGCAACGGAGATGTGAGCAACGCGCCGAATGACCTGCTCACCTCATCGGTGAACCAGATTATGGTCAGTTCTATCAAGACAACCAGCACCGGCGCGCCGGTGATTCAGGTGGGCGGCAATGTGGAACACGGCGACAGCGGTGGCCCGGCGCTCGATAGCAGCGGCACAGTCGTCGGCATTGTCAGCTTCGCTCTGGCGACAGATAGCCCCGGCGGCACCAGTTTCCTGCAGGCCAGTAACAGCGCGCGCACCCTTGTACAGGCGCAGCATCTGGATACCACGCCCGGCTCACTGGAACGCGCCTGGACGCAGGCTTTCAATGATTATGCATCTACGCAGGCAGGCCACTGGCACAAAGCTGCCTCCGAGTTCGCGGCCATCGCTGCGAGCTACCCGCTCTTCAAGGGCATTACCCCGTACCTGAACTACGCGCGGACGCAGGCGCAGCACGAGTCGGTGCAGCCGACCGGCACACCGACCTCTACCTCCACACCCGCCGCGCAGGGCAATAGCTTGAGCGCCTATGCCGTGATGATCGGCGCCATCGCGCTGCTCGTGTTGCTGGTGGTGCTGCTCTTCGCGGTCATCTTCAGAAGAGGACGCCGCAAGAAAGTGGTGCCAGCTACGAAGGTAAGCCAGGTACCACCGGCGGCGCTGCCATCACAGGCTTCAGGGTCGCCATCGTCGCGCCCAGCGGCACCAGCAGACTCATTGAGCGATGCGATGTCGGCCTTTGGCGCACCCGCCCGTGTCCCGCCTGCGCAGGCGGGGCAGTCTGTGCCGTTAAGCGGCTCATCTGGCTCGCTGCGCCCCTGGCCCTGCGGCCACCTGAACCGGTCAAACGCTCGCTTCTGTAGCGTCTGCGGCGAGCCTGCTCCCCCGGCTCAATCGCAGCCGCCGACCATCAGACGCTACGAACAATAAAACACACGATACCGCTAGAAAGCCAGGCGTATGATCCAGAAAGTTTCACGTGGCACCATTTTCCCGCGTGAAGATGGGAAAATCATTGACGAACACTTCGGCGTCCTCAATACCCTTGAGGACGCCTTCAGCCTTGCCCACATGCACGCGCCCCCGGCCTGGCGCGAACCGGCTCAGATTGCGGCATTCGATGAAATTGTAATCGGCGTGCAGGGGACGCTGGCGATTGAGGCCGACGGGGAGCGAGTCGAAGTCCACCCCGGCGAAAGCTGCCGCGTCGAGCGCGGTACGCGGGTCATCTACAGCAATGCCAGCGAGGATTCCCCCTGCGAATACTGGTCCCTCTGCCTCCCGGCCTTCAGACCCGAACGCACAGAGATGGATGTGTAAGCAACAGCAAAAGAGCCAGGGCGCAGGCAAGCTGACGCCCCTACCAACTACGAATTATGCGGCTGACTCGTGATTGGTAGGGGCGTCAGCTTGCCTGCGCCCTGGCCCACCCACCTGACCCTATCCATCATCGCTTGCTATTTCCACCGCAGGGGAATGTTTCACGTGAAACATTGCTGTTATGCGCCCATAATGTTGTAGCCAGCGTCGACGAAGAGGATATCGCCGGTGACGCCGCTGGCGAGCGAGCTACAGAGGAAGAGAGCGGCATCACCTACCTCGCTCTGCTCGATGTTGCGGCGCAGGGGCGCGGTCAGGCCCATGTGATCGCGCATGGTGGTGAAGCCGGAGACGCCGCGCGCGGCCAGCGTGTTGAGCGGCCCGGCGGAGATGGCATTGACACGAATATTGACCTCGCCCAGCTCGTAGGCCAGGAAGCGCACAATACATTCCAGCGCAGCCTTCGCCACCGCCATCACATTATATTTCGGCATGACGCGCTCGCTGGCCATGTAGGTCATGGTGACAATGGAGCCACCGCCACGCGCCTGCATTAAGGGTTTGGCGCGCTGCGCCATCGCCAGCAATGAGTAGGCGCTGATATCCAGAGCGGTGGTAAAGTCGGAGCGTGTAGTCTCCAGGAATGCGCCCTCCATCGCCTGTTTGGGCGCAAAGGCGACGGAGTGAATGAGGATATCGAGTCCGCCACCGAAGGCTTCGCCCACCTCTTTAAAGACGGTATCCAGTTGCTCGTCGTTCTGCACGTCACAGGGCAGCACCAGCGTGCCGGGAATGGTCGCCGCCAGGTCGCGCACGTATTTCTCCATACGATCCTGGTAGGTCAGCGCCAGCCGCGCCCCCTCTTTCGCCAGCGCCTGCGCGATAGCCCAGGCAATGGAGCGATGGTTGGCAACACCAAAAATAAGAGCGGTTTTTCCTTCTAGCAGGGGCATAAGACAACACTCCTTCTCACTTCTATTTAACGTTCGATGGGATAGCGGCGGCTCATCCAGCCGTTCATCCCGTTCGCCAGATTGTACACCTTTTTCAGGCCCGCGACCAGCGCAATTTCAGAGGCCGAGGCGCTGCGCTGCCCGGCGGCGCAGACAAAAATCACATCCTCGTCCGGCGACAGGTTCAATTCCTTGAGAGCCTTGCCAAACGAGTATATGCCGTTGAGCGGAACCAGCGTAGCCTGGGCAATATGCCCGTAGGCCCATTCTTCCGGCTGCCGCACATCGATGACCCGCGCCCCCGCTTCAATCATCCGTTTCGCCTCGTCGGTGCCAATGGTTGTATATGGAACTTCCTCTTCCAGATCCTGATTATTGTACGCCATCCTGAGACTCCTTCGCTTGTGTTTCCGTTTCATACTGCTCCAACCAGATGCGCCCCAGCAGCGTTGGTGTAATTACATATTCGTCACCCACAAACGCCATCGTGAGCAGTCCCTGATCTTCCATTTCGCGGAAATCGTCTGTCACCAGATAATATTTCGACAGCATGCGTGATACGTCGCTCTCCGGCAACTGCTTCCAGGTCCGCAACACTCGCAGCACCGCCGCATATTTCGGGCTGCTGTCGTCAATCGCTCGCATCACTGACTCCTTGCCTGCGCTGGCATTCACCATCACCACCTGCCGCTTCTCATTTCATGGATACAGTGTAGCAAATCCGTATCTGTAGAGCAAGGGAATCACAGGGCAATCTGCGCCTGTGCAGAGAAGCCGCAAAATTGCTTCTCGACTAGAGCGGTGAGATGTGCTATAACGAAGGGGAAATTTCAGCGGCGTGAAGGAGAGTCTACAGTGATAACAGAGCCATCTCAACCACAGATTTCGGCAGACCTGGTTATGCGCAATATCGGGCAACTGGTAACGGTTGCGCAACAGCCCATTGCGGGGGCAAGCGGCCCGCTACAGATTATTCCAGACGCGGCGCTGGCTACCCATCATGGCGTGATTGTCTGGATTGGTTCGGACGACGAAGCCGAGCCGATCTTCGAGCATCATACCGGCGCTCCAAAGCAGGAAATTGTTGTGGTCGACGCGCAGAAAAAAGTGGTGACGCCCGGCCTTGTCGATTCACACACGCACCTGGTCTTCGCGGGCGACCGCGCGGAAGAATTTCACCTGCGTCGCAGCGGCGTAAGCTATGGCGAGTTGCTGGCAAAGGGCATGGGCATCCTCTCCACAGTCAAAGAGACGCGCGCTGCCGCCACCGATACGCTGATGGAACTGGCACAGGCACGGCTTGATATTATGCGCAGCTGTGGCACGACGACAGTTGAGGTCAAGAGCGGCTACGGTCTGGACAAGGTTACGGAAGAGACCTGCCTGCGCATCATCAATAATTTGAATGCGCTGGAAGAGAGTAGCATGCAATCTTATAGCCGTATCCGGCTCGTCCCCACCTTTCTCGGCGCGCACACGCTGCCGCCGGAATACCGCGAGCGGCGCGAGGCATATGTCGACCTGCTGGTCGAAGAGATGCTGCCCTCGTTCGTTGGCCTTGCGCGCTTCTGCGATGTCTTCTGCGAGCAGGGGGCCTTCACGCTGGAAGAGAGCCGCCGCATTCTGACGCGCGCGAAAGAACTGGGCTATCAGCTCAAACTGCACGCGGACCAGCTCAGTCCATCGGGCGGCGCGCGGCTGGCGGCGGAGCTGGGCGCGACCTCCGCCGATCACCTGGATTACGCCGACGATGCCGACCTGCAGGCCATGCGCGAGGCAGGCGTCGTGGCAACGCTGCTGCCGGGCTGCTCCTACACCCTGCGCACGCCATATCCTTCGGCGCGCCGCTTCCTCGATGCCGGTCTGCATGTCGCTCTGGCCACCGACTTCAACCCCGGCACTTCCTATACCGAGAACATGCAGACCATCCTGGGCCTGGCGATGTCCGCGATGGGCATGTCGCTTGAAGAAGCCCTGATAGCGGCCACCATCAATGGCGCGCGCGCCCTCGGCCTGCAAGATATCGCGGGCAGCATCGAGATCGGCAAACGCTGCGAACTGGCCCTCTGGTCCATCCGCGATTACCGCGAGATCGGCTACCATTTCGGCGTCAACCTGGTGCAATCTACCTTCGTCCAACACTAATCTCCCTGCCGGCGCCGGGATGAAAATGTTTCACGTGAAACATTACTCGTTCATTATGCCATCTACGGCAGAGTAGATAGAACAAGTGTGAGGATGTTTCACGTGAAACGTTTTCTGGCATCAAAGCAATCGATAAAAATGTTTCACGTGAAACATCCTCACACTGCGAATCAGGCAATGGTTTCACCGGTGTGCAATCAGGAGAAGGTTTCATACCATGCAATCAACGTTCGAGAGCGAAAACGCCTTTGTTGTTGATCTATTGACCACGCTGCGTCACGAAAAGTTCAGCCTGAAAGCGTGGGGACGTTTCTTTGCACGTTCATGGCGGATGTCGTGGCAGACGGCGCAGATTTACCCCACACTCACACATTCATGGGCGCGCGTGACCCTGCTTATCGGCTCACTGGCCCTCGCCATCATTGCCGCCAGTATCTTCTTCGAGGGCGGCGCAAGCACGCTGCGGCTCCTGCCCGCATTCCTCTTCTGCGTAGCATGGCAGCAAAGCGATCTCTTCTGGCATCTAGGTCTGAATCGACAGAACAGGGCCGCACCACCTGTCCTGCGGAGCGACGGCGAAGCATCTCTTTGCCCATCATCTGCCAGAGCTACAGATGCTTCGCCGTCGCTCCGCAGGACAGGTTCAGGACAGGAACGGGGACGACAGACACTGTTATTGCCGACCGTAGGCATTGCCAGTACCCTCACCTGGCTGCGTGGACTGGCGGCATGTTATCTGATCGGTCGGCTCGTTGGGGGGCTGGCTACATCTGATGGGCTGGCGCTACTCGTCTTTCTTGTCGGCATCATCACTGATATTCTTGATGGGCAGGTGGCGCGGCACACGCATACTTGCAGCAAACTGGGGCAGATAGCAGATGGCGAGGCCGATTTTTGCCTCTACCTGTCGATCACGCTGATCTTGATTCAGAATAGTGTCTTGCCGCTCTGGCTTGGCCTCTTCATGCTGCTGCGTTTCTGCATTCCCCTGCTGGCCGCGCTGGGCAGCTACTTCCTGTTGGCGCGCCCGGTGCGCTTCGGCTCGACATCCTGGGGCAAATATGCCGGGCTGGCGCAATGCCTCTACCTCTTGCTGCTGCTCGCGCCACCTCAACTCGCACCCCTCACTCGCCTCGCTAATCTTCCTCTGCTCATCATCACCCTCGCCCTGCTCATCATTGCTCCTGGCGCGCAGATCGTGGCGAATGTACGAGCTGAAAAATGAGGATTGCCGGAGAATGTTTCACGTGAAACATTCTCTTGCTCATTCAGGATATCCAGCCGGACGGGGAATGTTTCACGTGAAACATTCCCTTCGCGCGCTTATCGTCTATGGTACAATGGAACCAATCGAGAGAGGCAGTGTAGCCAGAAAGGGAGAACTTCAGCGATGAAGATGGTATATAGCAATGCAAAGCAGGAACAGACACCGGATCATGTGACGATCGATGGAGGGGCACTTTCGCGGGCGCAGGTGCTGGCCGTTGCGCGCCAGTACGCGCCTGTGACGCTGGACAGCGCATCGATCAAGCAAATCGCGGCGGCGCGGGCGGTGATCGATACGATTGCCGCCGAGGAGCGTAAGGTCTATGGCGTCACTACCGGCTTCGGACACTTGAGCAAGGTACGTATTCCACACAACGAACTGGAAGAGTTGCAACACAATTTGATACGCAGCCACGCGGCAGGAGTAGGCGAGCCTTTGAGCGAGGAGGTGGTGCGCGCCATGCTGCTGCTGCTGGCGGCCAGCCTCGCGCGCGGCAATTCGGGCGTGCGCGTCGAGGTGGTGCAAACGCTGATCGCGCTGCTGAACGCCCATATCTGCCCGCTCATTCCGTCGCGCGGCTCCGTCGGGGCCAGCGGCGATCTTGCCCCACTGGCTCACCTGGCGCTTGTGCTGATCGGCGAGGGCGAGGCCATCTATCAGGGGAGGCGCGTGAGTGGCTTGCAGGCATTGCAGGAGGCCGGGATTGCGCCGCTGCACCTGGCAGCCAAAGAGGGCCTTGCCCTCATCAACGGCACGCACCTGATGGAGGCCATCGCTGTGCTGGCGCTGGCCGATGCCGAGACGACGCTCTACACGGCTGAGGTGGCCTGCGCCATGAGCATCGAGGGCTTGATGGGCAGTCACGTGCCGCTGGATGCGCGCATTCACCGGCGGCGCGGGCAGGCAGGGCAGCAGGTCAGTGCAGAACGCCTGCGCAGGCTGGTGAGCGGCAGCGAGATTAACCGCAGCCACCAGAATTGCGCGCGCGTGCAGGATCCCTACACGCTGCGCTGTGCCCCACAGGTCTTCGGGGCCGTGCGCGACGCCCTGTCTTACTGCGCCGATGTCTTTGAGCGCGAACTGGACGCCGTGACCGATAACCCGCTGGTCTTTCCAGAAGATGGCGACGTGCTGAGCGGCGGCAATTTTCACGGCCAGCCCCTGGCGCTGGCACTCGATATGCTGGCCATTGCCCTGGCGCAACTCGCCAGCTTCTCTGAACGGCGCATCTACAACCTGCTGGGGCCGCACGATTGGGATGAAGGCGGCGCGCCCCTCTTCCTGACACCCAACCCCGGCCTCAACTCCGGCTTCATGATTACGCAGTACGCGGCAGCCGCGCTCGTTAACGAAATCAAGATACTCGCGCATCCGGCCAGCATCGATTCAATTCCCACCTCGGCGGGCATGGAAGACTTTGTCAGCATGGGCGCGACCAGCGCGCTCAAAGCCCTGCGCATCCTGGAACAGGCGCAGCAGGTCATCGCCATCGAACTGCTCTGCGCCGCGCAAATGCTGGAATTTCGTAAGCCGCTCAAACCCGGTGAGGGGGTACAGCGCGCCTACGATCTCGTGCGCTCCTACGTTCCCGGACTCGAAGCCGACCGCGTGCTGGCCCCCGATATCGCCACACTGGCCGCCGCCGTAAAGTCCGGCGTTTTTGCCAGTCTTGAATAGAAATGTTTCACGTGAAACATTTTTATACCAGTCTTCAGCAAGCGTCTTTTGCTATGGGCATGTTTCCAGACAATGTTTCATGTGAAACATTTTTCCTCTCACCTGCGTGCAATAAAAGGGAAAAGGTAGAGGTGAGACAACAATGTTTCACGTGAAACATTGTTGTCTCAGCTATTTGCAGATTGACGGATGTCAAACGGTGGACAGCCGGTTTGATTCCATTTGCTCGATATGCTACACTTCGTAGTAAGGACTGATCAACGGGGATCGGTTCCTGGAAAGAGTTCATGCGCCGTGTGAGCGCACACGAAGGGAGTAATACAGGTGATTACCCACAATGTTTCCGTGGACTCGCCCAACTCTTCCGGTACCAGTACCACTTCATTACCTTCACTTCAAGAACAGTACCAGCAACTTCAGCAGCTTCGCCACGAACTCCATCTGCGCTATCGCCCGATTTTACAGCAGGGGGCGGGGCCTATTCGCGTCATGGCGCGTATGGTAGGGGAGCTTGAACAAAGGTGTCGCGCCCTGAACATCTCCGAAGAGGTCATCCAGGCAGGGATCGTGAATCGCACGATCGGCGATGTCAACCTGCGTAAGGTGGTGGAATGTGTGGGGGAAGTGGAAGGCCCGGACGATTATCGTATGCTCGCCGAGGAACTGGGCGTCGCGCTGCCAGGCGAAAATATCAATGGCTACGTTGCCCCCGGCGAAACTTACCTCTGGCTGCGCAATCAGATGACCGAGTGTGAGCGGCTTATCCTGGCGCAGGGATTCGATATTCGCGTCTATGATCTGCTCGGTATCGGCAACCCTGTCCTGCGCAGCTGGCTGGCGGAAGAAATGCAATCCTGGGGCCTCTCCGTTGGTACCGGCCAGGTCTATCTGGGACTGGGCGCGATGGATGCCATCGATAAAACGCTGCGCGGCTTGCGCCAGCTTTACCGCGAGCAGGGAATTGCACAGTTTGCCGTCCTCTTTCCCGCGCCCGGCTTCAACGTCCCTGAATTGCAGGCGCTTTCCTACGGCTACCGCCTGCACCGTTTACAAACGCGGCCTGAAGATCGCTTCAAACTTACCGCCGCACAACTCGATCAGGCGCTGGACGAGGCCCCCGATATCCGTCTCGTCTACCTCACCGTCACCAATAATCCCACTACCTTCGCCTATACACCGGACGAACTGAATGAGATTCACGCTGTGATCGAGCGGCATCGTCAGGCGGGACACAATGTGATGTTGCTGGCCGACCTTGCCTATATCGGCACCGGCAAACCGGAGGAAGACCAGGCGCGCATGGCAACTTTCACCCCGGAAAGCGCGACCCGCCATACCATCTTTATCAGCAGCCTCTCCAAGACGCACACCCTTACGGGCGACCGCTTTGGCTGGGTCACCGTCGGCGATGCCACGCTGGCCCCCGCCATTACGCCCGGTTGGTCCAACAGCATGGCCTCGATGCCAGCCGAATGGCAACTGCGTTTCATGGCCTACATCCGTCTCATGCGCGCGCGCCCCTGGCTCGCGGAGAAACTGCGCCGTTTCTATCGCCTGCGCCGTACCCGCTTTATCAAGCAGTTACAGCGTATCGACGCGGAACAGCACCTCTTTGAACACATCTACATCGACGACGACGCCACCGTCTATAACTGGAGCCAGTTGCGCCCGGGCGAAGACGCCTTCTCGCTCTTCGAGAAGACCGGCATCGCCGGTGTCCCCGGCTCCGGCTTTGGCTACAGCGACGATTACGTCCGCTTCTCCATTGGCGTCATCCCCATCACCGATTAACTGCATTGCTCGCAAACAGGTCATGCGGAGCGGGAACGAAGCATCTGCGTGGGCTACCCTGAGCCAGGGGTTGCCCTGAATGCTTCGCTGCCGCTCCGCATGACACCTCCACGATTCTTTCTCATAGCAGGACATAGTCTGAGGCGGCAAACTTGACCA
>Ga0209810_1006378_pt1 | contig 10256 bp, 5 predicted proteins | sample Coa_R1_7_FD_187159 | JGI IMG/M metagenome (GOLD analysis project Ga0209810, IMG submission 187159) | Surface soil microbial communities from Centralia Pennsylvania, which are recovering from an underground coalmine fire - Coalmine... | ecosystem: Environmental > Terrestrial > Soil > Unclassified ...
CGCCAGCGGGAAGGCGTCATCCAAAAGGATGTCGGTGACCGCACGGGAATCGCCGGTGGAAACAGCCTCGGCAGGATCGGTGTACGAGGCCGCGGCGGCTGCGTCCTCCAGCCGCCGGCGCGCATCCGTCTCGGCCTGGATGGCAGTATCCCGTACCGCTCGCTGGGCCGGCGTCGGCAGCTTCACGAACGGCGGAGTAGTGCTCACGTTGCCATCCAGGGGCGGATCCGCGGAGCTGAGAAAGAAGGCGTACAGCGAGTAGTATTCCCGCATCGAGAGCGGATCGAACTTGTGGTCGTGACAGACCGCACACCCGGCGGTCAATCCTAGCCAGGTTTGCACGGCCGTGCTGGTCCGATCAACCGTGTTGCGAAAGATCCATTCTGTCTCAATCGCTCCTCCTTCGCCGGTCGTCACGCCACAGCGATTGAAACCCGTGGCGGTCAACTGATCCAAGGTCGGGTTCGGGAGCAGATCTCCGGCAAGCTGCCAGACGGTGAATTTGTCGAACGGCAGGTTCTCGTTAAACGCCTTGACGACCCAGTCGCGGTAAGCCCACATCAGCCGTTCGTTGTCCAGGTGCAGACCATGAGTGTCCGCATATCGGGCCACGTCCAGCCAATGCCGGGCCATCTCCTCGCCGAACCGCGGCGAGGCCATGTAGCGGTCAACCATCCGCTCGTAGGCGTGCGGCGACGTGTCGGCGAGGAAAGCGTCCACCTCCTTTACCGCCGGCGGAAGACCGGTCAGGGCAAACGATACTCGGCGGACAAGTGTCGGTCGGTCCGCTTCCGGCCGCGGCGTCAGAGCGAGTTGCCGCATCCGGTCGAGAAGGAAGCCGTCGATGGGCGTGCGCGCCCCGGCGACCACTGGCACGGCGGGTCGGTTGATCGGCTCAAACGACCAGTGTTTTTGGTAAGGCGCCCCTTGAACAATCCAGCGCCGAATAATGTCCTTCTGAGCAGCGGTGAGCCGCTTGCCGGTGTGCGGCGGAGGCATCACCTCTTCCTCGTCCTCGGCGTTGATCCGCGTCCAGACAGCGCTGGCCTGCGGATCGCCAGGCTTGATCGGCACTCTTCCCTTGCGTGCGGCGAACGCTCCCTCGGGCACGTCGAGCCGGAGCCGAGCCTTCCGAGCCTTGGCGTCAAACCCGTGGCAGGCGAAACAGTTGTCGGCCAAGATTGGCCGCACGTCGCGGTTGAACTGGACCGGCGCGCCGGCGGAAGCCCGGCCGGCGGCGGAGAGAAGGAGCAGTGCGAGGAAAGAATGTTTCATGAACGGGTGTCTCTGACATTCGCCGCCCGACCTCAGAGGACCGAGCGAGAACAGGAGTCACGGAGGGCGGGCTGAAATTTCGTGTAATTGTATCACGAATAGACTTGAAGTACAGACTCGTGCAAACCCAGCCTCGTTTCATTTCGCATCAGCCAGCGCGATTGCGGCGGCACACTAGTGGTCCATTGTAGCTGGTCTGTTGAGTAGGTCCGGCGAGCCGAGCCGGACGGGAGTGCCGCTCGGCTCGCTGTTGAGTAGGTGCCGCGAGCCGAGCCGGACGGCAGTGCCGCTCGGCTCGCGGCACCTACTTGAGACTTCAGCTACAATGAACCACTAGCACCGAGGAGCTGCGGTTTCTTGGCTGAGTTAAGAGGAAACTTGCCGTGCTGTGCCAGCCGCCCCTAACATAATCGAGCCTTTCGACGCGAGAGATTCCCGTCTGCTCCTGGTCTGGCGGGTCTTTCGAGCGGCAATAAAATCGTAAAGAGCCACATAGACAGTGGCTCGCCCCCCAACGATAATAACTCGGCCAACCTCGCCTTCCTCAACCTGCCAACCTCGATCCGCCGATGAACCAAAGATTCCGGCCTCTCTCTATTTTCTGTCTCGCCTTCTCTACGGCCCTGACAGCTGCGCCGCCCGCCGTTGCCGATGACACCGAGGTTACCTTCGAGCAGCATGTCCGACCCATCTTCAAGGTCTACTGTCTGGACTGTCACGGCGGCGGCGAGAAGGTGAAAGGCAAACTCGATCTGCGTCTACGTCGTTTCGCCGTTCGCGGCGGAAAGAGCGGCCCGGCACTCCTTCCCGGCGATGCCGCAAGCAGCCGGCTGCTGAAGCGCCTCAAAGCCGGCGAGATGCCGCCTGGAGAGAAAAAGGTGCCGGCCGAGCAAATCGCTGTCCTCGAACGCTGGATCGCCGCCGGAGCGCCGGCACGGCGCGACGAACCCGCCACGCTTCCGCCGGGCATCGACATCACCCCCGAGGAACGCGCCTACTGGTTCTACCAGCCGATTCGCCGCGTCGAACCGCCGCAGTTTCCTGCCGCCGATCGCGTCCGCACGCCCATTGACGCCTTTGTGCTGGCCAAGCTCCGCGCTGGGGGGCTGAGCTTCAACGCCGATGCTGACAGGCGGACCCTCCTGCGCCGCGCCAGTCTCGATCTGATCGGCTTACCGCCGACGCAACGGGAGATCGATCAATTCCTCGCGGATCCGTCCGAGAATGCTTACGAGCGGATGATTGATCGCCTGCTCGCCAGCCCGCACTATGGCGAACGGTGGGGGCAGCACTGGCTCGATGTCGTCGGCTACGCCGACTCCAACGGCGATGGCGCCCAAGACACGCCGCGGCCCTACGCCTGGAAATATCGCGATTACGTCATCCGTTCTCTCAACGCCGATAAGCCACTCGACCGCTTCCTGATCGAGCAACTGGCCGGCGATGAGCTGGTGCCGCGACCGTGGACCAATCTGAAGCCGGAACAGATCAAATTGCTGACCGCGACGGGCTTTCTACGGACGGCCCCCGACGGCACCAGCAGCGGCGGCAGCGCCGAGGCCCAACAGCAGGTTGCCGATACCCTCAAAATCGTCAGCTCGTCGCTCTTGGGCCTGACGGTCGGCTGCGCGCAGTGTCACGATCATAAGTATGACCCTATCCCTCAAGCCGACTACTATCGACTGCGTGCGGTGTTCGAGCCGGCTTTCGATCCGGCGCACCTCCGTCGTCCCGCGCAGCGGCTGGTATCGCTGTATCGGGAGTCCGATCGCCGTCGTGCCGCCGCCGTCGATGCCGAAGTTGGCCGCATGCAGATGGAGTATAATGCCAAGCAACAGCAGTACGTCCGCGCGGCGTTTGAGAAGGAGCTGGCAAAGTTTGCCGAGAGCGAGCGCGCCAAGCTCCGCGCCGCCTTCCAGACGCCGGCAGCCAAACGCACGCCCGAGCAGAAACAGCTCGTCGTCGTCAATCCGAAACTCAACATCGATCCGGGAGTGCTCTATCAGTACAACCAAGCGGCGGCGGATGAGCTGAAAAAAATGCAGGAGAAAATCCAGGCCAAACGAGCAGAAAAGCCGACTGAGGATTTCCTCGCCGTCCTCAGCGAAGAGCCGGGGAATATTCCGACTACCCACATTTTTTATCGCGGCGATCCGCGTCAGCCCACAACGGAAGTGCAACCGGGCGATCTGACGATTGCCGCCCCCGACGGCGCGCGGCTGGAGATTCCCGTTAAGGATAGCACGCGACCGACCTCCGGCCGACGCTTGGCCTATGCCAAGCACTTGACCAGCGGCCGGCATCCGCTGCTTGGACGCGTGCTGGTCAACCGCATCTGGCTGCACCACTTTGGCCGCGGCATCGTCGATACACCCGGCGATTTTGGGCTGCTCGGCCAACGTCCTACCCATCCGGAGTTGCTCGACTGGCTTGCCAGCGAGCTGGTCCGCCAGGGTTGGAGCCTGAAACGCATGCACAAGATCATCCTGTGTTCCACCGTGTATCGCCAATCATCGCGGCGCGATCCGTCCAAAGATGCCCTCGATACGGCCAACGCCCTGTATGGCCGTTATGCCCTGCGGCGGCTGGAGGCCGAGACGCTGCGTGATCGCATGTTGGCCACGTCCGGTCAGTTGGATCGCAGCTTGTTCGGCCCGCCCGTGCCGGTAGCCGCCGACAGAGTCGGTCAGGTCATCGCCCCGGACAACAAGCCGCGCCGCAGTATCTATGTGCAAGTCCGCCGCAGCAAGCCGGTGGCGTTTCTGACGACGTTCGACGCGCCCAGCGGCGAACTCAACTGCCCCCGCCGCATCTCCAGCACAGCTGCCCCGCAGGCGCTCATGCTGATGAACAGCCCGTTCGTCCTGGGACAAGCCCGCCGCTTCGCCCAGCGGCTACTGCGCGAGGTTTCGTCGTCGGACGGCGAGGAATCGACGCGGCGTGATCGCCGGTTGGCGCTGGCCTGGCAGTTGGCCTATCAGCGACCCATCGAACCGGACGAGTTAGCCTCCGCTCGCCGCTTTTTCGATCGCCAACGCGCCCACCATCCGCCTCCCAAGGACAAAAGCGATCCTGAATTGCCCCTATGGACCGATCTGTGCCAGCAGCTTCTTTCCTCCAACGAGTTTCTCTATGTGGACTGATTCATACCTTCCGACCCGGCGTGAATTGCTCTGCCGCTCGGCCTTCGGCATCGGCGCCTTTGCTCTGGCGCACCTGCTCCAGCGCGACAATGCCCTCGCCGACGTTCCCAAGAAACCCGGCGAGAACCTGCCGCTGGACCTCAAAGCGCGGCAGCCGCACTTCACCGCCAAGGCAACGGCGATGATTTCGCTGTTCATGCACGGCGGGCCGTCGCACGTCGATCTGCTCGACCCGAAGCCGGAATTGAGCAAGCACCACGGCAAAGACTATTCCGGCGACGTTGTGTTCAGCTTTGTCAACCGGGCAAGCAAGAAGCTATTCGGCAGTCCCTTCCGGTTCAGCAGCCACGGACGCTGCGGCACCGAAGTCTCGGAGCTGCTGCCGCACACCGCCGGCATCGTCGATGACATTTGCGTGCTTCGTTCGATGCATACCGGCCATAACGGCCATGAGGTATCGATTCGCTATTTCCACGGCGGCATAGCGGGCGTGCTGGGACGGCCGACGATGGGCAGCTGGATCGTCTACGGACTGGGCAGCCCGTCTCAGGAATTGCCCGCCTACATGGTGCTGTCCGATCCGGGCGGCCCTCCGGTCGATGGCACGCATAACTGGTCCAGCGGGTTTCTGCCTCCGCTGTACCAGGGAACCGTGCTGCGGCCGCAGGAGCCGCGCATCCTCAACCTCGATCCGCCGCCGCACCTGCGCGGCCAAGCGCAGCAGCAAAACCTCGACTTCCTGGCCGAGTTGAATCGCCGGCACCTGGACCGCCATCCCGGCGAGATGGACCTGGAAACGCGCATCGGCAGCTACGAGTTGGCTGCGGCCATGCAGACTGCCGCCAAGGAAGCGCTGGACATCTCCCAGGAACCGGCGTACATTCACCGGCTGTATGGCATCGATCGCGAGCCGACGCGCTCCTACGGCACGCGCTGCTTGATCGCTCGGCGTCTGGTCGAGCGTGGCGTGCGTTTCGTGCAGTTGTTCCTCAGTAACCAACCCTGGGACAACCACACCAATATCGGCAAGACTCTGCCGGACATCTGCCGCCGCACCGATCAGCCTGCGGCGGCGCTGGTCCGAGACCTGAAACAACGCGGCCTCTTGGAGACGACGCTCGTTCACTGGGGCGGCGAGATTGGCCGCTTGCCGGTGTGCGAGGGCGAATTGGACGCCCAGGCCGGCCGCGATCATAACGGCCAGGGCTTCTCGATCTGGCTGGCCGGCGGCGGCATCCAAGGCGGTATGGTCTATGGCGCCACCGACGAAGTCGGTCACAGAGCCGCCGTCAACGTCGTCACCCCCAACGATTACCAGGCAACCATTCTGCACCTGCTCGGACTGGATCACACCAAGCTCGTCTATCAAAGCAACGGCCGCGAGCAGCGTCTGATCGATAACCGGCCGGCGCGAGTAATCAAAGAGATCCTGGCCTGACCCACCGATCCAAGAGGCGAGCGGGGCGTGTTAACGCCCCGCTCGCCCGTTTTTGAAACTACTGGCAAGATACCCTGTCACTGAGCTGAGAATTGCAACTGGGCTAACGAATAAGCAGTGCCACAATCGACGCACGCAACTCGATTTCATGGCTCTCGCCGCTATTTTTCGGCAGGTGTGAAGCCGGATTTGACAAGCTCCTTGTATCCCGCTTTCAGCGGGCGAACGTCATAGCCGTTCTTTTTCAAGATATCGGCGGCCTGGAGACAGCGCACGCCCGAGGCGCAGTGACAGTAGATCACCTTGTCCTTGGGCAACAGGCGATCCAACTCGTCGGCCTTGACGCCGCGGCGCAGGGCGCTCAGGGCGAGGAACGTGGCATCGCGGAGATGGCCTTGCTCCCATTCGGCTTTCTCGCGGACATCGAGCAGCACAGCCTTGTTTTCGGCGACGGCTTTTTTGACGGTATCAAGGGAATCTTTGGTGTGTTCCGCCGCCACGCCGGGCGCTGCGACGCAGATGATTCCCATGAGGAACAACAAGCTCCACAAACGCCGAATTGGAAAAGGAATCGTCATCGCCTCTCCCTTCGTATTGCTCTCAATGATCTCGTAGCGCCGGGTCTCCGAAGGTTACTCTATTGGTAGCAGCCTTAACCGCCGAGCAGCGGCCCCTTCGGATAAACTTCAATCGCCGAGCCGACGGCGAAAATCGTGGAGATCGGCGTCGCCTTGCTCAAGAACTCCCATTGGGGGCCATAGACCCCGGCCCAGCCCATCTCAATGTGGTATGACAAGACCGGGCACACCTCCCAAAGCGGATGCGTCACCTCATAGCGAAGCGTCTGTCCGCGGCGCGTTCGGCCATAGCCCCAGTGATGCTCCTTGAAGAAATGCTCGTCGCTGGCCGGTCCCGGCACGAAGGCAGGTTTGCGGCCGCTGACGCGCAGCCGTTGCTCGCGTCCGGCCCAGGTCAGGCGATATTCCATCGTTCGCCTCTCATCGTCTTCCTGACAATGGCTTGTCAGCGGCGCGACGCAATACGGTTCATTGTAGATCGCTCGCGCAATCCAGGCGACGAGGCGCTTGGAGACGATCTCGCGCACGAATACCACGCCGCGGTCGCTGCCGTGCCGCACATAGAAACGCAAATTCAGCTCGGGGAAATTTCGATAGCCCGGCCACGGCACTCCGAAGACGCGCGTATTGAGGAATAGGAAGGCGACCAGGCTGACGAAGGCGTCGCCATTACGTGTGTCCAATTCGAGTCCCGCCGGCAGGTGTTCTTGGAGCAAAGACGGCGGTACAGCGTAGGTGGCCAGAAAGAGGTTACGCCACTCAGCGGTCAGAAAAGGGCGTTTCATGTAGGGTCTCCGTGCGCGTGAATATAGCGGACCGCATTTCTAACCGCAAGAAGGAGAAATTCATCACAAAGGAGGGATCGGGAAGATAATGAATTGTCTGGCAACGATTTTGCTTTTCTTCTGCCTGTTCTTTTCGTTTGCTTATCCGTTTTGCGGTCGGTAGACTCATCGTTTATGGCCGACGTAACGCAGATTCTGAGCGCGATCGAGCAGGGCGATTCGCGCGCCGCCGAGCAGCTCTTGCCGCTGGTCTACGATGAGCTGCGCAAATTGGCGGCACAGAAGCTGGCGCAGGAAAAGCCAGGCCAGACGCTCGAAGCCACGGCGCTGGTGCATGAAGCCTATGTGCGGCTGGTAGACGCGGCCCAGGCTCAGCACTGGAATAGCCGTGGACATTTCTTTGCGGCGGCGGCGGAGGCGATGCGACGCATCCTGGTGGATAACGCTCGCAGCAAGCACAGCCTGAAGCGGGGAGCCGGTCGATCTCGGCAGCCGCTCGACGAAGCTATCCTGGTTGCGCCGAGGATGAATGAGGACATTCTGGCTGTCAATGAAGCGCTGGACCGGCTGGCAGCGGTTGACCCCGAAGCGGCGAATTTGGTCAAGTTGCGCTTCTTCGCCGGCCTGACTTCCGAACAGGCGGCTCAGGCACTGGACATCTCTGCTCGAACCGCTGATCGTATCTGGCGTTATGCTCGGGCCTTTCTGCTCAAAGAGCTGAAAGACGAGAGTGTCTGATCGATTGCTGTGTCTCCGTTTGATGAATTTCCATTTTTTTGGCGGAACTTGCGGCTGGATTCCGCACTGAAGAATGGACGCGCAGCCCGCCTCGACGGCGAGGAGAAGCATCATGAGTGAACGGGACATCTTTGATGCCGCTCTGGCAATCGACGACTTAGCGGAGCGTGCCGCCTACCTGGATCGTGTCTGTGAAGGGGACGCGGAGCTGCGCAAGCATATCGACGAGCTGCTGAGCGTCCTCAGTCAGGTAGGGAGTTTCCTGGAACAACCTGCCGTCGCCCTGGAGGCCACCGTCGATGATCCGATCAGCGAGCGTCCCGGCACGGTAATTGGGTCATATAAGTTGATGGAACAGATCGGCGAAGGCGGCATGGGATTGGTCTTCGTAGCTGAGCAGCAGCAACCCGTCCGCCGAAAGGTTGCTCTCAAAGTAATCAAACCGGGGATGGATACCCGCCAGGTCGTCGCCCGCTTCGAGGCCGAGCGGCAGGCGCTGGCATTGATGGATCACCCCAACATCGCCAAGGTCCTCGATGGAGGCACAACCGGCAGTGGCCGGCCCTACTTCGTCATGGAGTTGGTCAAGGGCGTGCCCATCACCGAATACTGCGATCAAAATCAGGTGCCGATCCGCCAGCGGCTGGAATTGTTCGTATCGGTCTGTCAGGCGGTGCAACATGCGCATCAGAAGGGGATCATCCACCGCGATCTCAAGCCGAGCAATGTGCTGGTGGTCTCCCACGATGGTACGCCGGTGGTCAAAGTGATTGATTTCGGCGTGGCCAAGGCGATTGGCCAGCAGTTGACCGACAAGACCATCTACACGCAATTCTCCCAGCTGATCGGCACGCCGTTGTACATGTCTCCGGAGCAGGCGGGGCAGAGTGGACTCGATGTGGACACCCGCAGCGACATCTACTCACTGGGAGTGCTGCTGTACGAGCTGCTGACAGGGACGACTCCGTTCGATAAAGAGCGGCTGCGCGAGGTGGGTTATGACGAGATGCGTCGCATCATCCGTGAGGAGGAGCCGCCCAAGCCCAGTACACGCCTTAGCACGCTGGGGCAGGTGGCGGCCACTATCTCGACGCAGCGCCAGAGCGAGCCGAAGCAGTTGCGCCGGCTGATCCGGGGCGAGTTGGACTGGATCGTCATGAAGGCGTTGGAGAAGGACCGTAACCGCCGCTATGAGACGGCCAACGGCTTGGCGATGGACGTGCAACGCTACTTGCACGATGAGCCGGTGATGGCATGCCCGCCGTCGGCGGCATACCGATTTCGGAAGTTCGCTCGCCGCAACCAAGTGGCGCTGTGGACGACCGGCTTGGTGGCGGCCGCGCTGTTGATCGGTACGGCCGTCAGCATTTGGCAGGCGGTCGAAGCCAACGCCGCACGCACACTGGCCGGAGAGCTCCTGGAGAACGAGAAGAACGCCCGCAGCGAGGCGGATCGCCATGCCGAACAGGAGCGCGACGCCCGGAATGAGACGGAAGTCAGCCTCTATCTCCAGACCCTCGCTCGCGTGCAGCGCGAGCGGGAGGCCGGCAACGTCGGTCTGGCGGAACAGCTGCTCGATGACCCGCGCTGGCAGAAGTTCCGCGGTTGGGAATGGCACTACCTCAAGCGGCTGCGCTACGGTCAGCGCGGCCCCCTCCACCATACCAGCTGCATGTGGGGCCTGGCGCTCAGTCCCGACGGCCGCTTGCTGGCGGCAGGTGGCAGCGACGGGATTGTGAAGCTCTGGAATACCCAGACCTGGGAGGTGGTCCGTTACTTCCAGACCTCCGGGATGAAGGTCCAGCGGCTGGCCTTCGGACCCGGCAGCCGGCAGCTGGCCGCACCGTGCTGCGACTACGGGATAGTGAAGATCTGGGATGTAGCGACCAGCATGAGCCGGACCCTAGAACACGGCAACGAGCAGGTGGGCAGCGTGGTCTTCAGTCCCGATGGCCGCTGGATCGCCTCGGGAGGGAGTAAGTCTGTCAAGATTTGGGATATGGCCACCGGCCGGACGCTGCGGACGCTGCCCGGCGCTGAGGCTGCCGCCCGGAGCATGGCGCTCAGTCCCGACGGCCGGCTCCTGGCGGTCGCGAACAGAGACCAGACGATCAGACTTTGGGACACGGTCGGCTGGACAGAACGCCGCCCGCTCGGGCCTCATGCGACGCCGGTGCTGGGCCTGGCGTTCCGTGCCGACGGAGCCCAGCTGGCCGCCGCCTGTGGCATGTTGCTTTGGAGGGGGAGCGAGGGGGAAGTAAAGATCTGGGATGTGGCGACCGGACAAGAGGTCCGCAGG
>Ga0209810_1006379_pt1 | contig 10256 bp, 9 predicted proteins | sample Coa_R1_7_FD_187159 | JGI IMG/M metagenome (GOLD analysis project Ga0209810, IMG submission 187159) | Surface soil microbial communities from Centralia Pennsylvania, which are recovering from an underground coalmine fire - Coalmine... | ecosystem: Environmental > Terrestrial > Soil > Unclassified ...
CTGGGCCCTGCTCGTCCTCTTCCGCCGGCGGATGGGCCGGTTCGGGCTGGCGGAGACGGCGAGGAGCTTCGTGTTCGTCGGTGTCTCGTCGGCCGTGCTCGCGGCGGTGGCGTGGTGGGGCTGGCACCTCGTCGACGCGGCGCTCGGCCGCTCGCTGCCGGCCCAGATCACCTCCCTCGGGCTCGGGCTGCTGCTCGGCTACGCGGCCTTCTTCGCCGCCGCACGGCTGCTCGGAGTGCGCGAGCTCGAGACCCTCGCGCGTCTCCGGCGCACTGTTCGCGCCTGAGCTTCGGCCGCGGTCCGCGGCGCCGGCGCGCGGCGCACCCCTCGGCTCCGAGCGGCGCCGAGCTCGCCCGGCCCCGCACACCGCACGCCTGCGATCCCGACGCGTCCGGGGTGCACTCGAATTGCCGGGAAGTTGCGACAGCGGCGCCAACCCGACGGCACGGATTCGCCGGTAGCCTCGGCAGCGAGGGCGGAGGGGACGACAGCCCCACCCGGGTGGGGGTCTGCGCTCGGAACCGTCCGAAGCGGCCAAGGTCGGCGGGAGGGGGTGGCCAGTACCATCGCCGCTCGTGGAACAGGCCCGGATCCGCAACTTCTCGATCATCGCGCACATCGACCACGGCAAGTCGACGCTCGCCGACCGGATCCTCGAGCTGACGGAGACCGTCTCGGCGCGCGAGATGCGCGACCAGCTCCTCGACTCGATGGAGCTCGAGCGGGAGCGGGGGATCACGATCAAGGCCCAGGCCGTGCGCGTCGCGTGGAAGGGCCACGAGCTGAACCTGATCGACACGCCGGGCCACGTCGACTTCACGTACGAGGTGTCGCGCTCCCTGCAGGCCTGCGAAGGCGCCGTGCTCGTCGTCGACGCGGCACAGGGCGTGGAGGCGCAGACGCTCGCGAACGCCTACCTGGCGATCGAGAACGGGCTCGAGGTCGTCCCCGTGGCGAACAAGATCGACCTTCCCCAGGCCGACCCCGACGCGACCGCGGTCGAGGTCGCCGACCTGCTCGGCGACGACCCGACGCAGGTGCTCCGCATCTCGGCCAAGACCGGCGACGGCGTCGCCGCCGTGCTCGATGCGGTCGTGGAGCGCGTCCCCCCGCCGGCCGGCGACCCGGACGCGCCGCCACGCGCGCTCGTCTTCGACTCCTCGTACGACCAGTACCGGGGCGTCGTGGCGTTCGTGCGGGTCGTCGACGGCTCCTTCTCCCGGCGGGAGCCGCTCCGCGCCATGGCCACCGGCACCCGCTTCGATGCCGAGGAGCTCGGCTTCTTCTCCCCGACCATGACGCCGGTCGACTCGCTCTCGGCCGGCGAGGTGGGCTACGTCGTGACGGGCCTCAAGGACGTCTCTCGTCTCCGGGTCGGGGACACGCTCACCTCGGTACGACGACCGGCGAGCGAGCCGCTGCCCGGCTACCAGGACGTGAAGCCGATGGTCTTCGCCGGCCTCTTCCCGACCGACTCGGACGACTATCCCGAGCTCCGCGACGCGCTCGAGCGGCTCGAGCTCAACGACGCGGCGCTCGTCTACGAGCCGGAGACCTCGCAGGCGCTCGGCTTCGGTTTTCGCTGTGGCTTCCTCGGCCTGCTGCACATGGAGATCGTTCGCGAGCGCCTGGAGCGCGAGTTCGGCCTCGATCTGCTCGTGACCGCCCCCAACGTCGCCTATCGCGTGAAGGAGCGCACCGGCCGCTGGCTCGAGGTGCACAACCCCGCCGAGTTCCCCCGCGAGGTCGAGGAGGTCGACGAGCCCTACGTCGCCGCGTCGATCATCGTCCCCAAGGATTACGTGGGCGCCGTCATGGAGCTCTGCACCGAGCGGCGCGGGACGTTCGGCCGCCTCGAGTACCTCTCGCCCGACCGCGTCCACCTCACGTACGACCTCCCGCTCGCGGAGATCGTCCTCGACTTCTACGACCAGCTCAAGTCGCGCACGCGCGGCTACGCCTCCTTCGACTACGACCTCGCCGGCTTCAAGCCGGGCGACCTCGTCCGCGTCGACGTGCTCGTGGCCGGCGAGCCGGTCGACGCGCTCTCCCTCGTCGTCCACCGCGACTTCGCCTACGACCGGAGCCGCCTGCTGGTCGAGAAGCTGCGGGAGGAGATCCCGCGCCAGCTGTTCGACGTGGCGATCCAGGCGGCGATCGGCTCGCGCGTCATCGCGCGGGAGACGGTGAAGGCCAAACGCAAGGACGTGCTCGCCAAGTGCTACGGCGGCGACATCACGCGCAAGCGCAAGCTGCTCGAGAAGCAGAAGGCCGGCAAGAAGCGGATGAAGCGGGTGGGCGCCGTCGAGGTGCCGCAGGAAGCGTTCCTCGCCGTGCTCAACATCGGCCAGAGCGGACGGGGCTGAGCCGTGGGCACGGGGCTCCATCCCCCCGGGAAGACGGCGCGGGGCGCCGCCCTGCACCAACCCGCCGACGCGCCTGCCGCCCGGGAGGCCGCCCGCCGACGCCTGCCCGAGGGCCGCGCCCTCGAACCGGCGCGCCACCTGTACGTGCACCTGCCGTTCTGCGCGCACCGCTGCGGCTACTGCGACTTCGTCACCGTCGTCGGCCGGCGCGACCACCACGCCGCCTACGTCGACGCACTCCTGGCCGAGCTGGAGCTCGAGCGGGCATCGCTCGCCGCCGAGCTGGAGACGGTCTTCCTCGGCGGCGGCACGCCGACCTTCACGGCCCTCCCCGAGTTGCTGCGCCTCCTCCGGGCGCTGCCGGCCGCCGAGGAGGTCACGGTTGAGGCCAACCCCGAGACGGTGACGGCGGAGGTCGCCTCGGCGCTCCGCGCGGCCGGGGTGACCCGTGTCTCGCTCGGGGCGCAGAGCTTCCAGCCGCGGCTCCTCGAGGTGCTCGACCGTGTTGCCGGACCGGACGACGTCCGGCGGGCCGTGCACCATCTCCGTGATGCCGGGTTCGACAACATCTCGCTCGACCTCGTCTACGGGATCCCGGGCCAGAGCGCCTCCGATCTCGATGCCGACCTCGGCGCCGCACTGGAGCTCCAACCCGAGCACCTCTCGTGCTACGAGCTCGAGGCCAAGCCGGGGACGCGCTTCACCCATGCCTGGGGAGCGGAGCTGGCCCGCCAGGCCGAGGCGCTGGAAGGCTACTTCGAGAGGGTCGTCGATCGCCTGACGGGCTCCGGCTACCGCTGGTACGAGACGGCCAACTTCTGCCGCACCGACGATGCGCAGGGGCGAGACCTGCGTGCGCGGCACAACCTGGCCTACTGGCTCGGTCGCGACTACCTCGGGCTCGGGATCGGCGCGGTCAGCACAATCGAGAACCGGCGCTGGCGGAACACCCCGCGTCTCGGGCGGTATCTCGCGGCGCTCGCCGCCGGTCGGGCCCCGGAACGCGAGGTGGAGCCGCTCGACCCGGGTGTGCGCGCGCGCGAGCGGGCGTTGCTCGGCCTCCGCCTCGACCAGCCGCTGTCGCTCGCCGGCCTTCGGTTCGTGCTCGATGAGGCCGGGCTGGCGCGCATGGAGCGGCTCGGGCTCGCCGTGCACGAGCACGAGACCCTCGCCCTCACTCGCCGGGGCCGCTTCCTTGGCGGCGCGGTGGCCGCCGAGCTCCTCATCTGAAGCGGGCGCAGTCCACGCCGCCCCCGGTGGGTAAAATCTCCTGCAAATGCCGGAAACGGTGGCACTCACCGAGCGGCAGCGTGCGATCCTTCGCCGCGTTGTCGAGGAATTCGTCGGCACGGGACAGCCGGTCGGCTCGAGGACGCTGGTCGAGCGCTCCGACCTGCACGTCTCGTCGTCGACCGTCCGGGCGGAGCTCGCCGAGCTCGAGCACCTGGGGTTGCTCACGCATCCGCACACCTCGGCTGGACGGGTGCCGACGGAGCGGGGCTACCGCTTCTACGCCGACGAGCTGCTCGGCCGGCTCGAGCCGCAGCCGCCTGCCTTCCCGCTCGACCTCACCGCGACGAGCACCGAGGTCGAGGCCGCCCTGCAGGCGACGACCGAGATGCTCTCGCAGGTCACGCGGCTCCTCGCCCTCGTCTCCGCACCCCCGCTCGAGGCGACACACGTCCGCCACGTCGAGGTGCTCCTGCTCCAACCCCAGCTCGTGATGGTGGTCGTGATCACGTCCGCCGGCGGGGTCACGAAGCGGCTCTTCCACTTCGAGGAGCCCGTCGACCCCGGGCTTGCGCAGTGGGCGAGCGACTACCTGAACGAGGCGGTCGCCGGGTTGCAGCTCGGCACCGGGCTGCTCCGCCGCCGGTTCGAGGACGAGGGGCTGGCGCGGGCCGAGCTCGACTTCCTCGCTGCCCTGCGACCCGCCTTCACCGAGCTCGTCTCGGCCGAGCAGCGCCTGTACGTCGGCGGGGCGGCGGATCTGCTCGGCGAGGTGCGGGCGGAGGAGCTCGACGCCTACCGCAGCCTGTTCGAGCTCGTCGAGCGCCGGGCCGATCTGCTCGCGCTGCTCGGCCGGCCGACGCCGTCGCAACGGCCGTTCGTGCGCCTCGGGCACGAGCTCGCCCATCCGGCGCTCGCCGAGATCGCCCTCGTCGGCGCCTGCTACGGCCTCGTCCATCGCGCCCTCGGCGCCGTCAGCCTCGTCGGCCCCGTGCGGATGGACTACGAGAAGGCGCTCGGAGCCGTCCGGTCCGCCGCGCTCGAGCTGTCGCGCTTCGTCGAGTCGATCTACGACGAGGCCTGAGGCGTCGGCCCGGGCAGCCGGGTTGCCGCGGACGCCGCCGCTACATTCAACACCGATGGCGACGACCGACCGCGACTACTACGACCTGCTCGGCGTGCCGCGGAACGCGAGCGACGCCGAGATCAAGCGCGCCTTTCGCCGGCTGGCGCGCGAGCTCCATCCGGACGTCTCCGACGCCCCCGACGCCGAGGAGCGGTTCCGGGAAGTCGTCGAGGCCTACGAGGTGCTCTCCAAGGCGGAGACGCGCGACCTCTACGACCGCTACGGCCACGCGGGACTGCGCAGCGGGGGCTTCCAGCCGAGCCACGTCGACTTCGGCAGCCTCGCCGACCTCTTCTCGGCCTTCTTCGGCGACGAGGTGTTCCTCGGGGGGCGCAGGCGCGGCCGCGCCCGCGGCGCCGACCTGGCGGCGACCGTGGAGATCGACTTGGTCGAGGCGGCGCACGGCACGACGCGCGACGTCCCGTTCGAGGTCGCCGTCACCTGCCCCCGCTGCCGCGGCGACGGCGCCGAGCCGGGCAGCGAGGTCACGACCTGTCCCGCCTGCCACGGCAGCGGGCGGCTGCAGCAGGTGACACGGAGCGTGTTCGGCGAGTTCGTGCGCTCCCAGACCTGCCCGAGGTGCGGCGGCACCGGGCGGCTCGTGGAGCGGCTCTGCTCCGGCTGCGGCGGCGCGGGACGGGTGGTCGAGGAGCGCACCCTCGCCGTCGAGATCCCGGCCGGGATCCACCACGGCCAGCGGATCCGGCTCAGTGGCGAGGGCCATGCCGGCGTCCTCGGCGGCCGGGCGGGCGACGTGTACGTCGAGGTGCGGATCCGGCCCGACGAGCGGTTCGTGCGGGAGGGCGACGACGTCTACACCACGGTCGACCTGACGATCACGCAGGCCGCGCTCGGCACGACGGTGACCATCCCGACGCTCGACGGCGAGGAGGAGCTCGAGCTGCCGCCGGGCACCCAGCCGGGCGAGATCGTCGTCCTCCGCGGCCGGGGGATGCCCGTGCTGCAGGGCTTCGGGCGCGGCGACCAGCGCGTCCTCGTCAACGTCCTCGTGCCGCGCCGCCTGACCGACGAGCAGCGCCGGCTCCTGCGCGAGTTCGAGGCGCGGGCCGACGAGCGCACCTACGGCCGGGCCGAGACCGGGCTGTTCGAGAAGCTGAAGAGCGCCTTCCGCTGAGACGGTTCGTGGTCGTCGGCGGCGAGCCGGAGCTCGCGCTCCTGCTCCACCTCTTCCCCGAGGGAGTCGAGGAGCTCGACGGCGCCTACGCGGTCTACGCCGAGGAGCCCCCGGCGGGCTTCGACGTCGTCGAGGTCGAGGACGTGGCGGCCGGCTGGGAGGACGCCTGGCGGGCCTTCCACCACGGCGCCCGCGTCGGCCGCTGCTGGGTCGGCCCACCCTGGGAGGCGCCGCCGGCCGGGGCGCTTGCGGTCGCCATCGAGCCCGGCCGGGCGTTCGGCACGGGCGGGCACGCCACGACCCGGCTGGCGCTCGAGCTGCTGCAGGAGCTCGAGCCCGCGTCGCTCCTCGACGTCGGCTGCGGCTCGGGGGTGCTGGCGGTAGCCGCGGCGAAGCTGGGCTTCGCGCCGGTGACCGCGGTGGATCTCGAGCCCGCGGCCGTCGAGGCGGCGCGGGAGAACGCCCGGCGCAACGGCGTCGCAGTGGAGGTGCGGCTCGCCGACGCGCTCGCCGACGAGCTCCCGGCGGCCGAGGTCGCCGTCGCCAACATCACTCTCGACGCCGTCGAGGCGCTCCTGCCGCGCCTGGCGGCGCGCCGGGCCGTCGTCTCCGGCTACCTGGAGCGCGACGAGCCGCGCGCCGCCGGCTGGCGGCCGCTCGCGCGGCGGGCCTGCGAGGGCTGGGCGGCGGATCTGCTCGAACGCGCCCCCTGACGCTCTACGATCCGGCGGATGGCGACCTTCTCGGTTCGCTTCCTCGGCTGCAAGGTCTCGCACGCCGACGCGCAGGCGGTGCGCGAGCGCCTGCTCGCCGACGGGCACGAGGAGCGGCTGGACGCCGCCGACGTGGCGGTCGTCAACACCTGCTGCGTCACGCACGAGGCGGTCGCCAAATCGCGCAAGGAGGCGAGCCGCGCCGCCCGCACCCACCGCCGCGTCTACGTCACCGGCTGCGCGGCCAACCTCGCCGGCGACGCGTTCGCCGGCCTGCCGGAGCACGTCGTGGTCGTCCGGCGCTCGAGCGAGGAGACCCCGGCGACGGTGGCCGGCGACGTCGGCGCGATCGGCTGCGTACAGGCCGATGCGCGGCTCGACCGGGTACGCGCCTTCGTCAAGGTGCAGGACGGCTGCTCGTTCTCCTGCCGCTTCTGCGTCATCCCGCTCGTCCGCGGCCGCTCGCGCAGCCGTTCCGCGGCCGCCGTCCTGGGCGAGATCCGCCGCCGGGTGGCGCAGGGGCACCGCGAGATCGTGCTGACCGGGATCAACCTCGGCTGCTACCGCGACCGCGCCGCCGGGTACGACCTGCCGCGCCTGGTGCGGGCGGCGGGGGAGACGCCAGGCCTCGAGCGGCTGCGCCTGTCGTCGATCGAGATCAACCACGTCGACGCGAAGCTCGTGCGCGCCTTGCGCGAGACGCCGGCGGCGAGCCGGCACCTGCACGTGCCGCTGCAGTCCGGCGACGACCGCGTCCTGCAGGCGATGGGACGCCGCTACACCGTCGCTACCTACCTGCGCCGGCTCGAGCCGCTGCAGGGGGAGTTCAACCTGACGAGCGACGTGATCGTCGGCTTCCCCGCCGAGGACGAGGCCGCCTTCGAGCGCACCCTGCGCGTCGTCCGCGAGGCCGGCCTGACCAAGCTGCACGTCTTCCCGTACTCCCCGCGCCCCGGCACCGGCACCGCGGCCGACGACCCCGTCCCGCCCGGGGTCAAGAAGGAGCGGAGCGCGCGCCTGCGGGCCGTCTCGCGCGAAGCCTGCCTCGCCCACTGGCGGCGAAAGCTCGGCCAGGAGGACGTCGTGCTCGTCGACCGCCCCGGCCGCGGCTACGGCGACGACTACTCGCCGTGGCTCGTGCCGGCGTCCGCGCCCCCCGGCGCCCTCGTCCGGGCGCGCGCCGCAGCCGTCTCCGAGCAGGGGATCGTGGCGGCGTGAGCGAGGAGTGCCTGTTCTGCCGCCTGGTGCGCGAGGGCGACCACGTCGCCGCCACCGACGGGTTCGTGGCGATCCGCGACATCCACCCCCAGGCCCCGACGCACCTGCTCGTGATCCCCGAACGCCACGTCGATTCGCTGCGCGACGTGGCGGCGTTTCCCCCCGAGGAGGCCAAGCGCATGCTCGAGTTCGTGGTCGAGACGGCGGCGAGCCAGGGCCTGACCGACTACCGTGTCGTGGTCAACGTCGGGAGCGGCGCGGGCCAGACGATCTTCCACCTGCACTGGCACATCCTGGGCGGCACCCTGAGCGGGAGGATGGCGTGACCCTGATCGAGGAGATCCAGGACGACCTGAAGGACGCGATGCGGGCCCGCGACGCCGAGCGGCGGGACGCGCTGCGCCTGATCCTCAACGCCCTGAAGGGCGCCGAGAAGGAGCTGCAGCGGCCGCTGAGCGAGGAGGAGGAGCTGCAGGTGCTGCAGCGGGAGCGCAAGCGGCGGCTGGAGGCGGCCGAGGCCTTCCGCGCCGGCGGGCGCGAGGAGCAGGCCGCGGCCGAGGAGCGCGAGCTCGCGGTGCTGGAGGAGTTCATGCCCGAGCCGCTCTCCGAGGACGAGATCGAGGAGATCGTCGACGACGTGATCGCCGAGGTGGGGGCGACGAGCCTCGCCGACCTGGGGCGCGTGATGGCCGACGTCATGCCGCAGGTCGCCGGCCGCGCCGACGGCTCGACCGTCAGCCAGATCGTGCGCGAGAAGCTGGCGTAGCTCAGGGGACGCGCCGGGCGCCGACGAACGAGCCGCCCCAGGACGCGAGGCTGTCGATCCGCACCACGGCCCCGGTGTGCGGCGCATCGACGAACTGCCCGTTGCCGATGTAGATCCCGACGTGCCCCAGCCCGTCGAAGAAGACGAGGTCGCCGGGCTCCATCTGCGAGGTCGAGATCGGCAGCGTCGCATTCCACTGGGCCACCGTGTAGTGCGGCAGCGAGATCCCGAGCTGCGCGTAGACGTACATCCGAGCCCCGAGCAGTCGAAGCCGCTCGGGCTGGCGCCACCCCAGACGTACGGGACGCCCAGGTAGCGAAGCGCGATCTGCGCCGCCTCGGGATGCCCAGCGGCCGCGGAGCCGGAGACGGGCACCGGGGGAGCGGCCGGCGACGGGACGACCCCGGGCGGCTCCGGACCCGGCTGGGCCGCCGGAGTGGGCGCCGCCGCCGCCTCCGCCGCCGCGCGGGCAGCCGCCCGCCGCGCGGCGAGCTCCTGCCGCAGGCGGGCCTCCACCTCCGCCCGCAGCCGCCGCTCGCGGGCCGCCTCCTGGGCCTGCAGCTGGCGGATCGTGGTGTGGATCGAGGCGAGCAGACGCCGCTGGCGCCCGAGGGCGGCCTGGATCGTCCGTCGCTGGGCCGCGAGCCGGGTCACCGTCGCCTCGCGCCGCTGCTTCAGCCGCTGCAGCTGCCGCTCGCGCCGCTCCACGCTCTGCTCGAAGCGGAGGGCCTGCCGGCCCAGGGCGGCGTCCTGGTTGGAGAGCACCTGCGCGGCCTCGGCGCGGTCGATGAGCTGGGAGATGCTCCTCGCGCCGGCGATCACGTCGACCATCGTCGGCCGTCCGTTCACGTAGAGCGAGTAGATGCGCTGCATGAGCCGCCGCTGCGCGGCGTGGAAGTTGGCACGCGCGAGCCGCAGCGCGACCTCGTTCCGCCGCAGGTTCCGCCGAACGCCCTGCAGCTCGAGCCGGGCCCCGTCGTAGCGCTGCACGACGCCCTCGAGGTTGCTCCCGATCCGGTTGATCTCGGCGAGCACGGCGCGTGCGCGCGCCTGGGCGGCGCGGATCCGCGGCGTCGAGTGCGCCCGCGCCGCCGTGGCCGAGACCGAGGCGAGGACGAGGGTGCACAGGAGGACGAGACCGTGACGTCGCATGGGGAACGGAAGGACGGGGGCCCGCAGGCCGGGACGCTAGCGGATCGAGCCGACGGAGTCATGTTCGTGCTCGATGCGACGAGGCCTGCAACGAGGTGCTCGCCCCGGCGGGGGAGGGGCCGCGGGGGCTCGTACACTGGGCGCGTGCAGACCGTGCTCGACGTCTCGAACGAGGTCGCCGCCGAGCTGGCCGGGATCGGCGACGGGGTGCTGCACGCGCTGCGGGAGCGGCTCGGCTGCAGCGTCAGCCTCCGCGGCAACCGGCTCACCCTGGCGGGCGACGACCTGCGGGTGGCGGAGGCGCAGGCCGTGGTCGAGGAGCTCGTGGAGCTCGTCGAAGGCGGCCAGGAGATCGGCGCCGGCACCGTGGACACCATCCTCGGCGCGATCGAGCGCGCCGAGGACGTGCGCGAGATCTTCGAGGACGTCGTCTGGTCGCACCGCGGCAAGCGGATCACCCCGAAGACGGTGATGCAGAAGCGCTACGTCGACGCGATCCGGAGCTGCACGGTGACCTTCGGCATCGGCCCTGCCGGCACCGGCAAGACGT
>Ga0209810_1006380_pt1 | contig 10253 bp, 10 predicted proteins | sample Coa_R1_7_FD_187159 | JGI IMG/M metagenome (GOLD analysis project Ga0209810, IMG submission 187159) | Surface soil microbial communities from Centralia Pennsylvania, which are recovering from an underground coalmine fire - Coalmine... | ecosystem: Environmental > Terrestrial > Soil > Unclassified...
TTCGGGCTGCGCCGCCGCTCCGAACGGGTGCGCAGCAGGCGCTGGGAAGTATATATAATCATTGGAGAAAAGAGGTAGGACCGGATTAGGGACGCCCGCAAGGGACGCCCGCAAGGGGGGCAAGACGCCCGCAAGGGGGCAAGACGCCCGCAAGGGGGCAAGACGCCCGCAAGGGGCGTCTCTACATTATGCCTGCCTCATTGGCCTGAAATGTAGAGACGCCCCTTGCGGGCGTCATGAATGTGGGCGTCATGAATGCGGGCATCTTGAATGTGGGCGTCATGGATGCGGGCATCTTGTTATCAGCCCTAGACGCCGCGCCACTGCGGCTTGCGCTTCTCCAGATAGGCCCGCACCCCTTCCGCGAAGTCCTGGCTGTCGTAGACGCGCATCACTACATCGTCAAAGGCAGTATTGTCCTCTGGCGCGTAGAGACGGCGGTGCGCCTCTTTGGTGGCCCAGAGCGTCAGCGGAGCCAGCTTGCTGATCTGCTGCGCGACCTCTTGAACATGAGCGAAAAGGCGCTCCTCCTCGATGATAGCCGTCAGGAAGCCGCATTGCAGGGCCTCGGATGCCGGGAGCAACTGCCCGGTCAGTAACATCTCTTTGGTGCGCATCGGACCGAAGCAATCCACCAGGCGCTGGTAATTTTTGATGCTCAGGCAGTTGCCCAGCGTGCGCGCGATGGGCGCGCCGAAGCGCGTGGTTGGCGTGGCATAGCGCAAATCGCAGGCACAGGACAGCACAATCCCCGCGCCCACAGCGTAGCCGTGTATGGCGCCGATGACGGGTTTGGGGAAATTGTAGAGGCCAGCGATAACGGCCTCCATTTTCTTCTCATAAGCGATGCCATCGCGGCCCGTGAAGCCGATAAACTGGCTGATATCGGTCCCCGAAGCGAAAGCTTTGCCCGCGCCGCGAATGATGACGACGCGAATCGCATCATCGCCGGCGAGACTATCGAGGTGGGACGCCATCTGCTCATACATCGCCCATGTCAGCGCATTGAGTGCGCCGGGACGCGAGAGAGTTATCATCGCGACTGCTCCCGTGCGTTCCAGGAGCACCACCCCCTCTTCGCGGTTGGTTGCTCTGGCCCTGTCAGGTATTGGCATTGCTGCGCACCTCCTCTGTTGTATATGCTATGCTCTCTAAGAGAGTGTCCGATTCTCGCCCCTGCTCACTGCGCAATCGTGCGGCGGAGCCGCACAGGGGTTTTCAGTATGTTAATGTAAAAAATGATCGCAACGCATTTTTTTTACATTAACATACTGAATAAGGCGAGCATCGCAGGCGCGAGCACGCGCTGGTGCTGGCAATCAGGCACACTCTAAAAGGACCGACTGGACCTTGCTTTTTGGAAATACGGCAACATTGTATCATACCAGAGAAAGAGAGGGCTGCATTGCCGCCTGCACTTGAAGGAATCCGCGTCTTGGACCTGACTCAAATCATGGCCGGGCCGTTCTGCGCGATGCTGCTGGCAGACCTGGGGGCGGAAGTAATCAAGATCGAGAAGCCGCAGGGAGGAGACGACTCGCGGCGCATGGCCCCGCCCTACTACAATGGCGAATCGGCGGCCTTTATCGCCATGAATCGCAACAAGTACGGCCTCGCGCTCGATATTCGTACACCTGCGGGCAAAGAGATCCTGTGGCGACTCATCGCTACGGCGGATGTGCTGATTGAGAACTTCCGCCCGGGGACGCTGGCGCGCCTCGGTTTCGGCTTCGCGGAGGTGCACGAGCGCTACCCGGCGCTAATCTATTGCTCCATATCCGGCTTTGGTCAGACGGGGCCTGACAGTGGGCGCGGCGGCTTTGACCTGGTAACGCAGGCGATGAGCGGCGTGCTCTCCGTGACCGGCACGCCGCAGGAACCGGCGAAAGTGGGCGTGCCGATCAGCGACCTCAATGCCGGCCTCTTCGCCAGCCATGCGATTCTGGCCGCGCTGCTCTACCGCGCGCGCAGCGGCGAGGGCCAGTATATCGATACCTCGCTCTTTGAAGCTGCGCTGGCCTATACGATCTGGGAGTCGAATGAATACTGGGCGACGGGCGCGGCTCCCCAACGCCTCGGCACGGCGCACCGCCTCTCGGCGCCGTACCAGGTCTTCGCCACGGCCAACGGCTGGATCGCCATTGGCGCGGCCAATCAGCGCAACTGGGAGCGCCTGGTGCGCGTCCTGGAGCGCCCTGACCTGCTCGTCGATGCGCGCTTTGCCGACAATAGCGCACGTATGGCGAATCTTACCGCGCTGGTCGCTACGCTAACGGAGACGTTCCAGACGCGCACGACGGAGGAATGGTGGCCGCTGCTCGAAGCCGCAGGCGTTCCCTGCGGGCCGGTGCTCTCGCTCGATCAGGTCTACCAGTATCCACAGACGCGGGCGCGCAACATGGATCTTGAAATCGAGCATCCCATTGCCGGGCGCGTGCACGCTATCGGCTTTCCCGTCAAATATTCGGCCACGCCGCCGCAGGTGTACCGCCCGGCGCCCGTTCTGGGGCAGGACAGCTTCGCGATCCTGCGATCCCTGGGAATGAGCGCACAAGAATGCCGCCAGCTCGAAGCCGACGGCGTGATTCTCGATGCGCACATGGAAGAACGCTAAACTATTCGGCCCCACCCGGGGATCACTGTAGGGGCGTGGCGCCGGCCGGGAGGAGTTTGGGGGCGGTTGGGGCCGATGCGCAAGCCCGCTTTGCCCGCCAAAGCTCCATCATCCGTTTGTGGCAACCGGGCGGGCTTGCACACGTCCCCCACTACTCTACCCCGCCGCCTTTGACGTGTGCCGCGCCCCTACAGCATCCCATCATCCCTTATTAGTTGCCAATCCTGGTCGTTAAAGTTCGTCTTTTAGTGCCCGACAAAGTTGCCGCGCCGCTTCTCGATGTAGGCCACAATGCCCTCTCTGGCGTCGTCACTCTGAAAGCAGAGCTGCTGCAACTCGCGTTCGAGCGCGAGACCATCGGCGAGCGCGACTTCGGAGCCGGATTGCACGGCGCGCTTGATGCGGCCAACCGTCCTGGCCGCGCGGTTGGGCGGGCAGAACGAGCGAGCATACTCCAGAACCTGTTCCCAGTAGCGTTCAGGCTCATAGATGTAGTTAATCAGCCCCAGTTCCAGCGCCTCCTCGAAGCTGAGCAGTCTGCCCTCGGTCATCAGCTCGATGGCCTTGTTTTTAGGGACCGCGCGTGAGAGGCGCTGCGTGCCACCTGTGCCCGGTAACACGCCCAGATTGACCTCCGGTAGACCGATCTTTCCGGCATTACGACAAGCGATGCGAATATCGCATGCCAGCGCGATCTCCAGGCCGCCGCCTACCGTGTGCCCGTTGAGCGCGGCTATGACCAGCTTGGGCGTCTGCTCCAGCCGTGTCAATGTCTCGTTGGCATGGAGGCAGAAGTAGTACTTGTAGGTTGGCGTGACCGAGTTCAACATCTCGATATCGGCCCCGGCACTGAAGAACTTCTGGCCCGCGCCGCGAATGACCAGCACATGAACCTGCTCGTCGAAGCGCGCCTGGACAATTGCCGCGTCCAACTGGCTCATCATTTCATAGCTATATGTGTTGGCGGGAGGGTTGGTAAGTTCGATGACGGCAATGCCATCGGTCACGGTATAGTTTACCAGCGTTTTTTCTGTGGGCGTTGTTATCATGGTTGGCTTTCCTTTCGTTCTACATAGTCGTCGAGAACCGCATCGTCCTTGACGTGTTCAAAAGGTGTACGACAGGTGTTGCAGTAATACTGGACCGTCAGCAATTGCTGACCAAACAGGGACAATATCTCGGTTTCGGTTGAGCCGCAATAGGGGCAGCGAACGCTGGCCTTCTTTGCCGGCTCACCGGCACTGTTTTCCATACCCATCTACTCCGACCTCATTTTCGAGAGTGATTAAAGTGGGACGCACCCCGCGCCCCGTCAAGGGGCGGCAGCCCCTTGATCACCTGTCCCCCGGCCAGGGTTCCCCGCTTTAATCGCTCTTGAATCTGCGCGCCACCGCGTCCCAGCGGGACCAGGGCAGCGGCTGCGCCGGCTGCCAGCTTCTGGTCGAGGCATCGAAGCGCACGGGCGTTTCCAGCCCCAGACCTTCGAGCACTGGCATGATCTTATGCAAATAACGGCTGCGCAAGGCAGCGGGTGTCGCGTCGATAATCCCCTCCTGATAGAGTTGTTGCATGGTAGGATCGTCGTCGGGGCCAAACCAGCACAGCGTCTCTTCCCAGAGACGTTCGAGCGAGCGCATGAGGGCCGCGCGTACCGCGCCCCCGGCCCTGGCGAGACGACGCACCCAGCCCTCGCCGTGGATCTGGTGAATGCGCTCCTCCTGGATGATCTTGCGCGCACGCTGGCGCAGTGGTTCGTAGCTGGAGTTCTGTGCCGCCTCAAAGAAGGTTGTCAGCGCGGTATCAAGCAGGAAGTTGGTGGCGACGAAATCCGTCCAGCCCTGAAAATCATCGTCGAGGAACGCGAGGTGGTAGTGAAGCGTGCGCGTCTCCGGCTCGACCTGTGCGGGATCGACCTCGGCCTGGGTAAAATCTTCGAGCAGCGGATAGAGCGTGCGCGCGTGCCCCAGTTCATCCTGCGTCATGGCGGCTGCGGCTACGGCGGCCTCCAGCGCCGGAGCGCCATTGCACCAGAAGGCGTAACGGCGCCCGATGGCCTGTTTGTTATCAGCCAGAGATGAGAGCGCGGCGAACAACGCCGCGTGATCTATACGTGTTGTGCTACCCGCCATAACTTATGTCCCTATTACCGTCACAACGCTCTCGCGCGGCACAATCACCATCTCAACCCACGCGAATTCGTCGTAGATACTGCGCGCGTACACTTTCGCCAGCTCGACATCATCGGCCATCACATTGCCGATTTCGTGCAGCGGCTCATCATATTTGCGGCGCGCGTACACCAACCAGACGCGGCTCTCGTTGAGGGCCTCGCGCCGTGACTTACGCGCGCCCTGCTCTTCTTCCCTCGTATCGCTCATGCGGAAATCCCCCAGGTACGCATAACCTCGATCCCCTCCTCGCTCAAACGCTCCTTCGTCCACACCGGGTCCCAGACAATCTCGATGTTGACCTCTGCTACCCCCGGCTCTCGTAACAGGCGCTCGCGAATATCGTCCATGATGAAATCCATCGCCGGGCAGCCCATTGCCGTAAACGTCAGCTTGAGATCGACAACGCCGCCGTGCCGCTCGATGGCGACGACCAGGCCCATATCGACGATGCTGATCGGTATTTCGGGATCCATGATCTCGCGCAGCGCGTCCCAGAGCGCTGCGCATCCGTCACGATTCTGCGGATCACGCGCGAGCGATGGATACGTCGTTGTCATGCGTCCTGCTCCAGAAGGCGCAGCATTTCTTTTTTGCCGCGCTGTATCATGCCCACAAAGTGCTCATTCATAGGGCCGCGCGCCTTCCAGCGCTTCATCACATCGTCCCAGGTGCAGGGGCCGTCCTCCAGCAGCCAGCGCTTGGCCTTCGCATCGAAGTGGGCCGGGAAGGGGCAATCGATAATGTACTTCTTCTGCTCGTTATCATAATGCACGGGCACGTCGAGTTGCAGTTCGTTGCACAGCGGCACGGCGGTAGACATCCAGATCTGGCGCAATTCGTCGTTGCTGTGCCCCTTGAAGCCGTATTCAAGCTGCTCGCTATGTTTCTTGAGATCATCGGGCAGGCCAAACCATTCGACGGTCAGCAGGAACATCCAGTCGACGGCGCGTTGAAGCTCCTCGTGCCCGCTGCGGTCTTTGTTGAGCCTGCGCATCCACTGTTCGCCGTGGCGCAGGTGGAACGTCTCCTCTTTGTCCACTTTCACCAGCGCGCGCTTCCAGGGGCCGAAGGTCGTGCTCTGGTAGACATCACCGAGCAGGGTATAGCCGGCGCGATCATAGAAGGCGTTGGCGACGATCAACTCAACCCAGCTCTCCAGCGGCACATCGAAGGCATAAGGGTATTTGAACTGGCGCGGATCGCGCTCAAAGATCAATTTTTCTGTGTCTACACCAACGTCGCGCAGCAGGCGAAAGGCAATATGGGCGTGTCCCAGTTCGTCCTGGATGATCGAAACGGCGGAGCCAAAGGCGTTTAGAGAAGGCGCATGTACGGCGGCATTATAATAGGCGGGTGAACTGATAAGCTCGGTATCGGCTGAGACGGTGAGGATGCGCTTGATCCCCTCCAGATAAATCGGACTCATGTGCTCAACGGACTCGACGAGCTGTTGTTTGCGTATACGATTCAGCAGGGCCTCTTCGCTCTGCAAGGTTGGCGCTGTAACGGCCATAAGCGTTACTCCTTCCTGATGGCACAACCGAGCAACGTTTCATATCTCCATATGGACATATCCATTGTATGCCACACATCCACAAATGTCAAGATGAAAGGTAATGGTTCAGGGCCTCTCTTCCCCGGACGGCTCAGCGCCACAGGCGCTTCGCCCAGGAGCCACCTCCGGTGGCGACGAGTGCAAAAAAGATGCATACTCCATGCGGGGAGCATGGTTGTCGGGTGATAGAAAGAGATGGTAGAATATCGAATGACCGTAGCTGAAAGTCAGTAGGATCAGCCCGAGTATGGAGCATACACCAGTAGCAGCATCTTCCTCATCGAATCTGGAGCGGCCCGACCTCTATATCAATCGAGAACTGAGCTGGATTGAGTTTAATCGTCGCGTGTTTGAGCAGGCGAAGGACAGCCGTCATCCGCTGCTTGAACGGGTCAAATTCATCTCCATCTTTGAAACTAACCTCGACGAATTTATAATGATTCGCGTTGCCGGCCTCAAGGACCAGGTTGCCTCGCGCACAACGCCGCTCAGCCCCGATGGCCGTACTGCCGAGCAGCAGTTGATCGCCGTGCGCCAGCGCCTGGCCCCGCTCATTCAGGAGGTGCGCCGTTACTGGCGCGAGGAGCTTTTGCCGCTGCTCGCCGAGCAACATATCTATATCCTGGACTACGAACAACTTGATGAGCAGCAGCGCGAGGCCATGCACGATTACTTTGAAAACGAGATCTTCCCGGTACTCACGCCGCTGGCGGTTGATCCGCACCATCCTTTTCCACATATCTCCAATCGCAGCCTGAACCTGGCCGTTGTGCTGGCCGATGCGACGCACGGAGAACTCTTCGCGCGCGTCAAGGTTCCGCCCGCGCTGCCGCGCCTGGTTCCTGTGCCGGTAGCGTCTGATGAGGCGCAGGTGGCCGCCTTTGTGTGGCTGGAACAGGTAATTGCCGCGCACCTGAGCATGCTCTTTCCCGGCTTCGACGTATGGGAATCGTATCCCTTCCGCGTACTGCGCGATGCCGATATCGAATTGCAGGAGGACGATGCCTCCGATCTGCTGGAGTATATCGAGCAGGAAGTGCGCGAGCGGCGTTTCGGCACCGTCGTCGATCTCGCGGTCAACCCTTCGATGCCGCAGCGCATACGCAGGCTTCTGATTGACAATCTGGAGATCAGTCAACAGGATCTGACGGTTGTTGATGGTCCGCTGGGTATGGGCGATGTGATGGAACTGCATAGCTTGCTGCGCCCGAACCTGAAGGATCCGCCCTTTGTCCCGCGCGTGCCGGCCTTCCTGCGCAAAGGAGACGATCTGTTCGCAGCGATTCGCAAGCACGATCTCTTGATGCACCATCCCTACGACAGTTTTAACAGCGTGGTTGATTTTATTCGCGCCGCCGCGCACGATCCGCAGGTGCTGGCGATCAAGCAAACGCTGTACCGCGTAGGCACCAACTCGCCTGTTGTCAATACCCTGCTGGAAGCTGTCGAGAATGGCAAGCAGGTGGCTGTGCTGGTCGAACTGAAGGCGCGCTTTGATGAAGAGAATAACATTGTGTGGGCGAAAGAGCTGGAGCGGGCAGGCGTGCATGTCGTCTATGGCCTGATCGGCTTGAAGACGCACGCGAAAATTGCTCTGGTGGTGCGCAGGGAGGAGCATGGCCTGCGGCGCTACGTGCATTTGAGCACGGGCAACTATAACGCGACGACGGCCAAAATTTATGAGGATCTTGGCCTCTTCACCTGCCGGCCAGAGATCGGGGCCGATGCCAGCGCGCTCTTCAACGCGCTTACCGGCTATTCTCGCCAGAATATCTACCGCAAGCTGCTGGTCGCGCCCGTAGGACTGCGGCGCGGCATCGTAGAACGCATCGAGCGCGAGATCCGCTTCCAGCAGGAGCACGGCAACGGGCGCCTCATCTTCAAGATGAATGCGCTGACCGATCCCGAGATTGTGCGTCTCCTCTATCGGGCCTCCCAGGCCGGTGTGAACATCGATCTGATTGTACGCGGCATGTGCAGCCTGCGCCCCGGCCTGCCAGGCATCAGCGATACTATCCGTGTGCGTAGCATTGTAGGACGCTTCCTGGAGCACAGCCGCGTCTACTACTTCGGCAATAATGGGAGCGAGGAGATGTATCTGGGCAGCGCGGATATGATGCAGCGCAACCTCAGCGGGCGCGTTGAGATCCTTTTCCCCATCGAGTCATCCGACATGCGCAAGGCCATTCTGGAGCGCCTGCTTGAACCAGAGCTTGCCGATACAGTCAATGCTCATGCTTTGCTGCCCGATGGTACCTACAAGCGTATCTGCCCGCAGCCCGATGTGCCTCCCTTCGACAGCCAGGCGTGGTTTATCTCGCATCCCCTGTTCGAGATCAACGGGGATGAGGAGATGGCCGAGGGGGCGATCAGCGCGATCCCATCGAGCGCCTGAATCCTGTCAGATCTGTTGTCCTGAGTGCCGGGCATGTCATCCTGAGCGGTAGCGAAGGATCCGCGCATCACTATTGTGATCCCACGCGTCAGAAGGACTCGCCGCTGCTGGCGCGCGGCGGATCCTTCGCTGTGCTCAGGATGACATGGGTTGCGCTAAATCGTAATGAAGGTTACTCCAGGGCCTTCAGAGAACTGTACATCGGTCACGGCCCAGGGATTGGCGCCCCAGCTCGTGTTGCTGGCGAGCACGCGTCCATTGCCAAGCACCTGCTCCACAACCGCGACGTGCCCCAGGAATGACGCCCCCTGCACCCCGGGTTGCAGGTTGATGATCGCGCCTACACTCGGCGTGCTCGAAACCCGCCAGCCGAATTGATACGCGCGCTGCGTCCACTGCCAGGCATTGGCGTTGGTCGTCCAGGGCACGTAGGTGCCATGCAACTGGTGATAGCGCTGATCGGCCCACCAGGTGCATGCCGGATAAGGGAAGGGGTTCCCGGAACCCACGGCAGCCGACGTATTGGCGGCGACGGCATTGGCGCTGAGGTTGCTGAACGATCTAGTCGCCGGAATACAGAGCCGTTGGGCGACATAGATCATATTGGGATTGGAGAGTTTGTTGTATGATGCGAGGCTCTGCCAGGTCGTGTTAAAGCGAGCCGCGATTGATCCCAGTGTATCACCACTGGCGATGATGTAGGTTTGATCTCCGCTGGCACAGGGCGCCTGAGCGAAGGTCTTGAACAGGGCGGGACCAAAAGCGCTGCCAAGAAAGACCAGTCCGAGGACCGAAACGACAACGATGTGTCCCGCGATCATGCTCGCCAGCCGGTGCTGGCGAAAATACTGCCAGATAGGTTGGTTGATCTGTGTTTGCTGCACGTTAGCCTTTTTTCTCCTACTAACAACGAACACTACAGGATTAGCGTCCCCGCTCGCTCTCCGCCTTCCTCTGGAAAGGAAAGCGAGAAACTTTGGGAGATATCCTGTCTGCCCCTTATACCGAGAAGATGACATCAGGCTCACCATCCCGGCAAGGAATCACCCCCGGCAGGGGTTGGCCGGCCCCTGCACCCCCGAGTTTCACCGATGTCGCTGCGTCCAGCGAGATACATGCATGCCGATGTGTATATTAACACAGGCTGCGGTGATACACAGTGAAACAGGTTGATTCGTAGGAGAAAAGGACTAGACGTGGTGAAGCATCTTCACAGCGCGCCATACACGATATTGCCGCCTAGAATAGTAGCCTGCACACCATTCTCTAAAATCTTTTCCTGTGGAATATTGAATATATTTTCGCGCAACACCACTGCGTCGCCCAGTTTGCCCACGCTCAGCGATCCCTTGCGCTGCTCCTCGGCGCCCGCGTAGGCCGCGCCCTGCGTATAGCCCCACAGTGCATCAGCGATAGAGAGGGCCTGGTCAGGCAGCCAGGGTGGGCGCTGGACGGCGGGATCGCGGCGCGTGGTTGCTGCGAAGATGATACGCAGGGGATCAAAAATTTCTACAGGGG
>Ga0209810_1006382_pt1 | contig 10249 bp, 7 predicted proteins | sample Coa_R1_7_FD_187159 | JGI IMG/M metagenome (GOLD analysis project Ga0209810, IMG submission 187159) | Surface soil microbial communities from Centralia Pennsylvania, which are recovering from an underground coalmine fire - Coalmine... | ecosystem: Environmental > Terrestrial > Soil > Unclassified ...
CCACCAACGCCGTTCAGGTTCTCGGCGGCGCGGGTTACGTGCGCGACTACCCCGTCGAACGCTACATGCGCGATGTCAAAGTCGCCCAGATTTTCGAGGGTACCAACCAGATTCAGCGCATTGTCATCGCTCGCGCCCTGCTCGGCAAAGTGTGAAGCGTATCATGCCATCGCGTCATGCTGAGCGGCAGCGAAGCATCTGAAGAGGCCGCAGAGGTGTCATGCTGAGCGGCAGCGAAGCATCTGGAGCAACCCATCGTGGTGGTGGCGGGTCTCAGATGCTTCGCTGCCGCTCAGCATGACACGCTTGAGCCAATTTTCCCAGGGCGTTTGACACGTTGGGTCATTTGTACTACTATAAAACACATGGAGAAACTGTTTGTTTGCATGAATGTATAAATGAGCGGGGCAAAACGTGTTTTGTGACTCATGTGGCGCGCCCAATCGACCGCAGGCGACTTTTTGCTCGTCCTGCGGGCAGAGGCTACAGAGCAGCAGCATACGGGGGACGATCAGCAAGACGCTGACGGGCCTGCTGGTGCGTCAGCATATGCTGAACCGGCGCTACAGCGTGGTGGCGCAGGTCGGCAAGGGCGGCTTCGGCGCGGTCTATAAGGCGGCGGATACCTATTTCGGCAATCGCGCGGTGGCGGTGAAGGAGATGAGCCAGAGCAATCTCGGCCCGCAGGAACTGGCCGAGGCGACGCGAGCCTTCAAGCAGGAGGCTCTGCTACTGGCGAATCTGCACCACCCCAACCTGGCCGCCATCTACGACCAGTTCTATGACGGCGGTCGCTGGTATCTCGTCATGGACTACATTGAGGGCGAGACGCTGGAGACCCGGCTGGAACGGGCGCAGGACGGGAAATTGTCGGTCGAGCAGGCGCTGGATATAGCGATCCAGGCTTGCTCCGTGCTGGACTATCTGCACACGCGCCAGCCGCCCATCATCTTTCGCGACCTTAAGCCGGCCAACATCATGCTGACCGCCGACGGGCATCTCTACCTGATCGATTTTGGCATCGCGCGCCACTTCAAGCCGGGGCAGACGAAGGATACCGCCGCGCTCGGCTCCTCCGGCTATGCCGCGCCCGAACAGTATGGTAAGGCGCAGACGACGCCGCGCGCCGACCTCTACGCTCTGGGCGCCACGCTGCACCAGATGTTGACGGGCGATGATCCCTCGCTCTCGCCCTTCCACTTCGCTCCCCTGCGCCAGCGCAATCTCACGCTCTCCGGCCCCGCCTCCACTACCATTCCCATACCGGCCAGCGCGCTTTCACGCTTAGAAAAACTGCTGATGCAGATGGTGGAGATGAACGCGGATAAGCGTCCTGCCAGCGCAGCCATTGTGCAGCAGGAATTGCAGGAGATCGCCTCGCTGTGCGCGCCGGGGGCAGGCACAAAGCGGCTTGCCCCCGGCGGCAAAACGGGCATCCCTGCCGGTTACAGGCCGCCGACATCGACGCGGCGCGCTGTTGCCCCACAGCCGCAGCAAAATACGCTCCTCATCTGTAGCGGCCACAGCAGCCGCGTCACTGCCATCGCCTGGTCGCCCGATGGACAGCGTATCGCTTCCGCCAACTTCGATAAAACGGTGCGCATCTGGGACGGCGGCAGCGGGAAAGAACTCCTCTGCTTTCGGGGCCACGCGGCGCATGTCAACGCGCTGGCGTGGTCGCCTGATGGCAGGCGCATCGCTTCCGCCAGCGACGACTACACTGTGCAGGTCTGGGAGGCCGCCAGCGGCAATGTTCTCTTTACCTATCGCGGCCACGTGGTGCAGGTGACTGCCGTTGGCTGGTCGCCTGATGGCCTCTATCTCGCTTCCGGCAGTTCAGACACGACGGTACAGGTCTGGAATATGACGACCGGAGCCGCGCTCTCTACCTTCAAAAACCACAGCGATAGAGTCAACGCGCTGGCGTGGTCGCCCGATGGCAGGCGCATCGCTTCCGGCGCGACCGATAAGAAGGTGCAGGTCTGGGATCCGTGGAAAGAGCAGAAAACCAGCTTCCTGGCCCACCTGCTCTCATCTTCACGCGGGCAATTCGCTTACAACGGCCACAGCGCGCGTATCAGCGGCGTCGCCTGGTCGCCCGACGGCAGGCGTATTGCCTCGGCGAGCAATGACAAAACTGTGCAGGTCTGGGACTCCCTCACAGGCAAGCGCAGCTTCATCTATCGCAACCGCAGCGCCGCCGTCACCTGCGTGGTATGGTCACCGGACAGCAGGCGCATCGCCTTCGGCAGCAACGATAAGACCGTGCAGGTCTGGGACGCTATCTCGCGCACCCCCGTCACCACCTATCAGGGCCATAGCGGCTACGTCATCGCCGTCGCGTGGTCGCCCGACGGCACGCGCATCGCTTCGGGCGGGGCTGACCACAGCGTGCAAGTGTGGCGAGTGATATAGGTCAAAAGACACTGTTGTTTTCAGAAATTTCTGGTATATTAAAGTAGAGTTGCTATTTCAAATAAACTTGCTCTTAAGCGCGTTGCGTTTCGATTGAGGGAAAGCGATGAGTACGGCCCTCCTCTTTTGCGCGAATTGTGGTGCCGCCAATCAGCCACAGGCTCGAACCTGCTTCGCCTGCGGGCAGGTGTTGTCTGCTGTCGCCACGCCCGCTTCTGGCGACGAGCGTGTGGTGCAAGATCGATATCGCCTCGTGCGGCAGGTGGGGACGGGCGGCTTCGGGGCTGTCTATCTGGCCGAGGATCTGCTGGCGGGCAAGAAGCAGGTTGCGCTCAAGGAGATCCGACTGGCCGGACTGAACGCGCAGGAGAAGATTGAGGCGACCGATGCCTTCAACCGCGAGGTCTCGTTGCTGCCCGGCCTGCAGCATCCCCATTTGCCTCGCGTTTATGACCACTTCACCGATGCGCAGCACTGGTACGTCATCATGGAGTTTATTGCGGGCGAGACGCTGGAAAGCTATGTGCAAAAAATCCCTTCCGGGCGGCTGCCGGTCGAGATGGTGGTGGGCATGGGCATTCAACTGGCCGACGTGCTGGACTACCTGCATACGCGCCAGCCGCCGATTATTTTCCGCGACCTCAAACCGTCGAACATCATGCGCACGCCGGAAGGGAAGTTGTATCTGATCGATTTTGGCATCGCGCGCATCTTCAAGCCGGGGCAACCCAGGGATACCATCGCCTTCGGCTCGCCGGGCTATGCCGCGCCCGAACAGTACGGCAAGGCGCAGACCACCGCGCGCGCCGACCTCTACAGCCTGGGAGCGACGCTGCATTTCCTGCTGACCGGCGACGACCCGGCCAACAATCCTTTTCGCTTCGACCGACTTGACCTCTCCCTCTCGCCTGCCGTGGACGAACTGGAATGGCTTATCCTGTGCATGGTGGCAATGGATGTCGACAGCCGCCCGCAGAGCGCACAGGCTGTCAAACGCGAGCTAGAGGAGATCGCCCGGCGGCTGGCTCAGGAGCGGCTGCGCGCCCTCTATCCGCTGCCGCCCACGCTGCCGCCCACAGCGCCCGCGCCCGTGTACGTGCCTTCCAGTTCGCAATGGACGCAGGTAGCGACGACGGGCGCCGCCAACGGTCGCGGGCAGGCGCAGGCGATGGCGGGGCAGGTCAGTGGCGGCCAACAGAGCGCCCGGTCCTCAAAATGGAAAATCTCGCGGCGGAAGACGCTGGCCGGTCTGGTTGGTCTGGGCGCGCTGGCGCTGGCAGGCACTGGCGGCGTGAGACTCATCGATTCCCTGCTTTTCCCGCCCAATCCCTATGTCTATCACGGACACACGAAACCTATCACCTGCCTCAGCTGGTCGCCGGATAGCCGCCGCATCGCATCCAGCTCTTATGATGGGACGGTGCAGGTCTGGGATGCCAGCAGCGGCGGCGACGTCCTAACCTATCGCGGCCATCAGCATGCCGTCTGGACGGTAGCGTGGCAACCGGAAGGGACGATGATTGCTTCAGGGGGCCAGGAGAGCATTGTCCAGGTCTGGGAAGCCGACACAGGGAATAGTTACTCTTCGTATACCGGCCACAGCGCGGGCATAGAGGCGGTGGCATGGTCACCTGATGGCCTGTACATCGCCTCGGCCAGCGACGACAAAACCGTGCAGGTCTGGGATGCCGCTAACCCCGTACTTCTGATCCGCTATACCGGCCATACCGATAAAGTAATGGGCGTGGCATGGTCACCGGACGGTCGACGCATTGCCTCGTGTAGCAACGACACAACGGTACAGGTCTGGGATGCCGCCGATGGCACATCCCTTCTGATCTACACCGGCCACACCGCTCACGTCAATGCCCTTGCCTGGTCGCTTCCTGGCAACAGTATCGCTTCGGCCAGCGACGACGGGACAGTGCAGGTCTGGGACGCCAGAACTGGTACGCGCCTGCTGACCTACACCGGCCATAGCGGCTCTGTCTGGGGTCTCTCCTGGGAGCTTTCCAATACAGACCTGATTGCTTCCACCGGCGGCGACGACAGCACGGCGCAGGTATGGGATGCTGACACGGGCAGGCTGATTGATAAATATCGCAGCAAAGCGGCCTGGCTCTGCGCCGTCGCCTGGTCTTTCGACGGGCAGCGCCTGGCCTTCGCGGACGCCAGCAACGCCGTCAACGTCTGGCGTCCAGCAGACCGTCTCACCTGAGAGACTATTTCTTAAGGAGCGAGGAGTATGGCGCGGATAACCGTCTTTTGCGCGCACTGTGGGGCGGCCAACGAGGCCGACGCGACCGCCTGTTTCGCCTGTGGCAGGGCGCCGGGGAAGCCAGAAAGCGCGGCCAGAGAGGCCGAGGAGCGGCTGGTGAAGGAGCGGTATCGACCTGTGCGACAGGTGGGGACAGGCGGCTTCGGGGCCGTCTATCTGGCCGAGGATCTGCTGGCGGGCAAGAAACAGGTTGCGCTCAAGGAGATCCGACTGGCCGGACTGAGCGCGCAGGAGATGATCGAGGCCACCGACGCTTTCAACCGCGAGGTCTCGCTGCTGCCCGGCCTGCGGCACGGCCACCTGCCGCGTGTCTACGACCACTTCACTGATGCGCAACACTGGTACGTCATCATGGAGTTTATCGCGGGTGAGACGCTGGAAAGCTACGTGCAGAAGGTGCCGGGCTGGCGGCTGCCGGTCGAGGTGGCGCTGGATATGGGTATCCAGCTCGCCGACGTGCTGGACTATCTGCACAGCCGCCAGCCGCCGATTATCTTTCGCGACCTCAAACCGGCCAACATCATGCGCACCCCCACCGGCCATCTCTACCTGATCGATTTTGGCATCGCGCGCATCTTCAAACCGGGGCAACCCAGGGATACCATCGCCTTCGGCTCGCCGGGCTACGCGCCGCCTGAACAGTACGGTAAGGCGCAGACCACCGCGCGCGCCGACCTCTACAGCCTGGGGGCGACGCTGCACTTCTTGCTCAGCGGCGATGACCCGGCCAACACGCCCTTCTCCTTCGCCCCGTTCGCGCCTTCGCTCGCGGCGCAGCCCGGTATGGCTTCCCTGCAACGTCTCATCATGCAGATGGTGGAACTGGACGCCGCAAAACGCCCTGAGAGCGCGCTGGCTGTCAAACGCGAGCTGCAGGAGATCGCCACGCAACTGCTCCAGGAACGCCTGCGCTCGCTTCACCCCATCGATAGACCGTCCAGCAGCTTTATCCAGCCCTACGTACCCTCATCGCAGATCGGTGGTAGCGGACAGGGGCAGATACAGATGGGTTTGCCCGCGCAGAAAAGCGCGGCGAAGCGCGGCCAGACGCGCCGCCGCTTCATCCGCGTCGCCGCGGGAGCCATCCTGACCACCATCGCCGCCGGTAGCATTGAGCAACTGCTGGGAAGTCTGGAATCACGGCCTGCCCCTACAATGGATAGCCCTGCACAGCCGACGCAGTTTGCCTTCGGCAATGGCCCTGTGGGTTACACATATTACACCTATACCGATCCAGATGGCGGCATAACTGGCCTATCGTGGTCCTCCGATGGCAAGTATATCGTGATGGGAGGCTATAGCCAGGCAGTGCGAATATTCCAGGTAGATGGTTGGGTAAATATTCTGAGCCAGGACATGAATCAGGGAGCCATTCTGGCTGTCGCATGGTCGCCCGATGACTATTACGTCGCCTCGGCCAGCGACGATGGTACCGTGCAGGTCTGGCAATCTCCAATCGCCCCTTCAACGGTCAATATCACCTATACGGGCCATCACGTCCAGGTCAACGCCATCTCCTGGTCGCCTGACAGCCAGTTTATTGCTTCGGCCAGCGATGATGGCACCGTGCAGGTCTGGCATGCCCTATCCGGCAAGCCGGTCAACACCTATCGCGGCCACCGGGGAGCCGTAAAAGCAGTGGCGTGGTCGTCCGACGGCCAGTCTATCGCGTCGGGCGGCAGAGATGGCATGGTACACATCTGGAACCCCTTCCGCGTGAGCGATCCCTTGCGCATATACAAAGGACATACCGCTCAGGTCAACAGTGTCGCGTGGTCGGCGGCGCGTTATGGCAGCTATCTCGCATCCGCGAGCAACGACAAAACGGTCCGCGTCTGGAACGCGCTCAATGGCGAAACGCTGACCGTCTATAAAAGCCATCACGGAGCGGTCAGAGCGGCGGCCTGGTCGCCGGTAGATATGCGAGTCGCCTCGTCAGGTAACGACCTGAGCGTGCGTATCTGGGATGCGCCGGGCGGCGCTGATTTCTTTGTCTATTCGCAAAACAGCCAGCCCGTCGTCGCCCTCAGCTGGTCACCTGATGGCAAATGTATCGTCTCCGGCTCCTATGATCAGACCATGCAGGTGTGGCAGGCGGGATAGAGGGAATGGGAGAAAACCGTTTCCCGCACTCGGAACAAGAGGCCATCAAGCACATGGACAAAGTGGCAAATGCAAGCTGGCTACTTGGGCATAGTAGCCAGCTTGCCGATCTGTTTATGGAAACCTGATGAACAAACACCCTTAAATCACCGGCAATGTCTGCCCATCCGTCATGGCCTGCGGACCAGCGTGCAGGGGCGGGTTGCCGCCATCGAAGGGGGTACCGGCGATGGAGGGGTTGTTGAGAACCTGGCGCGCGCTTTTCACACCATCGAACCACATGCCGACGTGTTCGAGCTGGATGCCGGAGGCCGTGCCGGACTGGTCAGCCGAGGTGGTAGGAGTGCGATTATCGGCGGCGAAGGCCACGAAGGCGATCAGGTGGAAAACAGAGTCGCCGGTGCCGTCGCCGCGCGTGATGACATCGCCCACGTATTCGGCGTGACCGAAGGGTTTGGCGGACAGCTCGGTGAAGAAGACGGTGAATTTGACGTTGGGCGGCATGTGCTGCACCGTCACGAATACCGTATCGAAGACGCTGATCTCCGGGTTGCCCTGCATGACCGTCACCGTCGCCGTCGCGTTGGGGAAGGCCGACTTGATGCTGCTGGCCGGGACAAGCGGGAACTGCACGATCAGCGTGGGCGCGACCGAGGCCAGAACCTTGACCGTTGGCGCGATCTGCTCAGAACTGAAGTCCGGCGTGCGCAGCGCCGGTTTCGTCGTCGGGAAGCCCTGCTGCCCTCCTGCGGTCGTGGTCGTCGCGCCCGTGTTCCCTGTCGTATTGTTCGTGTTCCCGCTGTCGCAGGCGCTCAGTAACAGACCGAGAAGCAGGATAACCAGCAGCGCGAGGATGGGCTGAGCATGATATGAGTGATAACTGGTGGTGTGTGTTCCAGTATCGGCGGAGTGGGAGAGTAGTTGCTGCATGGCGATTCCTCCTAAAACACCGGGGCGGTCTGCCCGTCGGTCATGGCCTGCGGCCCCGCGTGCAGCGGCGGGTTGCCGCCGTCGAAGATGGTGCCGGTCAGCGTATCGTTGTTCAGCACCTTCTGCGCGTCCTGCAGCGAGGAGAACCACATGCCCAGGTGTTCGAGATTGATGCCCGAAGTCGCGCCCTCGCGGTTATCCTGCGAGGTGCCGGGGTTGCGCGCATCCATCGCAAAGGCCACCAGAGTGATGGCCTCGAACACCGTCTCGCCGCTGCCATCGCCGCGCGTGGTCAGGTCGGCCATATATTCGACGTTGCCAAAGGGCTTGTTTGCCAGTTCGATCAGGAAGATGGTGAAGGTGATGTTGGGCGGCATATGCTGCACATCGACCGTCACCGTATCGAAGACGCTATTGTCGCGGTTGCCGCGCACAATCGTGACCAGGCCCGTTGCGTTGGGGAAGGCCGCTTTGATGCCGCTCGGCACGAGCGGGAACTGGATGATGGTCGTCGGCGGCAGCGAACTGAGAACGTGTACCGTCGGCGCCAGCTTGCCCGCGCGCACCATCTGGCGCAACTGCTCGGCCTCTGGATTAAACGGTACGGTGTTTGTGCTGGCAACATGCTGTACTGCCATTCTGGCCGGTGAAGCGGGCGCGGCGCTGGCTTGCAGGCTGGCGACAAAGAGCAACGCCAGCAGCAGCGGGCCGCTCAGGATAACGCGGCGCAACGTATGAAGCAATGACATCTGAAAACCCCCTTTCATGGAGTAGAGCGGGCGCAGCAAGCTAAAACACCGGGGCTGTCTGCCCGTCGGTCATGGCCTGCGGCCCTGCGTGCAGTGGGGGATTGCCGCCATCAAAAGGCGTGCCTTTGAGCGTGCTATCATTGAGAACCTTCTGCGCGTCCTGCAACGAGGAGAACCACATGCCCAGGTGTTCCAGCTGGATGCCGGAGGCCGAGCCGCTCTGGTCGGTTGAGGTGCCAGGGCTATCGGAGTTCATGGCGAAAGCGACCAGCGTGATGGCCTGGAAGGTCACATCGCCGGATCCATCATCTCGCGTGTGCAGGTCGGCGACGTACTCCGCGTTGCCAAAGGGTTTCGTGGCGTGTTCAATAAAGAAGATGGTGAATGTGATGTCGGGCGGCATGTTGGAGACATCGACCGTTACAGTATCAAAGAGACTGACTTCCGGGTTGCCCTGTACAACCGTCACGACGCCGGTGGCATTGGGGAAAGCCTTCTTGACCCCGCTGGGGAAGAGGGGAAACTGAATAATGGTCGTCGGCGGCTGCGAATCCAGCACCTGCACCGTCGAGGCCAGTTGATGCGAGGCAATCAACTGTTGCAAGGTGTGCGTCTGCAAATCCTGATTGCGCAACTGTCGCCCCACCGAGGGGCTGTTTCCCGCTGCCCCCGTCGCCACCGGGCGCAAAAAAGCGACGACGGCAATCAAAATCGCCGCCAGTAGCGCGCCCCCGTAGATGATATGATGTGTTTTGCCGCGAATAGTGCGTATACGCATCGATACTTCTCCCTTCACCTGCAATAAGACAGGCATCCATCGAATTGACCGCGACACGGCTATACCTTCCGCGTTCGCTTTGTTGCAAGCATACCCGCATTCAACCGCCCAGGCATGTGCAAGATTACCCATTTTTGGCTGTGGGCAATCCGGCCACCCGCACACGCCAGGCCATCCGCAAGAGGTGGCCTGCCGGGTCGGGGGCCTGCCATGCGGGTGGTCTGCCGTGTATGGGTGGTCTGCCTGGGTGGCGGGTGGCCTGCTGTGTGTGGCGCGACAATGCATGCGTAGGAAAAGAGTCATGTTTTCATTATCTCCAACCGGGCAGAGTGCTATACTGCGATGAGAAAGTAAGGACAAATGTCTATCTGGAAGTCAGAATTATTGCCTGCCTGGAGGGAAAGAAATGCCCGGCGCCGGTTCTGAGCGCGTCCCAACCTATGTGATTATCGGCAATGGCATTGCCGGGGTGACTGCCGCTGAAATCCTGCGCATGGAGGACGCGGCGGCGCATATTACGGTGATTGCCGACGATCCTTTTCCCGTGTACTACCGGCCCGCGTTGAAGGATTATCTGGCGGGGCGCGTGCGCGAGGATCGGCTGTGGGCGCGGCCAACCAGCTTTTACCAGGACGCGCGCGTGCGCTTCCTGCCGGAGCGGGTGGTGGGCATCCGGCCAGAGCAGCACACGATCCAGTTGCAGAGCGGGCGGCAGATCGGCTATGGCAAGCTACTGCTGGCGAACGGGGCGCGGGCCAGCCGCCTGCACTGTCCAGGGGTGCAACTCGTCGGCGTGACGACGCTGCGCACGGTCGCCGATTACCAGACCGTCCTGAGCCGGTTAAATGCGGTGCAGCGCGTGGTGGTGAGCGGGAGCGGGACGCTGGCGCTGGAAAGCGTCGAGACGCTGCGCCACCGGGGCTACGAGGTGACGCACCTGCTGCGCCGCCGCACTGTCTGGTCGGAAGTGCTGGATGCCGTAGCCTCTGACCTTGT
>Ga0209810_1006383_pt1 | contig 10249 bp, 9 predicted proteins | sample Coa_R1_7_FD_187159 | JGI IMG/M metagenome (GOLD analysis project Ga0209810, IMG submission 187159) | Surface soil microbial communities from Centralia Pennsylvania, which are recovering from an underground coalmine fire - Coalmine... | ecosystem: Environmental > Terrestrial > Soil > Unclassified ...
GACGAGGCTCGACGGCGCGGGTTTGCGGTCGACACCGGCGCCGCCGGGAAGGAGCGCGTAGCTCAGGCGGTAGAGCAACTGACTTTTAATCAGTAGGTCCCGGGTTCGAGTCCCGGCGCGCTCACCAGTTTCGCCGGATCGCGCCAGCGCGGCGGGCGTGTGGGTTCGGCGCAAGCCCCGCCCCTTGGCGCCGTTTGCCGGGGCGCGTGCAGCGCGGCCGATGCAGGGCAAACCGGCACGCCGGCACTCGAGAGGCGGTCAGCCCGTCAATTCCTTGCGCACGATCCTGGCGCCCTCGACCATGGCCTGCAACTTGCCGAACGCCACGTCGCGCGGCAGGTATTTCATTCCGCAATCGGGCGCGACCACGATGCGATCGGCCGGCACGTAAGGCAGCGCACGGCGAATCCGCGCGGCGACCATCTCCGGGGTTTCGACGGTCATGTCGGAGAGATCGAGGACGCCGAGGATGACGGTCTTGTCGCCGAGCCTTGCGAGGACCGAGCAGTCGAGCCTGGATTGCGCCGTTTCGATCGACACCTGCCGCACCGCCGTGCGCGCGAGCTCGGGCAGGAACGCATAACCCTCCGGCCGCACGTGGATGATGGCCGCATAGCCGAAGCAGATGTGGATCGCGGTGGTGCCCTGCACGCCGTCGAGCGCGGCCGCAAGCCCCTCGAGACCGAATTTGCGCGCCTTGTCCGGTCGCGCCTGCATATAGGGCTCGTCGAGCTGCACGATGTCGGCGCCGGCGTTGAACAGGTCCTTGATCTCGGCATTCACCGCCGCGGCGTAGTCGAGCACCATCTCCTGTTCGTCCTTGTAGAAATCGTTCTGCGCCTGCTGCGACATGGTGAAGGGGCCGGGCACCGTGATCTTGATCACGCGGTCGGTATTGGCGCGGAGGAATTCGACGTCGCGCACTTCGACGGGAAATTTCCGCCTTATTCTGCCCACGACGCGCGGCACCGGATTGGGATGCCCCGAACGGTCGAGCGCGATGCCGGGATGGTCGATGTCGACCCCTTCGAGCGCGGTGGCGAAACGGTTCGAATAGCTCTCGCGCCGCTGCTCGCCGTCGGTGATGATGTCGAGGCCGGCGCGTTCCTGGTCGCGGATCGCAAGCCGCGTGGCGTCGTCCTGCGCCTCTTCCAGATGGTCCGGCGCGATCCGCCACAGCTCCCGCGCGCGCACCCGCGGCGGAAAGCGCCCCGCAAGCTGCTTGCGGTCGATCAGCCAATCCGGCTGCGGATAGGAGCCGACCAGCGAGGTCGGCAGCAACGGCAAGGGCAAGGGCATCGGCCCCTCCGAGCAAATGGACGCCGCGATGCTAACAAACCGGCGCGCCTAGGGCACGCGCCGCATGAGCGCGGCGCAGATTGCGCTGATGGCGCCTGCCGCCGCGACATAGGCCGCGACCAACCACGGCCGCTCGCCGTTGGCATGCAGCAGCGCGGTGGCCGCAAGCGGTGTCAGCGACACCGAGAAGATCGCGCCGATCTGATAGACCAGGGAAACGCCGGTGTAGCGAACGCGGGTATCGAACAGATCGCAGAACATCGCCGCCTGCGGCCCGTAGACCGGCGCCCACAGCACGCCGAGCGCCAGCACGATGGCGGCCGACGCCATGACGCCGCTGCCCGAATACTGCATGAGCCAGAGGGCGGGAAATGCCGCGAATCCGTTGATCAGCGAGAACAGGATATAGGTTCGTTTGCGGCTTGTGCGGTCGGCGAGCTTCGAACTGTAGGGGATGGTGAAGATCAGCACGAACGCAGCGAGCGTGATCGCCGCGAGCACGGTGGTGCGCGGGATCTTTGCGACCGTGGTGAGGTAGGACAGCGGGAAGATCGCGTAAATGGTGAAGGCGATGCCGTCGATCAGCCGCGCGCCCCAGCCGAGCAGAACCGTGCCCGGATAGTCGCGAATGACTTCCCACATGGGCACGCGCGCCACCTGTTTATTCGCCTGCGCCTTGGTGAATTCCGGCGTCTCCAGCACGCGCAGTCGGATGAAAAGACCGACGGCGAGCAGCACGATGCTGAGCATGAAGGCCGCGCGCCAGCCCCAGGCGACGAAATCCGCGCTGCTGAGACTGTAGGACAGGAACGTCACCACTCCGGTGCTGCAGCACAGGCCGATGGCCAGGCCGATCTGCGGAAAGGAGGCGTAGTAGGCGCGTGCGTCGGGCCCGGCGAACTCGTAGGACATGAGCACCGCACCGCCCCACTCGCCGCCGAGCGCGACACCCTGGATCAGCCGCAGCGCGAGCAGCAGGACGGGCGCCCAGAGGCCGATGCGTTCGTAGGTGGGAACGAGGCCGATCAGGAAGGTCGCCGCGCCCATGATCATCAGCGTCAGAACCAGCAGCGGCTTGCGCCCGATGCGGTCGCCGAAATGGCCGAACAGCAATCCGCCGAACGGCCGGATGAGAAAACCGGCTGCGAACGTGCCGTAGGCGAGCAGGGTATTGATGAACGCGTCGCCTTTGGGAAAGAAATATTGGTTGAAGATGACGCCGGCCATCGTGGCGTATATGAGGAAGTCGTACCATTCGATGGTCGTGCCGACCAGGCTCGCCATCGCGACGCGGCGGACCTCGCGGTCGCGCGTCGAAATCGCCGATAAAGTGCCTGACGTTCTTTCCAACGCGGTCATGGCCTTTCCTCCCTGCGCGATCGTTTATTCCGTCTGCGCGCTGAGCCGGATGACAGCCCCCGTATGCTCGTCGTCGCACGCGTCGGGCTCGAAGTCGGCAAGCTTCGGCGGCTGTCCTGCTCGCACCTTCTCGTTGCTGAACCGAATCGGTTCCAGCGGCGCGCGGTTGACCTCAAGGCGGAAGATGTCGAAGCGGTTATAGTGACCGAGGATGTCGTGGTATTGCTTGGGTTCGATGCAGCGATTGAGATCGATTTCGCCGTAGACGATCCCCTCACGGTCGATCAGGGGGTCGCTCACCAGCCGTCCGTCCGGACCGTAGATGCCGGAGAATGCGTTCGGTGTTCCCGTCAGCAGCTTCTCCTGCGGCGGCGTCGGCTCGAGCGCCGCGATGAGGGCCGGACTCATGGCCGAACAGGCCACGATGGTGAAGACCTTGCCTTCGAACGAATGTGCGCCGGCGCGAATGCGGATCGCTTCCGGCATGTCGTAGTTCGAGACGAATGGGAAGGCGATATAGTTGGCCACGTGTATGAGCTCGCCCTGTGCCAGGAGGGTGTAGCGCGCAAGCGTATTGGTGTTTTCCCCGCAAGCCAGAACACCGAGCGGTCCGAGCGTGGTTTCATAGACACGCAGGCTGCTGCCGTCGCCGCTCGCCCAGGAGAGCTTTTCGGCGAAGGTGGGAACCAGCTTGCGGTGGCGCGCGATCAGTCCGTCCGGACCGATGATCACGTTGGTATTGAACACGGTACCGAGGCTGTAGGGGACGGACTCGTTCACGCCGATGACGATGTGGATCCCGAGCCGGGCCGCCTCGGCGCAGAGGCGATCGATCTCCGGGCCCGGAATGCGCACCGCGCTTTGCTGCAGCCGCGCGAACCACGCGCTGCCTTCGAGCGGCGAGAGGTACCAGTTCCAGTACGGATAGCCCGCCACGAACACTTCCGGAAAGACCACGAGCTCGGCGCCGGCGCGGGCCGCCTCGCGGGCAAGCGCGCAGGCCTTGTCCACGGTCGCGACGGCATCGAGGAACACGGGCGCGGCCTGCACGGCCGCGGCTTTGAACGGCGAGAACGGCACGCATTCACTCCCTTGACGGCTGGCAGGCCATGCTAGCGGCGCGAGGGCGGCCGCCAATCGAATTCGGCGGGACTTGTTCCGAGATACGGAACGCGAAATAATGCGATTGGGCACTTCGCCGCGGGTTCGGCGCGCGCGTGTTTCGCATTGCAAAATGGGGAAATCGCTCCACGCCCTCAACGAGGGTCGCATCGGCGTCAAGGCCATCGAGGTCGCCGGCCGCATCCTCGACCTGCTCGCGCGTTCGGAACAGCCGGTCGCTCTGCGCGAACTCGCGGCGGCCGGGCATATGTCGCCCGGCAAGGCGCATCGCTATCTCGCGAGCTTCGTGGCGAGCGGCCTCGCACGACAGGATGCGGCCACGCGACGTTACGCGCTCGGCCCCCTCGCGATGCGCCTCGGCCTTGCCGCGCTGAGCTCGCATCAGCCGCTGCGCGACGCCATTGCGCTGATGCGCGAGCTGCGCAATCGCCTCGACGAAACCATGGTCCTGTCGGTGTGGGGCGCGCAGGGTCCGACCGTGGTGCATGTCGAGGAAAGCAGCCAGCCGGTGATCATGACGATGCGGATCGGCGCCGTGCTGCCGATGCTTGCGACCGCGACCGGCCTCGTCTTCGCGGCGTTCCTGCCGCCGCATTTCACCGAACCCCTGATCGCGGAGGCGCTCAAGGCGCGCGACTGCTCCAACCTGTTCGCGCGCAACCGCGCGGAGCTGCGGCGCCTGCTCAACGCGGTCCGCGCGCAGGGCTACGCTTATAACCACGGCCATTTGATGCGAGGCGTCAGCGCCGCGGCATTTCCGCTGCTCGAGCGATCCTCCAAACTGGTCGGCGTCATGGCGGCGATGGGGCGCGACGACCGCATCAACCTCGACAGCGGCGCCGCGACCATTGCGCGGTTGATGGAGGCGGCAAGAAATTTCAACCGGTGACGACCCCGCCTTCATTGCGAGGGCGACGTCACCGTCATTGCGAGCCCGCGCGACCATTGTTCTCCGTCATTGCGAGCGCGAGCGCAAGCGCGGGCGAAGCAATCCAGAATCGGCGCGGCCACACGTTACGCCTCCCGCACACGACTCGCGGGCCGGCCCGCCTGGATTGCTTCGGCGGCTTCGCCGCCTCGCAATGACGGAGAAAGGCGCCGCCTCGCCATGACGGGCAAAAAACGCCGCCTCGCAATGACGGAAGAAGGCGTGTCGCAATGACGCGACCCCCCACGGCAGCGCCTTAACAAAATTTCACTCGGCGTCATCAGACTTTCATGCCGTCGTCCCATGCGCGCCATGATCGGCGGCTAGAGGATGACGGCCTGACGCAGAACGAGGATCACCCAAAAGGAGGCCCCTATCATGCCGCTTCGTTGCGTCATGCCCGAAGCACCGCACAGGCTGGCGGCCGGGCCGCTCGCGCGCTGTGCCGCCTGCGGCGACTGGATGATCGCGCCGCTCATGTCCGAATTCGATGCCGCGGGCGAAATCCGTCATCATTGGGTATGCGAATCGTGCGGGGAGGTTACCTCCACCGCCGTGTCGCTTAATGCCGCCGAATCGGAATAAGTGTCATCCCCGCGGGTTGTGATTCCGGCGGCTCGAAAAAGCCCAAGGGGAGATTGCCATGCGACTTCCATTCACGTGGCCACGATTGGCCGCGATCGCCGGCGCAGCCCTGCTGGCTTGCGGCGGCGCGGCCGGTGCATCGCCGGTCCTGTTCAAGGCGGAGCTCAGCGCGGCGAGCGAGGTACCGCCGAACGACAGCAAAGGCACGGGCTCGGTCGAAGCGACCTATGATCCCGACACCAGGGCGCTCACCTGGAAAGGGAGCATCAGCGGCCTGACCGGGCCGGCGACGGCCGCGCATTTCCACGGACCGGCGCCTGCCGGCAAGAATGCCGGCGTGGTCATCCCGATCTCGGGCGCCGAGAAAGGCTCGTTCCAGGGCTCGGCCACGCTTACCAACGAGCAATCCGCCGACCTCCTCGCCGGCCAGTGGTATGTCAATATCCATACCGCCGCCCACACGGCGGGCGAGATCCGCGGCCAGCTCCTGCGACAATAGCGCCGCGGGCTTGCGAAGCGCCCGCCGGCCCCGCGCGGCCGGCGGGATTTTTGTCGCGCGGTGCGCGCTTTACCGCGCGTGCCGGCCCGATCTAAGGTGCGCCGTCACGACAAAGACACAGGTGAGGGTGCCCCATGGTCGGCGGCAATGGTTCTGCCCCGTTTCTCGTCTCCGGCGGCGGCATCGGCGGGCTCGCCGCGGCCTATGCCCTGGCGCGGCAGGGTTTCCCGGTTCGCGTCTTCGAGCAATCGCCCGAATTCCGCGAAGTCGGGGCCGGCATCCAGCTCGGTCCCAATGTTTTCCGCGTGCTCGAGAAGCTCGGACTCAAGGATGCGGTGCTCGCCGACGCGCATCGCCCGCCGGCGCAGGAAATGCGCGACGCGCTCACCGGCAAGCTGATCACGCGCATTCCGCTCGAGGACGCCTTCGTCCGGCGTTTCGGGCAGCCTTACGCGGTGACCCACCGTGCCGATCTGCACGGGGCGTTCCTCGCCGCCTGCCAGGGGAGCAATCTGATCACGCTCGAGACCAGCCGGCGGGTCGACGGCTACGAGGATCACGGCGATCATGTGACGGTGACGCTGCAGGACGGGGAGCGCGTGTCCGGCCGCGCCCTGATCGGCTGCGACGGCATGTGGTCGAGGATCCGCGAACGCGTGGTCGGCGACGGCAAGCCGCGCGTGTCGGGACATATTGCCTACCGCGCGGTGCTCAAGCGCAGCGAGGTGCCCGACGAGCTGTGGCGGCCGGACGTGGTGCTGTGGGCCGGCCCGCGTACCCATTTCGTGCATTATCCGCTGCGTCGCGGCGAGCTCTACAATCTCGTCGCCGTGTTCCACTCGGACCGCTACGAGGAAGGCTGGAATGCCGAAGGCAGCAAGGAAGTGATGTGGGAGCACTTCCGGATGCAGGTGCCGCAGGTGCTGCGCCTGCTCGAGCGCATCGAGACCTGGCGCATGTGGGTGCTGTGCGACCGCGAACCGGTGAAGATCTGGTCGAAGGGCGCCGTCACCCTGCTCGGCGACGCCGCGCATCCCATGCTGCAATATCTCGCGCAGGGCGCCTGCATGGCGATCGAGGACGCCGTGGTGCTCGCCGAGAAGGCCGCCGCCTTCCCGCATGATCCCGCCCGCGCCTTCGAGGCCTATCAGCAGGAGCGCTATCTGCGCACCGGTCGCGTACAGATCATGGCGCGCGTCTACGGCGAGTTCTATCACGCGCGCGGCGTCGTCGCCGAGCTGCGCGACCTCATGCTGTCGCCACGCACGCCGGAGCAGAGCTACGACGGCATCGCGTGGCTCTACGGCGGGCCTTGAGGCTCGACACGCGGCGCGGCCGCCCCGCCGCTCATGCCGCCTGTGCCCGCGGATGCGCGGCGGGCTCGTCGAGAGGCGCGGTGAGCGCGTCGTAGCCGTAGAGCCAGCTCGGATCGCCGTCGCCGTCGCGCAGCCAGGTGTTGGCCGAGGAGATGGCCTGCACCGCCGAGGTACGCGGCTTGCGGTGGGCCTCGTAACGGCGGAACGCGCCTTCGACATCCTCGCCGGCAACGGCCTTGAGGCAGCGCGCAAGCACCGCGGCATCCTCGATGGCGGTGGCCGCGCCCTGCGCCATATAGGGCGTCATGGGGTGCGCGGCATCGCCGAGCAGCACGACGCGCCCGTCGCTCCATCGCGGCAATGGCTCGCGTTCGAGAATCGCCCATTTGTGGCAATCCGGGCATGCCGCGAGCACCGTGCGCACGTCCCGATGGAAGTCGGCATAGGCCGCGCGCAGTTCCTTGACGTCGCCCTTGGCCGACCAGCTTTCGCGCGTCAGCCATTCCGCGGGCTCCGGCACGCTGGTCACGAAATAGACCTCGCTTTTGGTTGCGGTGGTATAATAGATGACGATGTGTCGATCGCGGCCCCACCATTTGGTGCGCGAGGGCCCGATGTCGAAACCGCCCATCAGCGCCGCCGGGAATACCGCGCGATAGGCGATCCGGCCGCGATGAATGGGCGCGTCCGGCCCGACGATGATGTCGCGCACGACCGAATGGACGCCGTCGGCGCCGACCACGGCGTCGGCCCGCGCCTCGCTGCCGTCCGCGAAGCGCAGCCTCACCTGCCCGCGCATCTCATCGAGTCCGACGAGCTTCTTGCCGAGATGCACCGCCTCGCCCGGCACGACCGAGCACAGCGCGTCGTGCAGATCGCCGCGGTGCATGCACAAATAGGGCGCGCCGAACAGATTCTCCGGCATCGGCAATTCGCGCGTGACCTCGCCGCTGTAGCCGTCGCGGTTGAGATGCGAATAGGGAGCAAACGAGACCGCGCGCAGCCGCTCCTCGACGCCGATCGACCGCAGCACCTTCATCGAGTTGGGCATCATCTGTATGCCCGCGCCGATGCGCGCGAAGCGCGACGCCTGCTCGTAGACCTGCACGTCGAATCCCGCCTGCCGCAGCGTCGCCGCCGCCGCCATGCCGCCCATCCCCGCGCCGACCACGGCAATCGAAATCGTCCTGCCCATTGCCAACCCGCCCTCGCGACTCTCGCGTCGTTCACTTGCGCGGGATGCCGGCCTTGTCGATCACCGCATTCCATTTCCTGATGTCGGCGACGAGCCGCGCCATCAGTTCCTGCGGCGTGCTCGGATGCGGCTGCATACCGAGCTTCGCAAAACGCTCCTTGATGTCGGGCATTGCCAGCACCTCGCGCATGCTCCGGTTCATCGTGTCGATCACCTCGCGCGGCGTCCCCTTCGGCGCGAAGATCCCGTTCCAGGAGGTGACCTCATAGCCCTTGACGCCCGCCTCGGCGACCGTCGGGACCTCCGGCATGGAGGGTTCGCGACGGGGGCCGGAGCTTGCCAGCACGCGCAGCTTGCCGTCGTTGATCTGGCCCTGGATCGCCGGCGGGAATTCGACGATCATCTGCACGTCGTTGCGCAACAGCGACACGACCGCGTCGGGCGAGTTCTTGAACGTGACGATCACCACGTTGACGTCGGCGAGCGACTTGAACAGTTCGGCGCCCAGATGCTGCGTGCTGCCCACGACGATCGTGCCGATATTGAGCTTGCCCGGTTGCGCCCTGGCCGCCGTGATGAAGTCGCCGAGCGTCTTGAAGGGCGAATTGGCCGGCACCGCGAACAGGAGATTGAACTCGCCGAGGCCGGAGATCATGTCGAACTGCGTCGTCGGGTCGAACGGCAGATGCTTGAACGCGGCGACGCTGATGGCTGTGCCGTTGGTGACGAGCCCGAGCGTATAGCCGTCCGGCGGCGCGGTCACGACGGCGCGCGCCGCGTTGATGCCGCCCGCGCCCGGCATGTTCTCGATGACGAAGCGCTCGCCGAGTTTCGCGCCGAGCTTGTCGGCGGTCAGCCGCGTGCTCACGTCCGCCACCCCGCCCGGGCCGAAGGGCAGGATGATCTTGACCGGCTTTTCCGGCCATTTGGCCGAAGCCGGCGCGGCGAACGCGACGAGCGGCAGGACGAGAAGGGCGAGCCGTTGCCCTGTGATGAAAACGTGCCGCAGCATCGCGCACCTCCCCCGGATGTTCCGCCGCTATGGCCTGCGTTACGAGTCGAAGCCGTAGAGCCTTGCCGGATTGTCCACCAAGAGGCGCCTCTGCGCCAGCGCGTCCGGCGCGTAGCGCGGCAAGAGGTCGACGAGCTCGGCCTCGTCGGCCACGTGGGTGGCATTGGGGTGCGGGAAATCGGTACCCCACAGCACGCGCTCCGGCGCGGCTTCGATCAGCGCGCGCGCGATCGGTACGGCCTGGTCGTAGGGCGGCATGGATATGCGCTCGGCGCCGCTCACCTTGATCCAGCAATGCTCGAGCCGCGCGAGATCGATGAGCGCGCGCAAGCCGGGTTGATCGAGCCCGGCGGCCGCGGGCACCCGGCCCATGTGGTCGATCACGAACGGCAGGGGCAGTTGGCGCATCATTGCGGAGAGAGGCGCGATGTCGGGCGCGTCGAGGTGCAGCACCACGTGCCAGCCCCGATCCTTGATGCGGTCGATCACGCGACGGAACATGCCCTCGTCCGGCGCGCCGCCGAGGTGCCGCACGAAATTGAAACGCACGCCGCGCACCCCGCCGGCATGCAGGCGATCGAGGTCCTTGTCGCTGAACGTGTCGTCGACGATGGCGACGCCGCGGTAGCGCCGGGGATCGGCGGCGATGGCGTCGAGCATGGCGGCATTGTCGGTGCCGTGGCAGCTCGCCTGCACGATCACCGCGCGCTCGATGCCAAGCAGCGCGTGCAGCGCGTGCAGCATTTCCTTCGGCGCATCCGCGGGCGTGTAGCGCCGGCCGGGCGCATAAGGGAATTTGGCGGCCGGCCCGAACACGTGGCAATGCGCATCGCAGGCGCCGCTCGGCAGCGCGAAGCGGGGCTTGCGGCGGCGGGCGAAAAAGGCGTCAGCGGCGGTCATGGATTGCGTGTAGCGAAGCCGCGCGTGGCAGACA
>Ga0209810_1006387_pt1 | contig 10240 bp, 8 predicted proteins | sample Coa_R1_7_FD_187159 | JGI IMG/M metagenome (GOLD analysis project Ga0209810, IMG submission 187159) | Surface soil microbial communities from Centralia Pennsylvania, which are recovering from an underground coalmine fire - Coalmine... | ecosystem: Environmental > Terrestrial > Soil > Unclassified ...
CGAACGTACAATATGGTCAGGAAGGTATCGATGTCGACCATGAGTTAGCTCCTTTCCAGCCAAAGAAAGATAACTAACTCTACGGCAGCGATGCCTTCCACGCCTGCTTATATTTCACAGCAAGCGTGGAAATACCCGTCTAGGGGTCCTTCGGCCCACGGGTTCCTGCCCGTTGCCCTGGCGGGCGGAAAAGCCTGCCTACTGGGGCAGGCCCGGGTTTGCGTACAGGCTCTAAGAGTGTTCAAGGAAGGTCATGCGAAAGAGCTTTTCTATTCTGTTGCTGCTCGGCTTGGTGTGCGCGAGCTGCCGGCTTCAGCGCGATGATCCGGGCAGGGGAATCACGCTAGAGGTAGCGGTCTTCGAGGGCGGCTACGGCATCGAGTGGCACAAGCAGATGGCCCGCCAGTACGAGCGGCTGCATCCCGGCATCCATATTGATCTCTGGGGCGATCCGCGCGTGGACGAGAAGCTCAAGCCGCGTATCCTGCGCCGCAATCCGCCCGACCTGGCGAGCTGCGGCCTGCCGGTCTGGAAGCTGATCGTGGCGGGCAAGCTCTATCCTCTGGACGCGGCTCTCGACTACCCGGCCTATGGGCAGCCGAATATCACGTGGCGTCAGTCGCTCGTGAAGGGCGTTCTTTCCGATTACCAGTACCAGGGACATACGTATGCGGTCCCGACGAATTTAGGCTGCTGGGTCTGCTGGTACGACCGGCGCATGTTCCGCAAGCACGGCTGGCAGGTGCCCAGGACGTGGGGGGAGTTCACGCATCTGTGCGATCAGATCAAAGCGGCGGGTATCGCGCCGCTGGCCTTCCAGGGCAAGTATCCGTATTACGCCTGGGCGACGCTGCTCAGCCTCTACGAGCGCCTGGTGCCGTTCGAGCGCTGGTACCGGATGGAAGATTTCCTGCCCGGCGCGTACACAGACCCGGAGTTCATCCACGCGGCGCGGCTGGTGCAGGAGATGGCGACCCGCTATTTCGAGCCGGGCGCGCTGGCGATGACCCATACGGAGAGCCAGCTCGAATGGGTGCATGGGAGCGCGGCGATGGTTTTCTGCGGCCTCTGGCTCGAAAACGAGATGAAGAACGCGATCCCGCCCGGCTTCGAGATGGCCTGCTTTCCGGTCCCGGTCGTGGAGGGCGGGCACGGCGACCCGCACGCCATCTACGGCGGAGGCGGCGAGATGTTCTTTGCTTTCTCCGACGCGCCGCACCCCAAAGAGGCGGTCGATTTCTTGAAGTACCTGCTCAGCATGGACCCGGCCCGCGCCTATACCCGCCAGCTCGATACGCTCTCGCCCGTCCGCAACTCGGAGAGAGGCATTTCCCTCTCGCCGGATCTGCAGAGCGCGGTGGACGTGATGCACGCCAGCTCGCGCCTGTTTTCCGACCGGATCGATACTCTCTTTCCGGAGTTCACGCGAGGCGCGGAGCAGGTGGGTCTGGCGGATCTGCTGGCCGGCAAGATCACCCCGGAGCAGTTCGGCAAAGAACTGGAGGCGGGCATGGAGGACATCCGCCGGGACCCGGACATCTATAAGCCCCCGCCGCAAGGAGTGCCGCAATAAGAGGCGTTTGGCGTTAGGCGTTGGGCGTTAGGCGTTAGGGAAAGCCTGTTCCCAATGTCTTAACCAGTTACCGAAGACAAGAGAACGTCGTGATAAAAAGAAACGATTTCCAACGCCCAACGCCTAACGCCCAACGCCCAAAAAGGCGGGAGCAGAAGCTGTTCATTCTGACGTTTTTGGGACCGGCGCTGGCGCTCTACGCGTTGTTCGTGCTGCTGCCGGCGGTCAACGCCTGCCGCTATAGCCTGTTGCGCTGGGACGGTCTGGGTACGGCGACCTGGGCGGGCTTGCACAACTTCGGAAGGCTCCTGCGCAGCGGATCGGACTACCTGCCGGCCATCCAGCACAATCTGTTTCTGACCTTCGTGCCCGGCGTCTTCATCCTGACGCTGGCGCTCTTCTTTGCTTACAGCATCCATCAGGGCGTCCGGGGGGCGCGCCTGTTTCGCATCACGTTTTTCTTTCCCAACATTATTAGCTCGGTAGCCACCGCCTTGCTGTGGATTTTCCTCTACAGCACGAGCGGGGTGGGCCTGCTCAACAATCTGCTCAAGCGGCTGTTCCACGTCAGCCAGCCTATCGCCTTTACGGAGACGCACAATCTGCTGTGGGCGATGGTCCCGATGATCGTCTGGGCCGCTACCGGCTTCTACATGGTGCTCTTCCTGGCGGCCATGGAGAACATTCCGGAGACCTATTATGAGGCGGCGCGGCTGGATGGCGCCTCCTCGTCCCATCTGTTCCGCTACGTGACCCTGCCGCTGATCTGGGACGTGCTGGCAACGGGCGTCGTGTTCCTGGTCATTGGCGGGCTGAAGATGTTCGATGGGGTCTGGATCATGGAGAACGGTCGTCCGTCGCCGGAAACGCACACGCTCTCGACGCTGATGTACTCGCGCGTGTTCGAGGAGTACAACGTCGGCCACGGCACGGCCATTGCCGTGCTGCAGTTTGTATTGGTCCTGCTGGCCAGCCTGATCAGCATGCGCCTGATGCGGCGGGAAAGGCTGGAATATTGATGCGCCGCGCTCCCTTCGGAATCGGCTCCGGCCTGTGCTATCTGTTTCTAGCCGCCTACCTGGTGGCGGTCGTCTTCCCGATGGTCTGGATCGTCTATAGCAGCGGGAAGAGCACCCAGGAGTTTTTCAGCAATCCGATCGGGCTGCCGCACGTCCTTACAACGCCGAGCGGGGCGGGCGGGCGGACGCTCACCGGCAACTATGAGAAGGCCTGGGTGGGGAGTCATTTCAGCCGATACTTCTTCAACAGCGTCAAGGTGGTGGGGATCAGCCTGGCGCTGATCTTGCTGTTGGGCAGCATGGCCGCCTACGTGCTGGCGCGCTTCGAGTTCTTCGGCCGGAAGCTGATCTCTATTCTGTTCTTATGCGGCCTGGTGATTCCGATGCAGCTCATTTTGATTCCGCTGTTCTTCCAGTATGCGGACATGAGCGATCTGCTCAACCGTCTCTTCGCGCCGGTGACTCTGTTCGGGGGGCATCTGGTCTTTTCGCTGCACGATTCGCACGCCGGGCTGATCCTGATCTACGTGGCCGCCAGCCTGCCCTTCACGGTCTTCGTGCTGACCGCGTTTTTCCGCACGCTGCCGGGCGAGTTAAGAGAGGCCGCCATGATCGACGGCGCCAGCGAGTACCGGACCTTCTTCTCGGTGATGATGCCGCTCAGCAAGCCGGGACTGGTAACGGTGGCGATCTTCAACTTCCTGGGCCTCTGGAACGAATACCTGTTCGGGCTGGTCTTCATCAATTCCGATCAGCTCAAGACATTGCCGCTGGGACTGGCGGGCATCAGCATGCAGGCGCAGTATAAAAGCGACTATGGGTTATTGTTCGCGGCGCTCGTTATTAGCATCCTGCCCAGTCTGCTCGTGTATCTGGTTTTGCAGGAGCGAATCACCAAGGGAATTACTCTTGGCGCATTAAAAGGCTAAAAACACGATCAGGCGGCCCTGTCGGCGTGCATCTGCAGCCATTTGACGACGTCGCGGCGGCGGAGTACGCCGACGAGGTGGCCGTGATTGAGGACGGGCACCTGGGCGATGTCGCTTGTGGCCAGGGTGTTGAGCGCATCACTGGCGGCTTCTTCGGGGGTTGCGACTTCCAACTCGGTGGCGGGCACCATGATCTCCCGGACCGGCGTGGTGTCCCAGGCTTCGCGGGGAATTTTCTGGACATCTTGCATGCCGACCAGACCCAGCAACTGATCCCCGACGGCGACGGGAAACGCGCGCTCGTCAGAGCGCATGAGGTAGTCGTATACGAGCATGCTGACGGGAATATCTGGCGGGACGCTGCGCACTTCCGGGCGCATCAGGCGCGCGACCGGTATCCCTTCGAGCACATCGTGGATGACCACCTGCCGGTAGCTGGCGGTGGCGGCGTTGTTGAGGAACCAGCCGATGAAGATCAGCCAGGCGCCTCCGGCAAGGCCGGTTCCGAAGAAGGGGATCTGCGCCCCGAAGATCATCAAGACGCCGCAGACAATGAACAGCCAGGCCACCAGATGGCTGATACCGGCCGCCCAGACCGTCGCGCGCCGCAGGTTCCCGGTGGCGGCCCACAGGGTCGAGCGCAGCACGCGGCCACCGTCCAGCGGGAAGCCGGGGATCAGGTTGAAGACTCCGAGCACGATATTGATGGAGCCCAGCCACATCAGGATGGTCGCCACAGGGCCCAGGTGAGAGATATACGCGAGCGGATCGCCGGACAGCAGCGGAAGCGGCCCGCCGAGCGCCACGCCGATCGCGAGGCAGACCGCGCCGATCACAAAGCTCATGAGCGGGCCAACGATGGCGATCTGAAACTCGTCGCCTGCCGATGACGGTTCCCGCTGGATATTCGAGACGCCCCCGAACACGAACAGAATGATCTGCTTGACGGGCAGTCCTTTGGCGATGGCGACTACCGAGTGGGCCAGCTCGTGCGCCAGCACCGAGCCGAAGAACAGGAGCGCCGCGATGACCGATGTCCCCCAGATCATTCCGGCGGACCAGCTCGGGTGATAGACCCGAAACACAAAGGCGCCGAGCTGCCAGATGATCAGCATGAAGATGATCAGCCAGCTCCAGTCGATGTTTATGTCGATGCCGAAAATTCGGGCGATTCGCAAACTGTTTCTCATGGTCGTCCTCTGACGGATAGATAAAGCCCGCGAAAGCGGGCTGATCTTACGGTTAGAAAAGACGGGACGCGATCCCGCATCTATCTGGCAGACGTTGGAACCTATAATGCCGGTTCCCAGGTTGTGGGGAGCCGATCGGCCCGCCGGCCGGACGCGATCAGCTATCGGGAGGGGATGCGCGTGCTTGATGCTCCACCGGAGAAGGCGCGGGGTTGACCTCCCGGTTGAGCATCTCTTCCGTCCGCTGCTCCGCGTCCTTGCCGTGGGGCCGTGTGGAAAGATAGAACTCCTCATAGAAAGCCTTGACAAAGCCCGTGATCGGCACTGCCTCCTGTTGGACGGAACGGCAAAGGGCTGTGTTCATACAAAACGGGGGTGTCAGCCCTTGGGGCTGACACCCCCACGAGCGAAGCGAGGGACCCCCCGCTTTAAGGCAGGAATTCTCAACACGTGGGTGAAAAAGACAGTCGAGTTCGGTAATAGGAGGAGAAGGCAGTGAGTTTTGAGAAGACGGCGGGGGTGCCGAGGCCGGAATATCCACGCCCGCAGTTCGTGCGGAAAGACTGGCTCAACCTGAACGGCGAGTGGGAGTTCGCCCTGGACGCTTACGACCAGGGATTGAGGCGCGGCTGGGACCGGGACCAGAGTGGGTTCAAGCGTAAGATCGTGGTGCCGTTTGCGTACCAGACAAAGCTTTCGGGGATCGACGACCAGCAGATCTACCAGGTCGCCTGGTATGCCCGCGACGTCGAGATTCCGGCGGAGTGGCAGGGGCGCGATATCCTGCTGCACTTCGGCGCGGTGGACTACAAGACGACCGTGTGGATCAACGGCTACGAGGTCGGCCACAATCAGGGCGGCCACGTGCCGTTCTCTTTGGACATCTCGCCTTATCTTCGCGAGGGGAACAACCGGCTGGTCGTGCGAGCGGAAGACCCGCAGGATGCCTACCAGCCCCGCGGCAAGCAGGCGGTCAGCGGGAGGCCGCGCGGCTGCGACTACTACTGCACGACGGGCATCTGGCAGACCGTGTGGCTGGAGCCGGCGCCGCCGACCCGCATTGAGGAGCTGCGTCTCAAGCCGATCCTGAACGTGGATAATGGGGATGCGCTGGAGGTGCGCGTGCTGCTGCACGCGCCTTCTATCGGGTGGGAAGTGGAGGCGGAGGCGCTGGATGGCGAGCGCGTGGTCGCGCAGACATCGCGCGAAAATGTGGGCGCCGCGCCCCGGCTGCTGCTGCGTATCCCGAATCCCAGGCGCTGGACTCCCGACACGCCGCATCTCTACGGCCTGCGGGTCCGCCTGCGCAAGAACGGGGAGCTGCTGGACGAGATCGAATCGTATTTTGGGCTGCGCGAGGTGCAACTGCGCGACGGCAGGCTGCTTCTCAACGGCGAACCGGTCTACCTGAAGATGGTACTGGACCAGGGCTACTGGCCGGACGGGGGCATGACCGCGCCGTCGGATGCGGCGTTGCGGGCGGACGTGGAGTGGTGCAAGCGGTTCGGCTTCAACGGGGCGCGCAAGCATCAGAAGGTGGAGGACCCGCGCTGGCTCTATTGGTGCGACCGGCTGGGGCTGCTGGTGTGGGGCGAGATGCCCAACGCCCGCGCCTGGTCGCCGCGGGCGGAAGAGATGTTTTTGGCGGAGTGGGAGCGGGCGGTCCGGCGTGACATTAATTCTCCCAGCGTGATCGTGTGGGTGCCGGTCAATGAGTCGTGGGGCGTGCCGGATTTGCGGGAGGACCATCCCGGCCAGTACGCGTTTCTGGAGCGGGTCGTGGCGATGACGCGGCGCATGGACCCCGACCGCCCGGTCATCGATAACGACGGCTGGGAGCACACGGACGTGACCGACATCGTCGCCATCCACGACTACACCGCAACCGGCGAAAAGCTGCGGGCCCGCTATGCCGAAACGCTGGCCGGCGGACTGCTGCCTTCCCTGGTCTGGGGCGGAAGCAGCACCCGGCACTTCGCCCGCGGCTCCGGGCATCGCGGGCAGCCGATCGTGCTTTCGGAGGTCGGCGGCTTTCTCATGCAGCCGGACCTTCCCAAAGAGCAGTGGGACGGCCTTTATAACATCTACGGCTCGTGCCGCACGCCGGAGGAGCTCCTGGCGCAGTATCGCGACTTGATGGAAGGGATCGCCGACCTGAAATTCGCCTGCGGCTTCTGCTACACGCAGCTCACCGACATCGAGCAGGAGAGCAACGGCCTGCTCACCTACGACCGCCGGCCCAAGGCGCCGCCGGAAGAGATTGCGGCTATTCATAAGCAGATGTTCGCGCCGGGCTGATAAACGACCCGGCATTAAAAACGACCGTCCTCACGGACGGAACACCTACCAGGCAGGCGCATCCGCGAGGCGTTTGTACTTATTGCCGGGTCGTTTATCGGCCTGGTAAACTTTTGATATAGAAAAACTTCCACCAAAAGTTGAGGGGACATAAACTCCCTCGGTTTCGTCTTATCCTAAGTGCCTTTTCGATATGACCCGGGTTCGAATCGCGCGCCGGCCGTGCGCGATCTCGCTTTAACGCCATGCAGGGAGAACACCGCGCGGCGTGCCTCTGCATATCCCGTGCGTGGGAGACAACGATGAGCCAGGATGCGAAGGAGATACCAGGCCCTGCCCTCACCAGGCAGCAGTTCTTGAAGACGGCCGGGCTGATGGGAGTTTCATTCCTGATGGAAACGGAGAATTCCGAAGCGCAGACGGCGCCGGGCAGCGCCTCACAGATGCCCGCGCCGGCTTCTCTGACTCCACCGGCACCGCTGCCGATGACCAACACCGGATCGGATCAGATACCGCATAAGCCGCTGGGCAAGACGGGTGAGACGGTCTCGATTTTGGGGATGGGCGGCCACCATCTCGGAGACGTCAAAAGCGTGGACGAGGCGGTGCGGATGGTGCAGGAGGCGGTGGATGCCGGCATAACGTTCTTCGACAACTGCTGGGAGTACTGGAACGGCCGCAGCGAGGACTGGCTGGGCCGGGGCCTGAAGGGCCGCCGAGATCGGGTGTTTCTGATGACCAAAGTCTGCACGCACGGTCGCAGTGGTGAACTGGGGCTGCAGATGCTCGACGAGTCGCTGCGGCGGCTACAGACCGACCATCTGGACCTGTGGCAGGTCCATGCGATTTCTTTCGATAACGATCCGGAACTGGCGTATGCGCGGGGCGGCATCCTCGAAGCGATGGACCGGGCGAAGAAGGATGGCAAGGTCCGGTTTGTCGGCTTTACGGGGCATAAGGACCCTGGTCTGCATCTCAAGATGATAGAGCTGGGTTATCCCTTCGATACAGTACAGATGCCTCTCAACGTCTTCGACGCCAACTTTTTCAGCTTCCAGCATCAGGTCCTGCCGGAGGCGGCTCGGCGTGGGATCGGCGTGCTCGGCATGAAGCCGATGGGCGGGACGGCCGAATCGATCAAGAAAGGCCTCGTCAGGCCGGAGGAGCTGCTGCGCTACGCCATGAGCCTGCCGGTCGCCACGACCATCTGCGGCATGGACTCGCCGGAGGTGCTGCGCCAGAATATCCAGACGGCGCGCGGCTTCCATCCGATGGCGGCCCAGGAGATGCTCGCGCTGCAGAACCGTCTGGCGCCGATGGCCGGCGACGGACGATTCGAGGTTTATAAGGTCTCGCTGATGTTCGACAATCCGGAAACCCGACGTCCGCACGGCTTCCCCATCGACCCGCAGCAGAAAGAGGTCAAGGAGATGTTCCAGCATCCGGTCGGCCTGCCGGGTCCGGATCAGACGGTGGCCCAACCGTAAAGACGCGAGGCACGGTGCAAGCGCCGGCTCGCTACGTATGGCGGCGTAGCCGCCTTAAAGACGGGTCGTAAACGACCCGGTACAGGTGAAGGCAATATGAAAAGTTCCAGGAGCATAGGACGACGCGAGTTTCTGCGGCAGGCTGGTATGGCCGGGGCCGGTCTCGGTTTAGGGGAGGTTCTGATGGAGGATTCTGCACAGGCCGGACAGGCGAGCGTCGGGCAGACCGACCGGACGCCACCCGCCGCGCAGGGGCTATGGGCGGACGCTTCCGTCCTCTCGAAGGACGCGCTGCCGGCCTCGGCGTCTGATTTTACGCCGCTGCCGATGACTCATACCGGTCCGAATGAAATCCCGCAGAAGCCGCTGGGCCGGACGGGTGTGACGGTTTCGATCCTCGGCATCGGTGGGGCGACGCTAGGGAATGCCGCTTCGCTGCAGGAGGCCACGGCGATCGTCCATAAGGCGGTGGATGCGGGCGTCACCTTTATGGACAACGCCTGGGAGTATAACCAGGGACGCAGCGAGGACTGGATGGGCCAGGCGCTGCAAGGGCGGAGAGAGAAGGTCTTTCTGATGACCAAAGTCTGCACGCATGGGCGGGATGCCCGCGTGGCGATGCAGCAGTTGGAAGAGTCGCTGCGGCGGCTGCGGACCGACCATCTGGACCTATGGCAGATTCATGAGGTGATCTATTTCAACGATCCCGATCTGCATTTCGCGCCGGGCGGCGCGGTGGAGGCGCTTCTGAAGGCCAAGCAGCAGGGCAAGACTCGCTTCATCGGGTTCACGGGGCATAAGAACCCGATGATTCACCTGCGGATGCTGGAGCTGGCGGACCAGCACAACGTCCATTTCGATGCGGTGCAGATGCCCCTCAGCGCCTTCGATGCCACGTTCCGCAGCTTCGAGCAGCACGTGCTGCCGGAAGCGATCCGGCGGGGGATCGGCGCGCTGGGCATGAAGAGCATGGGCGGAGGCGGCGAGGCGATCCAGGAAGGCGCCATCACACCGGAGGAGGCGCTGCGCTACGCCCTGAGTCTGCCGGTCGCCACGACCATCAGCGGCATCGACTCGCTGCAGGTGCTGCGGCAAAACCTGGCTGTCGCCCGTGGTTTCCAGCCGATGACGGCGCAGGAGAGGCAGGATCTGCGGTCCCGCTGCGCAAACGCCGCGGCGGACGGGCATCTGGAGTTATACAAGACCACCAAGCATTATGATGGGGCCGTCGGTCGGGAGCAGCACGGCTACCCGCCGTCGGAGAAGCTTCCGCTTTAGAAAGACAGTTGCTAGTTGCTAGCTGCTAGTCGCTAAGTTTCTGGAAAAATCTGAATCACGGATGTCTCGGATGACACAGAGGGCACGGATAATCCGGGATCCGCTGTGTTATCCGCGATCCGGTTTTCTCAAGGGCACAGCAAGCAGCGCCCCTACGAGCAACTCCACTTATTGGTAAGCGATCGACCAGGGCAGAACCGGAGAAAACCGATTCACAGTCATAGACCTCACCCCCTCTCCAATCGCCATCGTCGCTTGAACCTTTGGCATGGCTCGGCGACCCCCAATCGCCTAGCCCACCCCTTGCCCCATTCCCCCTCTCCTTTTTTTCAAAGGAGAGGGGGAATTTAGAGCACCTAACAAAACCGGTTAGGTTGCTGTTAGGATTATGGAAGAAGCAGGTATGGCAAAACCACTTCTTCCCGATGAACTCTGGGCACTGATCGAACCGATCCTGCCCCCGCAC
>Ga0209810_1006388_pt1 | contig 10240 bp, 6 predicted proteins | sample Coa_R1_7_FD_187159 | JGI IMG/M metagenome (GOLD analysis project Ga0209810, IMG submission 187159) | Surface soil microbial communities from Centralia Pennsylvania, which are recovering from an underground coalmine fire - Coalmine... | ecosystem: Environmental > Terrestrial > Soil > Unclassified ...
AGCATCGCGGCCGAGAATGACTTCACTCCGCAGCTGGACATAACCACACAGGGCCTGCCCTGCAGTATCCGCACTACGGGAACGCTGCCGCCGGGATACGCATTCCAGAATGGCGCATTGTTTCTGCACATCCCCTCCCAGGCGGTTCCCGGCACGTATCAATTCAATTTCGTGGCGGATTGCGAGACGCTCGGGCTTGGAACGCCATTTTTGAATTACAGCTTCGGCAATTCCATCACGACGCAGTCATTTACCGCGAACGTTTATGCGGGGGCGACGCCGGGCAGCGGAAACAGCCTCTCCGGATCCAGCCGGGTCAGTTCGCGCGGTTCCACGATCGACGCGGTTTCCAGCGTTCCTGCGGCCGCCGCAACCCCAGCCCTGCAGTTTATCTTTCCCACTTCGAGCACCAGCCTGAAGTTCACGCAGGGCCGTTCAACGACCATGACCCTGGTGACGAATGGCGGCCCGGGAACCACGATCACGGCGGGGGCGAACGCTTTGCCGCCCGGCATGACACTTTCTGACAACGGAGATGGAACGGCCGTGGTCAGCGGTATTCCGAGGATTCCCGCACAACCCTGTTCTTCGAACTGCGCGATCACCGCCAGCGCCCCGGGCTTCACCAGCGCCAGCCTCATCCTGAGCGATACGGTCGCTCCGCCCGTGCTGCCAACCATTCCCGCGACGATAAGTGCATCGTGGAAAGCCGGGGAATACAATACCGCCACAATCGACGGAGCTGAGGGCAGCAACGGTAAGGTGACCAATGTCCCACTTACGTGGTCCGTTGTAGGTACGCCGCCGGACTGGGTAAATTTCAGGGACTACGGAAACAACATGGCTACTATAAATGGATTTCCACCTGCGTCCGCGGCCGGCCAAACGATTCCGATCAAATTTCAATACACGTACGGTGGGAAGCCGGGCTTTGCGTCCCCGATCTTCACGGTGAATCTCGCCGTGACTCCTGCCGAGCCCGTGTTGCGTGTGAGCCCCACCCTGTTGTTCGAGGTTGGCGTGCAGGGGTCCGGCACGATCAACTCCTCCACTTTTTCCGGCGATGCGGGACTGGGCGGCTCCTGGAACGTGATGGCGCCGTTGCCGACGGGTTTGACAGCAACCCCGACCGCGACCTCGCTGACGATTTCAGGCGCGCCTGAAAACCCGGGAGTGTCGTGGATTCCGATCCAGTTCACCACCAATACCGGAACCACGGTCACCCGCAGGGTTCCCCTGATGATCACTCAGCCGGCGAGCCTCGCCGGTTTCCCCAGCCGGCTGGTTCTGTTCACTGGCGTTCCAGCCAATTTCATCCTGCCGGTCACCGCCGGTTTCCCGAGAACCGCCGCGGGGAGTCCAGGCGACGGGCTGCCATCCACTACCGGTACAAATCTCACGCTGACCGGAAGCTACTCAACCACGAATGGATTCCAGATTCTCTCCGACGCTGCGGCGCTGCTCGTCGGAGGCACGCCGCTGGCGCCCTCGGTTTATCCGCTGACGGTTTCGGCGCAGACCGTTCTCAGCACCGGCCCGGTAGGCGACAAGGTAAGCCAGTCGTTTACCGTTTACGTGCAGCCGGCGGGCGACGTAAACCTGGACGGGAAAGTGAACTGTGACGACTACAACCTGATCAAGGCGCATTTCGGGGCTGGTATCGGCGCGCCGAATTATCTCGATTTGGCCGACCCCAATCGCGACGGTGTCGTGAATATCCGCGACCTGGCGTTCGTTCAATCCCATTTGCCCAGCGGCACAGTTTGCCATTAACCCGGGGAGACAGAGAGGAGAAACAACAATGAAACCACTATCCGGACCAGTGCGGGCGAGCATCATCCTGTTGATGGCGTGCCTTTCAGGATCATTGCTTCACGCTACCTCGCTGACCATCAGCCCCGCCACCGGCACTGAGCAGGTCGGGCAGCCGTTTACCCTAAACGTCAGCGTGGCCGGCCTGAATCCAGCGGCCGACCTGTACGACTACACGTTCGATCTTCAGTTCGATCCGCACGCTTTCGAGGTTCTGGCCGCCAACGACGGCACGATCTTCAATTACGCGGGAAACGCTCCGTTCTATATGGACGGCGCCATCGACAACGTAAACGGGTTCGTTACGTTTCACAGCGGAATCGATACCAATGCGGGCTTCACCGGAACGGGTGGCCTACTCGGTAGCTTCACCTTCGAGGCTCTGAAACCGTTCGCCAGTACCCCAATTGCCGTGCAGAACGTTTCGCTGTCGACCTTCAACGCCGCATCGAACCTGCTGCCGCCGGATATAGATCCAGGGAAGCTGCCAACGGCGATCCTGACCACCGTCAGCGGTGCGGCCGTTCCGGAGCCCGGTACTGGCGTGCTGGCCATTATCGGCTGCCTGCTGATTCTTCCGCGCAGATCTCGCCGGGCATAACCGTCCAGCGAACTAAAACGCCGGAGCGAGTCAGCCAGTGACTCGCTCCGGATTATGTCGAGCGAGCAGTTTCCTCAGTGCAAGCAACTCCGACGGCGGAGGCGGAGTTTCCAGCAGCGCGCCTGTCAGCACGGCGTAGCGCGAGTCGAGGTTGTCGCACGCGGTGAGCGCTTCGAGGGCGGCGGCGCGTTCAGCCGGCCCGGCGTCTCTCGCGCGAGCAACCGCCGAAGCGAGATCCCGTGCGGCGATTGCAGCGCTGACACGCCCGCTGTACCCGGCCAGGCCCTGCTCCTTTAAAAACCTCCACGCTTCGCGGGCGGGGACGACAGCCTCGTCAAATTTGCCCTGCGCTTCGAGGGCGCGGACGAGAACGTGCAGTGCGGACCAGCGCAGGTCGTAGTTGGCGTTCCAGTCGCTGTTGCGGCGAAGGCGTATCGCGCATTTCGCGGACAGCGTCGTCGAAGCGCCCGGCGTCGAGCAGCGCGGCGCCGAACGTCACACGGTACACCATGGCCCGTTCGCGACCCTTGTTAAGACCGGCGTCAGGGCCGCGCGGCAGGCGAAGGTTCTCACTCGCCAGAGCGATCGCCTCGGCCGAAGCGCCCGCTTTGCCGAGCAGCAGCGCGAGATAGCCCCGCACCAGGCCGCCTGCGTAGTGGTAAACCGCGTTCGCGGGATCCTCCTGCGAGAGCGCTTCGAAATCGGCGACAGAGTGGCGCAGAGTGGCTATGCCCTGATCGTGGTTCCCGGCGGCCCATTCGATTTCCCCAAGCGTGCCGGCGGCCTCGGCGCGGCGCATGCGGCAAACAGGCGCCGAGCAGTTGGCGACCACATCCACGGAGTGCCTGGCGGCGCTTTCCGCTTCCGGATTGGCGCCCTCATACATCCAGGAGCTGATGGCCAGCTCGCGCTGCAGGTGGGACAATTGCGCCAGCCTCTCCGGATCCTGCGCCCATTCGGCGGGAATGCCGCCTGCCAGTGTGGCCAGCGCTTTGCGGTGCAGGTCCAGAGCTTCCTTTACCTCGCCACCATTCCAGAGGATCACGCCCAGCTCCAAATACGCGGTGGAGAGATACCAGTTGGCCTGCACCTTGTCGCGTACGTCCGCGGGCAGGCCGGCGATCACGCGTTCCAGCTGTGCGCCTGCCTGTTTGCCGGCTTCGACGGCGCTCAGGCGATACTGCAGATGCAGCCAGGTGGAAAGCGCTTCCAGCTGGCCGCGCCGCACGGCTGGATTCTCGGGGCTGCGGCGGGCGAGACCGGTATAGAGATCGATGGCCTTTGCAACGTACTTCGCAGCCGCTGCGGGATCGCCTTCCGAACCTGCCGCGCTGTAGGGCCCTCTGGCCATTCCGATGGCCAGCCACGCGTTGGCGATCTCCAGAGCCAGAGCGTCGTCGCCGCGAACCTCGCGGCTGAGCACGTCGAGCGCCCCTTCTGCGTCGCGCATCAGTTCGCCGCGCAGCGCCGTACGATTCGGTACCTGGGCCAGCTGCGCTGGCCGTTCGACGATGATTTTGCGCACCACTTCGCGCAGTGCGGCATCGTCACGGTTCGCCCGCATCTGCTGGCGCAGCGCGATGGTCATCCAGACCAGCGCGGCGATGAGCACCGCCACGAACGCCGCCGCGCCTCCGATCGCCCACTGGTGGCGCCCGGCGAATTTGCGCGCGCGATAGAGCTTTGACGGGGGGCCCGCCTCAACCGGTTCCCCCGAGAGGTACCGTTGCAGGTCGCGCGCCATCGCGCCGGCCGATTCATACCGGCGCTCGCGGTCCTTTTCCAGCGCCTTCAGGGCAATCCAGTCGCATTCGCCGCGGACCTGCGCCGCGGTGGCCCCGGCGCACGCGCTGGGCGGCGGTGGAACTTCTTCCTCGATGCGTTTGAGGATTGCGGCGTACGTCGTACCCCGAAGCGAAAGTGTTCCCAGCGGCGGCGCGCCGGCCAGCAGTTCATAGAGGACCGCGCCCAGCGAATAGACATCAGAGCGCACATCGATGTCGCGCGCGCCGGGCTCGGCCTGTTCGGGACTCATGTACGCGAAGGTGCCCAGGATGTCGAACGCTCGCGTGAAGGTGGCGCCGTCGTGCAGCGGCTGCTCGGTCGCTTTGGCGATACCGAAGTCGATGACTTTGGAAATTGCGGCGTCGCCATCGCGGGCGACAAGAATGTTGGACGGCTTGATGTCGCGATGGAGGATGCCTTTCTGGTGCGCGTGCTGGATGGCCTGGCAAACCGGGATCATCAGTTCCACGCGCTGCCGCACCGTCAGGCCGGCTTCATCCGAGTAAGCCGTGATCGGCTTGCCCTCGACCAGCTCCATGGCAAACCAGGAGCGCTCGCCGGCGGTGGTTCCGGCATCGAGCACGCGCGCGATATTGGCGTGCTCCATCAGCGCCAGCGCCTGGCGCTCCGCGGCGAAGCGGGCGGCCACGAGGCCGGCGTCCCAGCCTGGACGGATGATCTTCAGCGCCACCTCGCGCCGCACCGGCTTCTCCTGGCGCGCGCGATATACAACGCCCATGCCCCCCTCGCCGAGTTTCTCCAGGAGCCGATAGGGGCCGATTTCCGTTCCCGGGCAGGGTCCCGCGTCATCGTCCGCGGCGCCGGCAGCGGCAAACAGCAGAGCGGGCGATTCGAGCAGCTGGTCGCCGAAGGCCGCGCCGGCCAGCAGCGACTCCACTTCGCGGCGGATGGCGTCATCACCGCAAACATGCGCCAGGTAGCCCGGGCGGGAAGGCTCGTCCAGTTCGAGCGCCTCGAGGCAGATGTCCTCAACCGTGAGCCTGGGAGCGGGGGCCATGGGCTTAGTACAACGGCAATTCCCCGCGAATTTCGCGCGCCAGCCACAGCTTGGCGAAGTTCCAGTCGCGTTTCACCGTATCACGGGAGATGGTGAGGACTTCGGCAATCTCGTCCTGGGTCATCCCGCCGAAGAAGCGCATCTCGACCACGCGGACTTTGCGGGGATCGGATTTGAACAGGGAATCGAGAGCATCATCGAGGGCGATCAGCGAGCGGTCGCTTTGCTCGGCAGCGATCTCCGCTTCATCGAGGGAAGCGGCTTCAGCGCCGCCGCCCCGCTTCTCTCTCCTGCGGGCGCGGGCAGCGTCCGTGAGGATGCGGCGCATTACCTTTGAGGAGACGGCGAAGAAATGGGAGCGATCCTTCCAATCGACTTTCGCGCCTTCCGCCAGGCGGAGGAAGACTTCGTTGACCAGCGCCGTAGCCTGAATGGTGAGGTCCGGGCGCTCGCGGGAAATGGCCCGGCGGGCGAGCTGCCTGAGGTCGTCGTAGATAAGCGGAATCAGGCGCTCCAGCGCACTCTCCTCACCGCCCCGCCACGCCCGCAGCAATTGCGTGATCTCTGACTGCCCTCCCATTTTCTGCAACTTTACCGCAGATGCGAGCGCCGCGGCATAAACGGAGCCCGGAAGGCCCAGCCGATGCACGGTTCCGCTCTTTGGCGTCCCGTGCACCGAGAAGGCGGAGAACCGGCATGACGACTCGAACCAATGGCATCTGTGAGCTGACTGTGTGCCGTCTGCCGCGCTGGTTATCTACAAACCGCTCGCGGTCCTGCCGGAGCCGGCCCAGACGTACACAATCTGTTGGAAATAAGCCCGAGACAATGGCGGAGGAAGAGGGATTCGAACCCCCGGTACCCTTTCGAGTACTGCGGTTTTCAAGACCGCCGCCTTCAACCGCTCGGCCATTCCTCCATTTTCTATGCTACCTGATTGGCGTTGCGGACTGTCAGTACGCCACTTTGGCGGGCTTCGCCTTCCGTGGCACGACTGCAACTGCTTTGTGACCACAGCATGGTCAGCCTCAACAGTCGCTTGACAGCGGCGACGAACATCAGCACCTAATGGCAGAAGAGAAACAGATCAAGGCGGCGTGAAGGGCGCGCTACTGGCGTTCGCGGTGCGCGACCTGCTTGGACTGCTTGCGCTTGCGACGGGCTGCTGCCTGTGTTGGATGAAGCGCTGTCATTACAGCTCTCGGGTTCCTGGAGATGACGGTAAGGAATGCGCGTACCGGAGCTTCCGGCGTTCTGCGCCCTCCCTCCCAGTGCTTGACGGCATCAAGACTAAAGCCGAATGCATCGGAGAACCTGGCCTGGGTCATGTGCAGGTTTTTTCGGATCGCCTTGACATCTATGTCGGCAGGTACAGTCACCCGGTAACCAGACTGCTTCCCTCCGAGGTATGCATCAACCTCGGTAAGGCCGTTCTTCAGGTCGTCAAACATTTTGCTCATCGTTAGCTCCTGTACTTGCTGAAAATTGAGTCAGCCATCTTCGCCAGGTCGTTGCGTTCCGCTTTCGTCAGGTTCTCCTTATCGTTCTGTAGACGGTCATGAGGAAGAGTGGAAAGCTTTCGTCGCGAAAGATGTAAATGACTTGCGCGCGACCACTATGTACTCCACTGGACACCTTCCGTCAAGTCCAGAGTGGTGTCCAATGGAACCCAAGCGAACTGCACGCCGTAAAGCGCCCTCACCCTCTGCCGTTTCGTTATCCCCACCAGCCGTATAGCCCGTATTCGCCTCTCGCTCACCGTGAGACGGGATTATCTACTTCAGCCGTCCGCTCGGGCGAATATAGAAACGTGGTGCATGTCGGCGCGGAAGAGTTCGATCGTCTGGTCGAGGAAGCTCTCGCCCACATCCCGCGCCGCTTCCGCCGCCGCATGCATAACGTCGCGCTGGTGGTGGAAGCCGAGGCGCCCCGGCCCGGACTCCTTGGCCTCTACCGCGGCCGGCCGCTCCCGTATCGCAGCGTCTTCGAATCGTTTGCCATGCCCGATCAGATCGTCATCTATCAGGGCACGCATGAGCGCCTGGCGCGCGACCGCGAGCACCTGGCGCGCATGGTTCAGGACACCGTCTGGCATGAGATCGCGCACTATTTCGGTATGAACGAAGCGCGCGTGCGCGCCGCCGAACGCCGCCGGGCGCAGCGCAACTCCGGCGTGCGCGAACGCTGAACCCGACGACAACCTGCCCATCTGAGCCGCGAACACAATCAACCGCCCGAATCGGGAACGCGGGGGCCGCTCGTGTCGTATTCCCAGACAGGTATGCGTGATCTGAAGTTCGCCCTGCGGCAGTTGCGGAAGTCGCCCGGATTCGCCGCCACGGCCGTGCTGATGCTCGCTCTCGGAATCGGAGCGACTACCGCAATCTTTTCCATAGTTGAAGGCGTCCTGCTGCGGCCGCTGCCGTTTCCCGAACCCGAGCGCCTCGTCTCGCTCTCCGACATTCTCCAGGGGGCGGACCTGAGCGGTAACGGCGAGGCCGGCGTGACCTCTCAGGATATTCGCAACTACACCCGCGATACGCACAGCTTCGAGAGCCTCGGCGGCTGCGGGCAGACCGGCTTCGAGCTGTCCGGCGTTGGCGAACCCGCGCAGGTGAATGCCGCACGCATGTCCGCCGGCGTCTTCCCGGCCCTTCGCGTTCCGCCGCTGCTCGGCCGCTTTTTCACCGCGCAGGAAGACGAGCGGAGCCAGCCGGTGGCGCTGCTGAGCTATTCGCTCTGGCAGAGCCGGTTCCACGGCGACCCGCGCGCGATCGGGGCGAAGATCCTGCTCGACCGCAAGCCGTACGTGGTGATCGGCGTCATGCCGCGCGGTTTCGAGTTCCCACTCGTCCCCGGCCGCCTCAACGCCAGCGAGCTGTGGGTCCCATTCAGCTTTACCGCGCAGGAGCTCGGCACGGGCGCCGCCTCCTGGAATTACAGCATGGTGGGCCGCCTGAAACCTGGAATCACTCCGGCCCAGGCGCAGGCCGATGCCGAGCGCGTGGCCCAGGCCACCATGCGTGCGTATCCCGCCTGGATGGCCAGCCTGCATATCAGCGCTGTCATCCATCCGCTGAAAGAAGAAACAATCCAGCAGGCGCGCCCGCTCATCCGCACCCTGTTTTTTGCCGTCGCCGTGGTGCTGCTGATCGCCTGTGCGAACCTCGCGGGACTGCTTCTGGTGCGCGCCATTCGCGGCCGCCGCGAAGTCGCGATTCGCCTCGCCGTCGGCGCGCGCGCTTCCGCCCTTCTGCGCCAGGCCACGCTGGAGAGCCTGGTCCTGAGCATCTCCGGGGGCGTTCTGGGCCTGATTGCCGCTGCCGTCGCGCTGCCCATGTGCCTGCGCTTTCTTCCCGAAACTCTGCCGCGGACCAGCGAAATAGGCCTCGACTGGCGAGTCGTCGCCTTTGCGCTGGTGCTCGCTGTCGTCACCGGTCTGGTCTGCGGCCTTGCTCCCGCATTTGCCGCGATGCGCACCGGCGTAAACGAAACCCTGCGCGAAGGCGGGCGCAGCGGTCTGGCGGGCGGCGGTCATGCCCATCTCCGATCGGCTCTGGTGATTACGGAGATCGCTATCGCCCTGGTGCTGGTCACCGCGTCCGGACTGCTGCTGCGCAGCTTCGAGAAAATGCGCGATGTAAACCCCGGTTTTCGGGCCGGCCACACCCTGACGGCCGCCTACTCGCTGCCGCAGAAGCAGTACGCCACCCAGGCCGCGGTGGACGAATTCAACCGCGACCTGCTTCGCGGGCTGCGGCAGTTGCCTGGCGTGCAGAGCGCCGGCCTCACGCCGTTTCTTCCCGCCGCCGGCTTCAACAGCAACACGGCCTACCTTGCCGAGGGCGGCGTCGCTCCGAAGAATGGGTCGTTCTCTCTGGCCACACCGATGAACGTCGTGGGCGACTATTTCCAGGCCATGGGTATCCCGCTCCTTCGCGGTCGCCTGCTGAACGAACACGATACGGCGACATCTCAGCTCGTCGTGGTCGTGAACAAGAAGCTGGCGCAGGACGCCTGGCCGGGGCAGGATCCCATTGGCAGGCGCATTCGCATCGGCACCCAGGAGATGCGCACGCCGTGGCTGACCGTGGTCGGGGAAGTTGCCGATGTGAAGGAAGGCTCATTCGACAAGCCCGACAAAGAGCAGTTCTATCAGAACGTGGACCAGTTCGTGCCGTCGCTCGGCGCCCTGGCTTCACCCGGCGATCTTACCGGAAACGGCGGGTACCTCGCTGTGCGCACCTCGGGCCCTCCCGAACTGATGGCGAACGGGATACGCGGTGTGGTGCACGCTCTCGATCCGCAACTCCCGCTCACGCATATCGAAAGCATGGAGCACGTGGTTGCCGAAAGCGAGGCGCCACGGCGCTTTAACACCGGGCTGATTTCTGCGTTCGCCGCGGTTGCGGTGCTGCTGGCCATTCTCGGCGTCTATAGCGTAATCGCGTTTTCGGTGGCGCTTCGCTCCCAGGAGATCGCGATCCGTATGGCCCTCGGTTCCCAGCGCGCCGGCATTCTCGGGCTGGTTGTCGCGTCGGGAGGAAAGCTGGCCGCCATCGGATGCGTCATTGGCCTCGCAGGCGGCCTCGCCGCGTCGCGCATGTTGCGCTCGTTCCTGTTCGCGGTCAGCCCCTTCGATCCGCTCACTCTGGTCATTGCGGCTGTGCTCGTATTGGCGCTCGCCCTGGCTGCCTCGCTGCTGCCGGCGCGCCGCGCGGCCACAATCGACCCCATGCGCGCACTACGCGCCGGCTAAGCGTCAGTTGTCTGCATATGGGGGGCAGGGCCTCGCCCTGCGGCGGGCTCTCAGCCCGCCTGGCCCGTTCACGCGATATCGCCTCATTGGAATCAACAACTTCCATACTCAGCCCATTTCCCCTTTGCGAAGATCGTAATGCGAAGGCTGGCCAGGCTGAGCAGATGGTTCGATTCGTTGTTCGTTGCGTAGTTTGCAACCGCTGGGCGTCTTAATCGGCGCTAAACGGGGCTCCTCTCCGGATCGGTACCGCAAGGGATAACGA
>Ga0209810_1006391_pt1 | contig 10239 bp, 12 predicted proteins | sample Coa_R1_7_FD_187159 | JGI IMG/M metagenome (GOLD analysis project Ga0209810, IMG submission 187159) | Surface soil microbial communities from Centralia Pennsylvania, which are recovering from an underground coalmine fire - Coalmine... | ecosystem: Environmental > Terrestrial > Soil > Unclassified...
CATTGCTCATCGCCGACCTGATGACGCGCGACATGCGACTTGAGCTTCGGCAGCGGATCGCGTGCCCATTCGGCCTTCACTTCGGACTCGGGCTTGTAGGTTTGCGTGTCCTGGTAGCTATGGCCCTCCAGGCGCGGAACGGTCAGCCGCAGAAGCACGGGCGCGCGCTCCGTCCGCACTTGCTGGACCGCGTCGTGAATCAGCTTGGCCGCCTCGACCGGATCGGTGCCGTCGCCGTTGAAAATCGTCAGTCCGGAGAAGCTCGCGAGATTGGCGGCGATGTCCTTGCCAGGCGTCTGGTAGTCCGACGGGACCGAGATGCCGTAGCCGTTGTCCTCGACATAGATGAGCAGCGGCAAAAGTTGCGTGGTTGCAATCGTTAGCGCTGACCAAAATCCGCCTGTAGCGCAGCTGGCGTCACCCCCGAGCACCAACGCGATGGCGTCGCTCGGCCCTTCGCTCAGCACCTTCTGCTTGTAGGCAATCGCTTGCGCCCATCCGGCGGCCGGCGTGTACTGCGCCCCTACCCCGCCGCACATCGGAAGCGCGTGTGCGCCCCCGGGATTGGGGTAATTGAACACGACGCCGATATCCCGGCCGTCCGAATAGCCGCCGGCGAGTCCCATGCCCGAACCGAGCGCGTCCGAGAGCGGCACACCGAGGGCTAGGAGTAGCGGCCGCGAGCGATAGTAGCCGAACGCGCCGTCGCCATCCTTGAGCTGCATGCCCAGCAGCACCTGCGCCATGTCGTGGCCACGCGCGCTGAACTGGTAGAGCACCTTCTTGGCCGGGACGAGCTCCTGCTCCTCAATCCGGTCCATCTCGCGACTGGTGAGGACCAGCCGGGCAACTTCGCGCCAATCGACTTCGGCGGACACCCGGCCGGGGTCGCGATCAGCCATCGAGGCACTCGACGATCGCGGCGACGAAGCGGTCGACCTGGTCGTCGCTCATGCCCACGACGTTGAAGCGTCCGCTGTCGGCCATGTAAATCGCGTAATTCTCGCGCAGGCGAAGCACCTGCTCCTTCGAGATCGGCAGCATCGAGAACATCCCGAACTGACCTCCGATGAAGGCGAGCTTCGGATGCGCGGCGGCGATCCGCTGGCGCACGGCGTTGATGCGGTCGCGCATCGCGGCGAGCTCGACATGCCAGCGCGCGCGCAGTTCGTCGTCTTCGAGCACGATGTGCACGGCCGCCGCGCCATGATCGGGCGGCATCGACCACATCTCACGCGCGCTTTGAAAGACATGCGCCATCGCCGTCTCGCTCGCCTCGCGCGAGCCCGTCTTCAGGAACAGCGAGCCGACGCGGTCGCGATAAACGCTGAAATTCTTGTCGCAGCTCTGCGCGACGACGACCTCGTCGCAGGCCGACAGGATGCCGCGCAGCCCATGCGCGTCCTCGTTCAACCCGCGCCCGAAGCCCTGATAGGCGATGTCCACGAACGGGATCAGCCCGCGTTCCACGACGAGGCGCGTGACCTTCGCCCATTGCTCATGGTTGAGGTCCGCGCCGGTCGGATTGTGGCAGCAGCCGTGGAGCAAAGCGACATCGCCGGGCCGCCCCTCCGACAATGCCTCGATCATCGCATCGAAGCGGATGATCGACTGGGCGCGTTCGTAATAAGGATAAGCGGCCATCTCGAGACCGCTCGCGAGGATCATCGGCGCATGATTGGGCCAGGTCGGCGTGCCGACGATGACACGTGCGCCGGGATTGGCGGTCGCGATCAGCTCCATGCCGAGCCTGACCGCGCCGGTGCCGCCAGGGGTTTGAACGCCGACGATGCGCTCATCGTAGGCATGTTCACCCAGCAGGATCGGGCGCAGCAGCTCGGTGAAGCGCTTGTCGCCGGCGCTGCCGAGATAGGACTTGCTGGTCTGGGTTTCGACCAAGCGGCGCTCGGCCTGCTTGATCACCTGCAGGATCGGCGTGCGGCCAGCGCCATCGCGGAACACCCCGACGCCGACGTCGATCTTCTCGGGCCGCGGATCGGCGTCGCATAGGGCGATCAGCGCAAGAAGCGAATCGCTTTCGACGGGCGGAAGATCGGCAAGGCCACGGCTCTTCTCGTCGGCGCGGGTCAGCATCAGATGCGATTAGCCAACTTAAGCGTCGTAATCCACAGCAACGCCATCGCTTAGCGGCACCGACTGGCAGGTCAGCACATAGCCCGCAGCGACTTCCTCGTCGGTGAGGCCATAGCGCGCCGCCATCTCGACCTTTCCCTTCGTCACCTTGGCGCGGCAGGTCGCGCACACGCCGGCCTTGCACGCGAACGGCGCGGGAAGTCCGGCGGCACGCGCGCTATCGAGGATGTTGCCGGCGGTGAACGGTACGCGGCGGGTGCGCCCATCGAGTGTGACCGCGACGCTGACGCCCTCGGCTTGCGTCTGCAGCTGCGCCATCTCGCGTGACACAGCTTCGGGCGGACGGTCGGCGGTGAACCGCTCGATATGGATGCGCTCCTTGGGCACGTTGCGGTCGAGTAGCGCGCCTTCCGCCGCGTCCATCATCGGTCCGGGACCGCAGATGAACCAGCCCTCCACGTCGGCCGCATCGGGCACGAGCGCGGCGATCGCCTCGTCCAGGCGCTCGCGGTTCAGCATGCCGTTGAACAGCTCGATGTCCTGCTCCTCCTGGTCGAGGAAATGGTAGATCTCCAAACGGCCGAGATGCTTGTCCTTCAGAGCGGCAAGCGCTTCGAGGAAGATCACCGAGCTGCTGTCGCGGTTGCCGTAGAGCAGGGTGAACCGGCTCTGCGGCTCGTACTTCAGGGTCGATTTGATCAGCGACATGACGGGCGTGATCCCGGAACCTCCGGCAATGCCGACGAGATGCCGCGATTTCGATGGCGCGAAGTCGGTCGTGAAGCTGCCGTGCGGCGGCATGACCTCGAGCGTGTCCCCCGCTTTCAGCGCGTCGCCGACCCAGTTCGAGAAGAGGCCGCCGCCGATGCGCTTGACGGTAACCATCCAGTCCTGCTCGTCCGGCGCGGTGCACAGCGAATAGTTGCGGCGGACTTCGTCGCCGTTGATCGTCGCGCGGAGCGTCAGATGCTGCCCCGCCCGGAAGGCGAAGCGCTCGCGCAGATCGGGCGGCACGTCGAAGCGGATCGAGTTCGCTTCGCTCGTCTCGGGTACGATTTCGGCGACGCGGAGCGCGTGGAAATGCTCTGCCATCAGTTCATGTCCCGTTCGACCCGAGCGAAGTCGAGGGACGTGTCTCGACGCAGCCTGTCCTGAGCGACGCCGCAGGCGGCGTCGAAGGGCTCGACACGAACGGATATTTTGGTGCTCCCAACTACCACTTCGCGTCCGGATAGGTGCGCGGCAGGAACTGCATCACCGCGAGCAGATGGCCGAGATGCTCGCTGTGGTGGCCACGGCGTCCGCCGAGAATCGGGCGCTGGTCGGCCGGAGCCTCAAGCTGGGCTTCGGCGAGGACACGAGAGATTGCCGAGCGATATTCATCGTCGAAGCTGCGGGGGTCCGCCGCGATGCCTGCGTCGATCGCCGCCTGCACGGTCTCGTCGACTTCGAACAGCTCGGGGATGAAGCGCCAGTTCCACTCGAGCCCTTCGGCCATGCGCCGCGCGCTCTCCTCGGTGCCGTCGCCAAGGCGGATCGTCCACTCGGACGCGAGCTCGCGATGATAGGCGACTTCCTTCACTGCCTTGTGCGCGAACTCGGGCAGGAATGTGTCGCTCGACTGCTGCAGCCGCTGCAGAAGCATATGCTGCCACGTGGTATAGAGCAGGTGGCGAGCGATGGTTTGCGCGAAGTCGCCGTTGGGTTGCTCGACCAACAGGCAGTTCTTGAAGTCGAGTACGTCGCGGTGGAATGCGAGCTGGTCGCCGTCGCCCGCCTCGCCAAGAAGCAGCGTCGCCTGGCCGATCAGGTCCAGCGCGAGATTGGCGAGGCTGATGTCCACCTCAAGCACCGGCCCGTGGCCAGTCCATTCGCTGACGCGTTGCCCCAGCACCAAAGCATCGTCGCCGAGGCGCAGGAGGTATTCCGTCCGGGGATCGACGGCGATGGTCGCCATCAGATGTGCTTCACCTCGTCCGGGATGTCGTAGAAGGTCGGGTGGCGGTAGATCTTGCTTTCCGCCGGCTCGAACAGCTCGCGGGCCTCCTCAGGATCGCTTGCGACGATCTCGGCCGAGGGCACCACCCACAGGCTCACCCCTTCGAGCCGCCGCGTGTACGTGTCGCGCGCGTGCCGGAGGGCGAGCTCCGCGTCAGGAGCATGAACGCTGCCAACGTGGCGATGCGAAAGACCGCCCTTGGCACGGACGAAGACTTCCCAGAGCGGCCAGTCACTGCTCATCCTACAGCCCTAACCCGTCATCCCCGCGAAAGCGGGGACCCAGCAAAAAAGAAACGACGACTGGGTTCCCGCTTTCGCGGGAATGACGAAGAAAGATCAAGCCGCCTTCCTTTGCTTCCGCTTTTCTTCGTGCGCCGCGGCAGCCTCGCGCACCCAGGCGCCATTGTCCCAGGCATCGCGGCGAGCCTTCATGCGCTCCTTGGCGACCGGCCCTTCGCCGCGGACCACCGCGTAGAATTCCTCCCAGTCGATCTCGCCGAAGTCGTAGCCGCCCTTCTCCTCATTCCACTTGAGATCGGGGTCGGGAACGCTGAGGCCGAGGAAGTCCGCCTGCGGGACCGTGATGTCGACGAACTTCTGGCGAAGCTCGTCATTGGTCTCGCGCTTGATCCGCCAGCGCATCGACTGCGCGGTGTTGGGCGAATTCTCGTCCGGCGGCCCGAACATCATCAGGCTCGGCCACCACCAGCGATTGAGCGCGTCCTGCGCCATCCGCCTTTGCTCCGGCGTGCCGTTCGCGAGCGCGATCATGATCTCGTAGCCCTGGCGCTGATGGAAGCTCTCTTCCTTACAGATGCGCACCATCGCGCGGGCGTACGGCCCGTAACTCGTGCGCTGCAGCGGCACCTGGTTCATGATCGCCGCGCCGTCGACCAGCCAGCCGATCGCGCCGATGTCGGCCCAGGTCAGCGTCGGGTAATTGAAGATGGTCGAATATTTGGCCTTGCCGCTGTGCAGCGCCTCGATCATCTGCTCGCGGCTCGTCCCCAGCGTCTCCGCGGCGCAATAGAGATAGAGCCCGTGTCCCGCCTCGTCCTGCACCTTCGCCAGCAGGATCGCCTTGCGCCGCAGCGAAGGCGCGCGGGTGATCCAGTTCCCTTCCGGCAGCATGCCGACGATCTCGCTATGCGCGTGCTGGCTGATCTGGCGCGTCAGCGTCCGCCGATAGGCTTCGGGCATCCAGTCCTTGGGCTCGATGAACTCGTCGGCAGCAACGCGCGCCTCGAACGCCTCGAGGAGCTTCGGGTCCTCGAGATTCTCTATTCTTCCGGTCTTCTGAAGCTCGGTGGTGTACATGATCTCGATGTAGTCCGTGCCGGGTTAACGTTCAAATTGACGCGCAGCGTCACCCCGGACTTGATCCGGGGCCTGTCCTCTTTTCAACGCTCAAAAAGAAAAAGCGGATGCCGGGTCAAGCCCGGCATGACGATTAGTCGTTGATCACTGGTCCACCGAGAGTACGCGAATAGCCGGTAAACTCCGCCACCGCTCTGCCGTCGCCGGTGCGCACCGCAACGCGCGTGACCCCCGCCCGGCCCTCACGCGCCACTTCCACCGCCTCGGCAATCAGCGTCTCGCCTTCGCGCACCTTGTCGAGGAACACGATGGAAGCCTGTGCGGCCATGCTCGCCTGGTTGGCGCCATTGCACACATAGGCGAAGGCGCTGTCGGCGAGCGCGAAGATCATCCCGCCATGCGCGAAGCCGTGGCCGTTGAGCATGTCGACGCGGACCACCATCGAGACGAGCGCATAATCTTCGCGGACTTCCTCGATCTTCAGGCCCCAGGCCGGCCCGGTCCCCTCCGCGGCGAGCATGTGGTGCGCGACACGTTTCGCGAGTTCGTTTGCGTCCATCTCGTTTCCTCGTCATGCCGGGCTTGACCCGGCACCCGCCTTCTTCTTTCTCCAGAAAGAGCAAGGCAGACCCCGGATCAAGTCCAGGGTGACGGTGAAACCAATGTCCTACGAAACCATCCAGTTCGAGGCCGGCGTCATTGCGCGGATCACGCTCAACCGCCCGGACCGGCTCAACAGCTTCACGGTGCAGATGCACGAGGAGCTGCGCGACGCGCTTTCGAACCTCGCCGATGCGCGGGTCGTGGTGTTCACCGGAGCAGGACGCGGCTTCTGCGCAGGTCAGGATCTCAACGACCGCGCCGTTGCCCCTGGCCAAGCCGTGGACCTTGGAGAAACTGTCGCGGGCTACTGGAACCCTCTCGTCCGCACCCTCACCTCGATGCCGCAGCCAGTGATCGCGCGCGTCAACGGGGTGGCCGCCGGCGCGGGCGCGAACATCGCGCTCGCCTGCGACATTGTCGTGGCCGCCAAATCGGCCAAGTTCATCGAGAGCTTCTCGGCGATCGGGCTCATCCCCGACAGCGGCGGGACGTGGCATCTGCCGCGCCTGGTGGGCCAGGCCCGCGCGCTCGGCCTGGCGCTTATGGGCGAGCCGCTGCCGGCAGAGAAGGCAGCCGAATGGGGACTCATCTGGAAAGCCGTCGAGGACGACGCGCTCGACGCGGAAGTCGATGCCATCGCCAACAAGCTCGCGTCGCTTCCGCCGCTCGGCCTCGCGGCGACCAAGGAGATGATCCGTTCGAGCTGGCAGTACAGCCTGGACGAGGAGCTCGATCGCCAGGCGGGGGCGATGCGCCGCCTCGGCTTCACCGAGGATTATCGCGAGGGCGTCGCGGCGTTCCTCGAGAAGCGGCAGGCCAAGTTCACCGGCCGATGATCATCTCGGGCCAGCACCGCTTCATCTTCGTCGCCATTCCCAAAACCGGCACGCACGCCGTCCGGCAGGCGCTGCGCGAGCATATGGGCCCGCAGGACATGGAGCAGGTCGGCCTGTTCGTGAACCGGAAGCTCCCGATCCCCCAGCTTGCACAGGTCGGGCACGGCCACCTCAGCCTGCAGCAGGTGCGCCCTTATTTCCGGCCGGAGGATTTCGACGGCTTCTTCAAGTTCGCGTTCGTCCGCAATCCGTTCGACCGCTTCATCTCATATTGCGCATTCATGACCCGCCAGCACGGAGAGTTCGAGAAGACGCCTCAAGCGGTGATGCGGCACTTCATCGACAATCCCCGTTGGGGTCATATCCTGTTCCAGCCCCAACATGTGTTCGTGACCGGAGCAAACGGGGAGTTGCTCACCGACTATCTCGGCCGGGTCGAGGAGATGCAGCAATCGTACGACGAAGCGGCCCGGCGCATCGGCATCCCATCGCGCCCGCTCGAGAGGGTGAACGCGTCAAGCCGCCGCGACTATCGCCACTATTACGACGATGCGCTGATCGACGGTGTGGCGAAACTGTACCGACGCGACCTCGAATTGTTCGGCTACGAGTTCTGACTGGCCCTCGCCAACACCGCCGCTGCCCGATAAAATCCCCAACGATGCTCGACCTTCCTCTGCAGCCGTTCCTGGACAAGAACGCGCTCGTCGGCGGCTGCGTGCGCCTCACCCTGAGCACCGATCCGGAACGCTTGCGGGATGAAGTTGCGGCGCTCCCGGGTTCATCATGGGGGACGACGGCGGGTCGCGTCGGTGTCCATAATGCGGCGGAGGCGCTGTTCCTGCGCGGCTATGCGCCGGCGGAGGGTGCCAAGCCGATCGAGGACCGGCCCGCGCTCCAGCAACTGCCCTATATTCGCTCGATCCTCGAGGAAATGATCCCGGCGCCGCCGCTGCGTGCGCTGCTCGCGCGCCTGCCCGCCGGAGCGACCATTGCTCCGCACGTCGACAGGCCTCCCTATTTTTCCAAGAGCCTCCGGATCCACATCCCGATCGAAACCAACGACCAGGTGTGGATGCTCTGCGCCGGTCTCGCCTATCAAATGCGGCCGGGCGAAATCTGGGTGCTCAACAACAGCACCGAACATGCGGTCTGGAACCGTCATCCCTCGCTCGCCCGAACACACTTGATCTGTGATTTCCTGCCGACGCCCGAACTTCTCGCGCTGCTCGACCAAGGCGATCGAAACCTCGGCCGATCGCTTCAAGACGCCGCCGGCACAGAGCAGATCCCCCTTCGCTAGCGAATGATCGCCACCAGCCGGTTCGTTTTTCTACACCTCCACAAGTCGGGCGGAACTTTCGTCAACCAGTGGCTGCTGCGCTTTTTCCCGGACGCGCGGCAGATCGGCTATCATTTGCCGAGACGGCTGATCCCGCCGCAATTCGCGGACCTGCCGGTGCTTGGGCTCGTTCGCAATCCGTGGAGCTATTATGTCTCGTGGTACGCGTTCCAGGCGGGCATGACCCGGCCGAACGCGCTGTTCCTGACACTCAGCGACGGCGGCCGGCTCGGCTTCGAGGGCACAATCGCCAACATGCTTGAGCTGGGAAGCAACGGCAGCCATCTCGACCGGCTCGTCGCCGCGCTGCCTCCCTCCTACGGCAAAAGCGGGCTCAACCTCCCGGGCCCCGAGCTTTCGGCAATAGCCGGCACGGGTCTCGGCTTTTACAGCTTTCTCTATCGCTACATGTACGGCGCAGCCGCGGCCCGCATCGCGCGGATGGAACATATGCGTGATGAGCTTCCGCGGCTGCTCGGCGAAGTCGGCGAAACGGCTGGCGAGCAGGCGCTCTCCTACCTGAGGGCTGCCCCGGCGACGAACACGACGGCGCACCGGCCGTACCAAGATTATTACCCCGATGCGCTTCGCGATCTTGTCGCTGAGCGCGATTCCGCCGTCATTGAGCGTCACGGTTATCACTTCGGAGGCTAGGCGCTGCAACTCCGTTGACGCCCGCTCGTTACGCCTCCCGAATAACAACAAGGAGGCGCGTCGTGGGCCTAATCATCCTCATCATTCTCATTCTGCTGGTGATCGGCGCGGTGCCGCACTGGGGCTACAGCCGCGGCTGGGGATATGGCCCCTCGGGGATCCTCGGCGTCATCCTCATCATCGTGATCATCCTGCTTCTGCTCGGACGGCTCTAGGCCCCAGCCCTTTTCGCGAATCCCCACGCCGCTTGCGCGAGCGTGGGGACCCGCCTCGCCATTTCCTGGGCCTGCGCGTGGCTGGCGGTGCCATCGATCACGCGCTTCTTGATGCCCTGGACGATGCCGGCGAGGCGGAAGAGATTGTAGGCGAAATACCAGTCGAGCCTGTCGCCGACCGGCACGCCTGAGCGCTCGGAGTAGCGCTCGATAGCCTCTTCAATTCCGGGGATGCCGAGATCCGCGAGGTTGAGTCCCGCGAGCCCCGCCGCGCCGTCGGCGGGCATCATCCACTGCATCGCGAGATAGGAGAAGTCCGCGACGGGGTCGCCCAGCGTCGCAAGCTCCCAGTCGAGGACGGCGGTCAGCGTCCCGTCGCCGTCGAACACGACATTGTCGATCCGATAGTCGCCGTGGACGATCGAGGTTCGCGACTGTTCGGGAAGCGATTGTGGCAGGAAGGCGATCAGCCGCTCCATCTCCGGGATGTAGTCGGTCTGCGAATCCCTGTACTGCCGCGTCCAGCGCATCACCTGGCGCTCGAAATAATTGCCCGGCTTGCCGAAGTCGCTGAGGCCAGCCGCCTCCGGATCGATGACGTGGAGGTCGGCGAGGGTGTCGATCAGCTGCTCGTACATCCGTCGCCGGGTCGGCGGATCGAAGTCGGGGAGTGCGCCATTGGCGTACGGCCGCCCCTTGGCCATCTCCATCACGTAGAACAGTGCCCCGATCACATCGGGGTCGTCGCAAAGTGCCAGCGGCTCCGGCACCGGAAAGCCGAGCGGGTGCAGCGCGGCCAGCAGCCGGTACTCGCGATCGACCGCGTGCGCGGACGGCAGCAGCTTCCCGAACGGCTTGCGGCGCAGCACGTAATCGCCGGACGCGGCGCGGATGCGGTACGTCGGGTTCGACTGCCCCGACGGGAACTTGGTCAGCTCGAAGGGACCCTGGAAGCTGTCGAGATTGGCTTCCAGCCAGGATCCCAGCGTTCTTTCGTCGAGCTGCTGCTCGCTCATCGATACTTCTTGTACTCGAGCCGGGCGATCGCGCGGCGGTGCACCTCGTCGGGCCCGTCCGCCAGCCGCAGCGTACGGATCGACGCATAGGCCCGTGCGAGGCCGGCGTCCTCCGACACGCCCGCGGCCCCAAAGGCCTGGATGGCATCGTCGATGATCTT
>Ga0209810_1006393_pt1 | contig 10236 bp, 6 predicted proteins | sample Coa_R1_7_FD_187159 | JGI IMG/M metagenome (GOLD analysis project Ga0209810, IMG submission 187159) | Surface soil microbial communities from Centralia Pennsylvania, which are recovering from an underground coalmine fire - Coalmine... | ecosystem: Environmental > Terrestrial > Soil > Unclassified ...
GCAAGCGAAGGCGGCCGTGAAGTCTCTGGAGAAAGCCATCGGCGATTCTGAACCACACGTTCGTCTGGCGGCGATCCACGCTCTGGCGGCAATCGGCCCGGACGCGCACGCCGCCGCCGGCGCGGTCGTCCAGGCGCTGGCGGATAAGCAGCAAAAGCCAGAAGTACGATCGGCCGCGGCCCAAGCGCTCCGCCGATTGGGTCCGTTGGCTGCGGAAGCGAAAATCGCATTGGCGCAGGCACTTGAGGACTCCGACAGTTCCATACGCCAGGCCGCGAGCGAGACACTGCTGGAGAAAGATTGAAGTCTGCACGCTTTGTTGCACAACCTCCCAAGATGGCAAGCGCGCTAAGCTAGGCAACTGCCCATATTAGCCAGCTTCACGACGTAAGAGGTTGTGCAACAAAGCGAAGTCTGCAGGAAGAATTGCCCTCGCGGTGAGCGACGCTTTTCCCAGCGAAAGATGGTGGCCGAAATTGCACCTGCTCTGTCCGACCGACTGAAGGTGGATGAGCCTTGCGGGCTTCGGTATTATCGACCGAGGTATTCGAGCGATTGGAGAAAGGCGGATGGTGTCATAGGCGTTGCTCCATAAGCTGACATGCAGCGCCGGTTCAACCTGGGTGGCGTCCTACTGCCCCCGCGAGTGTCGAGCGTCTCATTCTTGTGGATCCAAGGCTTTTAACATCCTTTTGAGCGCCACTTGCCGATAGGACTCGCGAAGCAATCGCTCTACCTCCTCCCAATCTGTGCTGTTATCGATTGTCAACGAGACCCATCCCTGGCGGGCCGCATAAGGCGTCGGGAAGAAGCGGTTATCGTTGAGCAATTCCTCCTGCCTGTCGCATCCGACTTTCATGCCCAGCGACAATTGGCCTTCTTCCTCGCCAAAGGCAGCGAGCATCTTCTTGCCGGCTCGGAAGGTCGGATGGCCCCACGCTTCGACTTCACAAGCTTCGGGTAACGCCGGGGATAGCCGGCGCACTTCCCTGAGCGCTTTGTCGTACTGCTTCGTCATGATTTCCGCTTACTCTTCTTCTTCGCCGGCGCCGGCTCGCCTTGGCCGGCGTCAGCATCTAACCGTTCGCTGACCGTCATAATTACGAAGTCGGCCATGCTGATGCCGCGCCGTTCGGCGGCGGCGCGCACGCGGTTCATCCAGTACGGCGTCTTGGAGAACAAATCAACAATTGCCCTTTGGCGGCTAACTACCTCGCAACTGGCGAGCGTTCGCCCCTCGCGTGTACCTGGTTGCGTGGCGAAGGCGAGGGCAGAGATCGCGGCAGCGTGCCGCGGCCACGACAGCCGTGGCACGCTGCCGCTGGGCGTTGTGCATTGGGGATTAACTGAAGGTGTTGCCGCCCTCGTCGGTGTATCCGCCGCTGATAGCGTCCGGAATGTTGCCGCTGAAGCTGCTATCGCCGACGCTCACCGTTCCGTGGTCGTTGAAGATTCCGCCGCCGTCGCTGCCGGCGGCGTTGTCGGTCAGAGTGCTGTTACCGACCGTCACCGTGCCCAAGGAGTTGACGTTGTAGATGCCGCCGCCTTGTAGTCCGGCGGAGTTGCCGGAGAGGATGCTGCCGTTGACCGTCAACGCCCCGGAGAAGTTGACGATGCCGCCGCCCTCAAAGCCGGCGGAGTTGCCGGACAGGGCGCTGTCGTTGACCGTTATCCTCCCGCCGTTGTAGATACCGCCGGCGAAGGTGGCGGAGTTGCCGGACAGGGTGCTGCCGCTGACCGTCACCGTCCCGAAGGCGTTGCAGATGCCGCCGCCCTCAAAGCCGGCAGAGTTGCCGGACAGGGTGCTGTCGTTGACCGTCAACGCCCCGAAGAAGTTGATGATGCCGCCGCCGGAGCCGAAGAGGCCGGTGGCGGAGTTGTCGGACAGGGTGCTGCCACTGACCGTCAATGTCCCAAGGTTGAGGATGCCGCCGCCTTCGCCGTCGTCTTGGCTTGTGCCGGCGGGGTTGTCGGCCACGCCGTTGCCGTCCGTGATGGCTAGGTTGGCCAGGGTGACGTTCGTGCCGGCCGCCACCTCGAACACCCGCGAAGTGTTGTTGCCGCTGATCGTCTCGGTATGGTTGGACAGGCCCTCGATAGTCACGTCCTTCGTCAGGAGCAGTTCACCGTGAGTGAGGACGATAGGGACGCCTTGGAGGGCGGGGCTGATTAGGATGGTATCGCCGCTCTGGGCGTGGGCGATGTCGTAGCGCAACGTGCCGCGCATGTTCACGTCGTCGCCGCTGTTCGTGACCGTCAGCGTGGAGGGGACGCAGCGGTCCTCCAACACTTCCAACCGCGGCCGGAAGCGCGGCGTCGGCCGGCTTGACAACAACCGGAGCCGCTGCCGCCCACGCCGAGCCGCTTGCTCCGCATCGATTCGTTCACGCAACCTGGTCCAGAATCTCATGGTTCATCTCCTTGGTTGATCTTTCCCCGCCGGCCCTCCTCCGGAGCCTCGTGGTACTTAGGGTACAACTCCACTAGCTGACCCAAGGGATGGATTTGTCCCGATGGGCCAAGCTAAGCAGCAACAGGGGATCGGCCCCTAGGCGATTCATCAAACAGCCCTCTATTCACCTAGGCGCGGAAAAAGGGGCGGATCGTGCCGCTGAGAAGGGTATTTTCTTCGGGACCTTCATGTTGCGAGGGTGTCGCTCACGATCCGAATCGTTCACGGCAAGCGGGCGCAATCGCGCAGCGGGTCTCCCGTTGCTAGGCCATCGTTGACCGGGGTGGGCTGGCTGCGTTACCGCAGCTTGAAGTTGGCCAGGAGTGTCATCCACGACACGAATGTTTCCCCTGGACTTCGGGACATGGACTACTCAGAAAGAATCTACGAGTGCTGCGAAGGAATGTCAAGTGTGGAAGCGCTCCGCGATCAAGCTCGGCATCGGCCAACATCTATACCGCTTGCCGTTGCAGTAGGTGGACTACGATCCGCAAGGCAAGCAATTCGTCAAGACGCCGCCATTGCCCGCGTGGGCCTTGCCGACAGCGAAGCAATCGGCTTGAGTCATCCTCAAGCAGGCCGGCGCATCGCTTTACACCGGCCCTTTGGAGGAATAAACCATGCGGACCCTATAGAAGATCATCGACACGCTGGGCGGAGGAAACCAAGACTCTTAAGCTGCCCGGCATCGACCAACGTCTCGAAGTGCTCGGCCAACCGAGCGGCAAAGCGTTCGCAGCGGATGAGAGCGCCGACCTCGATGTTCCTAGTCTGGGCTGCCTCCGTAAAGTTTGCTGAGGTTACGAAAGCCGCCCGCCGATCAACGACGATGCACTTCGCGTGCAAACTGGAGCGCTTGGCCGCTTCCAGATCGAGGGATCGAGGATCGTAGTACACCTCCGGCAACCGCCCGCCAGGCCATTCGTGCGTCTGAAATCTCTGGGCGAATCGACGGAGGACCTCTTCGGCCAGTGATGTATCCTCCGCCTCGCGGTGTACATCGAGAAAGAACCTCACTCGCAAGGAGGGAAGCTCACTCATCCGTTCCATCAAGCGCTTAAATACCTCTCTTCCCTGGTAGACTGCGAAGCCGGCGACCAGCACTTCTTTTTCCGCTGCTCCGAAAAGCTCACGGACGACCACGCCCGTATCCCGGATGGCTGCGCCTGGCACCTCGGGACCGGTCCAAACGAGGTCCACCAGGTCTGTTTCCTGTGGCTGGCGATGGCGCGTACGGACGATCATCTCAGCAAGCAGAGCTAGGTGCTGCGACTGCATGCCTTCATCATGCAGTTGCTGCAACCGAGCCGCAGCTGCCCTTGCCTGCACCGCAGCACAGTAACGTCGGACCGAAACGGGCGTGAACGGTGCGGTCAGCCGTCCAGACCGAATAGCGGCGGCGAGAGCTATCAGATCGGCGTCCGTGAGTAATCCAAGAGCGTCTGTCATAGGAGTGCTGTCTTGAAGAACTCTGCTCCCACCTCCTCAACGGTTGGGACGACCAGGTCGCGGTCAAGAAAATCGTTGTGTTGCTCGCAGGACGGCTCGGCGATGAGCAGACAGCCGTGGCAGGCAGCGCCGTTTAAGAACCGGCACTCGTGCAGACTCTGCGGTTCGTGCTGAGCACAGACCGGATCATTGGAGCACAGATGCCCTCGTTCGAGGGCCGCGTGCAGGTGTCGCTCGATCTGCCGGCCTGCCTCGATCAGACCGCCTAGCGTGCCTTCCGCATCCGGAGTGCCGGTGTAGAGCAGGATACCGTAGCCGGCCTCAAGGGCGTAGACGCGTTCCCGGATCGAGCTGGCTGGATAGCCGCACTCCAAGGAAACCGCTGTCAGCAACAAGTGCGAGAGGGAGTGCAGGAGATAATACGGTAAGCCAGGGAACTCGCGTCGGCTGTGCGGGTGCTCTTTCAGCCAATTTTCGAACCCCGCACGCAAGCGTCGTCCGCGTTCCACGACCTCGGGACGAGTTGCCCATTCCTGCACCGCAGACTTGCGGAACTGAATGAATACGCCCTCGCCGCGGTTCTCAACAGCCGGCAGCCAGGACAACTCTCGCGCCAGCGGCGCCGTCACTACGCCTATTTGCAACTCGCCCTCCACATCCGGCGAACTGGCTTCGAAGCGGGTGAAGCCCAGTTGGGCCACCACCTCACGGAGGCGATGGACGAGAACGACCCGCTCGACGCTGGACATCCAGGGCTTGTCCCAGGCGGCCTTTGGCAAGGCCCGCGCGAAGAAGTCGCCATCGGGCGTGTCCTGACCAACCTCATCCTTCGCTGTCGTCAGCACCTCGAACTCTGCCTGCTTGACCGAGTGGATCGGCATCTCATCGCCTATCCCTTTGCGCGCCTCAATCTCCTGCATCACCTCTTCATCACTGAACCCTTCAAGCGCTGCCTTGACCGGCGGCTTCTTCTGCCGCTCCTTCCTCAACTCATCGAGGGTATCGACGTACTGGAGGAAGTTCTCCCAGACTTGGTTGACCGCCTTCTCCAGCGTTTCATTGCGATCGGGCAGCGAAATCACGCTCATGATCTGGGGGAAGTAAGCGTTGCTGGCGTGGCGCACGAGAAGGCGGTTCCGTTCGTCGCATGACTCTTTCGTGTAAGGCCCCAGCCACGGGCGCGATCCCTCGCAATGTCCCAACACGCCGGGAACCGTAGCGTCTTTCAGTCGCCGCTCCTGGCCGCATTCGCAGCGGATGGCGATCTCGCCCAAGTCGCCGCTCGTACCCCGCTCATCCATCCACAACGGGCGGCGGCAGGAGGATTGTCCACGGTGAACAAACCCGTACCAATCGATATCGCCGACGTGTCCCTTTCGGCAAGCCCGGACAAAACGGATCGGTACGACCGGACGCTTGCGCCGATCTGCATCGATGAACTTGCCCCTGGTTAACGCCTTACGGTGAACCAGCAGACGCGCTCGCGTCAAGCCGCCTCGCTCCACATCCTGCGTGATAAACCACTCTGGGAATTGCCATGCTGTGATGCCCGTGCGGGGTGCCGTCGGATCTTCGCTATCCGTTGGCGGCGAAAACAATTTCAGCGTCGGGAGACTGAGCAGGCGCTTGATTTTTTCGACCAACCGTGTCTCATGAATTTCTTCACTGACGCCGGTCCAGAAGTCCAGACCGCCGACGATGACCGAAAACTTGGGCAGGTCCAGCAATGAGCCGGGACCGAAAGTAGTGACGATCTGACTCTGGCGTACTTGCCCTTGAGGACGGACACAGGGGCGTATCATTCGTTGTCCTCCACATCGATGTTATCGAGGGTTTTGACCCATAGGTTGACATTCGGCTCCACGTCGCGCATCGAGCGATTGGCGCGGAAGAGTCGGTGCCGCGGGGGTAGCTTCTTCAGCTCGGGATTCAGGAACTCATAGAGCAATCGCTGGGCGGCGCCACTTTCGATCTGGTACTGTAACTCGGCGCCGTGGTCGTTTAGCTCCTTGGCGATCTTCTCCCATTCATCGAGGAGCTTGCGCAACGCGCCAGCACCTTGCCCTGAACGTCCTCGGCTTCCAGCTGCGACTCTTTCAGGGCGGCCGCGCGATTCGCCAGTGCTTTCGCCACCCAGTCGAGCTTCCCGCGTTCGCGCAGGATCGCGGCCGCTCCCTTGGGTGGTGTCATCAGAGCATCCCCCTGCCGTGTCAGAGCGATGAGTGTGCCGGCAAGGCCGCGATCCAGCGCCCGCGGCGAGAACGGGGTGACGCTGGTGGCCTCTACGCTACGGTAAAAAGACTCGTGATAGAAGGCGAAACGCTCGTAGTGCGAGCGGTCGCGCGGACGGTGGATATTCAGAATGGTGACGACCAGACCGGGCCGATCCGGATCGCGGCCAACACGGCTGGTAGCCTGGATGTACTCGGCGCTGGTTATGGGCTGGCCGAGCACTACCATGAGGCCCAGTCGAGTGATGTCAAGGCCGACGGAGATCATGTTGGTGGCGATGGCCACATCCACGCGATCATCCGCGTAGAACGCCGCCGCCAGCTTCCGCTTGGCCTCGGCCACCTTGTCGGTACTGACGCGCGAGGTTAATTCGACCGGCTCGTAGCTGATCGTACGATCGGCGAAGAGACCATCCCTCTGGCCCTCCCGAATGCGCTTGCTACGGTTCGTGATCTGGGTGCTGACCTCGTCCTCGATGATGCGTCGGCTGCCGCCCAACTCGCGCAGACTGTTGAAGTAACCGAGAAGCGTCATGTACGGGTCGGCGGGATTCATCTTGTTCTTCTTGCCCCCGTTCGCCTCATACCACTTCTGGGCGGCGCCGAGCAGAGCGAGGTAAACGCGCAACAGAATGACTTTGAGGCTGCGTCCTTGAGCAGCGACTCCGAGATACAGCCGAGCGTTACTTTCCTGCGAACTATGGGTGCGAGCAAAGAAGGAATCGCGCCGGTTAGGCCCGGGCGGCGGGAAAATATCCACCGTCCTCCGGCAGAACAGAGCGCGGATCTGTCGCTCGGCCCGGCGGACCGTCGCTGTTGAGGCGATAATCTTGGGTCGAATTACCTTCTCGCCGACCTTCCGGCTGCACAATTCATCAAGGGCACTCTCATACAGACCGACCATCGTTCCCATCGGCCCGGAGATCAGGTGCAACTCATCCTGGATGATGAGGTCGGGCGATGGCAGCGGAGTCGGCAACGGCTGACCGACGTTGGGCTTGCATGGTCCGTAGAAGCCGCTCCGGTCGTATCGGTCCACACGTCCGAAAAAGCCGCCGACAGGTCCAGTCCAAGGCATGGCGGCGAACTTGTCCACAGTGGCGATCAGGAAGCATGGCAGACGGCGGTAAATCGGTTCATCGACGGCGAGGATCGGCAGCGGCCGGTTGCGCGTGAAATCACAAGAGCGGTTGACACAGGTAATCCGTAAGTCCGTTGGATGGTCTCCATCCGGGTAGAGGTTGAATGAGTTGGGGGTGAACTGGGTGCCGCACCAGGGGCATTCTTCGAGGGGGATAGGCGGCGCGGAGGTCTTGCCGGCTTTGTAGTGGATAGTGCGCATCCGCGCCGTGTTGTCTTTGCCATCGCCTTTTTTGCCCATTTCGTTGGGTGTTGCCGCCCGGCCGACCCACAGACCGATCTCGAACGGCCAGTCTCCCAGCTTGTCGGCGTGTTGTTGACGCTCTATCTCCAGGGCACAGATCAGAGTCGAGGCGCGGCTGAGCTGGTCGAGTGTCAGCAGGCGCAGGGTATAACGCATGAGTACGCTGACGCCGGATGAGGCGATGCCGGGATTGCGCAGGCGCCGGAGAACTAGCGTGAAAGCGGCCAGACCGAGGTAGGCTTCTGTCTTGCCGCCGCCGGTCGGGAAGAACAGCAGGTCCACGACCTCGCGGTCCGCGTCCGTCGCTTCAATAATGCCAGGGAGGTTCATCAGCAGAAAAGCCAGCTGGAACGGTCGCCATGAGGGAGGATCGATCAAAGAGGGATCCTTTCCCTGCAGCGCCCCAGATCGCCGGCGGGCGGCGACGGCCATCACCTTGTTGGCGATGCGGAACGCCTCCAGCGCCTGTTCGTCTTGTAGCAGGGAGATACCCTTCTCGATACGATCGGCGGCGTGGAGGGCTCGGTTGAGCAGTTCCGTCGCCGTGTCGCGGCGCGGTTTGGGCTTGGCGGGGATGTTTATCTTCTGCTTCGTGATCCAGTCGCGATAATGCGAGACAAGGGCAGAAAGGCTCGTCTTGGCCGACGCGGAGTCGGGCAGAGCGGCCAGTTTCTCCATCGCCAGTTCGACTCCCTCGATCGGTGCCGGGGCGACGCGCTCGACCTCGGCGGATGGGATCCAGCGGGTATGGATCTCGCGGCATTCGCACTTATCGTCCAGCACGGCCCGGGTTGAGATGCCGTGACCGACGGCGTACTCGCAGACATCGCGGTATTGCAGATCGGCCACGAGCTCGTCCCAGTCGTCGGATTCGAGGCCGCGCAGGTTTGGCCGCGGCACAAACGGCTGTTCGCACCGCACTTCCAGGGCAGCCTGAAAGGCGAAAGCCGTGTCGCGTGCTTCATCGGGCGCTGGCTTTCGCCGATTAACCAGGAATAGCGACACAGAGCGAGTACCCTTGGGCACCATGCCATCAAAAGCGGCGATGTCACGGATGGGGCGGACGGACAGCGCCAGTTTCAAACCGTTGCTGTTGGGCACGCTGCTTTCAGTCGGTTTCTGCGTGGGTGGCAGTTTCAGCGTCAATTCCTCGGCCCGGTCGCATCGTTTCCAGGCAGCGCCGCCTGTGGAGCCGCGACCGTCGGGGAGCGGTCCTTCTTTCCCGCTCCCTGACGGTCGCGGCTCTACGAATTGATAATCGCCCCAACGGACAGTGACGCGCAGCTCCTTGGCGTCCTTCGGAACCAACAAGCTGAGTCCCATCGAGGACGGAAAAAAGGCCCGACGAGCGGCAGCCGGCTCCGGCGCCGAATCGTCATCGCCGGAGCCTTTGCCGATTTCGTCCACACCTTCCTCTGCCGCTTCGTCTGATTTCTGATCCGCGTCGGCATCGATGGGGACGAGAAAACCTGTCAAATACCAGCGGGACGGAGCTTGTGGCAGCGTCTCACCTGCGAGCTGAGAATCGCGGTCGGGGCCGATCAGATCGAGTCCCAGCGCGTCAACCAGCCGGGAGCGAACCTCGGCGGGCGTCATGAGGGATCCCTGGTATTTTGTCGAAGTCACCATGCTCTCACCATCGGTTGCCATCACGAGGGCGAATGCACACTCTGTTGAGTGTTGTCCTTTGACCGATCCAATCTTACTCGAACATTCGAGGAGCATCTTCGCTCCTTCGCGGAGGGCGCCTCCTGCCGCCGCCTCTCCTCGGCTTGTCGGCGTCGGCGCCAAGCAGCGCTTCCTGCTCAGCGCGTTTCTTGTTCAGGTCCAGCAGGCGGGCCAGGACTTCGTCGCGGAAGTCGTCCGGCCAGCGGTAACGCCACGGTTTCTTGCGCTGCCGGCCGCCGTTGGCCTCGTCGTCGTCGTCTTCCTCGTAGTCGAGCAGAAATTCGCACGTCGGTTGCAGGTCGGTCCAGCCGTAGGCAGCGAGAACGGTCTGGTCCATCGCCGCGTGCAGTTGGCGCAGATGGGCTATGTCGGACGAACGCTCGTTGGGATCGTGGAAGCGGTTGTAGGTTTTGGTCAGCCCTTCGTTGTTCTTGACCATGAGGGCGGCGCGGAACTCGTAGTATTCCTTGCCAGCGATTTCGAGTGGAGAGCCGCGACTTGTAGAGCCGCGACCGTCAGGGAGCGGTGCTTCCTTCCCGCTCCCTAACGGTCGCGGCTCTTCGGGAAGCGGTTCCAGCACGCCCTCAGGGAAGGGGAACGTCTCGAAGCAGTCGGAAAGTGAATAATTGAGATCGTCTTTCATCGTAGAGGAAAACATCCGCGCCCAGATTTCGTGAACGCGAGATTGCAGAATGCAGAAGTCAACGAAGGTATGGAACGAAAAGACCGCGAGTTTGTGAGAGTACACCATTCTAGCGGGCAAAAACACAAACGATAATTTGTTTGAGATAATTGGACACACCAGCACCCGCTCCAACCCGCGGATGGCGACGAACAATTCTGGTCGCAATCGTTCAAATTGCCACCAGGGTGCCGTGGAGTGGGATGCTCGTGTGCCTCTTACCCTCGCCTCGACAATCGCCATCAAATCCGGCCATTGTCGCGCTTGTTCTTCCGTCATTTCGCCGAAGTTGATGACGTAGCGATGGTGTGTGTGCGTCGGGCTGTCGTTGACTTCCTCGCCGCCGATGTACGGAAAGATGCGTTCGGCA